>Ga0180435_10004833_pt1 | contig 13193 bp, 8 predicted proteins | sample SS_ome_3_FD_132467 | JGI IMG/M metagenome (GOLD analysis project Ga0180435, IMG submission 132467) | Hypersaline lake sediment archaeal communities from the Salton Sea, California, USA - SS_3_S_1 metaG | ecosystem: Environmental > Aquatic > Non-marine Saline and Alkaline > Hypersaline > Sediment... | reverse complement strand
TAAGAAATAATCATGAAACTTTGGGACAAAGAAATATCGACCGAACAACGTATCCTTGCTTTTACCACAGGAAAAGATCCCGTCTACGATCTGGAGCTTGCTCCCTATGATGTGGCCGGATCCATGGCTCACACCATCATGCTTTCTGAGTCAGGAATGATTGGAGGTGATGAAGCAAAGCAGCTTGTGGAAGAATTGCAACTTTTGTATGAGCAGTGCCTCGAAGGCAGGATTGTTCTGGAACCAGGGGTAGAGGATATCCACTCACAGATAGAGATGATGTTGACGCAGAAACTGGGGGACCTGGGAAAGAAAATTCATACGGGAAGATCGAGGAATGATCAGGTGATGGTCGATATAAAATTGTTCCTGCGCGATGAGCTTAAGGAAGTAGCCCTTGAAACAAGTAAACTGGCAGACATTTTTCTCAGTCAGGCCCATAAATATCAGGATGTGCTGATTCCGGGGTACACCCATATGCAGGTTGCCATGCCCTCCTCCTTTGGCTTGTGGTTAGGAGCTTATGCAGAGGCACTGGCCGATGATCTGAACTTTCTGCAGGGAATTTTTTCGGTGGTCAATCAAAATCCCCTGGGATCGGCGGCAGGATTTGGCTCGTCATTTCCGGTGGACCGGGAACTAAGCACCCGTCTATTGGGATTCCGAGACATGCATATTAGTTCGGTGAATGCGCAAATGAATCGCGGCAAAACAGAATGGTATGTGGGGTCCGGAATAGCAGCAGTGGCATCCACCCTGGCTCGCTTTGCCATGGATGCTGTCCTGTTTATGGGACAGAACTTCAAATTTATCTCCCTTCCTCCGGAGCTAACCACCGGATCATCCATCATGCCCCATAAAAAAAATCCGGATGTGCTGGAACTTTTAAGAGCCAAATGCAACAGGCTTACCGCAGTGGCTTCCGAAATCTCTTCGGTTTGCGGGAACCTGATCTCGGGATATCACCGCGATTTCCAGGTTCTGAAAGAGATTATTCACCCGGCACTGGATGAGTTATATGCCTGCATGGATATGATGCAGTATGTGGTGGAACATATTCAGGTGAACGAGAACATCCTGGATGAAGATACCTACCTCTATCTATTTTCAGTGGAAGAGGTGAATAAGAAGGTTAAGGAGGGGATTCCTTTCAGGGACGCTTACCGCGAAGTTGCATCCGACATCGATAAGGGTCGTTACAGGCCCGGCCGGGATTTTACCTATACCCACCTGGGTAGTATAGGTCGTCCCGGATTGGAAGAGATAAAAGCGAAGCTGGACCTTACACTCGGCCAGTTTCCTTTCGTCGATATGGAGAAAGTAGTAGATGCACTGAGTACTTATTATGAGAAGTCATGACACACAGAAAATATTTAAAGGATAAGAAGAAAATCGTGGTTAAGGTGGGTACCAGCCTTCTGGCCTACGACAATGGAAAGATAAACCTGCAGCGCATGGAAAAACTGGTCAGGGTGCTGGCCGATTTGCACAACAGTGGCAGAGAGGTAGTCCTTGTTTCCTCCGGTGCCGTGGGTGTGGGTGTGGGAATGATAGGACTGGAACGCAAACCCGAGGAGTTGGTGAAAAAGCAGGCCCTGGCGGCCATTGGCCAGGTAGGCCTTATCAGACTATACCAGAAGTTCTTCGACGAGTACAATAAAACCGTGGCCCAGATCCTCCTCACCCGCGACGGTATTGAAAACAGTTTGCGCCGAAGAAATGCCAGGAATACCATACACCAGCTCATTGAGATGGGGATTATTCCCGTGGTCAACGAGAACGATACCGTCATCACCGATGAAATTGAATTCGGGGACAACGATACCCTTTCGGCCGCTGTGGCTACGCTTATCCATGCCGAACTGCTCCTGATCCTAACCGACACAGATGGAGTGTTTACAGCCGATCCCCATGTCCATCATTCTGCTCAAAAGGTACGGAAGGTGATGAAGGCAAGCGACGACCTGAAAGGGGTTGACGTGAACGGATCTTCATTGCTGGGTTCGGGAGGAATGGCTTCCAAGGTGGCGGCCGCCGAACTTTGCCGGGAACACAATGTGGATGTGGTGATAGCCGATGGTGCAGATCCCTCCACCATTATGGACGTCCTGGAAGGGAAAGATCTGGGAACCTTTTTTGTATCGGATGCCACCAGTCAAATGGCCAAATAAAAGTAATTAAGCTCAAAGAAATGGATGAAGTAAAAATCATAGGGAAAAAAGCCAAGCTGGCTTCGGCACAGCTGGCCCATTTGAATAGCGATCAAAAGAACAAGGTTTTGCTCAGAGTGGCCGATCTGCTGAAAGAAGATACCGAACAGCTTTTGAAAGCCAATACCGCTGACCTGAAGCAGGCCGCGGAAATGAATCTAAAAGGGGCTATTGTAGAGCGATTAAGCCTTTCACCCGAGAAGATTGAAGGCATAGCTGAAGGCTTGAGAGAAATCGCACAACTGGACGATCCCATTGGAGAGATCGAGGAAATGAAGAAACGTCCCAATGGTCTGCTTATTGGCAAGAAGAGAGTACCCCTGGGTGTGGTGGGTGTTATATACGAGTCGAGGCCCAATGTGACGGCCGATGTGGCCGGACTTTGCATAAAGACCGGGAATGTGTGTGTACTCAGGGGAGGGAAAGAGGCATTCCAGTCCAACCGGGCCCTGGTGAAAATATTCCACAAGGCCCTGAAGGAAAACAATCTGGATCCCCATATGGTACAGCTTGTGCAGGACACAAGCAGGGAAAGTGCGGTGGCCATGATGCGCTTAAACGACTATTTGGACATACTCATTCCCAGAGGAGGTGCCGGATTGATTCAGACGGTTGTGGAAAACTCAACGGTTCCTGTCATCGAAACGGGGGTAGGCAACTGCCACATCTATGTGGACGAGGCAGCAGATCTGGAGAAAGCAGTCAGAATTGTGTACAATGCCAAAACCCATCGACCGGGTGTCTGCAATGCAGCCGAGAGCCTCCTGGTGCATAAGGATGTGGCCATCGATGTTCTCCCGGCCATTGGCACAATCCTGGCGAAAGCCGGGGTTGAAATACGGGGGGATAAAGGTACCCGGGCCCTGGTTCCGCGTGCTATTCCAGCCAGGGAAGAAGACTGGGGTACAGAATACCTCGATTTGATTATCAGTTCCAAAATAGTGGCTTCGCTGGAGGAGGCGGTAGATCATATCAACACCTACGGATCGCAGCATTCGGAAAGTATTGTCACCGAAAATTACAGCCATGCGCAGTATTTCCTGGACCGGGTCGATGCTGCCGCTGTTTATGTAAACGCTTCCACGCGCTTTACCGATGGTTTTGAGTTTGGCTATGGAGCCGAAATAGGAATTAGTACGCAGAAGTTGCATGCCCGTGGTCCCATGGGACTACGTGAACTCACCACCAATAAATATGTGATTTACGGCGAGGGTCAGATTCGCTAGCTTAAGTAGCTAGGACTTCTGGCTCTTTTCGATGTTCTCCAGGAAGACGTCGAAAAGAAAAGCTGTATCGGTTGGACCTCCTGAAGCTTCCGGATGAAACTGGGTGGAGAAGAAGGGCTTGCTTTGATGTTTCATCCCTTCATTGGTATCGTCGTTCAGGTTATTGAACAGCGGCTCCCAGCCCTCTGGAAGGGTTTCGTTGTTGATGGCAAAACCATGGTTCTGTGAAGTAATATAGGCCTTATCGGTGCCCACTTCAAGCACTGGCTGGTTGTGACTCCGGTGGCCATATTTCAATTTGTAGGTATCGGCTCCTGCTGCCAAAGCCATCAATTGATTACCCAGACATATTCCGAAAATGGGGGTTTCTGACTGGTAGGCTTTAGCCAGGGTATCGATGGTCACATCGCATCGTTTGGGATCGCCGGGACCATTGGAAATGAAAAGTCCATCGTACTCTTCCTGGCTGATGTCATGGTCCCAGGGCACCCTGATTACTGTGGTGTCACGTTCCAGCAGGTAGCGGATAATATTGTATTTCACACCGCAATCAAGCAGCAGGATCCTGTATTTACCCGTTCCATATACTTTCTTCTCTCCCACGCTGACCTGTGCCACCAGATTATCCTGGTTGGGATCGTAAGTTTCAGGTTCATGGTCTTCAAACACCACTTTCCCCAACATGGATCCTTTCTCCCGTAAAATCTTGGTTATTAGCCTGGTATCCAGGTCACAAATGCCTGGGATTTTATGCTGCTTTAACCAGTCGCCCAGACTGCGTTCTGCATTCCAGTGGGAATAAACGGTAGAATAGTCGGAGATAATCAGAGCTGAAATATGTAGCTGATCCGATTCGAAGAACTTATGCATATCATGTTCCGTATCCTCCCTTGGTACCCCGTAATTACCTACTATAGGATAGGTAAGTACCAGTATCTGTCCTTTGTAGGAAGGATCGGTCAGACTTTCAGGATAGCCTGTCATGGCCGTATTAAATACCACTTCTCCGGCCACACTTCCTTCGTAGCCAAATGATTTTCCGTCAAAGGTGGATCCGTCCTCAAGAATCAGTTTAATGGGTTTGAACTCCATGGGCTTTAGTTATTTTTTATTCGATATTCAGCTGATTGTTAATGATGCTCTCGGCCTGCTCGGGCGTAACTCTTTTGGCAATAATTTTTTTCTCCTGGTCAAGCACAAAGAGCTGCGGATAGCTCTGCAGGTTATAGAGGCTTCGGAACTCGTTGCTGTAGGGACTCCAGCAATTGACCCAGCCAAAAAGCTGGTGTTCGTTCACAAAATCGACCCATTTTTCTTTGCCTTCCACGGAATTGATTACATGTACGCTGATCACAGTCACATCCTTATCCCTTAGCCTGGAATATACCCCGTGAAGTTCGGGGGTGGAAACCTGGCAGTGCCCGCAGTCGGCCTCCCAGAAATACAGGATGGTGAATTTTGCTTTAAGATCATGGATCAGGAAATCCTGTCCGATATGCGGATCCTTCTTAATGGCGGTATCCTGGGCTGCCATGCCGAAATGCTCTTCGGGGACCTCCCTCATGATCAGATTGGGCGCTGGCTGGCCGATCAGGGTTGGCTTGTTTTTAGCCAGGTTTTCCTCAAGGGTGCTCAGAAAATCAGGACTGCTCCAGTGGGCATCGGGGATATAATAATATTCAGCAATATGGAAATATACCCCGTCCATTCCGATGAACTTGCTTTCTGCAAAATGATTGAAGAGGGTAATGAGCATATAGCGATAGAGCTCTTCGTTAGACCGGGATCCCTGGAGCAGATAATCCACTGCCACTTTCAGGGAATCGGGGTGCTGGGGCACTGCCCTGGAAATATAGTTCTTGATCTTGCCTTCGTACAAAGGAGTATGCAACAGGCGTACGTCAAAGGGATTGAAAAAATCAAAGTAATGTTCCCGGTAGTAGAAGTACCTGACAGAATCGTCAAAGCTCCGCTCACCGGTCAGAAGCGATTCAGGTGGAATGGGCTCGCGGGTGGCTCCGACGAAATCGGACACGAACAGTTCTTTATGCTCGGTAGCAATGCCGTCCATAAAGGCTTCCATCTGACTGTTGATTTCCTTTTGCCTTTCTACCACAGCCAGGGTATCGGCGGAGCTGGAGCTGGCATTGAGCCTGCTTTGTTCTTTTTGTAATTCCGCCCTTTTTGTCTGCAGGTAGTTTTTGTATTCCAGAAATACCCGGTTGTCTTCCGAGCCCTGGAAAGCCACACTGGCGGGGAGATGGTTCCTGTCAGCACTGATCTGCAGCTCCTGGTCGTCGCCCAGCAAAAAATCAAAATAATGATCCTGATCGATGTAGATGAGGTAGAGGCCCCCTGTCAGGGCTTCAGTTCCGGTAAAACTACCCTTTCCTCCCTGGTCCAGCACCAGGGTATCTTTGGGAACCATCCGGGAGGTGAAATATTCCCCCAGAATAATGGTGCCATTGGGAATACCCTTGATTTCCACATCAATACGATATCCCTGTGCCCAGAGTAAGGAGGTCCAAAAAAGTAAAACTGATAGTAAGGTGAGCTTTCCCTTCAAGACTTTCATTAAACGCTGCATTTTAAGTGGGTCAAAGTTAATGATTCTATTTTAATACTTATTGTTCAAAGGCCATGCCAATCTCAGACTAAATTCATTAACTTGCCTTAACCATGTATACACTTTCAGAAGCACAGAACCTGATCGAGAAGTTTCTAAAAAACCTCTCCATTCCGGATACCCCCCCCGAACTATATGAACCCGTACAGTATATTTTATCCCTTGGCGGAAAGCGGATAAGGCCAGCCCTGGTGATACTGGCCTGTGATCTTTTTGAAGGAGATGTGGCTTCGGCCCTGAATCCAGCTGCGGCCGTCGAGGTATTCCATAATTTCACTCTCCTGCACGACGATATCATGGATCGTTCCGAGTTACGAAGGGGCCATCCCACCGTGCATATGAAGTACAACGAAAATGTGGCCATTCTTTCGGGCGATGTCATGTCCATTCTTGCCGGCAGGCTAATGAATATGGCACCGGGAGTAGTCCTTAACCTGGTGCATGATGTATTCACGAAAACGGCCATGCAGGTTTGCGAAGGACAAATGATGGACATGAATTACGAAGAGCGTCTCACGGTTTCCGAGGAGGAATATCTCCAAATGATCGGATTAAAGACTGCGGTACTGATTGCTGCCAGCCTGAAAATCGGCGCCATCCTCGGAGGGGCTTCCCAGAAGGATGCCGAAGACCTCTATGAATTTGGCAGAAATCTGGGACTGGCTTTTCAGCTTCAGGACGATCTTTTGGATACCTATGGGGATCAGGCCTTAACCGGTAAAAAGCCGGGGACCGATATTGTGGACAACAAAAAAACCATTCTGATGATTCATGCCCTTCAGGAGGCCAATGAATCCCAGAAGGATAGCCTTTGCCACTGGCTCACCGTGAAAGAGTTTGACAAGAAGGAAAAAATCTCGGCGGTTTGCGAAATATTTAACCAAATAGGAATCAGAGAGCTTGCTGAGACTAAAATTCAGCACTTTTTCGATGAAGCACTGGCCAGCCTGGAACGCTTAAATCGTCCGGCCGAGCGTAAAGGAGAGTTATACGAATTTGCCTCCTACCTTAAGACCCGAAATCGCTGATCCCTAGCTTGAGCAATATCTCCTCCTGTCCATAAATCCTGAGAAGGTTCTTCAACTCCTCCAGCTGGAACAAACGCTCGTTGATCTCCCTTTGAATGGAGGATCTGTGCCTGGCATTCATGGCATTAAAATACTGGAGTTCGCTGCTCAGTGTGCCGTAATGCTCCTGAAGGATCTCATTGGCTTTTTCGAATTCCCCGCAAAGGTAGTAGGCTTCTATGATCCCCTCGTGATGAATGACCTCCCCGTCTCTGGCCGGAAGCGTGATGCCGGTAATGTACTGGTCATAGGGAAGGACTCTTGAGGGCGCCAGTTCCATGCAATAGTCAAGCACCTCCACGGCAGTTGACGGGTTTCCTTCTTCCAATAGCTGCATGGCCAGTCGTGTATAGAGGCTTCTGAACCGAATCACCGAAAGGGTACGAATGGTATAATAATCCAGTTGAACATCCTCTTCATTCATTCTGCCCCATTCAAACTGCTTCATCAGGCGGTGGTAAAGGGTATCGGTTTCGATGTATCCCATTTCCAGGATGCTTTCGTAGGGTGTTTGAATGGGAACCACCCGGTAAGCCAGTCCTTCGTTCCGGTAATACTCTTCCAGGCCCAGTGATCCGTCAAATCCGCCGGCAGTATAATATATGGGCCTTTGCCATTGGTTACTTCCCAGGATATCAAGCTGGCCCAGATTGTTCTTAAAGATCTGATCGTTGCCATCCAGCAGGATGGGGATCTCCTTGACGAGGTCTCCCACACGGTTCCCGGGGATGGTGCCATTGGAAAGTACCCTGGCTGAATCTACGGGAAGAATGAGCTTGTGGGTCGGGATGAAATTGACATCTTTCCCGCTGCGCAATTTTACCTTGGCACGAGGATCATCACTCTTCATGAATTTGAGTATATAATCCAGGGGTGCCCATTGTTCGTGTTCCCTCACAAAAATGCTGCTGCCCGGGATGGCTTCATATTTGGACTGGGGTATGGTGAAGGGTAAAGGTTCCGAATCATAATTCTGCCACCTGGCCTGATCGATGTACCAGTTCATATTAAAAAGCATCATATTTACGATCCTGACATCTTCTCTGACTCCCTCCACATCCTGTACATACCAGAGTGGAAAGGTATCATTATCCCCCACCGTAAACAGTATGGCATCCTCGCTGCAGGAATTCAGGTAATTTCTGGCTATATCACGTGCAGTATATCTTCCCGAGCGGTCGTGGTCATCCCAGTTCTCAAGGGCCATCAGTGTGGGGACAGCCAGCAAACTGACCAGGATTGCCATTAGCGCAGAAGGCTTGAGAGCGATGTGCTTTTTGAGAAAGTGGTAAATTCCTGCTGCTCCCATTCCGATCCAGATGGAAAAGGCATAAAAAGATCCCGCATAGGCATAGTCTCGTTCCCTGGGCTGGTAAGGCGTCTGGTTGAGGTAGACCACAATGGCCAGACCGGTAAGTACAAAGAGGCTCATGACCACCCAGAAATCTTTGGGTTTTTGATCCAGCTGGAAAAAAAGTCCAACTAGCCCCAGAAGAAGGGGCAGGAAATAATAAGTATTGCGGGCCGGGTGATTTTTCATGTGGCCGGGCAGGTTCTTCTGGGGACCGATCACCATGGAATCGACGGGTTTGATCCCACTGATCCAGTTACCATTCAGGACATTCCCATGACCCTGAATATCGTTTTGCCGTCCCGCAAAATTCCACATGAAATAGCGCAGGTACATATGGCCCACCTGGTAGCGGAAGAAAAATTCCAGGTTGTCCAGAGCGGTGGGGCTTGAGGGATCCTTGATTGTCCCAAATTCCTGGTAAGCCTGTTGATGTTGCGCCGAACGGCCATACATCCTTGGCAGGAGCACCTTTTTCCCACTCATAATTGCCTCGGGTTTTCGGTGGGATATTTCATACTTGTTTTCTTCCTTATTGAGTATGTACACGGGCTTTTTATAAGCAATATCTTCTACCTGCGTATTGTACAGGTGCCCCCGGATCAGGGGACGATCTCCATACTGTTCCCTGTTCAGGTAGGATAGAAGGGCAAACACATTCTCGGGACGGTTCTCGTTCATGGGCGGACCGGCCAGGGAACGAATAACAATCATGGCGTAGGAAGAATAACCGATGATGATGACGGTAATTGCCAGCAGCACGGTGTTCCAGAGGATATTTTTTTTGAGAAACTGAGTCCTGTATATACCGAAGATCAGCGCTCCCAGAAGAAGAAATACATAGATAAGCACTCCCATATTGTAGTGAAGCCCCACGGTATTGGTGAAGAAAAGCTCCACCAGGGTAGCTACCTTGATAATTCCTGGAATGATCCCATACATAATGAGCAGCAATAGAACCAGGGATACAGCCAGTGCTTTTATTACTCCGTTTCGGGTGACTTCCGGATATTTTTTGAAATAATATACCAGAACTATGGCAGGGATGGCCAGTAGATTCAGAAGGTGCACTCCAATGGACAGGCCTATCAGGTAGGCAATCAATATTAGCCAGCGGTTGGCCCCGGGCTCGTGGGCCACATTTTCCCACTTCAGAATGGCCCAGAATACCAGGGCAGTAAACAGAGAAGAAGTGGCGTATACTTCTCCTTCTACAGCGGAAAACCAGAAGGTGTCAGAAAAGGTATAGGCCATGGCGCCCACAAAGGAACCACCAAGTACAACGATCCTATCCCAGCGGGAAGCTGTCTCGGAATCGCTATTCAGCATTTTCTTCAGCAAGTGGGAAATGGTCCAGAACAGAAAGAGAATGGTAAAGGCGCTGGCAAAAGCTGAAACAGCGTTGATCAGCATGGCTACTTTTTCCACATCCGAAGTAAAGAGGGAAAAGATCCGTCCAATCATCATATAAAGTGGGGCCCCGGGCGGATGACCTACCTGGAGTTTATACGAGCTGGCAATAAACTCACCACAGTCCCACAGACTTACCGTAGGTTCCAGGGTAAGAAGGTATACGGTCAGGGCAATGATGAAGCTTATCCAGCCCAGGATCAGATTGCTTTGCTTAAAATTCATAATCGCTGAAATATTCTCATACTGTTTAGGCTGGAGCGAATTTAAGGCTTTTTTGTTTTAAAAGGTTGACAAGTATTGAAACGAAATATATATTTGTGTTTCACTAAATCCGAAGGTACATGACTTTGAAAGGAAGGAAGGACCTGGATCAACCCCTCTACACGGACTATCCCGAATTTGAATACGAATATGCCAACATTCAGGAGCCCAATACCCTCTCTCCTGAAAAGCAGAACCTCATCATCGGACTCGATAAAAGAAAGATGGATGGCGCTCCCATCACCTATATCTCTGGTTTTGTGGGTCGTCGCATTGATTTGAGAAAGATCGAAGATGAATTACAGGGAGTCTGTCATACCTGCGGCTCCTCGAAAATGTATGATATTGTGTTAAAAGGAGATGTACGAAAGCGTGCTTATGTATATTTGTGCTCACGAGGATATAATGTAAAATTTGCGGAAAACTAACCACTCGATATATTACCAGACTAACAAGAGCAGAATGGTTTTCATTCTGCTTTTGTTTCTTTCGGCCGGACTGAATGCCCAATTTTATGAATATGGTCAGGACGCGGGCAATTTGCGTTGGTACCAGTTCAAGACCCCCAATTACACGGTTATCCATCCGGAAGGAGTCGACAGCCTGGCCCGCGCCTTCGCCCTGAGGCTGGAACACTATTATAGCCATCTGGGCGCACCCCTGGATCATAAGCATCGTCACATGCCGGTGGTGATACACAATGAGTCCAGTTTTTCCAACGGAGTTTTTGTATGGGCGCCCAAAAGACTGGAGATCTTCACCAATCCGGATCCTAACGGTTACTACCAGGACTGGCTTACCCAGCTTGCCCTGCACGAAGGAAGGCATGCTGTACAAATCGACAAACTAAATCAGGGTTTCACCCGGGGCCTATCTGTTCTTGGGGGAGAACAGGTGGTGGGTGCCATGGCGATTTTTCTGCCTTACTGGTATCTGGAGGGGGATGCGGTCGATTCGGAAACACGCCTTTCTGCCACTGGCAGGGGAAGGCAACCATTCTTTGAAATGGAACTAAAGGCCCAGATTCTGGATGCCGGTAAGACCTGGTCTTTCTCCAAGGCAACCATGGGCTCTTTCAGGCATCACATTCCCAACCATTATCAGCTGGGCTACCTGATGGTCCGGCATGGAAGACGTAACTACGGGGATCAGTTCTGGATCGATTTTCAGCAGTATGCTGCCCGAAAGCCCTTTTTGCTGAACCCCACCTACTTCAGCATGAAAAAATACGGACTGAAGTCCAAAAAGCAATTTTATCAGGAAGCCCTTTCCGGCTATGCCGGTCACTGGCAAAAGATGGCAGAGGCCCGCAAGCATACGCCTTATTCTGACTGGAACAGTCAGCGGAATTCCCACTACACCAGCTATACTTTTCCCCACCAGGTTAGCCCCAGCATGATGTTGACGCTTAAGGAAGGCATAGACCAGATACCTGAGTTTGTATACCTGGGGGACAAGGGACAGGAAAAACGCATCTTCCGGCCGGGATTCCTAAATTCGGGCAGGATTAGCTATTCGGGTAACTATGTGGTATGGGATGAGTTCGTCCCCGATGTGCGCTGGAGTAACCGGAACTATTCTGTTATCAGGCGGCTGGATCTTGGCACCGGTGAGGTGGTGAATATGGGAAAGAAAACACGCTATTATTCCCCGGCTCTTTCAAGAGATGGACAACGTGTTGCAGCCATTGAACAGACTGCCGACCATCACTTCAACCTGGTTATTCTGCAAAAGGACGGATCCCTGGAGAGAAAGATTAAATCCCCGGGTAATCGTTTCCTGCAACAGCCCAGCTGGATGGACAGCGATTCGGCTCTGGTTTTACTGGTATCCACGGAAGCTGGGAAATCCCTGTATAGCTATTCTCTGTCGAATAAACAATGGAAGAGGCTCTTTGATGCCGGGAACGATGATATATCCACCCCGGTGGTCAGGGGTAAGAGGATCTATTTCAGCGCTACCTTCTCCGGGATCGACAACATTTATTGTTACGATACTGAAGGTAAGGGGGTATACCAGCTTACCTCGGCCAGTTTCGGAGCCTTTCATCCACAGATCTCTGAGGATGAGAGTACTTTGTTCTACTCCAACTACAGTTCCTCGGGCTACAGCGTGGCTTCCATGGAACTGGACCAGGGACTGTGGACTCCCCTCAGCGAAGCCAGAGACCACAGTGAACAGTTGGATTATGAACCAAGTCCAGGCGAACAGCAGCTGATCGATCTACCGCAGAATAACGATAGCCTGGAGCTTAGTACAAAGAGATACCGTAAAATGCTTCATCTCTTTAATGTACACTCCTGGCTCCCTTTGTACTTTGATTATCTCAATCCCGAGCTGGAACTGGATCCGGAACTCTTGCCTGTGAGCCCGGGCTTCTCCCTTATCTCTCAAAACCGGCTGAGCACCGCAGTTAGCCAGGTGGGCTATGAATACCGGGATGGCTATCACATGTTCCACTCAGGGATTAAACTAAAGGGCCGCTACCCGGTATTGAACATGTATTTCGACTACGGTGGTAAACCCCGTGTGCTACTCTACGCAGAGGGAGATTCTGTATTAAATCTGCCTACCGGTATGGGATTCACCACCCAGAGCTATGTGCCCATCAGGCTAAATACAGGCAAGTACCTTTCACTCATCCAGCCACGAATCGACTATTCATACCGGAAAGACGTGCAATACGATGAGAGCCAGGGTGCTTATCGCACTGGGGCACATTATCTGTACTACTCCCTCTATGGCACTTCCTACCTGAGAAAGGGCGTGAAAGATATCCTTCCCCGGGTAGGTTTTTCTTTCAGTGGAGGTTATTATCATGCGCCTTTTAAAAACCAGGTATTCGGAGCGGTGGCCAATGGAGGTATAACGGCTTATTTGCCAGGCCCACTCAAGCATCAAAGCCTGAAACTTTCTATATATCACCAAAAACAGTATCCACTGGATATGTCGCGTCCGGCCTTTATCAACCTGATTTCACCCCCCAGGGGGATACATGGGGTATTCGGAGAGGTCTTAACCAGCTATAGCGCCGACTGG
>Ga0180435_10004832_pt1 | contig 13193 bp, 13 predicted proteins | sample SS_ome_3_FD_132467 | JGI IMG/M metagenome (GOLD analysis project Ga0180435, IMG submission 132467) | Hypersaline lake sediment archaeal communities from the Salton Sea, California, USA - SS_3_S_1 metaG | ecosystem: Environmental > Aquatic > Non-marine Saline and Alkaline > Hypersaline >... | reverse complement strand
GATCACCGTCTCCAGTGAGATGACGATGATCTCGATAGACAGGATGAAATCGGTACGTATGGCTGCGCGGATCTTGTTCTTTTCCTGTTTCAGCAGTTCGCCGGGATCAGTGATCTGTTCAGCTGCTGGCCTGGTCTTTTCATGAGGGAAGATCCACTCGAAAACCTTCTCGGCACCTTCGTAGCTCAGGTAGGCGCCACCGAGCAGCAGTATCGGTACGATCAGCCAGGGCAGGAACGCACTGAGCAGGAACGCCACTGGCAGGATGATAAGCTTGTTGACCAACGAGCCCCTGGTGATGGCCCAGATAACGGGGAGTTCCCTGGAAGCCTGAAATCCAGTCGCTTTCTCTGCATTGACGGCGAGATCATCGCCCAGCAGGCCGGCTGTTTTTTTTGCCGCGATCTTGCTCATGGCTGCCGTATCGTCGAGCAGCATGGCTACGTCATCGAGGATTGCAAATATTCCGCTAGCCATGATCGTCGGTTGAGTTCACCTGTGCCATATAGAGGGCCGATGACAGGTGAGTAGTATACCTGGTCGTCTTCGGCCTTTATGTCGAGGTGTCGGTTGTTGCTAGCTGGCGCTTACATGAAGCTGGAAGATGGCCTTGTGTACGTCACCGAGGCTCATGACACCGACCAGTCTGCCCTCGCTGTCGGCAACAGGGATACGACGGAAACGATGGCTGGTCATCTTTGCTGCCGCCTTGAGCACATGCTGGTCTGGTGAAACGGAAACCGGATTTTTAGTCATCATGTCGCCCACGGCCTGTTTCATGGAGGAGGAGTAGTTGGGTGCCATACGCTCTATCTCCAGCACCGCATTGCCTGACATGATGTCCTCCGTCTTCGGGAAAAGGTTTTTCAGCAGGTCCATCTCGGAGATATTACCCACCAGCATACCCTGGTCATCGACCACTGGCAGAGCGGGGATTCGGTACAGGCACATAATCGATGCCACTTCTTGCAGTCTGGTTTCCGGGGATACCGTTTTCGGGTTACGGGTCATGATATCGCTTACTAGCATTTCAGGTCTCCAGCATGTGGCTCATTGATATTTCTGTTTGAATTCGTTTCCTGCTTGCCCTGACCGTTCGAAGTCTTCAGCCGGACAGATATCGCCTTGCCTGGCAGGCCATAGATGAGATGCAGTGTCTGGCCGAGAACGATGCTGTGCCGGTTGGGCCAGCCCCGTCGCATCGGTTGTGTCGACAAGCATAAGCAGATTACAGGATGCTAACATAGTCGAAGACGGCTAACGTAATGATATACATCAAGAACAGAATTGATACCTGAGCCGGATATCAGATTTGGTACTATTAGTGATATCTGGTAGAGGTATCTGGTCGGTGCCCGGAATGCTGCAGGGCCGACTAGCGTGGGAAACGATGATGGCAAAACACACGACGCAATACTCGCTGGCGGAAGAGGTCTGGCATGCTGTGGCGCATGGTATCGGCATCTTGCTGAGTATCGCCGGTCTGACGATACTGGTGGCTTTTTCAGCGCGCAATGGTGATGCCTGGCACGTCACATCGACTGCTATCTATGGCGCCACCCTGATCATGATGTACACTGCTTCCACGGTCTATCACGGTGTGACTTCTGCAAGGGCCAAGGCGATATTGCGTCATGTCGATCATGCCACGATCTACCTGCTTATCGCAGGTACCTACACGCCATTTTTGCTCAATAATCTCAGGCAGGACTGGGGCTGGTCGTTATTCGGCATCATCTGGACACTGGCGCTGGCGGGGGTGGTATTCGAACTGACTGGCTACAAGCCCCTGAAACGGATCTCGTTGTGGCTATACCTCGCCATGGGCTGGATGATCGTGTTTGCAGTCAAACCCATGATCGAGAATGTTTCTACCGGTGGGCTCGTGCTGTTGCTGGCCGGCGGCCTTGCTTACACCTTCGGCGCGCTGTTCTATGTGCGTAAATCGATGCCATATCATCACGTGATCTGGCACCTGTTCGTGCTAGCTGGCAGTATCCTGCATTTCTTCTCCATACTGTTCTACGTCGTTCCCTGATACGAATGGTTATATGCACGACCTGCTCGACGGGTTCCGTATATAACCAGAATCAGGGCTGAGAAACTTGAATAGATGTTTGTGTTCATGGCTGGTAATGATTACATTCTGTGTGCGCCAGCTGTCGCTGTGTCGCCAATATTTACATATATTAATAAAATGAGTGCTGTATTCATTAATTAATTACATAGAAAACACCTGGTTATTGCCATATTGTGCGTGCTACCATGGTTGTTAAATAGCCGTTTACTATATGAGTGCTGGCTGACTATCTCCATGCGCGAGGTCCTGACATGAGACTTTTCACTCTATTGCTTTTTATCTCGTCACTGGTTTTGGCGGGCTGTTCGTCTACTGATTCAACAGATACATCCGGCTCAACGGATGTCAGACCGACACCCGCACCTCAGTCCGGTATGGGCCGGCTTTCACTTGCCCTGACAGATGCACCGGTCGATGATGCGTATTCGGTCGTGGTTCAGTTCGACAGGGTGAGTATCAGGGGCGCCGGTGAAACCGATGATATCGTGTTCGAGCTTGACCCTGACATGTCGGTTGACCTGTTGACGCTTCAGGGCGCGAACTCAGAGACAGTCATTACCGATGAAGTCGTACCGGCAGGTAGCTATGATGAAGTCCGCCTGTTCATCGTTTCTGAGCCGGGCGTGGAAGATTCCTATATCGTTCTCGAGCAGGGTGGCGCACAGCATGACCTGGAAGTGCCAAGTGGTACCCGGTCCGGTCTCAAAGTCAAAGGTGAACTGACCGTACCGGCAGACGGCTCTGCCAGCTTCACGATCGATTTCGATGTTCGCCGTTCTGTCGTCAAGGCCGGCAATGAGAATAGCAAGAACGGCGTCAAGTATATGCTCAAGCCGGTATTGCACCTGGTGCAGGACGACCAGGTGGGCGTGATAAAGGGTACCGTAAAAACAGGACTACTGGATCTGGCTGCTGGTTGCTCGGATGATGATGTCGATACATACAACGCGGTATATGTTTTCCAGGGTTCGGTAGCACCCGATGATATCGATAACGACGCAGTCGAACCGCTAACCACTGCGCTGGTTTCCTATAATACCGCCTCGGCTTTCTACGAGTACGAAGTCGGGTTCCTGCCGGCGGGTGATTACACGGTTGCGTTTACCTGTAATGCCGATCTCGAGCTTGTCGATGTTGATGACGATCTGAAATTCACCATCGGGCGCGCTGCGCCGGTCACGGCACTGGGCAAGACAGTCGTCGATTTCACTACGGATGATCAGGATAGCGACGGTGATGGCGTCGCAGATATCGTCGATGCGTTTCCCGACGATCCGTCTCAGAGTTGATGCTTTGGCATGGCAGCGGGGTTTTACTAATGTTATATCCCTGCTTTTATGCTCAGGTCGAATCCGGTCATATCACTGCCGGTCACCAGGTAGGCTCGCTCAGGTACATCCAGGCTGCCAGGGCTTGATAGTTCCGTGCCGTCTTCATGTACGGACGTGAAAACGCCGGAGGGATGATTTCCGCTCCGGCGTAACACGCTTACAGGCTGTTACTCATTGCAGTGGCGTTACTCACTGGAAGTGTCGTACTGAACGATCTCATCCAGGCAGGCATTGATATAGTCCGGCACGTTGTCAACGCCTTTGCTTTCTGCTTCGCTCCTGCAAGCTTCTATCAGGGCTTCGGCTTCGGCATCCATGGCAGCTACATTGCCGTACCCAACGATCAGCAGTAATGCTGTACTCAAGTTTATGAATGCTCTTTTCATCGTATCAATCCACTAAAAAATTATGACCCTTGTGGTCTGTCTATCGGGTAGTCCTGATGCAGACTGCATCATCGATGGATATATACACCTGTTATCGGCGTGAAGTACAATGAAAAATATTGCCCTGCTTGATCAAAAATGATGATAGTGATTACAGCTCCAGGGTATGGTTACCGGGCTAGTCTTCCAGCCGACGCAAGCGAACACGCAAGCGTTCGAGTTCCTCCAGCAGGTCGATGGCCAGTGCGGCGCCCGCGACATTGATACCAAGATCATTCTCCAGGCGTTGTGCGCAACGTACGCGGCGGATGCTGACACCGCGGAATCGCCACTGAGCCGGTTCTCTTCTCATATGGTTGTGCTCCGTGGGTTCGATGATGCCTTCCTGTACCAGTTCGATAATACGTTCTGCAGGCATCCGGCAGGTACGGCACAGGTCGGCCAGGCTCAACTCGGTCTCTTTCTCGAGTATCTCGCCCGTTAGAAATTTCACCAGATCGTCCTTCGCCATATCTTAAGCCCCCAGGTGTGTGCGTGGGTTGAACCCTGCTGCTTTTCTGAATGTCTCGTAGGCCTGCCTGGTGACATCGTTGTCGGCTTTTGGCAGGGCGATCTGCAATACCACATAGAGATCGCCTGGCGGTTCGGCCGGGATGCCGCGTCCTTTCAATCGAAGTTTACGCCCGCCCGATGAGTTGGCAGGTATCTTCATGTCTACCGCGCCGGTCGGTGTCGGCACCTTGACGTTCGCGCCCAGTGCGGCCTCCCAGGGCGCGACAGGAAGGTCGAGGTAGACATCCTTGCCTTCGACCTTGTAGAAAGGATGGGGGTGAAACTGTACTTCGAGGTAAAGGTCACCAGCCTCACCCTTGCCGATTCCTGGGCTGCCCTGTTTTGCCAGGCGTATGTGTTGTCCCTGGCGCACACCCCTGGGTATGCGCACGTTGAGCGTGCGCTCCTTGACCTGCGGGCGGCCGTCGGCCCTCATCTCCGTGTGTTTCAGAGACAGGCTGCGTGTTGCGCCTTTGTAGGCGTCTTCCAGATCGATCATGACACTGGCATGAGTGTCTTCACCGCGCGCGTGGTAATCGCGGTAGGCCTGGCGCGAGTAGCCACCGCCCATATTGCCACCCATGCCGCCACCCATGCCGCCACCCATGCCGCCACCCATGCCGCCACGTCCGAACAGGCTCTCGAAGAAGTCACTGAAATGTTCGGCATCGGCACCGGTGAAACCGCCGCCATGGAATTCGAAACCCTGGTCCCAGTCCGGCGGCGGATTGAAATCCTGGCCTGCCTTCCAGTTGGCGCCTAGCTGGTCATAGGCGGTACGCTTCTCCGGATACTTGAATACCTCGTAGGCTTCACCAATTTCCTTGAAGCGAGCTTCAGCATCGACTTCCTTGCTGACATCGGGATGATACTTGCGCGCCAGCTTGCGATAGGCACGCTTGATCTCGTCTTGCGTGGCATCGCGGCTTACACCGATGATCTCATAGTAATCTTTGAATTCCATGTGTACCTACATGTATACGTCTTGGTTGAAAATGATATATCCAGACCTGGTCGAGGACAAGCACCGGCATGTGCCTGATATGCGGGGGTGTGATAACCCCGGCATCGCTGTCGATGTAACCGGTTATGATAGCCATGTCCTGTCCGGTTTGCGTTACACTTTGTATCATTACTTTTTATGTAGCCTTTTTGCTGCGATATCAAGGCGCTCAGGTGAATTCAGCTTAGTTTAAGGGGGACGCTCCATGACCAATACGATCGAATTTGGTGCCATGCTGGTCAATCTTGGTGGTGGCCTGGCGTTGTTCCTGAACGGCATGCACAAGATGACCGAAGCGCTCAAGATCGTCGCCGGTGAACACGCTCGTGTTTTCCTTGCAAAGCTGACCACGAACCGGTTCAGCGCCGCTTTTGCCGGGACTGTCATCACCGCCGTAATCCAGTCCTCGTCGATCACAACGGTGCTCATGGTCGGTTTTATAACAGCCGGGATCATGACCTTTCAGCAGTCCATCGGTGTCATACTGGGCGCCAACGTGGGTACGACGATCACTGCACAGATCATCGCGTTCAAGATCACCAAGTCTGCCCTGTTTCTGATCGCGTTCGGTTTCTTCACCGAGGTGCTGGCGTCCAATCCTCGCCTCAAGCAGATGGGTATCATGGCGATGGGCCTGGGCATGCTGTTCTTCGGCATGGAGTTGATGAGCCAGGCGACAGCGCCGCTACGCAGCTACGAGCCTTTCATGCAACTCATGAGAGAGATGAGTAATCCTTTGCTCGGTGCGCTTATAGGCGCGGTGTTCACCGCACTGGTACAGAGTTCGTCGGCGACCACGGGTATCGTAATCGTGATGGCCAGTCAGGGGCTGCTGACACTGGAGACCGGTATCGCACTGGTGCTGGGTTCCAACATCGGCACCTGTGTTACTGCATTCATCTCTGCGGTCGGCAAGCCCCGTGAAGCGATGCAGGCCGCCACCGCACATATCCTGTTCAACACGCTCGGTGTGATTTTATTCATCGGCTTTATTCCGCAGCTCGCTGACTTCGTCCGACAGATGTCGCCAGTGTCTGAAGGCCTGTCCGGTATCGAGCTGCTCGCTGCTGATGCGCCACGACAGATCGCCAATGCGCATACGGTGTTCAATATCGCCAACCTGGTGATCTTCCTCGGCTTTACCGGCGTGCTGGCAAAGATCGTTTTGCGTATCGTCCCGCCTCTGCCGCCGGTACCTCAGCCCGAAACCGAAGCGAAGTTCCTCGATTCCATGTACCTCGAACAGCCGTCGATGGCGCTGGAGCGTGTTCGCCTGGAGCTGGAACGTGTCGGCAACAAGGTAAACGCCATGGTCCGTGACAGTTTTCCGACATTGCTGGTCGGTACCCGGGACAGGATCGATGCACTGGTAGAGCGTGATAACGAGGTCGATAGTCTGACCGATGCGGTGACCTTGTATCTCAGGGAGCTATCAACCAGGGATCTGGTCGATCCGCAGCCGGAACGGTTACAGGTTTATCTTGGTGTGACCAGCTATCTGGAGAATATCGCCGATATCATCGAGGCCGGTGTCGCTGCCGATAGTCGCAAGCGACTGGATAAAAATCTGGATTTCACCGAGGAGACCGAAGATTACATCAAGGATATCTACAAGGAGCTTTACCAGGCGGCGCAGGCAACGCTTGAGGCGCTGATCGAGGATGACAATGAGAAGGCAAAGGCGGTCATGGATAACAAGTCGCGCTTCAATGGCCTGGTGGAAAAAGCACGGACCAATGTCTATAACCGATTGAAGAGCGAGAAAGGCGGGGGGCTTGCCGTGTACAAGATCGAGACCTCGACCATCGAAAATTTCCGCAGGATACACAACCTGCTGAGAAGGATATGCAAACTTATCCTTGGAGCGAAGGAGAATCTACAGCAGGAGATCAAGCCGGCGGATGAGGATGTTGCTGCTGATCAATAGACCTGCACTGGCACTCAGGTCTCGCGTATCTGTTTGATTTAACTGGATATAGGTTTTTTATAAATCGTGTTTTCGATAGCATAATCTGCGATAGAGACTATATGTAGTCTGATATGTCCCGTATTTTCATCGAAGCTGTCTGCGGGAAATATCACCAGGCTGCATATCCAATTGCGTACAAATCTACCTTCGCCAACAAGCTGTATGTTTATATGGGACAGTGCATATGCTTAGTATCCATTTTACGCGAGCGGCAGTAATCGCATCGATAACAACACTCTCATTGCTATTCGATAGTGCCTTCCAGCCTGTCGGGGCTTCGGTCGATTTCAGTGATCCATCTGGCAGGATAGAGATGGATGCCACGTGGCTGGAGCAGCCGATACAGTACGATAAGAAATCCGGCGATGTCGATATGGTCGTCACGCTCGGGCAACAGACCTATCCGGCGCTCAGGACATTCATCGAGGAATATGCGCGTGACAAGGCTCTCAAGGTCTCTATCGAGCCGGGTAGCTGTGGTGTTACCGCCAAGAAGCTGAGACGTAAATCGGCAGATGTCGGTGCCTATTGCTGTCCTCCGGGTAAAACAGATCGTCTGCCCGGTGTCGTCTTTCATACCATCGGTGTCGCACCGATCGCGCTGGTCACCCGGCCGGATAACCCGGTCGAGAACCTGACGCTACAGGACGCTCGCGACATATTCAGCGGTCAGAAAGTTCGCTGGTCGGAAGTGCCAGCTGAAAAAGGATTGCTGTCTGACCAGGAAATCCAGCCTGTCGCCAGGTTGCATTGCAAGAAGCGGCCCGGCCACTGGCGGGGCTTACTGGATGACCAGGACAGCTTCGGTGCGAAGATTCGAGAAGTGGGCGTGATACCTGACATGATCACCAATGTTGCCGGCAACAGGTATTCGATCGGATACGAGACCCTGTATATGCTGGATGTGTATAAAGAGAAGGGCGATCTCAAGGCCCTGTCGATCGATGGTATGCACCCCTCCGATCTGAACAACATGATCGATGCCAGTTACCCGGTATACCGGACCTATAGCCTGACATCGTGGGCAGACAGTGATAATAGCGAACGTGCCCGGGCGCTGATCGAAGCCATCATGAGTCATATGGAAGAGCAGGGTGACAACTATGGTATCGTCCCGGCGTCGAAGCTGCGTCAGGCAGGATGGCAATTCAACGGTGACGAACTGGTCGGAGAACCTGATGGCGACCGGGTCTTCTCCGAGCGTGAGTGATAAGCAGCAGGATGTATCGATATCTGAAAGATGGCCTGCCCCTGACACTGTCGATGCTGTTGTTGACGGTGACCGTGGGTGCCGCAGTCTGGTTTTTAACCGGTATCTATCAGTCCAGGGTGCTGGAAGAGGAACTGACCGAGACGCTCGAGCAACGTTTCAACCAGGCTGCCATGCAGCAGCGGGTGCGCTTCGACCAGTATGTAAAGTCGTTCAACCCGGGAGTCAGGTTGTATGCCAACAATATCAAACTCGAACAGTATGTGCAGCGATCCAACTGGACCAAAGGCGATGCCGGTCTGATCAAGTACCGTGATGTTCCCGAATGGGGGCCAAGCATGTCCTCCATGCGTCAGTTCATCATGCCGCGCTACATGTTGCTGATCGACCGCTGGGGAGATGTACGTGAAATCTACCACAGCAGGTACCCCCTGCCACCGGAAGAGCTGGTCGATATCTCACCGCTGGTTCTCGAGTTGAGCATCGGCCAGAGTTACCTGACGATCTTCGCTGACGCGCTGTACCTGATCGCATCCGAACACGTTACCGATGGACAGGGTGATGTCACGGCGTCTCTGTTGATCGCCTCGCCGGTCGACAGGCAATTCATGCATGAATCCCAGGGTGTGTTCCTCGACAGCAGTATCATCGGCCTGGTCCGTGATGATGATAACAGTGTATTTGTCAGCAGTTCACCCGACAGGGTGGCTATCGGTACGGACATCGCAAGCCTGAGTGAGGATTACCTCATCACCGATGCGGCTTACTTCGACTCGGGTTCGGCCGATATCATCATTCGCTTCTTCTCACTGACCTCGACGAAGGCGCTGCAGGAACAGATATCCAAGCTGGTCGCAGTGGAGCGGAAGGTCAGCATGTTCTCTGCGGTCATCTTCATCGCTTCGTTCTCGATGATCATGTTGTGGGTGGCGACGAGGATACGCAAGCTGAGCAGGAACGTTATCAGGTTCTCGAACGAGATTGATATCCCGGTACCGGAAGTATCCTATCGTGATGAACTGAAAGAGCTGGGTAACCGTTTCAGGCTGCTTGCGAATGCAGTACATACCGAGAAGTCTGCGCTCGAGCACCAGGCATCACATGATTCGCTGACAGATATCCCGAACCGGAGTTTCTTCGAACAGGAACTGGAGAGGGCGATCAATAACAGCAACCGTGATGCTGACAGGTTTGCGCTGCTGATATGTGACCTGAACAAGTTCAAACAGGTCAACGATACCTTCGGTCACCAGGTTGGTGACGAGGTGATAAAGATCGCCAGCGATCGATTGACATCATGTTTACGTGAAGAAGACATCGTCGCCAGGATGGGTGGTGATGAGTTTGCCCTCATCCTCAAGAACGTCGGCCCCGAACAGGTGGAATCAGTGGCGAAGAAGATCATCGCGTATTTCGGCGCACCGGTGAGCGTCGAAGGCCACGGGCTGGATGTGGGTATCAGTATCGGTGCATCGATCTACCCGCAGGACGGTGCTGATGCAGACTCCCTTATGAGGCATGCTGATATCGCCATGTACCGTGCAAAACAGGCTAGTGACCACTTCGCGTTTTTTTCCGGCAATGCAGGCGACAAGGGTAGAACCAGGCAGCACAAGCACCTGCACTAGCCCCGTGAGTATCCCGAACCGCCAGGCCAGGCAATGATTATTTTGCTGCCTCGGTTAATCATCGTCATCGATAAAATCTTCCATATCGTCACCATCTTCATCGATATCATAATCGTCATTCGCCTTGCTGGCAGCAGGCTTTGCTGTGGAGCGGGCATCGGACAGGTCGCTGCTTTTGTGTGAAGAAGCAAATTTCTTGCGTGCAGTTCTGAACGCCTTATCGAGCTCGTCCTGTGAAATGTCTTCAGCTGACAGCTCGCGCAGCTTGGGTTCGACGATCGCCTGGGCGTATTCGACGAACTCTCCGCGAACATGGTTGTAGAGAAAGATCTTGTTCTGGCTGGTATCGATCGATGCGTCCCGTACCACCGGGCTGCTCTTGTCACCGGCCTCAAGTACACCATACCAGATGTCTTTTGTACTCATGTATGTTACCTGTGATCTTCATGGCAGATATTTAGCAGTTTCATGCGAAATTTGCCATAAAAATACAGGTTTGGAAATATAAATAAACTGCTTTTATTTCAATGAGTTGGGGGCATCATGTTTGTCTGGTCAGGGTCGGTGATGCACAACTGTGTCAAGGCGCCAGTCTTCTGCGTGACCAGTTGCCTGCGTCGTCGAGGGTATAGATGAAGCGGTCGTGCAGACGGTTGTCCCTGGCCTGCCAGAATTCCATGGTCTTCGGTACCACCCGGTAGCCGCCCCAGAATGGCGGCAGAGGCACTTCATGGTTTTCGTATTTGCGTTTCATGCTCTCGACCGCCGTTTCCAGCATGCTGCGTGAGCTGATCATCCTGCTCTGACCCGATGCCCAGGCGCCGAGCTGGCTGCCACGAGGACGTGTGATGAAGTAGGCCAGAGACTCGGCGGTCGACACCTTGCTGGCCTCACCGGTGATGTTCACTTGCCGGCCAAGCGGGTGCCAGGGAAACAGCAGGCTCACCCTGGCGTTATTGGCGATGTGGTTAGCCTTGCGACTCTCGTAGTTAGTGAAGAACACGAAGCCTTTCTCGTCGAACAGTTTCAACAATACGAAGCGCTGCCAGGGTTGCCCGGTGTCATCGACGGTGGCAACACTCATGGCGGTAGGTTCATGCAGGCCGCTGGTCTGTGTCGTTTCATACCAGCGTGCGAACAGCTCAAGCGGCTCTGTAGTCAGTCCCGATTCGTCGAGACCATCGCTCATGTGTTGTTTTCTTATATCGTCCAGGCTCATGATGTCTCGAGGAAAGTTACTATCGTGGAAGAATCGGCTGGTTTTACCAGGTTGGTCGAGACCGGACAGTGTGCCATGCGGTCGATGATGTAATCGATATCTGATTGCGTAGGCATTCCGTCACGGAGTATGCCTTCGAACTGAACTTCTATACGCAGGATATGCCAGTCTTCATCGGCGACGACTTGAACACGTCCCTCGCTCGATTCGAGTAGCAAATCGCGCTCAGCAGCATTGGTCCTGAAATACAGGTGCTGACAACTACCGAGCCCGTAACACAACAGCAGGAAACCTGCGCTCAGTGTATCGATGTGGAGTTTATGCCATTCACCATCCTGCAGGATCTCGGCATCGAGTGATGTGATCTTGTTATCAGTCCCTTCATATATCGTGCTGAGACGGATATCGAATATTCTCTCTGTCATCTTTCAGTGCTATGTATTCCTGCTCCAGTAACAAGCCTATCACGGACCTGTCCTGAGTAGTCTGAGATGGGTCATTAAATCACTTAATGTGGCAGCCGTTTGTGTACAGACTGACCGAGTCGGTAGCGCATTACTGTTTCTGCCTCATCAGGTAATGACCGTCTTCAAAGCCTTCGAAGAAGTCATCGACGGCAGGGTGCGTGACCGGCAAACCGGTTTCGTCCTGCTCGAGGTGACGTTCCGCGACGTATGTCATATGTGCACCACCGTCTACCAGTACGTGGTACCACGGCCTGTCTTTGGGAGGGCGGCTGCGTGCTACCTGTTCATACCACTCATCCGTGCCCGAGAATTCCGCATCGACATCGACGATGACGCCACGGTAATCGAATCGCTTGTGATGGACGCACTGGCCGATATAAAACAGAGGGTCGTTCATGATCATCATCAGATCGGTTTGTCCGATTGTTGAGTTCGAGTCTTGCCATACATCAGGTCACAGGGGTCATGCATAGCTATATCCATTTTACCTGTATGGTTGTCAGCCGGGTAAACGGGTTCACCGACCGCGACCGGCATCCGATGAGCGGTGGTGTATGTACATAATTCTGTAACATTCTTTTGCGAGTATTACAGGACGAATTGTACCAAACAGAGGACTAGTAAAGAATGAACAAGAAAAATTCCTGCAGACGATCTCTGCTCAGCGTTTCACTGCTGATCGCCCTCTCGGCTCCTGTATATGCGGCTCCCGCCTATGTCGTCACCAGTGATGAGGATTCCGGTGGAGGTACCCTGCGTGAAGCACTTAACATGGGGTACAGCAGTATCCGTATCGCGAAATCCGTCGGCGACATCACTATCGATACGACACTGGAATATGCCGGAGAATCACCGGTCAGCATCAAGGGTAAGGGCCAGACGATCCGTACTTCGAACAATATTACACTGCTTGCTGCTACCCGGGGTGCAGACCTGAGCATATCGGATCTTGCTTTCGAAGGCCCTGGCGGCTTCGATATCTACAACCGTGGCGATCTCAACGGCCCGGCCGGTAAAGGGATCTTCGTCGATGTGCGCGATGATCAGACCGGTACAGTCAAGCTGGTACTCAGTGACGTATCTGTCACCGGTGTCGCCAATCATGGTATCCACGTCTCTGACTGCAGCCTGGCCGACGATTGCGGCGCCGGAAGCGGCGGTGGCGGTGAAGGCTCTGACGCCTCTATCATGGTCGTGCTGAACAGGGTAACCGTCGATGATGCCGGTAACGGTAAGTTCGATGCTGACGGTCTGCGTGTCGATGAGCGCGGCGAGGGCAGCATCGATGCATTTATCACCAGCTCGACATTCAGCAATGTCGGTGCTGATGGCGTCGAACTGGACGAAG
>Ga0180435_10004831_pt1 | contig 13200 bp, 14 predicted proteins | sample SS_ome_3_FD_132467 | JGI IMG/M metagenome (GOLD analysis project Ga0180435, IMG submission 132467) | Hypersaline lake sediment archaeal communities from the Salton Sea, California, USA - SS_3_S_1 metaG | ecosystem: Environmental > Aquatic > Non-marine Saline and Alkaline > Hypersaline >... | reverse complement strand
GGCTTCCGCCCGTCTTTGCCCGATGTCTCACTCGCAAAACCTCGACATAGCCTGCTATGCCTGCGATTTTGCTCAATCGGATCAGCCAAATCCGAACCAAATCCGAGCGCCCATTCTGTGAAGTTATTCTTGCGCGAACCCTTAGCCAAATGTGATCGACTTTTTGAAAACGTGCAACACCACAACACCTTGAGTGCAGACAAAATGATCCCGGAGAGAGCAAAACCGACTTTTACAATTCCATCAAGGTTGACCCGGCGGGCTTTCTCTAATATGGTTTTCCAAAGTAGTCACCCCGCTGGTTCGGGAGGTCGATGGATGAACACAGGATGCGAGTTACCCCAATACAATCCCCCGTCGGAACGTATTAAAGACATCCTCAAGCGCTACCACACGATTGCCGTCGTGGGCCTGTCCCCCAAGCCCGAGCGGGACAGTCATAAGGTGGCCCGATACCTACAAGACAAAGGTTACGACGTGGTGCCCATCAACCCGGGCCAAAAAGAAATCTTGGGCAAGCCTTGCTATCCAAACCTCAAGGCTGTTCCCTTCCCGGTGGAAATCGTGGACATCTTCAGGAAACCCGACGCCATCGGGCCCATCGTCAGCGATGCCATCACCATCGGCGCCAAGGTGGTTTGGATGCAGCTGGGAATCGCAAACAATGAGGCGGCGCGGACGGCCTTAGATGCAGGCCTTGAGGTCGTCATGAACAAATGTATCAAGATTGAGCATATAAACATGGAAAAGGAAGAATCAATTTCATTCGAATAAAGGAGTCGTAACATGCCTGTTCTGGACGAAGAAGATGACCGAGTGATTCGATTGGCGAAACAAGAAGCCGCAAGATTCAACGCCAAGGTCAATAAAATCGACCTGAAGAACCAAGTTCTGGATATTGAGTGCCCGGAAGAAAACAAAGAGGCCTGCGCCGCCGCCATTGAAAAGCTACTCGAAAGCCACAGCTGATCACCGACAAATGAATACCGTCACCATCCCCGGCTGGGGAACCCTCCAGATTCGCCATGTCGTACTGGACCTAAATGGCACAATCACAGAGTCCGGCGAGTTTATCCCGGGCGTTTTGGATGCGTTAAGAAACCTTCACCGGAAAGGGTATTCAGTATTCGTCATTTCCGCGGACACCCGTCGAAACCTAAAGGAGCGGCTGGGTCGATTTCCGGAAATCGACGTCCGCATTACGGAGACCGGTCAGGCCAAACGGGCGCTTGTTGAATCCTTGGGGCCGGAATCCACCATTTGTATCGGCAATGGGAATATCGATGTCGACATGTTCAAAGTAGCTCGCCTCTCCATATGCACCATCCAGGGAGAGGGAGCGACAGTGGAAGCCCTAACCCACGCCGATATTGTGGTCACTCATGTCAAAGACGCCATTGAGTTGGTACATGACGAACAGCGGCTGATCGCCACGCTTCGCCGGTAACCCCGGAGCGGCCATTGTTTTCCCTTGACACCCTGCGGCATGTTTCGTAACATAACGCCCACAATTTGGGGCAAGAGTTGAGGTGCGGTGCTCATCAGTATCCGTAGGACAAGGGAACAGGCCCTTGCACGGGTCCTAGCGGTGAAAGGGGGTATCGCCGAAGCTTGTTTTCACCCTGTAAGGAAACGAGCTGGGCCGGCAGATAATATGTGTCGGACTGTCACGGTAATCGTGGAGCGCTCTCTTGGACAGGCTAGAGTCGGAGGCGGTCTCCGGCTTTTTTTTTTGGTACACCCCCAAGAACGGCCCCGACTGACAGATAAACCACAAGGAGGTGCCATCATGTTAAAGGGATGTTACACCGCGCTTATGACGCCATTCGATCATGACTACCACGTTGATTACGACGCCTTGAACAAACTGGTTGCATTTCAACTGGAAGGCAAGGTCAGCGGTATTCTGGCCGTAGGCACGACGGGTGAAAGCCCCACCCTGGACTGGAAAGAACACAACGAGGTGGTCAAGATTGTCGTGGAGCGCTGTAAAGGAAAGTGTCAATCCATTGCGGGAACCGGAAGCAACAATACGCAGGAGACTTTGGAAAATACCGAGCACGCCGTGCATGCGGGCGCCGATGCAGCGTTGCTGGTCGATCCATATTACAATGGACCCAGCTCTCTTGAAATTCGACGGGAATACGTGACACCGGTGGCCGAACGGTTTCCGCAAATCGAGATCATACCTTATGTCATTCCGGGGCGCACGGGTGCCCAGTTATTGCCGGAAGATCTGGCTATACTCAATGAACGGTTCGCCAACGTAAATACCGTCAAGGAGGCCACAGCCAACCTGGAGAACATGAAGCGAACCCGTCAGTGTTGCGGCGCCGAGTTTACCATCATGTCGGGGGACGACGGCAAGACCTTCCCCATCATGACGGACCCGGGAATCAAGGCGAGTGGTGCCATCTCTGTGGCCTCCAACGTCGCTCCAAAGGCGGTTCAGGATTTAACGCAACGCCTCAACGAGGGCAATACGGCCGAGGCCGAAACATTGCTTTCAGCGCTGGAGCCCTTGTTTAGCATCACCACGGTAACGACCGAGGAAGAAACGCCGCACGGCCGGGTAAAGTGTCGGGCCCGAAACCCCTTGGGCACAAAAACACTGATGGCTGTCCTGGGAATGCCCGTAGGACCGTGTCGTCGTCCTATCGGCAAAATGACGAAAAAGGGGCTGGAAATCGTATTGGAAGTAGGCCGCACCACATGGAAAAAGAATCCGGAAATCCTCCAGCCGATAGCGGACTTCTTCCATGTCGATATCGAAGCCAGACTTTACGATGAGTCCTCGTGGTCGGGCCTGGCTTACGAATCTTATTAATCGAACCGCAAAAACCTACACGCCATCGACTTGTTTACGGGCATGGGGCCACCTCATGCCCGTTTTTTCTTTCCGACGTACTCCCTTATACAGGGTGATTTCACTTCGGCGAGTGTTCTATCGATCCCCGCCGGGACATCTTATTTCAAAAAGACCGCCGCCCCGCCATTTTCTTGGCACGATATTTTCATGTCAAAGGCACCTTAAACAGAAAAACTGGGCGAGAATCCGTGGCCGGGCGGCAAACAGGCGGATTTTCCGGAAAGGTAAACGCAGTGAGACAAGTCGAATACACCGATTCTGAATTTAACATGCGGCGACAATTTTACGAAAAGACGCGGGAGGCTACAAAACCCCGTCGCAAGCCGGCGGAAAGCCGAACGGGACCCAAACGGACGGCTCGTTTCAATACCGGAAAAACCAAGCCGTGACCGGCTCCGCGGGAACCGGTCGACCGACCCTGATCGGTCCCTAACCGATCCCTGGCCGGGCAAACACCGAGGACGCCAAAGGCACATCCGCTGTAGGGCATTTTCGGACCGGCCGAAAAAAGACTCATGACGGAAGCAGACAATTCCGATTTACAGGGGAAATCGCCGCATCGGCGACTGAATGCCCCTGTGGCAATCACGGCTGCGCTCGCGGTCTTCCAACACATTGTCCTGACTTCTCAAAATGGAGATACAAAAAAGTGACTTCTATACGTTTCACGGGGGACTTTTGAAAAAGGGACCGACCCAACCGCCTTGGAGGCTCATATCGGCACTGATTATTATTGCTTTCGCCCTTCCTCTGGGACACGCTTCAGCACCGGGGACTGAGACTCTGCGTGTCAAGGGACTCTATATCGGAATGCCCCTGGACGAGGCGGTAAAAACGGCGGCCACCTTGACTGATATCACCCATTACCGGCTCCAGCCCTTCAATCTCTCAGAATTCAAGTTTCGAAAATTCGAAAGCGATGCTCACCGCCACTGGTTCTGTGATTTGAGAAACGCCGTTGTGTCTCCCCTGGTCTTCGCAGCGGACGCCGAGAAAAAACTCACCTTCATTGCTATTCAGGGAACGCTCGTGGAACAGCTCTTTGAGTCACATAAGGACAGCGCCGAGGCATTCGCACAACGTTTCGCCAGGGCCCATGATCTACCAGCAATGACCCCGTTTCAGCAATCAGGCCAAAGCCCCCTGCCCAACATACTTCCCGACTCCGGCTGGCGATTCCTGAGTCCCCTCGGGTACAAGATCACCGTCTATTCAAATAAGGACATTGACATAGAAAAGATCGCCCCGCTTGGCGAAAAATCGGACGGAACGACCACCACCGGACCCTAGAGGCCTGTGAGAAAACTTCCCGCTGAGCGAATTTGAGCGAGAATGGGGTTCTCCGACGGGTCGTCCCTAGCCACCCACTTCCCGGCTCACCATTTAATTGCCCAACAATCCCTTTACCTTATCGCCAAGACCTTCAATCTCTTTTTTGACGTTCTCCGTTTCCTTTTGCACCTTCTCTTGGGCCTGATTCCGCGCCCCTTCCATCTCTTGTTGAGCCGCCGACTGGGCTGCCTCCATCTCCTTTTTAGCCCTCTCCTGCAAGGCTTTGGCCCCCTCTTTAACTTGTCCCAACGCTTCGTTCAATTTTTCCGTCACTGCCGGGGATTGGATTTTTGCGTACACGGTGGATAAGATTTTTTCAAAGGCCGCGGCCGGCGTTATCCCCTCCTCTTCCGAGCCGATATCCTGCAGGCGGATGTCCGGCAGGGAGGTACTCACCGTTTTTCCTGAAAGCATCGGCATGGCCAGGTTAACCTTCCCCCCTTGGAGAACAAACTCCCGAATCATCATCTTTTTGCCGCCGTCCTGTTTCGAAGGCGCACCCGGTTCCGCCGATTTACCGCCCCCTACCGTGTCTTCCACGTTGGCCAAAATGGCCCGAAAATTGTCGGTCCGTCGCGCCTTCTCATAGGTAATTTCCGGCCTGTCGACAGCGATCTTGTCGATAATGATCGTCTTGCCCGTCAAAGAGCCTTCGTCCACATCTACGTAGACGGACCCTACACTTATAGCGTTAGGCGTATCAAACCCCTTGGGGTTTCCCAGCACAAATTTCTTCAGCTGGGCTTGGCCGGAAAAAATGGAAACATCCACTTCCTCTAGTTGCACATCCGTCTTCGTAATCTTTGGCCCATACGTATTGACCGCCTTTTTTACGATCGGCCCCAGATTGGATATGCCCACGTATAATACCACCGCAATCACCACAACCAACACGCCACCCACGATAATAAGTTTTTTCATTGTATCCCCCTTTCCGCCAAACTCGGCAGGTATAAACAGTCAATTAACTTGGAAACAACCCTTTACCGCTCGGCACAATGGACTCGCCGAACCAACAATTCGTCAAAAAATGAAAGTCCTTTTTGTTGATGCCGCCGGTGTAGGCGGCTCGCTATATGAGGGATGGGACGGTCCTTCAGCTTCATCTTTTCAACATTGACTATGGGCCGCGGAGACGGACAAGTCAAGGAAGTTTTTTGTTGACAAACCGAGGACAAATTATTTAAATTATTCATTCGCGAGCGGGAATAACTCAGAGGTAGAGTGCAACCTTGCCAAGGTTGAAGTCGCGGGTTCAAATCCCGTTTCCCGCTCCATTTTTGATCAACTCTTAAAAAGCAAATTTTGGATGGCTAAGTAAAAAGTTCAATATCCCCGATAGCGGGATTTCCGCTTCGCTACAACAAGGCGCCGCGTGATGTTCTCAAGCCGCTTTAGCGGCGCAGTCCTGAGGAATCACCGCCCAAGGGCGGCATCTGCGAGAGGCGTACTTGGCGTACGTCGCAGTGATTCACCCCGTTAAATCGGCTTTGCCGTCTCGCGTAGCGAGAATTTAACGGGGCAGGGGATGAATCCCGCCGAGGCGGGAAGATATTGGACTTTTTACGACGCCATCATTTTTGTTTGGCGGCATAGCCAAGTGGTAAGGCAGCGGTCTGCAAAACCGTTATTCACCGGTTCGAATCCGGTTGCCGCCTCCACGCATTCCAACGGGTCGGCCGAAGACGGCCGCCCGTTTTTTTTGTCCTCCGGCCTCCCCGATTCATCACCCGACAGAGACAAAACAGCCTTCTTTTCCTCCCTGCCGTGTGGTAAAGGTGTCCTATGAAAAGACGGTGGGACACCATTGTGATCGGGGCGGGCCTCGGTGGCCTTACGGCCGCCGCCACGCTGATCAGGGCGGGACAAAACGTTTTGGTCCTCGAGAAAAACCCCCACCCCGGCGGGACCGCCTACACCTTCACCCGAAACGGATTCGTATTTCCCATGGGACCCCTGGGCTTCAGTACGCCGGGGCGGGTCAGACAAATCTTAGCAGACCTGGAAGCGGACAAAGATTTTCACCTGCATCGTGTTCACTACCAAGTCAAGGCCTTTGGCGTCGACATTGTCCTGTCTCGGTCCTTCGAGCGGTTGGCCGCTTCCCTTAAAGCCCGCTTCCCGGAAGACGAGGAAGGCGTGGACCGCTTTTTTCGCGATATGACCGATATCGTTTCGGCCATGCAATCCCCCCGACAATCAGACCATGCCCCAACCTTGGAATGGACTGCGAAAACATCGGCCGCCGACTATCTCACCGCCAACATAAAGAGCCGACGGCTTCGACGGATTCTGGGCAGCCTGGGCACACAGGAACCCTATAGTGCCGTGGCACTGCTGGCCGCCATGTGGAATCTCATGAGTAACGAAGGTATTTGGTACCCCCACGGCGGGATGCGTGCCTTTTGTAACCGGCTGGTGAAGTCGGTCACCGAAGCAGGCAACGGGATCCGGGGCACAGGGGAATTACGGACCGGACAAGAAGTCAAAGCCATTATCGTCGAACAGGACGCGGCCACAGGGGTTCATCTGTCCGATGGCACCTGGGAGAAAGCGCCCTACGTGATCTCCAATGCGGATTTCAAAACCACCTTCTTAAGGCTTTTGCCCCCGGAGATACTCCCCGCGCCCGCTTACGGACAGTTGGTCCAGGCCAAGCAGACGGGGTCGGTGTTTCAGGTTTGCCTCGGGATTAAAGCGGGCCGGGTCGATCTTTCCGCCTTTTCCGATGCAAGTCGGCTGCTTTACCGGTATACCGGGACACAATCGGTCCTGCCCGTGCCCGTGAACTGGACGGCCGACGAAATAGATCCCGCGGCATTGGCGGGTCAAGAATTGGAAATCAGTCTACTGAGTAAAGAAGACCCCGTTTTGGCCCCGAAAGGGGGCCATGTCCTGACCATTCGCACGGAGGCCGACTACGGTCATTTTTCACGGTATCGGCCGTCCTCCGGCCGGCGAAAACCCACGTACGCCCCATACAAGCGCCGCTTGGCCCAAGCGCTGACTCACAAAGTCGCAGACATTGTCCCCGGCCTGGCGGCGGCCGTTGAAGCCTTAGACATCGCCACCCCGCTAACCTTCCAAGATCAGGGCGGTCGAAGCGAGGGCGCGGTGGCCGGCTGGTCTTGGGACTACGAAGACACAACGGTCTATGAACCGGTGGAAATCATCCGAACTCCCATTCGCGGCTTATGCATGGCGGGCTATCAGGCCTATTCGAATCTCTTCATGGGGGGTGTGCCGACCGCTATGGTCAGCGGTCGGAAGGCGGCCGAGCATGTGTTGAAGGGGGCAGGCCCTACAGCAACACTCCGGATACCCGGCAACCCCGTTCGTGGATAGTACACCGTCATAATCTATTTCAATAAACGGCGGGATGCCGTTGACGGTAGGGTGAAATGCTGGTATCTTGATCCAGACAAACGCAAAGGGAGGTATGATATGGAATTAAAAGAGTATTTTGAAAATGCCGACGGCCTGGGGGTTCTTGCGACCGCGGATGGCGATGGGAAAGTGGACCTTGCCGTCTATTCGCGACCGCATGTAATGGCCGAGGATACGGTGGCTTTTATCATGCACGATCGTCTTTCTCATCACAACCTTGAGACCAATCCCCATGCCGCCTATCTCTTTGTGGAGGAAGGAACCAAGTCCAAAGGGAAAAGACTGTTCCTGACCAAAACCAAAGAAGAAAAGGATACCGAACTGCTTCAGTCACTGCGTCGAAGAGACTACGGGGAAAAAGAAGGGTTGTACCTGGTCTATTTTACTGTTGACAAGGTGCTCCCGGTTCTCGGATCCCAAGAGGGGAAAACCGGCGGCTAGGCTCTCGTTCCCGGTACTTCGGAATCGGTCAACCATCGGAATGACATTTATGGGAGGCAAAGAGTGAGCCACTCCAAGCCCAAGGTTTTGCTGACCGGGCCCACCGGATTTATCGGCGGACGTCTTTTGCAAGCCCTGGACAGCAACGGCTTTTCCGTTCGGTGTCTGGTGCGCCTTTCGGAAACACTTACCGTTAACCAACCCCTGAGACAAGAGCCGGAAGTGGCCTATGCGGATCTCTTGGCACCGGGAACCCTGCCCGAAGCCATGGAAGGGATGGATGCCGCCTATTATCTGGTCCATTCCATGGGCGGACGCAGCATAGCCGAGACCAAAGCCTTTGCGGAGAAAGACCGCCAGGCCGCCACCCACTTTTTGAGGGCGGCGGAGAAGGCCGGAATTAAGCGAATCGTCTACTTGGGAGGGCTCGGAGAAACGGGAGATGCCCTATCCAAGCATCTCGCCAGCCGCCAGGAAGTCGCCCACATCCTGCAATCCGGTAGTATAGACACCACCGTCCTTCGGGCCGCAGTGATCATCGGCGCCGGCGGCGCCTCTTTTGAGCTGATTCGCTATTTGGCGGAGCGGCTTCCAATCATGATGTGCCCGCGATGGATTCATACGCGGTCCCAACCCATCGCCGTACAAAACGTGATTTCTTACCTCATCGGATGTCTGGCGGAACCGGCAACGGCAGGCAAGACCTTTGACATCGGGGGGCCGGAAATCATTACCTATGGCGAGATGATGCGTCTCTATGCACGGGTCCGGGGACTTCGTCGCATCCTGTTTACGGTTCCCGTACTCACACCCCGGTTGTCCGCCTACTGGATCAATTTTGTCACGCCGGTACCGGCGGGGGTTGTTTTTCCTTTGGTGGAAGGCCTGAAGAACGAAGTGATCTGTGGTGAAAATCGGATTCGCGACTATATCCCCATTGACCTGATGACGATGAAAGAAGCCATTTGTACGGCATTGGCGGAAACGCAAAAAGGTCCAGGAAAACTCCCCTCCCGACAGGCCTGCTTTTTGGAATCATAGGGCGGCGGCAATGAACCTCCCGGAATCGGGCATTCAAAAAATCCGTTTGGGCATTTGCAACACCTATCTTATCAGGGGAAAGAAAGGGGCGATCCTCGTTGATGCCGGGCAGGCAGGCTGGGAGGGCTCGTTTTTTCGCCGGTTGAAGCCTCTCGGTATGCGCCCGGAAGACGTCCAGCTCATTCTGGTCACCCATGTCCACTTTGATCATGTCGGCAACCTCAAGGCCATGGCCCAGCGCTGCCGATGTCCGGTGGCCATTCACACCAATGAGGCCCCGTTGCTAATGGGCGGGGCGGTGGTTTTCCCCCCGGGAATCAATCTTTTTGGTAACGTAGCCGCCTCGGTGGGACGTGGGCTTGCCCCATTGCTCAAGTTCTCGGCCGTCACCCCGGACATTCTCGTTGAAGAGGAGTTATCCCTGGAGCCTTTTGGGGTTCCCGGAAAGATCATTGCCACACCCGGACATACGATCGGGTCCCTATCCGTTTTGTTGGCCGATGGGACAGCATGCGTGGGAGACCTGGCCGCCAACCACTATCCGGGACGCATCGGGCCCATATTGCCACCCTTTGCAACTAATCGAGACATGCTTTTGGAAAGTTGGCAGCATCTTTTGGAGGCCGGCGCAAAAACCATATGCCCAGGGCACGGTCCCCCGTTTCCGGCCCAATACTTGCGCACTACGATGGCGTCCCTTTAGAAGCCTTCAGCCCATCCAAATCACACTCGCACCCTTTTTCCTGAAGGATGCGCACTTGATCCTCATAGCAGTCTACAAAGGTATCCTGAATCCCTTCCCCGGTGGCCAGGGATTCAGATAAGGGACTTTGGTGGGCATATCCCCGTCGTTTCATTTCTGATACCAATGCCTGATGCCGCAAGAAGAGCGCCTTGAGCTTGCCTCGCCACCGTAAGGTCTCAGGGTGACAGGCATAGCCTTTCTTGCCCTGGGTCAGAATGCACCAAATCGCGTGAAGTTCCCGGTGTTCACCCAGTAGGTGTCGACGGCACAATCGATTCGGCGCAATATCCCAAATTCTCAACAATGGCCTCCTATTTCTTCAATTCCAGGCTGCACTATTTCCCTTTTTTCCACTGGATGTCCAGCTTCTTTTACTTGTTTGTCCACTCTTGAGCTGATATACGATTTATATTGTGACACCCGTATCCGCAAGGGAAGGAAACCATATGGACACACCGATCAATGTGGGGATCAGCGCTTGTCTTTTAGGGGAAAACGTTCGTTATGACGGTGGTCACAAGAGAGACCGGTATTTGACGGACACCTTGGGCCAGTACGTGAACTATGTACCGGTATGTCCGGAGGCGGAAGCCGGCTTTGGTATTCCCCGAGAGTCCATGCAGTTAAGGGGAGATCCCAGCGCCCCCCGGCTCGTAACCAACAAAACGGGAAGGGACATGACGAAGGCGATGGCCACATGGGCCCAAAAACGGGTGGTCGAGTTGGAGAAAGAAAACCTTTGCGGATTCATATTCAAGGCCCGGTCTCCCAGCAGCGGGATGGAACGGGTGAAGGTGGTCAACGATAAGGGGATGCCCGTCAAGAAGGGGGTGGGTCTTTTTGCCCGGGCCTTTATGGACCACTTTCCCCTGATACCCGTGGAGGAGGAGGGTCGACTCCATGACCCGAAGCTCAGGGAAAACTTCATCGAGTCGGTCTTTGTGCTCAAGCGGTGGCGGGCGCTCCTGCAAGAAGGTAAGTCCCGGGGAAAACTGGTGGCATTCCACACCCAACACAAGCTGCTTGTCATGTCACACAGCGTAGAGGACTACCGGGCCATGGGTAAGTTGGTTGCCCGCGCCAAAGAGGTCTCTTTAGACGAACTCTACGACACTTACCAGGAGCATCTCATGGCGGCCTTACGACTTCGAACCACGCTCAAAAAGCACGGTAACGTGCTTCAACACATGATGGGATATTTCAAGAAGATGCTCTCTGCCGACGAAAAAGACGAACTGCTGAGTTACCTGGATCTATACCGGCGCGGGTATCTTCCCCTCGTCGTCCCCATCACCCTGATCAAGCATAATGTGCGGAAATATGACCAACCGTATTTGAAAGATCAATATTACCTGCATCCCCATCCGGTTGAATTGCAGCTCAGAAATCACGTCTAGGACCCAGTCGAAGAACTCCACTTTCGCTCGGGTTTCTCCGACAGGCTCCTAGTCCGGCGATTCTTCGAGCACCGCGTGCAAAGCCCCCTCGATCTCCGGGTACCGAAACTCAAATCCGTGGTCCAACAACTTTTTGGGAAGTACGCGCTGGCCTTTCAATAAGACGGAACCAAACTCCCCCAAGACCAATCGAATCGCCAATCCGGGGGTCTTTAAGAAAGAGGGCCTGGACATTAATTTTCCCAACGTCTGGGCCAACGTCTTGTTACGGACCGGATGGGGAGCACAGAAATTCACCGGTCCCTCCAGGGTTTCCTGGTTGAGGACAAAGAGGAACGCCCACAGCAAGTCTTCCATATGAATCCAAGAGAACCATTGGTCCCCACTGCCCAGGGGGCCACCAATGAATCTTTTGAACGCCGGTATCATCTGACCCAAGGCCCCGCCGGTCTTGCCCAGAACGATACCGAACCGGGTGAGCACCACCCGCACCCCCTTTTCGCCCGCCCGTCCGGCCTCCTTTTCCCAATCGACACACAGGGAGGCCAAAAAGTCATCGCCGGGAGCGTCTTCTTCGGTAAGCGTTTCATCTCCATGGAATCCATAGTACCCAACGGCCGAAGTGCTGCAAAGAACGGCGTTATCGCCTTTCTTCATGGCCGCGACCAGATTCTTGGTGGTTAAAATACGCGTGTCGTAGATCTGCTTTTTGGTCTCCTCATTCCACCGCTTGAAGATGGACACCCCTGCCAAGTTGACCACCGCCTCGTGACCGGGCACCTGGTCCTGCCATTTCCCTTCCCGGGTGGTGTCCGCCGAGATATACCTCACGGATGCGGGGGTCCGTTCGCTGGGTGTGGGAGACCGATCTGCGACCGTAACCGTGTGTCCCAATTCCAGCAGACGGATGGAAAGTTGGGTACCGACAAACCCTAGACCACCTGTAATAAATACATTCATATCCGCTCCTTCACTTTCCGACACCCTTGATTAAACGTCTCTGGCCGTGTGGCCTCGTTTACCACCTTCTACCCAAGTCCGAATGTCTAAGTTCCACCGGACCCCCGAGACAAAGCCTTTTCGATTCGATATACCATACTTTTGAGGCGTTTCAAAAATTGACTAGGTGTAATTCTAAAAAAAGCGCTTGTCTATCGGCTCCCGCCCTTGCGAAACGCGACCGAATGGTTTAAGGGTGTAGATACGATGGATGTAGACAAAATCATGGAGGCGTTGTCGGTTCTAGCTCCCCATTCGGATGTGGCCGGTCACCATTCCGGAAAGATCGAATTGAAATTCCGACTGTCGGCAGTGAGTGCACTAGCGGGCCGTAACTGGGAAGATCTCATTGAATCGATACCCGGTATTTTGTCCTCCCGGTTGCAGTTGTTCTCCCGGCGGGTCGTCATTGATTATGACCCTGGGATTTTGCCTGACGACCTGTGGCAGGACATCGTCCGACTGAAGGAGGAGCCGGAATTGGCACCCCATATCAGAAAACGCCTCCGGGCCCTTTCTTCACACCAAAAGACATAGGTCCTGTCTTGACAAACGATGTGGATGTTTTTCAGCCGTTGAAAACCGTCAAGGAATCATCAGAATCAGAAAGAGGAGTAGAATGAATTTCTTCATTAATCGAATGATGCGGGCAGCCAAACTGGATGTCAACTTGTACGAAGAGGTGGAGGCGGATAAGACCGCCATGGGGCAAGCCGTAACGGTGGTAATTCTGTCCAGCGTCGCCGCCGGCCTGGGGGGCATCGCCAAGGCGGGCATGAGCGGCCTGGTTGTCGGGGCTGTTGCCGCACTCGTGGGATGGCTTATCTGGGCCTATCTGACTTATCTCATCGGCACCAAGTTGTTGCCGGAGCCTCAGACAAAAGCGGACTATGGTGAACTGCTCCGGACCATCGGCTTTTCCAGTTCGCCGGGCATAATCAGGATACTCGGCATTGTTCCGGGGCTGTTTTGGATTGTTTCCACCGCGG
>Ga0180435_10004829_pt1 | contig 13202 bp, 15 predicted proteins | sample SS_ome_3_FD_132467 | JGI IMG/M metagenome (GOLD analysis project Ga0180435, IMG submission 132467) | Hypersaline lake sediment archaeal communities from the Salton Sea, California, USA - SS_3_S_1 metaG | ecosystem: Environmental > Aquatic > Non-marine Saline and Alkaline > Hypersaline >... | reverse complement strand
GCTTTCCCTAAAACGGCGCTGTTTATTAACAGCGGTGCCGAGGCGGTGGAGAATGCGGTGAAGATTGCCCGGTATTATACCAAGAGGCCGGCCGTCATTGCGTTTGAAAATGGCTACCACGGCCGCACACTCTTGACCATGAGCCTTACCAGCAAGGTCAAGCCTTACAAGTATGGCTTCGGCCCCTTTGCTCCTGAAATCTACCGAATGCCGTATGCATACTGCTATCGATGCGCCTTTGGTTTAAGTTATCCGGGCTGTGATGTTTTTTGTGCGGATTACTTGAAGGAGTTTTTTATCAACCATGTGGCGGCTGAAAAAACCGCTGCCGTCATTGCCGAACCCATTGCAGGTGAAGGGGGCTTTATAACTCCCCCTCCGGAGTATTTCCAAAAACTGGCCGGCATCTGTCGTGACAACGGGATCCTGTTTATAAGTGATGAAATTCAAACCGGTATGGGACGAACCGGAAAGATGTTTGCCATGGAGCACTGGGGGGTTGAGCCTGATTTGATGACCGTTGCCAAGAGTATTGCAGCCGGGATGCCGCTGAGTGCCGTGGTGGGGAGAAAAGACATAATGGAGGTCGTCCATCCCTTCGGGTTGGGGGGCACGTATGGCGGCAATCCAATTGCCTGCCGGGCGGGGCTTGCCGTGATGGAAATACTTGAAGAAGAAAACCTGGTGCGGGCCTCCGAGGTTCTGGGGAAAAAGATAAGAGAACGTTTCGAGGCCTTTAAAAGAGACCATGAGCTTATCGGAGACGTCCGCGGCATGGGAGCTATGGCGGCATTGGAGCTGGTCAAAGACCGGGAAACCAAAGAGCCTGCAGCGGACGAAGCAAAGGCGCTGGTAAGGTTTTGCCATGACCGGGGGTTGATTGTCCTGTCCTGCGGCAGCATGGGCAACATTATTCGCACATTGATGCCTCTTATCATTACCGATGAACAGCTCGATAAAGGTTTGTCCATCATTGAAGAGGGGCTGGCCGCCATGTTGTAGCAACTGCTTCCCGGGAGGTCCCCGTTATGGCCCGGGTGAACACGGGTATTATTTTCCGGAAAAATGAACCATGCATGGATTTTTTGGAAAACTTCTGAAAATCGATTTGAGTAACGACGCATTCACCATCGAGCCGATCGATAATCAATTGTTGATGACCAGCCTGGGAGGTAAAGGACTTGCTTCGCATCTGCTTCTCGACTGCAACCCGCCGCTTGTTGAGCCATTGAGCCCTGAAAACCACCTGATACTGGCTACGGGTCCGGTCACCGGCAGCAGGATATGGGGCTCCTGCCGATACGGGGTGTTCACCAAATCCCCTCAAACCGGCTATTTTTCGGAGTCCTACTCGGGGGGCACCGTCGCTGAATATATTAGCGGTGCCGGATTCGACCTGGTCATGATATACGGTTCTGCCGTGAAACCGGTTTGGCTGGAGATCAGCGAAAACGGCGTAAATTTCCATTCCGCAGAAGATCTTTGGGGGGAGGACACCTATACAACCGAAGACCGCGTCAAAGATCAGATGGCCAAGAATCACCCGGATGGTCAAAAATGCGGTGTGGTATGCATCGGCCCGGCTGGAGAAAACCAGGTAAGTTTCGCGGTAATAGAGAACGACCACTGGCGCAGCGCCGGTCGAACCGGGGCCGGCGCAGTGATGGGTTCCAAAAAAGTCAAGGCCATTGCATTCCATGGAAAACAAAAGAAGGAATTTGCGGATACACGTGGAATCAAAACCATTGCAACATCCATGGCCCGGCGTTCAAAAGATGATAAGGGCGTCATGGCCTACAAACGCATGGGCACACCGATGCTGGTTGATATTATGAACAAGGCGGGCGGGTTTCCCACCCGCTACTGGCAAAAGGGAAGATACGAACATGCCGACAATATCAATGCCGCCGCCCTGCATGATCGTTGCGACGTCACCCCCCATGCCTGCCTGAAATGTTTTATGGCCTGCGGCAGGCTGTCTACCGTTAAAAAAGGACGGCACAAAGGGCTGAAAATTGAGGGGCCGGAGTACGAGACGATTTACTCTTTTGGCGGTCTTTGTGAAATCGACAGCATAGAAGAAATAGTGTATTTAAACGATATCTGCGACCGTCTCGGCATGGATACCATCAGCGCCGGCAACCTTTGTGCCCTCACCATCGAAGCCTCACGGCAGGACAAAATCGAATATAAAATTGACTACGGCCGGGTGGATTCCATTGCACGGCTGCTGAACGATATTGCCGGACGCAGCGGGATCGGGGATACGTTGGCACAGGGCATCAAATATACGGCGAGGGAATGGAACATGGAAGATCAGGCGATACATGTAAAGGGTCTGGAGCCGGCAGGTTACGACCCCCGTGTTCTTAAAGGAATGGGGCTTGCGTACGGATCGTCAGCCCGGGGAGCCTGCCATTTGCGTGCCACCTTTTACAAGCCGGAGTTGAGCGGAATTGTCGATCCGGACGAGGTCGCAGGGAAGGCGAGGACGTTCACCGAATGGGAGGATCGGCTCACCATATTTGATACATTGATTCTTTGTCGCTTCTACCGTGACCTCTACCAGTGGGAAGAGCTGTCGGCCATACTCAAAGCAGCGACGGGCATGAATTTCGATAAAGATCAAATGAGGTCTGTTGCCGCTGAAACGACTGATAATACCCGGAGGTTTAATTTAAGGGAAGGTCTGACGCCTGAAGACGACCGCATCCCCGGGCGGTTTTTTCGTGAAGCCCTGCCTGAAACCGGAAAAGTCATTACGGAAAAACAAATGGAGCGGCTTATGACCGATTATTATCATGAACGCGGCTGGAGCGGGAGGGGGGAACCTCCGGCCTGCTGCCGTTAAATTTATTCCCGCTTTACTTTCCCGCAGCACATTGATAAAATACATACGGTTGTTGATGGTGGGATGACATGATGACAAAGCGGTGTTAATACGGCTGAGAAGAAGGAGTAAAACCGGAACTATGGAAACATGCCCCTGTGGATCAAATAAACAGTATAATGATTGCTGCGAACCTGTTCTGACCGGCGCATTTTCGGCCCAAACAGCCGAAGATCTTATGCGCGCACGATATACCGCTTTTACAAAGGGAAAAATCGATTATCTCCTGCAGTCGCTTCACCCTGATAAACGGGATCAGCATGAGGAAAGAACCATCAGGAACTGGGCATTGAAATCGGAGTGGATCGGCCTGGAGATTATTGAAACCGAAAAAGGCATGCCCGAAGATACCGAGGGAAAAGTTGAATTTATAGCAAAATACAGGCAAAAGGGTCGTCGTGAAAACCACCATGAACGTGCGGAATTTAAAAAAGAGGGCGATACATGGTATTTCTATGATGGCCAGGCCGTTGTTGCAGAACAATTCGTTAGAGCCGAGCCTAAAGTGGGAAGAAATGACCCCTGCACCTGCGGCAGCGGCAAGAAGTATAAAAAATGCTGCGGCGGGTAAAGGCTTGCTTGACCCACCCGGTTATAGTATAATTATCTAAAATTCTCCTTATTTTTATATAATCGCATTTGCCGCTTGTCTTCCAAGCTTATTATACATGGGAAACCAACCCGAGAAGGGCCCGGGCAATGGTCGTTGGCAGCGGGATATACGACATTGGGTTATGGTTATGATTTCAAAAAGTCAGATCAGGACGAATGAGAAAAAAATTCTTTTTGTTGACGACGAAGAGGCGCAGCGTGATGTGATAAAGCGGGTGTTGGGCAGGATGGGGTATACGGTAACCGTTTGCTACAGCTCGGAACAGGCCCTTGAACTCTTGAAGACGGAGAGCTTTCCCCTTATCATTACGGATTTAAACATGCCGGGAATGGATGGCGCCTTGTTTTGCAAAGCCGTTCGCAAGACCAATACACGGTCGATTATCTACGCCCTTTCGGGGTATATCGGGAGTTATCAGTCCGATAGCCTCGAAGCCATTGGATTTGACGGTTTTCTACGAAAGCCGGCCACCGTGGATATACTTAAAAAAGCCATCGAGGGGGCCTTTGACAAAAACAGGTAAAACCGAAAAGATACAAAACACACTAATCCAGGCAGGCAATGCACTTTACCTCCACCGATGCTTCCTTTGGAAGGGCGCTGACCTCCACAACCGCCCGGGCAGGTCGGGCATTTCCCATGAACGATGCGTATATGTCGTTGAAGATGGCAAAATTACCCATATCCGTTAAAAAGACATCCACGGACACGATATTGTCCACCCCCAGTTTCGCCTCCGACAGAATCCGGCCCATGTTCCGAAGCGCCTGATCGGCTTCAACTTCAAAGCCGGCGGTTTTCATCTCTCCGGTGGCAGGATCGAGCCCAATCTGTCCGCTTATGAAAAGATAGTTGCCGGATACGATACCCTGGGAATAGGGTCCTATCGCCGCGGGGGCGGTGTCGGTTTGAATGATTTCGGATGCCATTGGTTTTTTCCTTTCATAATGTGAACCGGCAGCTTGACACAGGGTATTTTTCTTCATTAAACTATCATCGGGTTGACCTGATGTAAATACAAAAAGAGTTTATTCCGTTATGAACGAAAGATGTGATCGCCTTATTGCCGAGATCGAAACCTGCTTCAGAGAGGGCATTGTTTTGAGCGATGATAATTGCCATTTCATCCGCTCAACGTTTTCCGACCCTACGCCGTCAGAGCTGGTGTCCGTCATCAACGATCCGTCAAACCCGGATCGGGATTCCTTGATGGAGCTTATTTTTTCCCCGGATGAAGCCCTGCAGATGAGGATTGAGACCCTTTTATCCGGGGACGCGTTCACGGAAAAAGACGAAACAGATCTGGCAGCCTGTCTGGCTGCAAAAGAGCCGGCGGCCACCATCTTTATTTCAGGCTATAAGCGCCCTGTTTCCTTAAAAATGCCCGCTGCCTGCGCACATATGTTTATATCACGCTTAAGGGTGACCAAAACAATTGACCGGAGAATAGGTGATGCCATTGATGGGCACCTCGCGGAAACCGTTCGACAAAAAATAAAAGTAAGGATCAGGAACAGCAAGTTCAATGACGGCCGGAATTGCATTGATTTTCTCTCTATGTTCTTCAGGTCGGCGAGGGAAGGGGACCCCGCCTTTCCGGCCTCTCTTGATTTCCTTCTTCTGTTTTTCGAGGAGATGACCTGCGATTCATCCATAGGGCATGAGCTGTTTAAGCGGCAGCGGTATTATAAAGAAAAAATCCAGGAGGCGCTGAGATACGAAGAGCAGTTAAAAAAGAGCAACATGGAGACAATGATGATGCAGGGACGCCGCAATCAGTGTATAAACATTGTTGATCTCCAGGAAAAGATAGATATTATTAACTATTTACAAAATATTACCCGTGCTGTACATGAATGGGCTGATAAACCTTAATGAAAGTGAGTATACCGGGGCTGATATGTTGCATAAGGCAATCAACGCATTATACACTTACAGAAGACATCTGATGGTGATGGCAGCCGTCATCTTTCTTTGCCGTGGCGCCGATCAGGCTGCAGCCGGCGATGACGTCACCCTTGACGGCATAATCAGTCATATTGAAAAAAAATACCATAAAGCAGGGTTCAGAACCGAATTCATCCAGCTGTCTGTCCTGAAGGCCCTCGATATTACGGATACGGCCTCCGGCCATGCGCTGTTCAACTATCCCGGTATGATGAAGTGGGAATATGAAGAACCGGAAAAACAGTCCATAATAACGGATGGGAAGAATCTCTGGATTTACAGGCCGATGGACAACCAGGTTACGGTGGGAAAATTTCCCTCCTTGTTCGGCGGCGGAAAGGGGGCCGGTTTTCTTTCGGACATCAAGAGCCTCAGGAAAAATTTCAATATAACCGAAGAAAAAAGAACCGGGGAAAACTTTATTCTGAAGCTGATCCCGGAGGATAAATCCCGGGAGTTGCCGCAGGAAGTATCCCGGGCGCTTTCCAAGATTATTATTTATGTGTCAACAAAGGACTATACCGTTACCAGGGTCATTACCCATAATGTGTATGGGGATGAAACCGAAATTCAACTGATGAATATTGATTTTAGCATACGTCCGGATCCGTCGGTTTTTAAATTTTCCATACCGGAACATACGGACGTTATCCAGCTTGATTGAACTGGAAACAAAAAATGAAGCAAAGAGTAAGAGAGTTGTTAAAAAAGCGACATGCCGTGATGCTCGCCCACAATTACCAGCCGCCTGAAATCCAGGACGCAGCCGATCTTTGCGGAGACTCCCTGGAGCTGAGTATTAAGGCGGCACAGACAGATGCCGATGTGATCGTATTTTGCGGCGTCCATTTCATGGCGGAGACGGCATCCATACTTTCCCCCGACAAGACGGTGCTGCTCCCCAAAACAGATGCGGGATGTCCCATGGCGGATATGATAACCGGAGAGGCGCTTTCGAAAAAATTGGAAGAGCTGCCGCCCATGCCGGTTGTCACTTACGTGAACTCAAGCGCCGAAGTGAAATCCCTTTCCACCATCTGCTGCACATCCGCCAATGCGGTAAACGTCGTCAACAGCCTTGATGAGGACGAAGTGTTGATGACGCCTGATAAAAACCTCGCCCGGTATGTTGCCGGACGCACATCGAAAAAGATACATTTCTGGGAAGGGTACTGCCCCTTTCACGACAAACTGACAACCCGTGATGTTGAAAAGGCCAGGGCTGCGCATCCCGATGCGGTATTTATCGCCCACCCCGAGTGCAGACCGGAGATTACGGAAACGGCGGACCTTGTGACCAGCACGTCCGGGATGCTTCGGCACGTAATGGAATCCGAAAAAACGGAGTTTATCATAGGCACGGAGATCGGGCTTCTATATCCCCTGGCAAAACAAAACCCGGGCAAATCGTTCTATCCGGCTTCCCGTCAAATGGAATGTGCCGACATGAAGAAGATCTCCCTGGATGATGTAGCAAGAAGCCTTGAACTCATGGAGGGCCGGGTAAAGGTCCCGGAGACTATCCGCAAACCGGCCATGGAAGCCGTACAGAGGATGATAGATATCAGGTAGCCGGGTCTTCCCGTTCAAGCGGAGTTCATCACCTCATCCGGTATATCCGCGTTGGTATAAACCTTTTGTACATCGTCGCAATCGTCCAGCATTTCCATCAGCTTGACCATCTTTTCCGCCTCTTTGCCCTCGAGGCCGGTGGTGGATTGAGGAAGCATGGTGACTTCCGCATCAATATAGGGGATGGACGCCTTATCGACGGCCTCTTTAACCTGTTCGAAATCGCCCGGTTCGGTAATAATCTCGAAGTTGGGTCCATCCTCCCGGACATCTTCTGCGCCGGCTTCAATGGCGACTTCCATCAACATGTCCTCATCAACGGACTCTTTTTCGGTGACAATGTACCCCTTTTTTTCAAACATCCACCCGACGCAGCCGTTTTCGCCAAGATTCCCGGAGTTTTTGCTGAATATGTGGCGGATTTCAGCCACCGTGCGGTTTTTATTGTCGGTGAGGGATTCGATCAGCACGGCAGCGCCTCCGGGGCCGTAGCCCTCGTAGATAATTTCTTCATAATTCTGACCTTCCAATTCACCGGTGCCTTTTTTAATGGCCCGCTCCAGGTTGTCCTTGGGCATATTTTCATCCTTGGCAGCCTGTATCGCGGTGCGCAGTCTCGGGTTGGAATTCGGATCGCCCCCGCCCATCCTGGCGGCAACGGTTATCTCTTTAATCAGCTTGGTGAAAATTTTGCCCCGCTTGGCATCCTGGGCACCTTTTTTATGTTTTATGGTAGACCATTTGCTGTGACCTGACATATAGTTTCCTCCTGTTTTTTTCCAAGGCCGATGATGAATATTTCTTTACTGGCTTTTCTGCTGCTTTTAGGCTTGAGCATTTTAATCGTTTCAAACGAGGCCCTCACGGCATCAACAAACGCGGTTGTGTCCCCGCCCTGAAAAATTTTGCAAATAAATGCTCCTCCGGGAGCGAGCTGCATCTTTGCCGTATCGAGGGCCGCTTCACATAGCCCCGTGGACCTGGCGGCGTCAACCGTTTTATTTCCGGTGGTCGAAGGCGCCATATCACTAAGGACAACATGAAACCCGTTTGTTACTAAAGGGATCCGCTCTTTTCCAAGGGAATTAATGTCGGTGGATATCGTCGTCACATTGGCCGGAACATTGACCGTGACCGGTTTTTTGTCAATTCCCACCACGCGTCCGTTATCGCCGACAATGCCCGCTGCATATAACAGCCAGGACCCGGGTGCACACCCCAAATCCAGGACCCGCTGCCCTTTTTTCAACACCCTGTATTTCTGCTGTATCTCCTTGAGTTTATATACCGATCGCGCCGGATGCTTTTCCTTCCTTGCTTTTTTCGTGTAGTGATCTTCCCATATATTTTTTTTCTTTGCCATAATTATTTTAAGGTCGTCTGAATTTCGTTAAAAAATCATGTCTATGGCGTCGGAAACGCTTCTCGCGCCGATGATGCGGATTCCTTCTACGGGGTTAATCCGCTTGACATTGGCATCGGGCAGAATGCAGGTTGTAAAGCCCATCTTGCTGATTTCCGCCACCCGAATATCGGCATGGCTGATGGCCCTTACTTCGCCGGTGAGACCGATCTCACCCAGCACCACGGTGTTATCGGAGACGGGTTTGTCCAGAAAGCTGGAGGCGATGGCGGCAACAATGCCCATATCCACTGCCGGTTCATTGACTTTTACGCCGCCGGTGACGTTCATGAAAATATCATAGCCCATAAGGTGCATCCCGATTTTTTTTTCCATTACGGCAAGTAATAGCGCCACCCTGTTCGGGTCAAGCCCCAGGATGGTTCGGCGCGGGGTGGCAAAATTTGTACTGGTGGCCAGCCCCTGAAACTCAACCAGGATGGGTCTTGTCCCTTCCATGCTGGCCGTAACCACGGATCCGGGAGTGCCTTCCGGCCGCTCGGAGAGGAAAACCGCCGACGGATTGGCCACCTGTTCCAGACCGTTGTCTTTCATTTCAAACACACCGATCTCGTTGGTTGAGCCGAAACGGTTTTTCACGGCCCGCAATATCCTGAACACATGATTTCTGTCCCCCTCAAAATAAAGCACCGTGTCCACCATGTGCTCCATTATCCTGGGTCCTGCAATGGCTCCGTCTTTGGTTACGTGGCCGATAAGAAACGTTGGAACCCCGGTTTGTTTGGCCATGATCATAAGCTGCATGGTGGATTCCCGGACCTGGCTGACGCTGCCCGGGGCCGATGCGATGTTCCCGTTGAACATGGTCTGGATGGAGTCAATCACCAGGACGTCGGGTTTTTCGGTTTCCACCGTATTGATAATGGCATCCATGTTAATTTCCGAAAAGACAAAAAGGCCGGTTGAGGCGGCACAGAGGCGCCGGCTTCTGATTTTAACCTGTTTGATTGATTCCTCGCCGGTAACATAGAGCGCTTTTTTACCGTTGGAGGAGATGCCGGAGAGCGCCTGAAGCATGAGAGTTGATTTTCCAATGCCCGGATCACCGCCGATAAGAACTAGGCTGCCGCCCACAAGACCTCCGCCGAGGACCCGGTCGAACTCTTCAATGCCCGTGGTGACACGGTCTTCTTTTTCAATTAAAACCGTATCAATGGCTACGGGTTTTGAATTCGACGGCCGCTGTGTTGACGCGGCATAGGATGAGTCTCCTTTGCCCATGGAATAGGTCTCTTCCACGAATGTTTGCCATTGGCTGCAATCCGGGCATTTTCCCATCCATTTGGGGGCCTGGTACCCGCATGCTTGACAGGTGTAAACAATTTTTGCGCTTTTTTTCACGGCATTGATCCTGTTTTTTATTCCACTTGACCACGTCGTTTGTTTTGATCACGCTTATAACACGGGATGTTCATCCTATCAAGCCAACGGTGTAGCAAGCAAAAAGTGATGAATAAATGAAAAGCATTTCTTGCAATGGAACCAAAATAATATTATATTTTTTGGTCAATACGGCCACTATAATGTTCTATAGAAAAGGGGAATGAATGATAAAAAAAGGCGCCTGTTCCGTCAAAAGTCAATCCGTATACCTAATCATCCTGTTTGTTTGTTTTCTTCTGCCCGTCACAGGTGTGGCTTCCGAACCTGACTACAATCTTTTGAAAAAAAGACTGGTGTCTGACGGATTTGATGAGGACTGGATAGCGGCCGTGTATGCCGGGCCCGGGGTGGAGATTGAAAAAAGGGGGTTGTCCCTTTTTTTTGCGCACCGGGAAGCAACACTTGATTACGGCCGGTTTCTTTCTAAACCCACCATTAGAAAGGCAAAGCAGTACTTGAATAAACATCGACAAGAGCTTGAAATAATAGATGAAACGTATGGCGTTGACAAGGAGATAATTGTTGCCATCATGCTTGTGGAAACACGACTGGGAGCCAATACCGGCAGCAGCCCGGTATTGAATACCTTATCCACCATGGCGGCGCTGTCTGATCTCGAGACCAGGGATCTGATGTGGAAGAAGGTTCCGGAGTTAAGAAAAGGAAACAGGGAAAAGTATATTAAATGGTCCAAAAAGAAATCAGAGTGGGCCTATAATGAATTAAAAGCCTTTCTGAGATATACAAGGGATAATGACATCGACCCTGCCCGTGTCAGGGGCTCCTACGCGGGAGCCCTGGGTATACCGCAGTTTATGCCCAGCAACATAAAGCGGTTCGCAAAAGACGGGGACAAGGATGGTAATATAGATCTCTTTACCCATGCCGATGCAATGGCGAGCATTGCCAACTATTTGAGACATTACGGCTGGAAACCGGGGCTCGACAGGGACAGGCAGTATAAGGTGATTCTGCGCTATAACTATAGTCGGTATTATGCCAACACGATCCTTGACGTTGCAAAGGCGCTGGAAGGGTAGGGATGGATATATTTCATATTATCATCGCCGTGGGCGCCTTGTTCTATCTTCTCACGTGTGTTGCCTTCATCGACATTGCCAGGAAGGATTTCGGAAGCCTGGGCGTGAAGGCCCTTTGGGGTGTCATTGCCTTTATCCCGTTTATCGGTGTGGTCATCTATATCCTGTTCGGCTTCAGAAAAGGGAAAGTGGTCAGGGAAGAGGCGGGCTAATCACGCGCCTTCCTCAAAAATTATTTGACAATAACCATCGAGTTTACTATCAAACGAAAGTCCTCAAATCCTGATGTGGTCCCATCGTCTAGCGGTTAGGACGCCGGCCTCTCACGCCGGTAACGGGGGTTCGATTCCCCCTGGGATCACCAACAAATACAAGTTCTTAAGTAAGTTAATAATTAATTTCTAATTCCGGACACCCTACCAGACACCCCGAGATTATCTGAGCTGTCTTTTTTAGGAATTTCTAATTTAATAATCTCAGCCGGCCTTTTAAAACCTTCATCCAGACCTTCACTCAATGGCTTTAAGCCCAACTTCTTTAAATATTTCTCAGTTGTGGTTGCATTTTTATGTCTGAGAAATGCTTGAAGCCAGTTTAAGTTTTTCCCATTGCGGTACTGTACAGTTGCCGAAAGGTGTCTTATTGCATGAAAACCGAAAGGTTTCACTCCGGCTTTCTTACAAAGGCGTTTCATAAAATGCTGTCTGTTAGGTGGTGATCTGTTCCCCAAGATCAATATTGCATCAATTTCTGGGCAAGGCGATGTAGCACTGGATTGGCAAGAGCGGCGACCTTCTTTTTTACTGTGCGAGAAAAATATTCTTTTTCGGTTTTGGTTAACAATTCGCCTTTCAATTTCTTCTGGAACAACTCCTTTTGTTTTGGCGAAAATAATTGCGACAAAGCGTATTCAAGCGACAATTCCTCATGCTTTTGTTTTAGCTGCCTCGATTTTTCAGCATCTTTTCCAAAATAATTGTTGAACATCTGTTTCAGCCTGAATGTGTCTATACGCTTGTTTCCAAGGCAGACCTCATTTCCATGTACTAAAAGATGTTTGAACTCTTTCATTCGAACTGACTCTTCTGTCGATAAGGTTTTTCTTAACCGGTTCGACCATTCAAACGACAGATGGTAATACTGGTACAGAGCCAATGATAATAATAGCAAAGACCTAAGATCTTCCAATCCTTCTTTTTTTGTAAAATGTCTTTGGACCTGATCATAATCAAAATTATAATCCCGGGCAGCATTGGCTAGCAAGACGGCAAATCCCTCCCACAGTCTCGTATCTTTACTTTTAACGACCTCTGCCAGGGTTTTATCGGCATCAACTTCCGATTGAACTTCCATCAGAGGAAAACCTAGGCGATTTAAGTTGTCCATTAGTTCTTGGTCAACCATAGTGCGCTTCTTTTCTAACCATATTTAAAAAATGCTCAAGATTCCCAGTGATCCGTTCTTCTGAGATGTCGTAGCTTGCAAGCTCTTTAATGTGCTGCTCAAGCCGTATAAGATTGATGCTTTCTTTACGTGATTTCATCAGCATCATGCAATCCTCGAAATCAACCCCTGTCCCTCGAAAAAGTTTGCTGGCGATCAAGTCATACGGATTTAAAATGCCTATATAAAGATGAGAAAATTCCTTAAACAGCTTGTGGTTCCCCTTTTCCATTGGAGATGCCATCAAGTCTGTCGTGTGAATACGTTTCCCCAAAAACAGATCAAACACAAACAGGTCTCCACTTTTATGCCAACCGGATCCCGTTTGCTTCTGATAGCCCAAATTCTTTAAGGTTTTAATCAAATACCGATACTCCGGTTCAACCGGAACCATAAAGTCAACATCTTTAGTCGATGGTTTGATGTCCATCAGGGTCAGGGCGGTTCCACCACAGGCAACCAGATGGACTTTGCGCCTTAAGAAAGCATTCCACTGTCCCAACAAGTCGGTTAATGTCTGTTTGTTCAGCCTATATTCCATTTATTGTATCTTTAAATACAACTTATTGTACATATTCGATCAATTAATTGTATTAATACATACATTAATTATTTTGTGTTGTCAAGTAGTATCTTTAAAACAAAATCACTATGGATCTGGGGACACCTTACTTAATTATTGATAAACCCGGTCCGAAAAGAAAGACAAGTAAGGTGTCCCCGGAATTCCCGGAATTCCATCATCAGGTCTTCCCTAAACTTTTTTAAGTGATTCCTGCCCATTTTGATATCCTCAGAAACAGATTGTTATTTATTCAACTATTAATAATTATTGACAAAATCCAAACCATCAAATAACCTCTATCAAAATTCTATTGAATAAACAAACCT
>Ga0180435_10004828_pt1 | contig 13204 bp, 12 predicted proteins | sample SS_ome_3_FD_132467 | JGI IMG/M metagenome (GOLD analysis project Ga0180435, IMG submission 132467) | Hypersaline lake sediment archaeal communities from the Salton Sea, California, USA - SS_3_S_1 metaG | ecosystem: Environmental > Aquatic > Non-marine Saline and Alkaline > Hypersaline >... | reverse complement strand
CTCAATACTCCAATATTCCTCAGCTTTAAAAGCCTTAATTTCATCTTCTTTCTCACAGATAAGACGTACTGCTACTGATTGGACACGACCAGCACTCAAACCTCTAGCTACTTTTTTCCATAAAAATGGTGAGAGATTATAACCAACTAAACGATCAAGTACTCTACGAGCTTGTTGGGCATCAACTAAGTCGTCATTTATTTCTCTAGGTTCATCAATAGATTTTAAGATCGCGTTTTTTGTGATTTCATGAAAGACAATTCTTTTTACTTCATGTTTTTTCGGATCGACTTTCAGGGCTTTTAATAAGTGCCACCCAATAGCCTCTCCTTCGCGGTCCTCATCGGTTGCGATCCATATTTTAGTGTCTGCTTTTATCTTTTTCTTGAGTTCTGTGATTGTTTTCTTTTTATCCTGGGGGACTGTGTAAGATGGCTCAAAGTCTCCTTCAGTATCTATTCCCATTTTAGATTTTGGCAGGTCTCGAACGTGACCCATTGATGCAGTCACTGTGAAATCTTTACCTAAATATTGCTCAATAGTTTTTGCTTTTGCAGGTGATTCGACTATTACTAGATTTTTGCTCATATATAATAAGGTGTTAGTTTGCACTTTATTTAGTTAACACCGTTTGAGGATTAGTGTCAACAATTTGGCGTTTTTGGCTTATAAAAAGGAAATAAAAGGGATTATCGCGCAAGTCAAAGTTTTTTGGCTTAATTAAGCCCTTTTTTGGGATTTTTGAGGTTTTTTTGGCTTAAAAAAGAGGCATATTTGACAAAATCACCTTGCATCTTTAAGGGAAGCGGCTATAATGCTCACGTCTTAGGGCTTTTATCCTATTTCAAACCAATTTTATTATTATCCTTAACCTCTCTTTGCTATGACAAAGCAAGACCTTGTAAACCACGCAGCTTCAAAAGCTGGTGTTACAAAAAAGGCAGCTGGTGAAGTACTAGACGCAGTTCTAGGAGCAATCACTTCAAGCCTTAAAGGTGGTAAAAACGTAACTATCACTGGATTCGGAACTTTCCGTGTTTCAAAAAGAGCGGCAAGAACTGGTGTAAACCCACGAAACCCAAGTCAAAAAATCAAAATCCCTGCAATGAAATTACCTGCTTTCAAAGCTGGAAAATCTCTAAAAGATGCAGTTAGATAATTTTGACTGATAAGAAAGAAATATTAACCGGCCTCCGCAAGGGGGTCGGTTTTTTTCTATGAATCAAAAGGGGTGTTATGAATTTTTCTTTTTTAAATAAACTGCGTAATCACCATCATCATATTCACCAATAGCAACATCATAGTTTGGATCCTTGCCAAAGTTTTCTAAATACTTTGAAGTAAAGGATGTACTTGCTCCACCCTGAAGATCTCCATCTTCTGTAATAAAATCTTCAAAATTTGAAAATGTACTTAATTCTAAAGCTTCAAATCCTTGATCCAGTAGCTCGTCTTTTTTTGGAAGTTTTGAATCTTTTGCATCAACCAACATTTTTGCAACGTCCTCTTTTGCTTTTTTTGGAGTCTGTGCATCAACATCAATATCTCTGCCAAGTTCATCAAGGTTTTTTCCAGGATCTTTTTCTTTTGTTTTTTGTTTTTCTATATCACCAACATACGCTGGATGTCTTTCATTCCCTCGAGGATCTTGGTTGTTTCCTATGTGTGCCATTTTTGTTTTTGTTAAAAACTGATTATATTATTATACCTCAAAATAGCTTGCAGCGCAATACCCGTCCCGGTCGCGAGGCGTGTCCCGGTCCTAGTATAAAATCTCCCTCCCCCCTGACTTACGCGACATAAGTCAGTGGTAACGGGGGAGGGAGTGGAGGGAGGAAAAAGGTCGCCGCTTAGGCTTTGTGCAGCTTCGAAAAGCTGCAACCTATCCAAAGCGGGGAGTAGTGCGCCTGAACCGGCGCGGAGGGCAAAGCCCAGCGGCGACCAGGGTGGATTAGGCAGCGGACATGTTGTTGGTCAAGGCCGAGCCTTTGCGCGTCGCAGCAAATGCCGAACGCAGGCTGGAGTAGAACTTCAACACGTTCCAGTACAGCGCAGGATCGTCTTTGAGCAGAGTAGCGGTAGTTCGTTTCTTCGGTTTTTTGCGAAGCAAGATCCGCAACTGCCATTGAATGAACGATGCGTTGTAGTAGGGAACCGAGGCCATGAGCCTCAGGTTGTCGAATCGGAACACTCGAAGTCGGGGCTCCATGACATACCCGCACTTGGGGCAGTCGCAGAAGATCGCGATGTCGCCTTTACGCCAGTTCTGCTCGAACTCACGCGGGGTGAGCTCACGGAAGCATTCCAGGCAGACGCCCGCGACCTTGAAGCCGAATTCCTTGTTTCTCATCGTACCTTTCCTCCTCGTTGTGTAGATCACATCTAAACCATAAAAGCCACATCGTGGCTCTTCAATTCAAATGGAGATATGAGTATATAAACAAGTTCAGAATCTGTCAAACCGCCTTTCTTTGAGAAACCTGCTTTTTTAAAGAAACCCACTTTCTCTCAACTTGCAAATCACACAAAAAACCGCTAAATTAAGAACCGATTCTAAATTTCACAAACATGATCCCACAACTCGAAAAACTAAAGAGAGACTGCCTTGATGCAATCTCAAAAGCTACTGACGCAGAACAACTTCAGGAAGTTGAAGTTAAATATATTGGTAGAAAAGGAGAACTCACAAATATCTTAAGAGGAGTAAAAGACCTCAGCAACGATGAAAAGCCAGTAATTGGCAAGCTTTCAAATGAAATCAAAAATGAACTTGAACAGGAAATTGCTAATAAAAAGGCAAAACTTGATTCTGCAAAATTAAATGAACAATTACAGGATCCGACATTTGATGTAACTGCTCCTGGACCTGAAATTCCAAAAGGGCATATTCATCCGCTTTCACAGGTCCAAAAAGAAGTTGAAGACATTTTTACAAGCATGGGTTTTATGATTATGGATGGTCCTGAAGCAGAATCTGAATATTATAATTTTGAAGGTTTAAATATTCCTGCATGGCATCCGGCTCGCGACATGCAAGATACATTTTTCATTAAGAATAAAGAAGATAAAAAGCACGGAAGAATGGTTTTACGTACACACACTTCTCCGGTTCAGGTTAGAACAATGGAAAAATATGGTGCACCATTAAGAGTTATTGTCCCTGGCAGAACTTTCCGCTACGAAGCAACTGACGCATCGCACGATACAACTTTCTACCAAGTTGAAGGTTTGATGATCGACAAACATATTTCAATCAGCCATCTTAAAGGTGTGCTTAAACAATTTTTATCAAAATTATTTGGCAAAGAAGTCACAGTTCGAATCAGACCAGGATACTTTCCGTTTGTTGAACCTGGATTAGAAGTGGATTTCAGCTGTTTAATATGCGAAGGAAAAGGCTGCAGAGTTTGTAAGAAAACAGGATGGGTAGAATTTATGGGAGCTGGAATGGTTCACGAAAATGTACTTAAAGCCGGTGGAATTGATCCTAAAAAATGGCAGGGTTGGGCATTTGGATTTGGCCTTACCCGTTTAGTTATGATGCGTCATGGCATCGATGATATACGTCACAATTTAAGTGGCGACCTTAGATTTGTTAACCAATTTTAATATGAAAAAACTAGCTATATTATTTTTATTTGTGTTTATTTTTGCTGGATGCGACTGGTTTCAGGAATCTATGGATCCTTCATTAGGCGATCCTATGGCTGATGAAGTGGTAGTTGAAGAAGAACCAGAGGTTGAAGATACTCCTGAAGAAGCAGCAGCAGACTCAGATTCAAAAGAAGTGGTTTTGGCAAAATGTTTAACTGAAAATGGAGCAAAACTATACACAGCTAAGTGGTGTGGGCACTGTCAAAATCAAAAGAAAGCATTTGCAGATGGTTTGGAATATCTGGATCATATAGAATGTGCTGAAGGTGATGGATGGGCTCAGGAATGCAAAGATGCTGATGTCACATCTGTTCCAACATGGATTTTTGCTGACGGAACAAAGAAAACAGGCAATACTGCTTTAGATAAACTTGCCTCTTTATCAGGCTGCGAATATTAATCAAATTTTCTCATGTACATATCGTTAAACTGGATAAAAGATTTTGTTGATTTAGATCCTAAATTAGATCCCAAAGAAATAGGTGAGCTTTTTACTGTTAGAACAGCTGAAATTGAAGGATTTGAGGATTTATCGAAGGCATATGATGGGATGGTTGTTGGAAAAATTGAGAAACTTGAAAAACATCCAAATGCAGATAAATTAAAAGTATGTCATGTAGATTTAGGTGGCGAAAAGTCTCAGATTGTTTGTGGAGGAGTGAATTTATTTGAAGGAATGCTTGTGCCGGTTGCAAAACCAGGGGCATGGGTTAAATGGCATGGAGAAGGCGATCCTGTTGAACTTAAAGCTGTGAAATTGCGAGGAGTTGAAAGTGCTGGAATGATTTGTGCAGGTGAAGAAATTGGTTTGGCTCCAACTGGTGATCATATTGTAGATATGTCTGAAATGGATGTTAAACCTGGTCAGCCTTTAGCTGAAATTTATGGAACAAACGATATAGTGATTGAAGTAGATAATAAGTCTTTAACTCATCGTCCTGATCTTTGGGGGCATTATGGAATAGCTCGTGAATTTGCAGCGATTTATGGGAAAGATTTGCAGGAATTTGATCTTAGCCTTGGGTTCCCTTCAAAAGGGGACCAAGTTGATATAAAGATTGAAGATTATGATTTGTGTCCTCGGTATTGTGGGGTGATTGTGAAAAATGTAAAAGTTGAAGAATCTCCAAAATGGCTTCAGGATAGGCTTTTGGCCGTTGGATATCGACCTATTTCAAACATTGTAGATATCACTAATTATGTGATGGCTGAACTTGGCCAGCCTTTGCATGCATTTGATGAAACATTTATTAATGGTGGGATTGTTGTTAGAAAGGCAAAAAAAGGAGAGAAGATTACAACTCTTGATGGAGAAGAAAGAAAACTTTCAGAGGATATGCTTGTTATTGCAGACCACAAAAAGCCAGTTGCAATTGCAGGTGTTATGGGAGGAGAAAATAGCGAAATCCAGGATAATACAACAGAAATTATTATAGAATCAGCTAACTTTAATGCTCAATCAATCCGAACAACTTCAACAAAACTTGGTTTAAGAACTGAAGCTGTTCAAAGATTCGAAAAAGCACTCGACCCGGTCCTAGCTGAAACTGCAATAAAACGAACTTGTGAATTGATTCTACAACTTTGCCCTGATGCAGAAATTGCAGGCCCTATCAATGATGTTAATAATGGGCTTCCTGAAGAGCAAAAAGTTAAATTAGATACTGAAGTTGTTTCATCAAAAATCGGAGTTGAAATTTCTTCTGAAAAATGTCGTAAAATATTAGAATCTCTACAATTCAAAGTTGGAGGTAAAGGAAAAGTATTAGATGTTACAGTGCCAACATGGCGAGCAACAAAAGATGTTGATATTGAAGATGATTTAGTTGAAGAAATTGTTCGAATGCATGGATATGAAAATGTTCCAGAGACAATGCCGGAGCTTCCAATCCATCCACCAAAACCAAATATTGAAAGAACTTTAAAACATCAAGCCCGAAAACTTTTAGCTCAAAGATATGGAATGAGTGAAGTTTATAATTATTCTTTTTATGGAAAAGACGAATTGAGTAAATGTTTAATGACAGAGGAAAAGCACGTGTTGTTAGACAATTTTTTGTCTAGTGATCAGACGCACTTAAGAACAGCTTTGACTCCGAATCTTTTAAAAAATGTTAGTGATAATTTGAGATATTTTGATTCATTTAGATTGTTTGAAGTTGGACGAACTTATGTTGATGAAGGAGATTATTTTCCAAATGAAGAAAAATGGATTGGAGGAATGGTTGTTTTACCTAAAAAGGCAAAAGTAGAAGTTTTTTATGATGCAAAAGCAATTGTTGAAGGATTTTTGCACGACTTTTTAGGAGAAAATGCTGAGTTTGTTGCAGCAATTGAGCCGCCACCATTTGTTCATCCTTCAAGAACTGCAAAAGTTTTGATTAATGGTGAGCCAGTTGGAGGTGTTGGAGAAGTTCATCCACAAGTTTTGAAAAATTGGGATATTGATGCAAAAGTTGCATTGTTTGAAATTAATTTCACAAAGATTGCAGCAATTGGACGCGATTTTGTTAAGTACAAACCTTTACCAAAATTCCCAGGTTTAGATATTGATATTTCAGTTGTACTGCCAAGAGAAAGAAAAGTATTTGAAGTTGAAAGCGCAATCCGCGATGCTGATCCAAAATTAATAGAAAGAGTAAAATTATTTGATATTTATCAAGGAGAGAATATTGAAGATGATAAAAAAGCGCTTGCATTTAGAGTGCTTTTACAAGCTGAAGATCGAACTTTAACTGATGAAGAAATGTCAAAAGTTCAAAAGAAAATTTTTGGAAATTTAGAAAAGTTGGGTGGTGTGATTAGAGGTGCTTAGTTAGGAGTTTGCTTTCGCTCGTGAGACGTCCTTTCGGTCGTCTGAAAAAAGTCCCCTGAATCCCACACATAAACCCCGGATCCAGGGAGACAAAATCTAACTAATGCGCTCGGCTTTTGGTCGACTAGGCCCGAAGGCTTCGCCGCCGCAACCTAAGCAAAACAGCCAATAGAAGGAACCATAGAAAACCTCTAGCGCTCTGTGAGTTAGCTTGGGAGCACCCATCGCTTATGCGACTATTACCTTCTGCATCTTCCCAGGCGTACACGACGCCATTCCGATACAGTACGAGCAAGTCGCCTTGCTCAAGGAAGTAGGATTTCTTATGCTTCTCACTCTCAAAGCACGCAGTGACGCCTGTACAGCCCTCTTTCGAGAGGATGAGCGTTTCATCGCCTTCCACGATCACGTCCACCACGTCGTCTGGTTCAATGAGATGAGCTTGGTCGCCTATGATTGAGAACGGGATTCCGGCTGTATAGATGCGCGCGGTTCCATGCATCAAGATTCCCGTCTCACGTTGTACGATCATCTCGCCCTGCCGCAACCTAATGAGTGTACCTGCTTCGTTTGCCAGGAAAAGGCAATCGACCTCCGCACCTTCCGGATTGGACATCAAGTACTCTCCCTCACCCACCTCGCTTACACACGAGGGGCGATCGTTCCCGTTTTTCGGCCGCGGATTGCCAACGGCGTTGGCGGATATCAGGGTGAGGAGCCCGCTAACAACTGCTGCTTCGATTAGTCGCATGCGACTACCTCCACTTTAGTGTTAGTCCGCGGCTCGCCTTGTTCCGCTTCAGGGTCAGCAACGTTCTGCAATGTGCAATGGGGGTTTACAGAACGTACTAACTCCGAAGCAAACATACTTCGTTTAAAAGAGCGCGAAAATGTATTTCAGATAACTTATTATAATGATTTTCACACAAAATACAAGGCAATATTTTGCTGGGCTAGTCAAGGTGCTGTGGCGACCCTAGGGCCCTTGCTAAGCAACAGGACTTGCTAGGCAACAAGCCTAGGGTCCGACAAAGGACATAGTCTGACTAAGTCCATTGTCGGACAAAGCTCTTTGTCTAACTTCCTATTGACATTTTTGTGGAATTTAGGAGAATATAACTACTTAGAGCTAATATGACAAATATGGCTTTAAATGAAACAGGGCAAAGACCGGAAGCCGCAGAGGAAAGAGCAGAAGTACAGGCAGCGCATAATCCAACAACCTTAGAAAAACTAAGAAGTTTTGCTGGAAGTCGAGCAAGAGTTTTAGCACTTTTAGCTGCTGTTGCAACACCAATTGCAGGAGCAAATTGTGCCCGTCCAGCACCAGTTGAACAGAAAGAACAGGAAAGCAGCATACGTGTTAATTTAAATGTGATTCAGGAAAATCAGGTTGGAATGGTTGGTGTAAAAGCCTTTATAAACATGGAAGAACCCCTTAATCAAACCCATATTGAATTGTTTGATGATGTGGGAAATTCAATTTATGAAGCTGCAAATATGCTTGACGGAACTGATGGTAGAGAGATTTCATTTGTAGAAGAAGGTTATCAGCGTGGATCAGAAATAGCGGTACCTGGTGGAAAAACTATTAGATCTGTTGTTGTTACAGGGAGAAATGCCCGTGGCGAATTGGTGCAAACTGAAGCCCTTTTAAATTCTGAATGGCTTAACGATACAGATCCTTTTCCTAACGAATAAAATTTGCTTACAAAGCCCTAATCCTATAAACTTTTAGGGCGGTTTTTTTAACGCTCGTATATAATGAAAAACATTCATCATAAATTCAAATCACTCCTTCAAATTAAACAAGAAGGTAAAATTTCAATTAAAAAACTAGCTTTACTTATACTTACTGGTGGTATTGCACTCATTTTACTTGGAATCATTACTTTAACTATCTCTATAGCGGTTTTAAGTATTGGTCTTCCGGATGTTAGAGACATCGATAAGCTAAGTGTTGCTCAATCTACAACAATTTTTGATCGTAATGGTGAGGTTTTGTATGTAAAACATGGTGAAGAAAACAGAAAATATGTTACTTTTAATGAAATTTCACAGGATTTGGTTGATGCGACTGTTTCAATTGAGGATGATGAGTTCTGGAGTCATAAAGGATTTGATCTTCCGGGAATTATCAAGGCAGGAATGCATGAAGTCTTTGGTATTGGAGCTCAGCGTGGAGGTTCTACTATTACACAGCAATATGTTAAAAATGCATTCCTTACAAATGAACGAAGCATAACAAGAAAAGTTAAAGAAATTATTTTAGCGGTTCGATTAGAGCAGGCTTATGATAAGCAGAAAATTATTGAGCTTTATTTAAATAAAATTCCTTATGGAAATAATGCGTATGGAATTCAGAAAGCAGCTGAGATTTATTTTGATAAAGATGCCAAGGATTTAGATGTAGCAGAAAGTGCAATGCTTGCAGGGCTTCCTCAGGCACCTTCTTATTACAATCCTTATGGTACAAATAAGCGATCTGAACTTTTGATTCCTATTGAAGATTTAGAAGATAGAAACATAACAGATTCTACTTATTTAACAAAAGGTGAAGATTATAAAATGGGTCTTATTGGTAAAGGATATCAGTATGAAAATGGAGATGGTGTGTATATTCCAGGGCGTGCAGATATTATTTTAAGAAAGATGTATGATGATGGCTTGATTACTGAGGAAGAAAAGGATGAAGCATGGAGTAAACTGCAGAATTTAGAGTTGGAAAAGCATATTTCAAAGATAAGTGCGCCTCATTTTGTTTTTCATATTATTGCAGATCTTGAGGAAAAATATGGAAAAGAGGTTGTAGAGCAGGGTGGACTTCAGGTTTATACAACTATTGATGGCGAGCTTCAGGAAATTGCTGAACAGGCAGTTGAAGATGGAGCTGCAAATAATGCGCGATTCAATGCAACTAATGCTTCTTTGGTTGCTATTGATCCTGATAATGGTCAGGTTTTGGCAATGGTTGGTTCTAAAGATTACTATGATGAAGAGATTGATGGAAATGTGAATATTGCGACGTCTTGGCGTCAGCCAGGTTCGTCATTTAAGCCGTATGTTTATGCTCAGGCATTTTATAATAGATATGCTCCGGCTTCTGTAATGTATGATGTTCGGACGCAGTTTGGTGGAGGGGAGCCTCCGGAGAATTATGATGGAACTTATCAGGGTCCGATGAATATAAGAAGGGCGTTAGCTCAATCTCGAAATATTCCTGCGATTAAAGCGTACTTTTTAGCTGGTGAGCAGGAGCCGATTTTAAATCTAGCTGAAAAAATGGGAGTTCAATTTGTAACTAAAGATAGAGATTATGGATGGCCTTTGGCGCTTGGTACAGCTGAGGTTAGGCTTTTAGATCACACTTCTGCATTTGCGACTTTTGCAAATGGAGGTAAGCGAGTGGAGCCTGTAACTATTATGAAGATAACTAATGCGCAGGGAGATGTGTTAGAAGAATGGGAAGAAGACAAGCAGGAATATGAAGAGGTTTTAGATCCACAGATTGCATATTTAATTAATAGTATTCTTTCTGATACTAGTGTGCGGCTTGGGCCAATGATGACGATTCCTGGGCATGTGAATGCAGCTAAAACCGGTACTTCAAATAAAAAAGTGGCGAACGTGAATTACCCAAGCAACTTGTGGACAATGGGTTATACTACTCATTTGGTTGCAGGTGTTTGGGCAGGAAACAGTGATGATCGAAAGAGTGGAAATCTTTCAGTTTATGCGAATGGATATGAAGGAGCAGCTCCGATTTGGAAAGATTTCATGACTCAGGCTCATAATTTAAAGGATTATAGTTATGAGGAATTTCCAAAGCCGCCTGGAATTCAGACAGTAACTGTTAGTGCTGCAACTGGTAAATTGCCAGGGGCACATGCAGGGCAAGATGGTGTAAGGTCAGATGTATTTGCGAGTTTTGGAGTGCCGACTGAAGTAGATAATTCTTTTGCAACAGTGAAGGTTGATAAGCGAAATGGTTTATTGGCGAACGAATGGTGTCCAAGGGAGGAAGTTGAAGAACGGGCGTATCAGGAGCATCATTCAATTGATCCAACTAATGCAGTTTGGGAAGCAGCAGTGCAGGCCTGGGCAGCAGGGATGGCTGAAAAAGCAGCGGAAGAAGGCGCGCCACTAAATGTTGCTGGAGCGCCGCCAACTGAATATAGCCCGCTTTGTTCTGAAGAGCATTTAAATGCTAAACGCTCAATTAAAATCAAAGAACCAAGCAATTATGAAAAAGTTGAAACCGGAGTACTGGCAGTTATGGTTAATGCAAAATCAGATTTTGAAATAGATTCGGTTCAGTACTACTTTGATGGCACACTTCAAGATACATCACGTGTTTCACCTTATTCAGGTTCACTGCGAATTTCCCGCTTCCTTGAGCCAGGAACTTCACATACTATTAGAGCTCTTTTAACTGATATTCATGGTTACACAGCTGAATCTACAGTTGAAGTTAAGATAAAAGGAGAGGTAAAAGACGATGATGAGCCAAAAGAACCTGGAGATGAAATTGATCCTGATGAAGAGCCTGAGATACCTGAACCATTACCAGAAGTAAATCCAGACAATGAATAAAAATGTACTAGCATGCCCGCGTTGTATAAAAGATCTTCATGATCTTAAATGCAGCGAGTGTGGTAAGCAGTATCAAAAGCATAATGATATCCCTGTTTTTATTGATGATTTTAAATCAGGGGCAATGTCACAGCATCAGAGTAAATCAAATCCCATAAAACGGGCTTTGCGCTTTCTTAAGCCGCCTCATCACTCTGTTTATTTTAAAAATCTTAGATCTTCATATGAAGAAGGCCCTGAACTTAAAGAATTCTTAAAACAATTTAATGAAGATGATGTTGTTGTTAATGTTGGATCTTTATCTAAAAAAATTCCTGGAGTTTATAATCTTGATATAGCTTATTATCCAAATATTGATATTGTTGCAGATGCTCATCATATGCCTTTTAAAGATGGCAGCCTTGATGGAATTGTGATTAAAAATGTATTTGAACATTTAAGGGATCCAGCAAAAGTTAGAGAAGAATTGAAAAGAGTTGTTAAGCCAGGAGGCCAGATTTACGCAAAAGTTCCTTTTATGCAACCATTTCATGCTGTGCCTGATGATTATCAAAGATATTCAATAAATGGTTTGCATGAGTTTTTTAAGGATTTTGAGATTTTACAAGAAGGGATTTCAGTAGGGCCTTCAAGTGCTTTGGCATGGTTTTTACGTGAATATTTAGCAATTTTATTTTCTTTTAATTCAAAAAAAGCATATAAGTTCTGGCGTGCAGTATTTAGTTACTTCACTGCACCAATGAAGTATTTTGATGCATTTTTTAGAAAGAGAAAAGAAGCTCATCGTCTAGCCTCAGCTTTCTATTTAATCTTAAGGGTTGACAAATCCTAGACTTTTAATATAATTTGACCAAGGTAGAGGTGCCGTTTTGAAAAAAGCGGACATGGTAACATCTGAGCATTGCTATACTGGGATACTCTTCTGCCCTTGGCTATCCTAAAAAGGGGGAGCTCGTTAACTCCCCTTGTACCAATGTGTAAGTTGAAGTAGGTTCGAATCCTGCCACCTCTAAACTAGTGATTTCGAGGGCCTTCAAAAGGCACCTCAGAAATCCTTCCTCCCCGTAACTCAGCCAGGTAGAGTGGTAGACTGAAAATCTACTGGTCGCTGGTTCAAATCCAGCCGGGGGGATTAGCCCAGATTCATTCGGATCTGGGCTTTCTTTCTTATATAACCAAAAAGACTGCAAAAATCATTCGTTTTGGTTATATGATCTTGGAAACAAGAAGTCCGGTGCCAAGTTCGACAATTTCAGAGTTTAATTGGTCTGAATTCATAACCATATCATGGTAAACCTTCATTTCTTCTGCATGGCTTGTTGCGTTGTCAGCAACAATCATCCCGCCTTTTTTCATGTGAAATAAATATGTTGAAAGATAGTATTTGTATTCGAATTTTGTCGCATCCAGAAATAAAAAATCAACCATGTCAGGAATCGGAACATCAGGTGCATGACCTTTTAATTGCTGAACAATATCCAGTACATCTGCCTCAGCAAAGTTCTCCCGCGCAATATCATAACGTTCATCATTTGATTCAATCGTGTAGAGTTTGCCTCCGGTTTCACGAAGTGCTTTTGCAAACCAAAGTCCGCTATATCCAATAGAAGTTCCAACTTCAAGAACTTTAGTAAATTTGTTATTTACCACGAGGTCGTGAAGGTACTCTCCTGTTTGGTGATTGATTGTCCAGTACTTGTTTCCATTGTCCTGGCGTTGTTTTTCTAAACGTTTCATCACTGTGTTTAGTTGATCCATTTTGTGGAATTATGGAATATTTGTTGCTTATCCTTTCAAGCATTGTTTCCATTTCCTTGGTCCCTGATACTATTGATTCTGCTGTTCTAATAAGCATTTGTCGAATTTCTGAAATTTCTCGACTTTTCATTGCTTGAGGCAAATCCCTACCAGGGGTTTTTAGAAACTCTATACATTCCAATCGTTCATTCATATCAACTGAATTAATTACCAGTTGGAGATTTTAATATGTTATACTCAGGATTGCAATATGACTAACAAAAAAATTCCGGTTACTCTTTTTATTGGAGAAAAAAATTTCGTTGAAACCGGAGACAACAAGACAAAAACGGGTTATAAAAGGCATTATGAAGGGCCTTTCTTTGAACGACTTAAAGATAAAGT
>Ga0180435_10004827_pt1 | contig 13204 bp, 14 predicted proteins | sample SS_ome_3_FD_132467 | JGI IMG/M metagenome (GOLD analysis project Ga0180435, IMG submission 132467) | Hypersaline lake sediment archaeal communities from the Salton Sea, California, USA - SS_3_S_1 metaG | ecosystem: Environmental > Aquatic > Non-marine Saline and Alkaline > Hypersaline >... | reverse complement strand
GCTCAGGTACGCGATCAGGTCCGGTACCGGATTTAAAAACAACCGCATATGCCGAATTACCACGACCAGGAACGAGTAGTGGAAAATCAACGCAAACAGCCACAGCCATTTGGATGATTCATACGTAATCTTGGGTCCTTCATAGAATTCCGACCTGGTGTTCCTGAACAGTGACCTGAACGTCAACACTTCCAGGGCCATCCTGCCGACAACCTGAAGATTCGTATCGGGACTCTCCAGTTTGTCGTGTCCCACGAAATCCAGCGATTTCCCCTGACCGCATGTGGTCTGGATGGAGAACGGGACCGGTGACTTACCCCAGTGCACGACTCGATAGATAAAGCCGCCCAGAAAAACCAGGACCGCTAGATACGGGACCGCAACACCGAAAAAGTATTGCATTCCCGGTATCATGGACCCGATCCAGGCAATCAGGATCAGGGCAATGACCGCCGCACATGAAAAGGCATACTTCATTTCTTAACCTCTCTTCTGTGAACTGTTTTGGTTTCAAGCAGGCGCCGTGCAGACGTCTGCATCAAAACCGGTTACCTGCTTTTACCCACTTATTTTTTTTATATCTTTGAGCGCCTGCGATGGGCAGCCGCCTTTTAACAAGGTATCCTTGCCGGATTTAATTTCATCGATGCGGATCTGGTAGATTTTTTCCCGGCACGCAATATAGTGATCGAACGCCGCCAGCATCGCCAGGTCTACCCTGAACTCAAAGTCGTAGAGTTCGGCAACCAGCGGGACGGATTCCTTGTCCGCCGCCAGCACGTCTCTGGTGATATGCTTGACCGCATTCAGCGGCGCAACCGCCTGGGAGGGACTGAAATCCTGGACGGAACGGAGATGCATCATCCGCGACAGCGGTTCATCGAAGGCTTTCGGTTCATCGTCGCTGCAGAGCAGTGAAAAAAGCTTTTTCAGCGCGTCCCGGACCGTTCCGCCGATGGGATTGGCAAATGCATCCTTTTCCCTGAGGAAGAAAGCAGAAGCTTTGTAGGTGGTCAGGGTATATTCAACCCATTTATCCACAATTTTGTAGCGATTGTTATGCAGGGCTTCTTCTAGTGTCATTGCAGCGGCCTTGGCCGGTAGATCATTGGTATCTCATCATTACGGATTATGGGTCAAACCATGAATGAATGACCATTCACAAGAGCTGATTACTATCACTTTTACCGGTTATTTTCAAGCCTATTTATAAAGAAAACGCGGGCGTAAAAGTAAGGACTTCCTAATAAAACAGGTCGTCTTCAACAATGCAGAAACCTGCCGTCATGCGCAGGCAATCTCAGTGGAGAAAGCCTGCGCATATCAGCTGTTTGTCAGAGTTGGGAGGAGGCGGCGGCCGGCAGCCTAAGGATTCAATTGGAAGGTGAGGTCGTTGATGATCATCTGCGACTCGATGATATAGGGGTCTTTCTCCAGACCGGCGATCCAGTCTTCGTCGTCCTGCTCATCGGGTATGGAAACGGATTCCGGGATCGTTTCGGGTTCGCCCTCATCATCTTCCTCCAGATATCCATACGCCGAGTAGTGATCCTCGATTTTTTCCCGGGCCAGCCTCTCTTCTTCGCGCTTGGCCCGCATCGTATCGAGATCAAGTTCGATGACGGTCTGTTCTGACCTCAGGGCTGACCGCTCGGCTTCCATCCGGATCGCCTGGAGTCCTGCCGATTCAGCGGTTCTGGCTTTGCTTTTTTCCCTGATCGCCGACAGGTCCGGAATCTTGTCTGAGTACCGGGTAAACCGGGCCGGGTCGTCCTGATCCCATTCCAGGGAGTAATCCAGGTACTGCTCGCCGGATTCAAGGTTCTGGAACAGGCTCGGCAGGATGATATCCGGTTCAACCCCGCGATACTGCGTCGAGCCGCCGTCGATACGGTAAAATTTCTGGATCGTTGCCTTCAGGGCCCCGAGGTCCTCATAGCGCCTGAGATGCAGCAGGGGAATATTCTCATTGAGATCGATAATCGTCTGCACCGTCCCTTTTCCGTGCGTATGTTTGCCGCCGACAATCACCGCCCTGCGGTAGTCCTGCAGGGCCGCGGCGACGATCTCCGCTGCCGATGCCGAAAACTTGTTGACCAGGACCACGAGCGGTCCCCCGTACAGCACGGTATCGTCCTCGTCTTCCAGCACCCGTTTCTGTCCCTGGCTGTTTTTTACCTGCACAACCGGGCCGGAATCTATGAACAGCCCGGTAATGTCGACTGCGTCAACGAGCGAGCCACCGCCGTCGTTGCGCAGATCGAGGATGAGGCCGCCTATGCCTTCACGCTGCAATTCGTTGATTGCGTTTCGGGTATCGTCGGTGGAATTGCGGCCGCCGCCGAACCTGCTTTGTTCGAAATCACGGTAAAAACTGGGAATGTTGATGTAGCCGAACCGGTTTTCGTCAGACTCGAGAACGGTATATTTGACAAAGGTCTCTTCGATCTGGACGACATCCCTGGTAATCGTGATAATATCCTTGGTACCGTCCGGCTTGCGCACCGTCAAGACCACATCGGTCCCCTTGGGACCGCGTATGTGTTTGACCGCGTCGCGCAGGCGCATGTCGGAAATTTCAACCGCCTCCTCTCCTTTCTCGGCAACGGCCAGGATAATATCTTCCGCCTGCAGCCGTCCCTGTTTTGCCGAGGCACTTCCCGGAATGATCCTGACCACCTTGATATACCCCGATTCCTCCCGCAGCAGCGCCCCGATGCCTTCCAGACTTCCGCGCATGTGGATGTCAAAATCCTCCTTGCGGTCGGGCGCCATGTAATTGGTGTGCGGATCGAACGCGCGGGCAACGGCATTGAAATAGCGGTCGTAGTGATCCTGCAGGTCCTCCCGGTGCAGGCGGTGGAAAAAATCATCGAATCGCTTCTTCACCCGCTCGGTTGCTTCCTCCCAGAGCTGATCCGGGTCGAATTCCTTCCCGTCAGCCTGGTACTCCTCTTCGAGATCGAGGTAGCGGGTCATGACCTGCGCTTTGAGGATTTTCCGCCAGCGCTGTTCAAGGCCGTCAATGTCATCGACAAACGCAAGTTTCTCGGGGTCGGTTTCCATCGTCTCTCTACCGTGCCGGTCGATGCCGTTATCGAGGATGGCCGTGACCATGTCCTCGACCTGATCGATGCGCTGCGACATGATATCGTACCCCGCCTTCGGCAACGCGATGGTCCCCCGCATCAGGTTATCGTCTATCGTATCGGCAAAACGCTGCAGATGCTCCGCGTCGGCCCGGGTGAGAAACCGCTTCTGGAAATCGAGTTGTTTCAGGTAGAGATCGAAAATTGCCGCCGCCAGTTCGTCATTCACCCGTTTATCGCTGTAGTGAATCGACGGCAACTGCTTCGACAGCATGTAACCGATCAGCTTATTGCGCTTCTCGTCGACAACGACATCGTAGTCCGCCAAACCGGCCGACGACCGGAGCACGACGAACAGGATTGCGATTAGAAGCGGTAAAAGACGTTTGCTGTTTTTCATGAATAACCGTAAATAGTGGAGGAGTTCAACGCATGACGGCGCGGAAACGCCAGCATGCAGTCATACCAGAAGCACCATACAAATACCATGACAAAGACCGACAGACAGAAAAAACTGCAGCGCATGATTGCCGATTTCGCCACCGACCGGAACTGGGAACCGTTTCATACCCCCAAGAACCTGGCAATGGCACTTTCCGTCGAGTGTTCCGAACTGGTCGAGATTTTCCAGTGGAAGACCGCAGCACAGAGTTGCGCGCCGGATACGGAGACCCTGACGCATATCAGGGAGGAAGTCGGCGACATCATGATCTACCTGACGATGATTTCGGCTGCATTCGATATCGATCCGATCGACGCCGCAATCGACAAGATGCGGATCAACGAGGAGAAATATCCCTCATCATGAAGGTGCCGTCTCATCATCCTCCCGGACCAGGCACAATGCTCTCGACCCCGCCGGAAGGTAGACGCTGTCCAGGCCCAGCAACCGGGCGTAATCGAGCAGTTCGGCCCAGCTGCAATTCAACCGTTCGCCGGTTTCACCGCCGTCGTTCTTCAGTTCATATTCGAGAAAATCGGTCAGGGTCTGGGCGACAACCGGCTTGAAGGGCTCCGCGGCAACACGGTGCTTCCGGCAGAACAACTCGAACCGCCTCCAGTTGATCAGTGAGCGCAGCACCCCGCGATATGCGCCGGTATGTTTGTTTATCGGCAGCAGGTCACGCAGGATGATGTCGAGGTAACGCTGTTTCACCGCATCAACGAGATACCCGTCCTGCCGATCAGTCAACTCGACCCGCGGACCGTCCGCATCCCGGGTCAGGTAGTGAATCGCGGAATGATAGGCTATTTCAGGAATTTCCCCGGAATAGCGAACTGCATACCACTCGTTCTCAACGAGCTCATCCGTATCCATTTCCGTCTTCGTCATGTTCGATTCCGAAAACCGTTCTGACCATGTCTATTTTGGAGTCGTCGCCTTTTCTACAGCTTTCGCTTTTCAGAAACTTCATCGGATCGTGCAGCATTTTTGCGGTGATCGCGTGGCCGAGTTTTTCGATCTTTTCGCGATCCGCAGCGGACAGATTCATCCTGCCCAGGGTTTTTTCGAGTTCCAGGCTGCAGATACGGTCCGCCTTTCGCCTCAGCGCCAGAATTGTCGGGGTGACGGACAGCCCTTCCTGCCATTTTGAAAACTTCAGCGTCTCCTCATTGACAATGCGTCCAGCCTTGACCGCTTCTTTTTCCCGTTCGGACCGGTTCATCTCCACCACCTGGCTGAGATCGTCGATATCGTAGAGAAACACGTTTTCAATATCGTTCAGCTTCGGGTCAAGATCACGGGGTACGGCAATATCGATAAAGAACAGCGGCTGGTTCCTCCTGATACGCATAAGCGGTTTGACCTCGTCGCTTTCGATGATGAGCCCGGTGGCCCCGGTTGACGAGATAATGATGTCGGCCGTTTCCATCTGCGAAGACAACTCCTCAAGGCTGCAGGCGGTACCGTTGAACCGTTTTGCCATATCGACCGCCCGGGAAAGCGTGCGGTTGGCCACGCTGATGCCGGCTACGCCCTGCCCGAGCAGGTGTTCCGCGGCCAGCTCAGCCATCTCGCCGGCCCCGATCAACAGCACCTTCTTCTCGGATAAGTTGCCGAAAATCTTCCTGGCCAGTTCCACGGCCGCCGAACTGATGGACACGGCCGCGGACCCGATTTTAGTCTCGCTCCTGACCCGTTTGGCCACCGAAAATGACTTGTGGAGCAACTTGTTGAGCAGCGGCCCGGTGCAGCCGTATTCAGATGCGTAACGATACGCTTCCTTGATCTGCCCGAGAATCTGGGCCTCCCCGACCACGAGCGAGTCAAGCGAAGACGAGACCCTGAACAGATGGTTGACGGCATCGCTGTTGTGATAGACGTAGGAATAGGTATTCCAGTCATCGGGGGCAACCGCATCGCCGAACAGGAAGCGCAGCATATCAGGCGTCGTCCGCTCCGGGTCATCCGAAACCCAGATCAACTCCACCCGATTGCAGGTGGACAGCGCATAGCATTCCGGCATCCGCTGTTCCTTCAGTCGGCGCAGCGCCTCCTCATACCCTCCGGTCAGCGAGATTTTCTCGCGTACTTCAAGCGGTGTGGATTTGTGATTGACCCCGATTAAACTGATATGTTTTGCAGCCATGTTCCGTCCCAGATCAGGTTAATACGAGCCACAGGGTGAGCAGGACCACGCCGAAGCCGCCGACAATCATCTGGGCGGCCCTTCGTCCCCGCCAGCCGACCGTGAAGCGTTGATGAATCTGGGCCAGGTAGATAAACCAGATAATCAACGAGCAGACCTCTTTCGGATTCCACCGCCAGTAGGTTCCCCACGCCTGTTTCGACCAGAGCACGCCGGCAATCATCCCCAGCGTCAGAAAAATAAAGCCGAGGGCAAGGCAATGGGAATTGAGTTCGTCGAGGGCGTCGAGCGACGACAGACGCGAGAAAAAATAACCGGGTTTTCGGCTTTTGAGTTCCCGTTCCTGGAGCAGGTACATCAGCCCGCCGCAGAACGCGAGCCCGAGAAAGCCATAGGCAAGCAGGGAAATGCCGGCATGAACCGGCAGCCACCAGCTCTGCAGTGCCGGTTCCAGCGGAATTACGTCCCTTGACGCAAATGCCGCCACCACCAGCAGGGCGAACACGAGCAGCGACACGAAGGTGGCAAAATTCTTCAGCGGGTAGCGCCAGCGGGAGGACATGTACGCGGTGGTCGCGGCCCACGCGAAAAAGAACACCGCTTCGTGATACGTTGTTATCGGCGTGTACCCGATACTCACATAGCGGCTGACGATATAGGCGGTCTGCAGCACCCAGGAAGCGATAAGCAGCGTTCCAGCAATTTTTCTTATCTGGTTTTTCTGGGTGGCGAAAAACGCCAGGTATGCGGCGCAGGACAGAAACGTGATGCCCAGCACACAGAGAAAAAGCAGATAGCTCAATTCATTTAAAAACGACTGTTGCTCCATACGTCTCTACCCAATGTTGCACGCCTTGGTGTTCCACAACCTATTGCCGGTGCTGGCGACCCGCGAAAAATTCGCTTTTTCGTTCAAAATCAAGGCGCATAGTCAATTTATATCAAGAGATTTAACCGCAGGCATACGAGGTATGTCGAGGATTAAATTGGCCTGCGCAACGCAGCGTTTAGGCGAAAAGACAATTTTTCATGACCGCCTGATATGTGCTACAAGTTCATCAACCAGAGCGGCACTGTCAAGTCCGGGCGGCAGAATAGGACTGAGCAGCGCTTTCAGTTCGTCCCAATCCTCCCGGCCGATGCAGTCCAGAACCGGCAGATCGAGGATGGACTTGAACAACGCCCGATTCTCTTCGGCAACACTGTCGGCATGCACCACCTGCTGCCGAATCCGGGCCATCATCTCCACCAGCACGCCGTATTCCTCGCCGTACGCTTCTGCGAGCTTCTCTTTCATAAGCAGTGCCAGGGCCGGACTGCCGCCGCCGGTGGAAACCGTGATAACAAAATCCCGCCTCCTGATTTTGGCCGGAACATGAAAATCGGACAAAGCCGGGTCGGTGGCGCTGTTGAGCAGGACGTGAAAACGCTGCACATCGTCAGCAATACGTTTCTGCACGACCGGATCGTTGGTGGCCGCAAACACCAGAAACGCATCTTCCGCATCACCCGCCTGATACGTGCGCTCGAGCAACTGAATCGAACCGGCGGCCGCCAGATCCCTGATTGCCCGGCAAACTTCGGGGCTGATGATCTGCACCCTCCCGCCGCACAACAGGAGCGCCCTGATCTTCCTCGCCGCGACGGTTCCGCCGCCGACAACCACGCAGCGTTTGCCGCTGATATCGAGATTGACCGGGTATAGAGGGCTGTCGTTCTGCGTCATCGTTCCTCACGAAACCGTGGAGATATAAATCAGACCGGCCGTCGCTACAACCAGGCAATAGTAGCCGAACCACTGCAGCCGGTTTTTTCTGATAATGTCAAGCAGCAGTATGATCGCCAGATAGCCGGTAACCGCCGCCGCCACCGTCCCGCACACGAGAATGACAATTTCCCCCGCGGCCGGCGGATCAGCAAGCACGTCTCCAAGATTGAGGACGGCCGCCCCGAGAATCGCCGGAATCGACATGATGAATGAAAACCGGGCCACCGTCTCCCGGTTGATGCCGAGCAGCATGCCCACAAATATCGTCGTTCCGGACCGCGAGATGCCGGGAATAATCGCGAATGCCTGGCCGCAGCCGATTACAAACGCACGCGGTCCGTTCACGTCGTTGCCCCGATCTATCAGATGCCGGCTCAGGATCATCATCACGCCGGTAACGATCAGCATCAGGCAGACGATAAACTCCGACACGAACAGCAACTCGATCTGGTCCCTGAGCGAAAAACCGATGATGACTGCCGGAATCGTTGCGATCACGACATAGACGTCCCAGAGCAGATACCGGCGAACCTCGTCATCCCGGCTCCCGGCCAGCCGGCGAAACGGCGCCGCAATCATCTCGATCAGGTCTTTTCTGAAGACCACGAGAACCGACACCAGCGTGCCGAGGTGAAGCAACACGTCGAAAACAATCCCCTGCCCGCTGAAATCGAGCAGATGCGACCCCAGTACCAGGTGCCCGGAGCTGGAAACAGGAAGAAACTCGGTGGCGCCTTGAATCACGCCGAGGATTACGGCTTTGATCAGATCCACGTCGGGGCTATCGGAAAAGTAGTCGGGTAAGACATCAAACGTACGGCTGAAATCTCTGTTTCAAAAAAAAAGGTCGGCTGACCAAATGTCAGCCGACCTTTCACATAACAGAAAATCGGATTTTCTGTCAATCAGCAACCTTCTACGGCAGCACCTTTCTTCGGCGTGGAAATTTTCAGCTTGTCGCCGGCCTTGAACTTGTCTGCATCCTCGCAGGTCAAGGTTACGGTATCGCCTTCAACGGACTCAACCGTGCATTTTACTCTGGCGCTGTATCCAGCAGTAGCGGTTCCAAGAACAAAGAGCAGCACAAAAGCAGCAGCCATAATTTTTTTCATGATCGATCTCCTTTATACGGTTTTGATGCAATACCGAAACAATATTCGGCTCTGACAACAGACTAACGATTTTCAGCGGGATACTCAACCCAAAATAATCCCGCCCGATCTATTTAAGGATACGCTAACGTATCGTATTTGCCGGAGTTTGTCAAGCATCCGACAGGGCTTGCTGTCAGTTGATAATCTGTTTGAGATCCCTGACCAGAACCGAATGCGGAACATAACCGGAATATTTTTTCACGACGGTGCCTTTATTACTGACCAGAAACGACGTCGGTATCCCATACACGCCGCCAAATTCTCTGGTCACCGCCTTGTCGGCCATCATCACCGGGTAATTGATCGATTTCTTTTCAACCATTCGCTGCACGACCTTTTTCTCCTGGTCCACCGAGAGGGCGACCACGGAAAAATCGGTATGACCGTACTGGTCCTGCAACTTTATCAGATTGGGAATCTCCTGGACACACGGAGGGCACCAGGTTGCAAAAAAGATGACGAGCAGCGATTTGCCCTTGAACCTGTCGGAGGTGATCGACTCGCCGGTCATCACATCCTCGAGCTCGAAAGCGGGCATTTTCGATGCGGCTGCGGCCTTATCCATGAAGGGAATCGAGACGCCGACGACTATGAGCAGCGCAATTATAGAATGAAGCGATTTTCGCATAACAGGGTCCTATTTAAGGTAACGGTTAAGTAAGCCAACGATAACCACGGTATCGGATTTATGCCACTGTAAATATTCATCTCCATTTCTACCGCCGGTGCTGAAGGAGATACTGGAATAAAACGGCCGGCTGTAGTATAGTTGTCCGCTGGCAATCTCGTTGATCATCAGGCAACCATGAAAAATCCGGGTTTGCGTTGAAAATCAGAATGTTCACGGTCGCCGCTGTTATTTGAAAACAAGACTCGGATGCATGGATTGAAATACCGGGTCCATTGTACCGAATTGCTTATCATGAATAACGCTATCACATACAAACACGTGACTGTTTTGAAAAAACATCATCTTATCCTGCTCACCATCAGTGTTTTCTGTTTGTTACTGACAGCCAGCGGAAACGCAGAAGTCGTCGACCGCGTCGTGGCCGAAGTAAATGAGGATGTGATCACGCTTTCAGAGGTAGAGGAAGAAGGCAGGGGATTCTTGCGCAGAGTCGCCCTCGAAGTTCCGAGTGAAAACCGCATGGAGGCAGTGCAGCAGGTGCGCAGGGACATTCTTCGCAGCCTCATAGACAAAACCCTGATAGAGCAGGAAGCGGCGAAACAGGGCATTGTCGTTACCGACGAGGAAGTTGAAGGCTCATTCCAGCAGATTTTACGGGCGAACCGCCTTTCAGAAGAGGAGATGCTCGCAGAGCTTGACCTCAACGGAGTTTCCGAAGCATCCTATCGCTCCAATTTAAAAAGCCAGCTCTACCAGAACAAACTGGTCAACCGGGATGTTCGGTCCAAAGTAGTCATTACCGAAGAAGCCATTCTGGATTATTACGACACCCATTATACCGAGCAGATCAAAGAGGGCAGCTATTACCTGCTGCAGATCGGCATCGACTGGGGGGAAACCGGGGGTGGGGACGCAGACCCGGCAACCCTTGAAAAGCGTAAACAATCCGCCCGCGACCGGGCCGAACGCGTTCACAAACTCGCCCGCAGCGGCAGCGATTTCAGGGAACTGGCAAATAAATTCTCAGACCTGCCGTCTGCTGCAGAAGGCGGCGACATCGGCTCCTTTGAAGAAAACGAGATGGCCAGCTACATGAAATTTGCGGTGACCTCCCTCGCTCCGGGAGAAGTGAGCAGCATCGTTGAAACCCCGGTCGGATACCAGTTTTTCAAACTGCTGTCGAGCAGGGAGGGAGGTATTGTCGTCCAGGCTCCCTACGGCGACGTAAAAGAGGAGATCAGGGAAAAACTGTATAGCCAGGAACTGGAAAAACAATTCGACGACTGGATCAGGGAAATCAGGGAGCGGGCCTATATCCGCACCTCCCTGTAATTGTTCAGCGCAGACAACCGCAGGCAAATTGTTACGAACACACGATGGATTTAACCACACCAGACCATGAATCTCTAGGCATGCTCCTGCGCAAACTGCGCCTGGAACGGTCCCTCGATATAAGCGATATTGCCGAGGAAACGAAGATTCCGCCGGCCACGATCAGGGCTATGGAAGCGGACGACTACAGCACCCTCCCCGCCCTCGCGTTTGCCCGCGGTTTTTACGCCATCTATGCAGAACTGCTGAACCTCGACCAGGAAGAAGTCGTGAAGCGGTTCCTGGATGATTACCGGAATGCCGATTTTGCGAAAAAGACCGACATCGCGTCACCGAGCCTTACCGGAAAGCAGGTCGGCAGCATGGCCGAGCGGCCCTCCCATTTCCTGCGCACTGCTGTCGGCATCTCAATCCTGGCAGTCATCCTCATCGGTTCCGGAATCTGCTGGTACGCCGGCTACAACCCGGCAAACCAGGTCAGCCAGTGGCTGCGGAGCTTCCAGGAGCCGAACATAGAGATCATCGAACAGCAGCAGGCTCCGAGTCAGTAGCACAGCCGTTTCCATCCCATGCCGCGCATCCGTTCCGATCTTCCGGCGCTTGTCCTGGACAGCCGTGACTACGGGGAGTCCGACAAGATCATCACCTTTTTCTGTCAGGAAATCGGCCGTCTCACGGTTATCGCGAAGGGGGCTCATCGGAGCAAAAAACGATTCATCAACAAGCTGGAGCTCTTCAGCTTCCTGCAAATCTCATATTCAAAGTCTGCATCGACTGGAATGGCGGTCCTGGATGAAGCCGAGCTGCTGCAGAGTTTCATAGCCTTGCGCCAGGATTACCCGCGCTATATCGCGGCCTCGCTCATCAGAGAGTATATGCTGCTGGTAACAGGTGAAACCCTCAATGACGACAACCTGTTCCAGCTGGCGCTCTGGGCCCTGCATTCCCTGAACGAAGGGGAACCACATCGCCAGGTCGTCGCCCTTTTTCTGGTCAAGCTGTTTGATTTTCTCGGATACCGCCCTGACTTCTCGACCTGCCAGAGCTGTGGAACGGCGCCTGCAAACGGGGACCGGGTGCTGTTCAGCATAGAGTCGGGCGGAATTATCTGCAGCGCCTGTTCGCGCGGCCTGGACACGAACGGGAGAGCGATGACGTCGGGAACCATGCAGATGATCCACGCCGTACAGCAGCAGCCGATCGCCAGGCTGAGCCGGTTCAAACCGACCGGTACCCTGCTCGCGCAGATGCTCGATTACGCGCACCGCTACAGCCGCTTCCTGTTTCAGCGGGATATCCATTCGTGGCAGTCATTTAACGCTCAATCACCGGCAAGGCTGCCCTAGGCGTATTCATCCAGGTATCTGATTTCCCCGCTGTATTCAACGATATCGGAACCATCCTCGAGGATCAGCCGCAGACCGCCGTTACTGGTTATCCCCGCTGCGGTTGCCCGATATTGCGGGCTGGTGACGACATCGACGCCGAAAATGATTTCCCGTCCCAGCGTATCGCTGAGTTCAAGCCAGCGGCTGATGAGCGGATGCGTTCCTGCATACGATTTCCCGGCATCCACCTGCAGCTCCACCTCCTCCTGATAGTAGAGCAGGCCCAGATTCCACCACAGCTTCGCAAGAAAGCAGCAGGCGAACTCATCTACCGCGACCCGCCGCCCCAGGTGTTCAGTCAACGAGGTCGCCGTGGCAGCAAGTTCTTCCGGAAAAACACCGTTGTTGACGTTGATTCCAAAACCGAGCAGGCAGTATTCTTCCCCTGAGAAATGCCCGGTGAAACTTTCAGCGAGAAATCCGCCGACTTTATACCCGTCGATCAGGACGTCGTTGATCCAGCGGATCATCGCGTCCCGGGCCCCGAACTCCCTTACTGCCTCGCAGCAGGCAACCCCGACGGCCAGGGGGACCAGCATCCGATATCGGGGCAGCAGCGTACTGACATAGATGAGGCTGCCCCAGAGACCGCCACGGGGAGCATGCCATTCCCTCGTAAACCGTCCCTTGGACTCGCTGAGCGTATCGGCGAGGATGACCGTACCGTTTGCCACCGGCACAGCGGCACGTTCACAGTGCTCGATGCGTTCCCGGGCATAAAGCATGGTCCGGTTCAACGACCCATGGCGTTCGATGACGGAGCCCACGAACGCCCCGTACCGGATGATCTTTTCGGCAGCCGCCGCCAGCGGTTCGCCCGATCGGGCAGGCAGCTCCTTGTCCTCGATATATGCCAGCAGAAACTCCCGGCTCAGACGAGCACTCATGGAATATGCCCCTTCCCCATAGACGGAGAAACCGCCGCCGCTACATGGCGTCCCACTCAGCTTTTACCCTGGTGATGACTTTCTGGATCAACCCCAGTTTTCCGGCAGGGCAGACGCCGATCAGCGGTTCTCCCTGCTGTACCGACACACCGGGTTTGAAATAGATCGAATGAATGATTCCTTCCTCACCGGTATAGGCCACCGGCGTATCGCGTTTCATCAGCGACATCGTGAACACTTCGTCTCCGGATTTGATCGTCACGCCGCTCGAACCTTTCTTGTCGATGCGTGACTGGATATCGAGGGAAAAGAAGAACTTCGCCGTTTCCGGGGCAGGAAAGAGATAGAGGACCTCGCGCAGTAT
>Ga0180435_10004825_pt1 | contig 13207 bp, 10 predicted proteins | sample SS_ome_3_FD_132467 | JGI IMG/M metagenome (GOLD analysis project Ga0180435, IMG submission 132467) | Hypersaline lake sediment archaeal communities from the Salton Sea, California, USA - SS_3_S_1 metaG | ecosystem: Environmental > Aquatic > Non-marine Saline and Alkaline > Hypersaline >... | reverse complement strand
GTTGTGGGTACTCATATTTGGGGATGTCCGTATGTACGAAAGGGCCCAGTTTTCGCCTGACACGATCGCTTCGGTCTGCCCCGGGGTGCGCAGCGACGCCCCCGCCGGCGGGTTCTACCGCCAACGCGGAAAGAGACTCTTCGATATCCTCTTCGTGCTCGCCATCCTACCGTTCCTCGTCGCCGTTGTGCTTCTGCTGGCGCTGATCGTGCGGTGCGATGGCGGACCGGCCTTCTTTCTGCATGAACGTGTGGGGCTCGGCGGCAAGCCGTTCAAATGCCTCAAACTCAGAACCATGGTCGTGAATGCGGAAGCGCGTTTGGAGGACTACCTGTCGGCGCATCCGGACCAGCGCATGCTCTGGCAGCGCGACTACAAACTGAAAAACGATCCCCGGATCACGGTAACGGGCCGGGTGCTGCGCCGGCTCAGCCTCGACGAGCTGCCGCAATTCTTCAACGTGCTGCTTGGACAGATGTCGATTGTCGGACCGCGTCCGATCACGCTGCCGGAGCTCGAATTCTATGCCGACCAGCGCTGTGCGCTGCTGTCGGTGTTGCCGGGGCTGACCGGGCCATGGCAGGTAGGCGGCCGCAACAAGTTGGCATTCGTTGACCGGGTACGCCTCGATCTCGGCTACGTCCGGCAGATCGGCTTCTGGCGCGATCTCAAGCTGATCATGGCCACCGTCGCGGTGGCGGTGAAAGGCACCGGCGTCTGAAATGGCTCTACGCCGGCGCTCATTCTCGCTCCCCACCCGCAAGCAGGCTGGTATTGCCGCCGGCGGCGGTGGTGTCGACGCAAAGATGGCGCTCGAACACGACATGCGCGGTATCGGGCAATCCCGCGATCAGGGGGATGATCGGGCCGTCCCGGTCCGCCAGAGCGCGGGCATAGTCACGCGCGATGTCGTCCTCGCCCCAGAACAATACGGCACCGAATTCCGGCAGATTCGTGAGTGCTTCCGGGGTGAGCCGACCGGGTACCGCCAGTGGCCTGCCGCCAAGCGCCTCGACCGCCGCGACCTGCGCGACAAGGGCGTCGTCGCCGGGCCCCAGGCACAGAACCGGCGGCCGGGGCAGGGTGGTGAGCCGATTGAGCTCCCCGGTCGGGCCAGGCAGCACGCGCGTCTGCACAACCCGCAGGTCATCGGCCGACGACAATGCGGCGGCAATATCCGCCGGAACGGCAGGATCACGAGGCGCGCCCGGCCCGGACCCGGGTTCGGCGTCGCGCCGCGTGAACCGTGCAAGATAGTGCGGGCCACCGGCCTTCGGTCCGGTGCCGGAGAGGCCCTCCCCGCCGAACGGCTGGGAACCGACGATCGCGCCGATCTGGTTCCGGTTGGCATAGATGTTGCCGGCATGCATGGCCTCGGCGATCTTCTGGACGCGGTCGTCGATCCGACTATGCAGGCCGAAAGTAAGGCCATAGCCCTTAGCGTTCACGGTCGAGATGACCTGGTCCAGATCCCGTGCCTTGAAGGTTGCGAGGTGCAGGATCGGCCCGAAAACCTCTCGCTCGAGTTCCTCGATCCCGCTGACCGACAGAAGCGCGGGGGCCACGAACGTGCCGTGATCGGGAGACTTGATCCGGTGAATGAGGCGGCCGTCCGCCGCGGCCTTGTCGACATAGCTGGCGATCTCGTCACGTGCGCTGGCGGTAATCACCGGGCCGATATCGGTCGGGAGGTCCCAGGGGTCGCCGATCTCGAGTTCGTCCATCGCGCCGATCAACATCTCGCGGATGGTCGGAGCGATGTCGTCCTGGACGTAGAGACAGCGCAGGGCCGAGCAGCGTTGACCCGCCGACTGGAACGCCGAGGCCACGATGTCGCGCACCGCCTGTTCGGGCAGAGCCGTCGAATCCACCACCATGGCGTTCAGCCCGCCGGTTTCGGCAATCAGCGGGGTACCCGGTTCGAGGTGTTCTGCCATGTTGCGCTGGATGAGGCGCGCGGTTGCCGTCGAGCCGGTGAAGGCGACGCCATTCACCCGCGGATCGGAGGTGAGCGCCGCCCCGACAACCCCACCTTCGCCCGGCAACAACTGGAGCGCCTCGACCGGCACACCCGCCGTATGCAGTTGGCGCACGCCCCAGGCGGCGATGGCTGGCGTGGTTTCGGCCGGTTTTGCGAGCACGGCGTTGCCGGTCGCAAGCGCCGCGGCGATCTGCCCGGTGAAGATCGCCAGCGGGAAGTTCCACGGGCTGATGCAGGTGAAGATCCCCCGGGGCGTTGTATCATGCTGCGTCGCTTCGGTGGCGTAGTAACGCAGGAAATCCACCGCCTCGCGCAATTCGGCCACGGCGTCGGGCAGTGTCTTACCGGCCTCCGTCGCCAACAGTGCAAACAACTCTGCGAAGTTGGCCTCGTAGAGTGATGCGGCAGAGTTCAGGATTGCGGCGCGCTCGGCGACCGGTGCGCGCCACGGTTTTGCCGCCGCCAGCGCCGTTTCAACGTCAGCCGCACTGGCGCCGGTTACCATTCCGATCTGCGCCCCGGTTGCCTGGTTGCGGGCCGGCATAGGATCCGTCCCCTCGACCGGACCTGCGAGGACGGGCCCGACAGACCATGGTGCCGGCCGGACACGCGCCGTGTCAATCTCGGCGAGCACGCGCGTGTCGCTGAGGTCGAACCCCTTCGAATTCACCCGATCTGGCATGTAGATCCTCGGCCCCGTGCGGATCGGCGAACTGCCTGAGGCCAGTTCCTTTTCAAGAGCCGCGACCGGACAGGCCGCGACCTCGGCCGCGGGCACATCTTCGTCGACGATCTGGTTTACGAATGACGAGTTGGCGCCGTTTTCGAGAAGCCTGCGCACGAGATAGGCCAGCAGATCGCGATGCGCGCCGACGGGGGCGTAGATCCGGCATCGGGTGCCGTGTTCGGCGTGGACGATATCGTGCAAAGCCTCCCCCATCCCGTGCAGGCGCTGGAATTCGAAGGCCGACGGGGCGAGACCCTCTGCCATCTCGAGCACCGCGGCGACGGTATGCGCATTGTGGGTGGCGAATTGCGGATAGATCCTGTCGGTCATCCCCATAAGCGTGCGGGCATGGGCAAGGTAGCTGACATCGGTGGCCGGTTTGCGGGTGAACACCGGGAAATCGTCGAGCCCCTCCACCTGTGCGTTCTTGATCTCGGTATCCCAGTAGGCCCCCTTCACGAGCCGCACCATGATGCGGCGATCATGCCGCACGGCCATCTCGTGCAGCCCGGCGATCACGTCTCCCGCGCGCCGGCCATAGGCTTGCACGACCACGCCGAAGCCATCCCACCCGGCCAGTTCCGGGTCGGCCAGAACCGCGTCGATCACGGCGAGCGACAGCCCGAGACGGTCGGCCTCTTCCGCGTCGATGTTGAGGCCCATGCCGGCCTGCGCCGCCTGCCGGGCGAGACCCTGCAGCACCGGGACAAGTTCGGCCATGACCCGCCCGGTCTTGGCGACCTCGTAGCGGGGATGAAGGGCGGACAGTTTGACGGATATGCCGGGATTCGCGGCAATCTCGTCGGCCTGACAGGCGGCGGCGATTGCCGTGATGGCATTGGCATAGGCGCGGGCGTAGCGGTTGGCGTCGGCCATGGTCATCGCCGCCTCGCCCAGCATGTCGTAGGAATAGGTGAACCCCTCGGCCTCCTTGCCGCGGGCCCGGTGCATCGCGGCGTCGATGGTTTCGCCGAGCACGAACTGGCGCCCCATTTCCTTCATCGCCCGCCCCACCGCCGTGCGGATCACCGGTTCGCCGAGGCGGCGGATCATGCCGCGGAGCGTGCCCGCGATCCCCGGTTCGGCATTGTCGAGAACCTTGCCGGTGAGCAGAAGCCCCCAGGTCGAGGCGTTGACCAGCGGCGAAGACGATTGGCCGATGTGGCTGGACCAATCCGAGGGCGCGATCTTGTCTTCGATCAGGGCGTCGATCGTGTCGGCATCCGGCACGCGCAGCAGGGCTTCGGCAAGGCACATCAGGGCGACGCCCTCGTCGGTCGACAGGCCGTATTCACCGAGGAAAACATCCATTAGGCTTGGCCGCGAGGCGGACCGGATGCGTTCGACCAGCTTCGCCGCTGCATCGACGATACGAGACCGCGCGGTTTCGTCCAGTGCCGCTTGTCGACCAAGCACCGTCAGCAACTCGGTCTCTTCGCGGCGCTTGTTGAGGTCCCAGCGTGTGTCGAGATTGATCATGGCGTTTCTCCAACAGGCTGTGCGCCAGAATACTGGAGAAACTGCGTGACATTTGCCTGAAATATCTGGCTTGGTAGGTGAAACGTCCAAAATAAAAGGGAATCAAAGGCGATGAGAGCTACAGAAGGCGGCGAGGCCAGCCTCGATCGGATCGACCGCGCGATCCTCGACGAGCTTTCGCACAACGCGCGGATCTCGATGACGGAGCTCGGTCAGAAGGTCGGGTTGTCGAAGACCCCGGTGACGGCGCGGGTGAAACGGCTGGAGGCGGAGGGCGTGATCACCGGTTATCGCGCCGAGTTGTCGGCCGGAAAGCTCGGGCGTGAGCACGTCGCGTTCCTCGAAGTGCGACTGTCGGACACACGCGAGGCGACGCTGGCCGCCTTCAACGCCGCGGTGCGCAAGATCGCGGAGGTCGAGGCCTGCCATCTCGTCGCTGGCGGGTTCGACTACCTGTTGAAAGTGCGCACACGCGATATCGCGGACTACCGCCGCGTTCTGGGTGAGAGCATTTCGGCTTTGCCGCATGTTGCCTCCACGGCCACCTTCGTTTCGATGGAAAGTGTGCGTGACGGGGGCGTGGTGCAACTCTGACGGTGCAGCCCCGGCCTTTGCGGCATGATGCCCGCCGGTCCCCCGCGACGCTTTACGCCCGATGCGTCTTCACCTATTCCCTGACCCGGGGCCCGACAGCCGATCTCGACGTCGGGCAGCACAGACAATCGTTCGTGAACCGGGGCTATCCGTCCGCACAGGCGCCCAGACGTTCGCGAACCGCACAAACGGGTGGAACGGTGATGAAAGAGCCCAAGCGCTACGTCGGCATCGACAAGGACATCAAGGGGGGCATGACCGACACCGGCAAGATCATCCGTGATGCCTGGGTGTTCGGCCTCATCCCGGAGACGGAAACCTGCGAGGGCTGGCTCTCGCCGGGCATCGAAAGCCTGTGGGAGCGGGTCAACCAGGAGTGGGAGAAGTATGGCTTCCGGGTCGGCGGCATGCCGCCCGAGATGCAGGAGCGCTACATCCGCATCCAGGACGCAGCCATCAAGCGCGCCAAGGCGGCCGGTTGGTCCGGGGATGACGAACTGATCGACGACTAGCCCGGTTGCGTACGGCGCCCGGTTCAACGCCGGGTCGGGCCATCCTTGATCCTATCCCAGATCTGGCCAATGTCTCCGTCCGACAGGTTCAGCCGGAACATCCCGCGCAGCACCTCGGCGAACGCCGCTTCCGTCTCGATCACCCGGGTCTCCGTTTCGGGTGGCGCACCGATCGTGAGCGCGCGGTTGAACATCGCGCGGCGTCCCTCCGCGGCGTGCAGGGCCAGCATCAGGTTGGCCGAGAACGGTGCGCCGTCCCATCTAGCGCAGAGGAAGTTGGCGGCCTCCAGATCGACGTTTCGCACGGGGTGGCCGTCGAACCCGTAGAGCGACACCCAGCCATCGCCGGCGTGGCGTTCCAGAACGGTTTCGCCGGCCGCCGGATCCTGCACCAGCCGGTAGCACCCGTTCGGGGCGTTCTGTGGTCCGGCCTCGTCAAGTGCCAGCGGCTGCAGCGCCCCATGTCCGCCGAAACCGGTGTCGGCCAGCCATCTCGCGCCTTCGGCTTCCACGATGAACGCCTGGTGGGTGCGGGCGCCGCCCTGCGACGCACCGTTGCGCACCCGGCATAGCACCGTCTGCGGCGCGTAGCCGAGTGCCCGCAAAGCCATGCCGAACAATGCATTGTGCTCGAAGCAGTAGCCACCGCGCCCGTTGGTGAGGAACTTCGTGCACAGGCCATCCGGGTCGAGGCGCGGCACCCGCCCGAGCAACGGATCCACATTTTCGAACGTCAGGGCCCGCATGTGCGATTCCTGCAAAACCTGCAGCCCGCTCGCACCGCCGGGGAGCTCGGAAAGCCCGATTTTGTTAAGGTAGGCGTCGAGCGGGAAGGTCATCGCAGACGCCTCAATAGAGCGAAAAATATTCCGCCTGCTCCCACTCCGAAAGCGCGGCGACATAGCGGGTCCACTCCGCCCGCTTGAGCGTTACGAGGTAGTCGACGGTTTCGCTGCCGAACGCGGCGCGGAACATCGCAGAGTGTTCGAACGCTTCGATCGCCTCGAGCAGCGTGGTGGGCAGGCGTTCGGCATCGGCGTCGTATGGCTGCTCGACCTTCGCGGGCGCAACCAGCCCTTGCTCGATGCCAGATAGCCCCGCCGCGATCTGCGCCGCGAACACGTAATACGGATTGGCGGCCGGCTCCGGCACGCGGTTCTCGATCCGGCTGGCCGGGTCGCCCGGCTTCATCAAAGCCCGGATCATCGCGCCACGATTGTCGTCGCCCCACTGGATGCGGTCAGGGGCCAGTTGATATGGCTGATAGCGTTTATACCCATTCACAGTCGGCGTGGTGATGAGGCAACTCTCACGCGCATGGGCTAGAAGCCCCGCGATCCACTGGCCGGCCACCACGGTGAGCGCCTCACCCTGGGCGGGCATGAACAGGTTGCGCCCAGCCTCGTCGATCAGCGACTGGTGGATATGCCACCCGCTGGACGCGGCGTTCTCCACTTTCGGCCGGCACATGAAGGTGGCGTGCAGCCCCTCGCGGGCGCAGACCTCTTTCACCAGGGTGCGGAACATCACCATGGTGTCGGCCTGCGCCATCGGGTCGCCGGGATCGAAGGTGAACTCGAACTGGCTCGGCCCCATCTCAACTTCCATCGACCGGACCGGCAGGCCCAGATCGACGCTCGCCCGGCGCAGCTTGTCCAGCACCGGCTCGACCTCGTCGTAGCGGGTTTCGGTCAGGAACTGGTAGCCATGCGCGAGCGCCCGCGTCGCCGGTGCCCGGCCGGGCATGGTGGTGTCGGCATGATCGTGGCGCGGGTCGTCGAGGCGGAAGACGTGGAACTCGACCTCGAGCCCGGTGACCATCTTCATGCCCCGCGCCGACAGCCTGTCTATCGTCCGGCGGAGCAACTCGCGCGGCGCAAACCCGATCGGCGCCCCGGTGCGGAAATGCACGTCACACAAAAGCCAGGCGGAGGTCGACGCCCAGGGCAGGGGCCGGAAGCTCGCCGGGTCGGGCACCAGGAGAACGTCGCCCGCGCCCTCCATCGGGCCGGAGGCAATGCCGCTGTCGGCAGACCAGACCGGAAAGGCGGTGCGGTGCGAGGTGTCCTTGAGCAGGAGCGTCGATGGCGCGGCCATGCCGTTGGCGAACGCCGAGGGCAGGGCCTCTGCCACGACCGCCTTGCCCCGCAGAACCCCGTGCTGGTCGGCAAACAACACGCGGACGGTTTCGAGTCCCTCGGCCCGCACCCGGGCAATCGCCTCGACGGCGGTCTCGATCCAAGTGGCGTCGATCAGGCCCAACCGGGCGAGTTGACCGTTTTCAAGGGTGGTATGGTCGGCTTGCGTCACGTGTGCTCCCGTCCGAGTGGCCCCACGCGTGGGCGGGCCGCTCCTTCAAAACAAGTCCAGTTCAGTCGATGCGAGCGTCCCAACCGCCACAGGCCGCACGCCGGGCGGCGTCGCCCTCCTTGTAGGCACGCTCCCAGTCACCGTCGCTGCTGAGCGTGTCGTTCGCCGCCGGGCCGTGGAGCGTGGCCGGGTCGACGCCGTTGCGCATCGGCAGTTCGCCTTCCTTGCCCTCGCCAAGCGCCGCAATCGCCTCGCGCAGCTTGCGGCGGTAGCGGATGATGGCGGTGTCGGTCTTGCCGAGATGCTCATCGGTCCGGTCCTGGATCCGGCCCATGCTTTCCACCGCCCACTGGTCGTGCACGTTGATGTCGAGCCCCATCCCCGTATAGGTCTCGCGCGCCTGTTCGTCGGGGTCGTAGCCCCAGTTGTTGGCGGCGTTCTTGAGCGGCGCGTAGTCCGGCAGGCGGTGCTCCTTCAGGCGCTGTTCGCGCATCAACTCCTTGTTCACCGGGTCGCCGAAGCTCGTGAACATCGAGTACCAGTAGCAGGTCCCGTCATCCACCGGCACGTGCCACTGGGTGATGATCATCTCGCGGCTCATCGGGATGGTGATCGCCTCGGGGAAGATCTGGTTGGTCACCCGCACGTGGGTACGGCCATCGTCGAGGTGGCGCAGCGCGATGATCCGCATGCCGAAGTCGGTGTCTTCCACGCTGATCTCGGGGCGCGGGTAGTCGCGCAGGAGCTGCGTCATCGGGATCTCGGTGTTCGCTGCCTTGTCGCGGAACTGCTTGCCATAGCTCTCGGCCGGGTCCTCGTCCTGCAGGAAGCGGTGCAGGAAGGAGGCATGCGCCGGGTCGATTCCCACCTCGAGCGCCTGCAGCCAGTTGCATTCCCACAGGCCCTTGAAGGCGAAGACGTGGCTGTCGGGGGCGCGGAAACAGTCGAAGTTCGGGAAGGCCGGCGGCTCGCCCGGCCCCATGTAGGCGAAGATGATGCCGTTCTTCTCGACCACCGGGTAGGAGGTGGTGCGGATGTTCTCGTGCATCCGGCTGCCATCGGGCTCGCCCGGCTGTTCGACGCATTGGCCGGTTCGGTCGAAGTGCCAGCCGTGGAACGGGCAGCGCAGCCCGTTGTCTTCCAGCCGGCCATAGCAGAGATCGACGCCGCGGTGTGGGCAACGCCGGCCGATCAGGCCCAATTCGCCCTCCTCGTCGCGAAACAGAACGAGGTCTTCACCCAGGAGCCGCACCGGCACCACCGGGCGCTTGCCTTCAAGCTCGTCCAACAGCGCCGCCGGCTGCCAGTAGCGCCGCAGCACCTCGCCCGCAGCGGTGCCGGGCCCGGTGCGGGTGATGGTGTCGTTGAGTTCCTGGCTGATCATGGCGCGTTCTCCCGGCTGGCTTTCTTGTGCGCCGATCATGGCACGCGGAGCGAGGTTGGCAATATCCAGCTGCGCTCCGCGTGCTGTCTCGGTCGTCAGGCCGGCACCGACCGGGCCGCGCCGGGATGGGCCTGGGCCGAGGCGGAGGCACGGCTGACGATGGCCGGGGCCTCATGGATCAGCCGGTCATCGGTCAGGGCATGGACCATGAACAGCGCGAAGTCGGTGCGCCGGGTCCGGTTCGAGGCCAGCACCGGGTCGCCCACGTGGCGCGCCCAGACCGGAAGTCCTTCGCTCGCGCCTTCCTCGAGATCCGAGCCGCGCACCACCGTCCAGCGTCGATCGGAGGCGAAGATCATGTCGGTCGCGCGCACCTGGTCGGAGATGTCGGCCATCCGGGTGGCCCAGCCGAGGAAGGTGAAGAACCCGAAGATGAACTTCAGCTTCGGGCCGTAGCGGTCCTTGCCGTCCTTTGTGATGTGCCAGCCACAGGAAAAGATCAGCCGTGCATCCGGCGCGGCGTTCTCCAGAACCGCGCGGGCCGTGCCGCTGGCGTAGTTGGTGAAGCCCCAGGGGGCGAGCACGGTGAGCACACCGTCGCAGCCCTTGACCGCCTTGGCGACGACCGATGCGTCGTCGGTCCGGCCAGGGAAGAGGGTGATCCGGCCCTGGAAGCGATCGAGCTTGCCGACACTTTCCGGGCGGCAGACGCCGACCACCTCGTAGCCGCGGGCGAGGGCGTGTTCGGTCATGTATTGGCCAAGTTTTCCGGAGATGCCGATGATGCAGATGCGTTTCATTGTCTTGTTCCTTTCATGTGAGGGCGCGGGCGGGCAGGCCGCCCGCGCGGTGTGAGATCAGGCGAAGGCCGGGGCCGGGGCGGCGGGGCGCGGGCCGCGGATGAGCAGCCAGAGCGCGAAGCCGACCTCGGCGAAGGTCACGATGGCGAGGAAGGTGCCTGTGATCCCGTCGAAGGCGGTCGAGCCGGTGAGAACGGTGGCCGAGAGCGTGTCGAGCAGGTAGCCGACCGAGCCGAGCGTCATCGCGTGACCAAGCAGGCGCGGATAGCGTCCCGAGCGGGCGACGAGTTGACCGAGGATCGCGAGGTGGACGGTGAAGAAGATCTGCCAAACCCAGACGCCCGCGTCGTGGACGCCCAGCATCAGCCCGGCGAGATCGAGCCGTTGCGCCTCGGAGAAACTCGCGAGCGCGCCGCCCGGATCGGCCAGCGCATAGGCGGCGTAGTGGAAAAACAGCATCGCGGCCATCACCCCGACCATGCTCAGCCGCGCGAGGGCGGCGGCGAAGGAGAGCGTGGCGTTCACCGGCTTGAACATGAAGTAGAGCATCGCGGTGGCCATGATCTCGGCAACGAGGATCACCACCTCGCCGCCGATCCCGGCGGCATAGAGCCCGCGATTGGCGAGGATGTTGGCAAAGGTCGCTGCGGCGTCGCCCGCCACCTGGAGCTGGGAGGGCACCCAGAGGATCGAGAAGCCGCCGGCGATGGCAATGGTGAAGTAGAAGGCGCCCGTAAGCCGGGCGTATCCGCGGGATTGTGGGTCTTTGAAGACGTGCATTTTCGTTTCCTTTCAAAGGGCAAAGCTCTCCCAATGGCCCACGCGGGAGGGCGTGGGCGCGCGGGGTGTGCCCGGCGAGTTTGAAGTCCTGTTCCTGCACCTCTCGGGGTGCATGTTGGTTCTACGCCGGACCCAATCCAAAGAAAATTGACCAATTCCGTGCATGTGTTATGCGTATTTGCATGGATTGGAGATCGGTGAAGTTTGACTGGAACCGTGCCCGCGCCTTTCTCGTGACGGCAGAAGAAGGCTCGCTCTCAGCCGCCGCGCGCGCCCTGGGGTTGGCTCAACCCACGCTTGGCCGACAGGTCGATGCGCTCGAGGATGAGCTTGGCGTCGTGCTGTTCGAACGGGTCGGGCGCGGCCTCCGCCTCACGCCTGCCGGCCACGAACTGGCAGAGCATGCACGGGAGATGGGCGAGGCCGCGAGCCGGTTGTCGATGGCGGCCTTCGGGCAGAACGACGAGATGGCCGGCGATGTCTCTATCACCGCAAGCGACGCCTATTGCGCCATGCTGCTGCCGCCGATCCTCGCGAACCTGCACGCGGCCGAGCCCCGGGTGCGTATCGAATTGGTGGCGACAAACACCGCCTCCGACCTCCTGCGCCGGGAAGCCGATATCGCGTTGCGCAACTTCCGACCGAGTGAACCCGATCTCGTCGCGCGCCGGCTGGGCGACGCGACGGCGCATTTCTACGGCACGCCGGCCTACATCAAGCAGGTCGGGCCGATCCGGCAGGTGGCGGACCTTGCGCGGGCGTCGATCATAGACATCGATGGTGGCGGTCGGATGCTGGAGATGCTGACCCGGCAGGGCTTGCCGCTGACCGATGCGAATTTCAGCTTCAGAACCGGGAGTTTTCCGGCGATGTGGTCGCTGGTGAAACAGGGGCTGGGCTTGGGGATCATCGACAGCCGGATCGGGGACGCAGACCCGGACGTGGCCCGTGCCGTCGCCGATTTCGTTCCATTTGAATTTCCGGTCTGGCTCGTGGCCCACCGCGAGATCCATCGAAGCCGTCGGCTGCGGTTCGTGTTCGACTTTCTTGCCGACGCCTTGAAATAGCGCGGTGCAGAGATGCGCGGCCGCCCTATTCCGATATGAAGCGGCGCTGCATTTCCGCTTCCTGGGTTTCCATCAGAGCCTGCGCGGTTTCCATGTGGTCGCGCATGATCAGCCGGGCGGTGTCGGGGTCGCCAACTCTCAGCGCATGGATCAGCTCGAGTTGAAACGCGCGGCCCCTTTTCCAAAGCTCGATATTCGGCGGGGAATAGAGTTTCCGGTAAACGGTGAGATCCGACAGCATGTTCGCCATGAAGTCGATCAGGAAGCCCAGCAGTGCGTTGTCGGATTGCTCTGCGAGCAGGGCGTGGAACCTGAGCGACGCGACATGTTGTTCGCGTTCCTCGTCCAGGGTTCTCGCAGGCTCGGAATACTGCCCCACGATGGCTTCAAGCTGTTCGAGCACGTCGTCCGAGAGCGAGCCCGCGAGCGACGCCGCAAGCTCCGGCTCCAGCACCCGCCGCAGCTGGTAGATGTCTTTCACCGTGAGGCTCTGGAAGTAGAAGTAGTTGCCGAGCAGCGCCCGCGCCCGCTCTTTCGAGACCTCGTGCACGAAGGTGCCGCCGCCCGGGCCGGTGCGGCTCTTCACCAGCCCCTGCGCCTCCAGAATGCGCATTGCCTCGCGGATCGTGCCCTTGGCCATGCCGAAGCGTTCGATCAGGTCCGGCTCCGAGGGCAGCCTGTCACCGGCGCCGAAATGCTGCTGGACGATCCAGTCCTTGATCGCCTCGGCAACACGGGCCGGGCGGCTGAGGCGCGGGGCGTCAGTCTTCGAGCGGGTGGTGACAGGCGGCAAGCTGGTTGGCTCCCAGTTGTTTCAGTTTCGGTTCCGCCGTGCGGCAACGCTCGGTGGCGCGCGGGCAGCGGGTGGCAAAGGCGCAGCCGGGCGGCGGGTTCAGCGGGTCGGGCAGTTCGCTGTCCTTCTGTTCGGGTGCGGTGAGCGGGCGGCCGACCACCGGCGCACTGTCCGCCAGCAGCCTCGTATAGGGATGGCGGGGCGTGTGGAACACCTCTTCCGCCCGGCCGATCTCGACGACCGAACCGAAATAGAGCACCAGGATCCGGTCAGAGACGGCTTCCACGACCGCGAGATCGTGGCTGATGAACAGGTAGGTGAGGTTGAACTCGCCCTTGAGTTCGGCCAGCAGGTTGAGCACCTGCGCCTGCACCGAGACGTCGAGGGCCGAAACCGGCTCGTCCAGCACCATGATCCGCGGTGCGGCAGCGAGCGCCCGGGCCACGCCGATGCGCTGGGCCTGCCCGCCGGAAAACTCGTGTGGGTAGCGGTCGAGATACTCCTCGCGCAGGTTCACGCTGGCGAAGATCTCGCGGATCCGCGCGGCCCGTTCTTCGCGGTCCATGCCGTAGAGCCGCTTCAACGGTGTCTCCATGATCTGGCGGATCGTCTTGCGCGGGTTGAGCGACGATACCGGGTCCTGGAACACATACTGGATCAGTTTGCCGAAGGCCGCCGGATCGGCGTTGTCGAGCGGTTTGCCCTCGATCTCGATATGGCCGGTCGTGGGTTCGATCAGCCCGACCAGCATGCGGGCGAGGGTGGACTTGCCGCAGCCGC
>Ga0180435_10004824_pt1 | contig 13210 bp, 14 predicted proteins | sample SS_ome_3_FD_132467 | JGI IMG/M metagenome (GOLD analysis project Ga0180435, IMG submission 132467) | Hypersaline lake sediment archaeal communities from the Salton Sea, California, USA - SS_3_S_1 metaG | ecosystem: Environmental > Aquatic > Non-marine Saline and Alkaline > Hypersaline >... | reverse complement strand
TGAAAAATAGGGACACAAAGATAAAACCTATCATAGTTCCTCCCAGAGCAATATATGAGATGTACTCCTTACCCAGGTACTCAGTGACATATCCATAGATAGGCTGGAAGACTATAGACCCTGCAAAAGCAAAAGCAATTGTGAACCCCAGTATGGTGCCAGAGTTTTTTGTATCCCTGTTTGCAGATATGGATGTAGTCAGGGGGAATACTGCGGCAAAACTAACCGCCTGAATGGCAAGAGCCGGGATCTTTATATACATGACAGGAGCAAAGCTAAATAAAGCAAGAAAGAAAATTCCAGAAAGACAGCTGAAGAAAAGGATGCCCGCTTCATTGAATCTCTTTACCAGCCTGGTCGTCAGAAGCATTCCCACAATTGAAAATATCCAATAAAGGGAAAGAATTGCCGAGCCATATGCTACCCGGATCCCAAGGCTTAGAAAGTAAGTAGTCATCCAGGTAGAAAGGCCCATCAGTGAACCAAGGAATATAAAAAGAACCATGCTGGCTATTATAATCGCAGGATCTTTTAAAATCTTAAAAATACTTTTGCTGCTGCCATATATATCCCTGTCTTTTTTAGGAAGATTATCTTCAATCGGTTTCTTTGGACATATCCTGAAAAAAAACACAATAAATATTATGTATATAAAGGCAAATATAAGGAAAAGGTATCTGGGTAAGAAATCAAAATATAATATTGCGCTCACGACCAGCGGGCCCATTGCCGCTCCTGAATACCATGCAATATCAAGCTTAAGGAATACGCTGCTTATATCTTTCTTGAATAACTTGGATGAAAAGGAATGTATAGAAGTATCTATGGTCCCAAACCCCACCCTAAGAAGAATGGTCACAAATATGAAAACAATAAAATTAAGGTAGGCCCCAAATAGTGTAAAACCTGAAAAAAGCAGGAATAATCCTATTAATACCAGCTTCTTGATATCAATACTGTCAGAGAGCCTGCCAGCTATGATATTTGCAATCAGCGCAGCTATAGATCCAATAAATAGTGCTATCCCTATCTCATCAAATCCCACACCTATATCTTCAGCTATTATAGGTACAAGGGGGTCTATTACTATTATGGATAGCCCGAAAAGACCAAATATAAAATAAAATGTTATGAGAGTCTGCCTCTTATTCTTTGCGTTCATCCATACTTCCTGATCTATATCCTTCCAGGTCAATAACTACATGGTCAAAGCCAATAGCTTTAAGCCTTTTGACTACTTTTTCTTTTATATCCGGTTCCAGGATAAGGGGGATCTCTTCTGGTCCCAGCTCTATCCTGGCAATGGGATAGTGGTATCTCACCCGGAGTTGGCGGAATCCCAGTCTTCTCAAATAACCCTCTGATCCATCTATCATCTTAAGCTTGGTCTCTGTGAGTTCCTCATCATAGGGGATCCTGGTAGCCAGGCAGGCAAGTGCAGGCGCATCCCAGGTAGGAAGACCCATTTCTTTGGAATAACTTCTGATTTCGTCTTTTGTAAGCCTGGTATCAGCCAGGGGGCTCTTTATTCCCAGTTCCTTAAGAGCCTTTAATCCCGGCCGGTATACGCCAAGATCATCAGAATTGGTGCCGTCAGCCACATAGCTATAACCAGCCTCCTGGGCCAGGTTTAAAAACTTTATGAATATGACCTTCTTACAGATATAACAGCGGTTCTTTGGATTTACCTTAAGAGCAGGATTGCTTAAGGGATCCGTCTTTATTATCTTATGCTTTACCTTGAGTTTTTTTGCCAGTCTCCGGGCTTCCTTGATTTCCCAGTCCGGTATCATGGCATTAGAAGCAGTTACTGCCATCACATCTATCTCCGGGATGCCGGCAGCAACCGCCATAAGGAAAGTGCTGTCCACTCCACCGGAATATGCTATAAGTACAGAGCCCAGCTTTCTTAAGCTATTTTTTAGGTCCTCTATTTTTTCTTCAAATTCCACATATACCTCGATAGACACAGGTTAAACTAAAACCATTGTTTTTACAAAATATAAAAGGGTGATTTTTTATATACAGTTTTGATAGAATAATAGTTAATATCAAGGAGTCTGGCTGTTAGGTATTAGCAGTTTAAAGGCTCCCGAAACAGGAGAATTGAGTGGATAAGATAATATACCTGGATTGCTTTTCCGGCATAAGCGGGGATATGACGGTTGGGGCGCTATTGGATGCCGGCCTTGATATGGATTATCTGGCTGGAGAGCTAAAGAAGCTTGACCTGGATGGTTATAAGATAAACAAGTCATCCGTAATGGCTGGAGCCATAAGCGCCATCAAATTCGATGTAGAGGTCACAGGAAAACAGAAATCAAGGGATTATAAGGATATAAAGAGGCTTATAGATAAGAGCAGCCTCTCAACTAAGGTAAAAAAGACCTCCCTGGATATCTTTGAGACCATAGCCAGGGCTGAAGCCAGGATACATGGTAAAGATGTCGAGGATGTCCACTTCCATGAGGTGGGAGCGGTTGACTCTATTATTGACATAACTGCAACTGCCATAGGACTGGAAAGATTAAGGATCGGTAAAGTGCTGGCTAGTCCGGTACCCCTGGGAAAAGGAGAAGTCAAGACATCCCATGGAAAGCTCCCCATACCAGCCCCGGCTACCCTGGAAATACTTAGGGATGTCCCGGTATATGAAGGAGATTTTGATTTTGAAGTCACCACCCCTACAGGAGCCGGGATCATAAAAACCCTGGCCGCAGGCTTTAAAAAGCCAATACCTTTAAACATAGAATCTATAGGTTATGGAGCAGGTTCAAAGAAACTCTCAGGCCATACCCTCCACCACGACCAGACTATGCCCAATGCCTTAAGAGTGATTATTGGATATGATATGGGCCGGGATAGAAAAGACATGCCGTTCTATTCCGGAGACACCATAATGCTTTCAGCAAATATCGATGACAGCAGCCCGGAAATAATGGGATATATGATGGAAAAGCTTAATGCCCAGGATGGGGTAATGGATGCCTGGCTGGAAAATATCTATATGAAAAAGAACCGGCCCGCATTCAAATTATGCGTCATCTGCAGACTTGAGCAGGAATCTGCCATAGCCCATATGATGTTTAAGGAGACCAGCACCATAGGGCTGAGAAGGGAAGAAGTGAACCGCTATTGCCTGAACAGGAAGATAGAGACCATAAAGCTTCCTTATGGAGAGGTCCAGGTAAAGACAGCTACCATGGATGGAAAGACAGTAAACTCAGCTCCGGAATATGAATCATGCAGGCTCCTGGCGGAAAAAACAGGAACGGCCCTAAAGGATATCTACCGTGATGTGGGTTTATTCTTATCCAAAAGATAATACCTTAGAGTCTCCTGGATTATAGCTACAGTAGGTACGGCAATAATAAGGCCTATAAAGCCGAATAATGCTCCACCGGCCATCAGGGAGAAGATAATAAGTCCCGGATGGACCCTTACCTGGTATCTCATAACATTAGGTGTTATGACATAATTATCTATCTGCTGGACAGCTATAAAAAGAAGTATGACCAACAGTGCTTTCAGCGGTGATATAAAAAGCGCCGCCAGGGCTGCCGGTATCCCCCCGAGTATGGGCCCCAGTAAGGGGATGATATTTAGTATTCCGGCGATGGCTCCCAGGAGTATGGCAAAGTCCACCCTCAGTATTAGGAGCACCGCTGTACAAAGAACACCGACTATAACAGATATAAGGAGCTGTCCCCTGATATACCGCCCTGCTACAGTATTGATCCTGTCCATGGTATTACCCATATCTTTTCTGTATCTTTTAGGCAATACCTTTATGAATAAATCTCTTAGCCTATCAATATCTATCAGTATATAAATACCCAGGAGCGGACCTACCACAAAGTATATAACTATATTTATAATAGACCTTGTAAATGCGGTAGCCTGTTCCAAAAGATTCATATTTTCCAGGTCGAATCTACTCATGAAGTACTGCGAAATAGCCCCCATATCAGGAGCTATTATCTGCTGGCCGGTCAGGTTTTCAATTGAGTTTATAAGCAAACTCCGCTCGACAAAATCACTTATAGTAAAATTAAGATTATCTATATATGAAGGAAAACTTCCTATAAATACCCTGAACTGGTCTACAATGACAGGTATAAAAAAGAAGAAGACCAGGCCGATAACTCCAGTGAATATTATATAGGTTATGGCAACTGCAAGACCCTTCCTCATCTTTCTTTTTAAGAGATGCATAAGGGGTGATACCAGGTAAGCTATCGCCATAGCGATGATGAGCGGGATAATAGCTATCCTTATGAGGTAGATTATATAAAAGAAAAGTGCAGCGATTATCAGGAAACCGATTATGGACCAGGAAAAGATTCCGATACGCTTTATGCCATCTCTATTTTGGGGAGGCCTTTTTTTTCTCATTTTTTTTATTATAGTATATTTTTGTTAAAAATCTAACCATATTGATGCGGTTGCAATTGAAGTAGCTCATCAATTATGATAAAGTTTTATTTCATAAAACATAAACAATTTATTCATCTTTTAGGATAAATATATGCCCGTAGAATCAGTTGCCTCTTATATAAATAATACCTTCACTTTTATCCTGTTTATCCTGGCATGCACCCTCCTGTTTTTTATCATCCTGGGCATCTCTACCATGCTAAGAAAAAGGATCCAGGGAAGAAACACAGGCTTACCCTACAACAAAACAGACGGTACTGGCGGGGGTAAAAGTTTCACACGCATAGATCCTTTCAAGAAAAAAAATATTGAATTACTGGGGATGGCTTTTATCCTGGCCTTTTTGTCACTGATCCTTTTGCTGGCTTCATATTATTTTTCCCTTAATATGGCCGCCGATATAACTGTCTTTATAATCTCCTTTACAATCCTATCCATGATCGTGGTGCTGGTATATATGTTTCGGACCGGAGGGCTTAAATAGGAAATGGCTGATATAGAAAAAAGCAATCTTAATATAATAATACCGGGTACCGGATGCTGCAGCAGTGAATTGCTGGCAGCCAGGGGTCCCGTATATGATATACAGAGATTCGGCATCAATATCGTCAATATACCGGAAGAGGCAGATGTAATGATTGTTTCCGGGTTTACAAGCGAAGCGGTAATAGAAAGGTTCCTGGACACCTATGACCGCATGCATAAGCCGGGATGGGTTTTTGCTGCCGGGAGCTGCGCTATAAGCGGAGGAAGATTGTGCGGTTTACCCGCATTGCTAAAAAAGTTTAAAAGCCAGGTACCCATTGATATGTATATACCCGGGTGCCCTCCCAGGCCGGAAGCATTTATTTTTGCGCTTATAAGATTTATCTCAAATAATTTTGAAGTCCATTCCACCAGGAAAAAAGATGTTTGAAAGCATAGAAAGTAATATATATTCAAGTCCGGGCGGCATTTATATAGAGCGGCTGGATAAGAGCCTGAGACAGTTTCTGGATCCAGAAAAAGGAAAGATCTCCAGGGCTGGAAAGGATATCCTGGTAGAGATAGACCGGGACCAGGTGGAGGCGGTCTTAAAGGAATTAAGCCAAAATCCCGAGCTTTCCCTGAACATCCTTAAAAACGCCCGTATAATTTGGGAGCACGGCAAAAGCTATCTTGTCTGTGAGATAACTGCAGGAGAATATGACAATGCCGTGATCTTAAAGACCGGCTTTTCAGGCAATACATCTCTTGATGCCATTACCGGAAGTATAAGCAAATATTATAGGACGCCTGCACCAAATGCTATCCAGGAAGATATACAGGAAAGAAAATATGACCTGGAGCTTCCCGGTTATATGCTGGCAGGCTTAGCCGGATTTGACCTGGGACTTAGCCTGGATGAGGGAATAATTGAGTCTGCTTTTATCAGCACCGCTCCCTTGAAGACCCTGCGAAGGGATTTCTTTAAGGGTCTGGAAATAGACCAGCTTATAAGCTATATGGGAAGGTTTGACCATAATGCCGGCATATTTCCCGAACTTGCATTCTGCCGGGGCATAGAAAGCCTTCTGCATATGGAAGTCCCCAGGCGGGCTGAATACCTGAGGATCATCATGTCTGAGCTTTTCCGGATAACCAGCCACCTGGGACTGTTTTCCAGGCTTTCAGAGATGGTGGGGCATGATATGGCGGCAAATATCTTGATGATACAGAGGGAGAACCTCCTGGGGCTGATAGAGCTGGTGACAGGAGCAAGGGTGATCCCCAACTTCATAAGGATAGGCGGCGTGAGCTCCAGGGTAGGTTCAGATGTCCTTAAAAAGATAAAAAGGGCAGCGGCACCTTTCATAAAAGAATTTAGCAGGGTAGAGAAGATGCTGATGGCTGATTTTGCCCTGATAGAGAAATTAAAAGGCCTGGGCATTATTGGGAGGGAACAGGCAGCTGCCTGGGGACTTACCGGACCAAACCTCAGGGCTTCAGGACCCAGGTATGACCTGAGGAAAGAACCAGGCCACGGGGTCTACAGCGATATACACTTTACAATACCATATGCCAGGGGCGGAAGCTGCCTGGAAAGGATAGATATAAGGATCAAGGAGATATACCAATCTGCAAGGATCATAGGACAGGCAATAAATAAGATCCCGGCAGGACCGGCAATTAAAAGGATCAATTTGGCCCACCTGGATTTTGAACCCTGCTATTTTACTTCTTCAGTAGAATGTCCCCATGGGCTTTTTAAGATATTTGCCGGCGTAGAGGGAAGAATGATAAAGGCATTTACTATTATGGGCCCATCAGTCCCGGCAATTTCTGCTGCAGAAAAACTCCTGGAGAAAAATACAGTGGATGATATCGAAGTGATACTTACCAGTCTGGATATTAGCGGTGGAGAGGTGCTGGATTATGTTTAGAGAAAAGGCAGGTAATTGATTTGCTGCTGATACTTAAAAAAACTGCTTATATACTGATCATAGTGATCTTTAATACATATATATGCTCATATCTGGGAGCAAAGCTGTCTGCCAGGATGGAGCTTAGAAGGGGATACCGGGAGACCAGGATAGGCGGCCTGGGCTTTCCTGCCTTAAGGTTTTTTTCCCATCTGGGAAAGGATAATCCTGCCGGTGTCTGGGGCTATTTTTTATTTGTATTCTCCCTCTTGATGTGGGCTATGGTCCCGTTTACTGTAGAGCTATCCCTTATAGATATGGATTCCAACCTTGTGATCGCCCTGTTATTCCTGCTTACCGCAGTCATACTTAATATTGCCGGCCTGGACAGGACAAAGCATAGCTTGATCTGGGGCCAGGGATCCAGGATGCTCATCTACAGGCTGACCTTGCTTATCCCTTTCTTCATATGCATAGCTTCGCTTATACTTGTAAGCCGGACATTCAGCCTCAAGGAAACGGTAGACCTGCAGAGGGATTACTGGAATATAGTCTACCAGCCGCTGGGCTTTATCTTATCAGTTCTATGCACAGCCCTAATAATGAAAGCATCGGGCTTGAACCGGGACGGCAGGCTGGGACTGCAGGCTTTAAATAATATCGAAGGCGGGGGCTTTGCCCCGGAAGTCTCAAGGTTTTCCGGATATTCCATAGTCCTTTTCATGACTTATCTTATTACCCTGCTTTATTTGGGAGGCTATAAGAACCTGTATTTTATCAGGGGCGATGTCATGCTGGGAATAAAATTCTATGCTGTATTTATCTTCATCCTTTTTGCTGCCAAGGCCCTGGGGAGCAATATTTCTGATACCAGGATCTTTATGAGGATAAGCTCAAAGTTCTTGATACCCCTGTCCATACTTAATTTTGTGGTGACCCTGGGGTATTTTATTTATAAAAATGTTTACGGACTGGCCTGAAAATATGTTTCAGTTATTAAAAAATTTTTTTATTGCACTGGGTAATATTTTCAGGAAGCCCCGGACAGTGGTCTATCCCCGGGAGAAGATAATAATACCGGAAAAGAGCAGGGGGATGCTCCACCTCAAGCTGGACCTGGATTCGCTGGATGTCCTGTGCAATGGCTGCGGCGACTGCGCAGCTATATGCCCGGAGCTATGCATTAAGATAAAGAAGAAGACCACCGGGGAGGGTAAACAGGTGCTGGACAGGTTCCAGCTGGACCTGGGAGCATGCATATTCTGCGGAAGGTGCGTGAGTGCATGTGAGCTTAAAGCTATCGGGCTCTCATACCGCTACCGGAATGCTGATGCAGAGCGGAAAAACCTGGTTTTGGAAAAGGCAGATCTCATAAGGCCGTCGGGGACAATAAGGGGGTTCTGGAAATAATGGGAGGAATATGTCAGTAGAGAGTAAAATATTACTGGAGATCCTTCAGTATATATGCTTTGCCGGACTTATATTATCAGGCCTGGGTGCGCTTATTATAGCTGATCTTAGGAAGAAGGCGGTAACACTTTTTATAATACTGGTTTTTATTACCATCCTTTCCTTTGTGTTCTATGCAGGGATTATGATTTTTATTGCCAATATTATATTCATATTTATATTTGCCATATTCTATATGCTGGTGCGAAGAGCCGCCCTCGCAGATACTGGTAGGGACGGGAGGAAGCAAGGAAAATATGCTGCTTATAGGATCGCAGGATATACGGCAGCTGTGCTTTTCTGCTGCGGCCTTGGTTATTTGGTTTTTAATATTTCAAGAGGATATTTTTCTGATAGTCCGGAGCTAAAAGATATTATCATCACCAATATGGAAGAAATCACAGGAACAATGTTCGGCACATATTCTATGGTGATAATGATCCTGGCAGCAGCAGCGCTTATGACTTTCATGAGTTTTACCATACCAGGGAAGGATAAGGAAGAAAGGGAGGTGCAGGAATGAGCATCGAAATGGTGTTTTATATGAGCATGACCCTCTTTTTTATTTCCCTTCTGGGGCTTCTTACAACTTCACATTTCATACCAGTATTCATATCGCTCCAGTTGATGACAGCAGCGGCAGTTATAAATTTTTTAAACTTTTCCCTGCGCATACTTCCCCATGAACCGTCAGTAAAGATGCTTCTTATACTGGGACTCCTGACCTTCTACCTCCTGGAATTTTCCATAGTATTTCATATCTATCCCTACCGGGAGAAGCGGGAGAAAGAACAATTTTATAGCGGTTTCAGGCTGATCAGTTTTGATAAAAGCAACTGGTGGGGAGAGGATACTATATAGTTATGGGATTTTTATCTGATATTATAACTGGTCCCTATGCGGGCATAATAGCCATAGCTATTGGAATGCTCATAGCCATATTTGCAGGATTCTCAATAAGCAGGAAAGCAAATATTTCCACGGCTGCCATTATGGCTCTTTCCTTTATTGCAGGAATATATTTCTATATTAAAAATTACCTGGCAGAGGGTGCGGTATCAGAAGTCCTGGTAAGTATGGGATCACCGGAGACTATATTATCGGTAGTCATACTTTTCGCCGGACTGAATATCCTGCTATTTAAATCCCTTGAGGAAATTTCGCAAAAAGGTTTTGTAAGAAAACTTATGCTTCTTGCATTTTCGATTATTTGCCTGCTCCTGCTAATAATATCCAATAATATTATTATGTTTACCGTGTCCATAATAGTAACTGCCTTAAGCATTTTTAACCTCCTGGCTTCTTCAGTAAAAGAATCTACTCCTGCCAGGGAATATGCAGGTAAATTAGGGATGCGCTTGGCAGTACCGGCTGCACTGATCCTTTTCGGGTTTTCCCTGCTGGCAGGCACGGGAAGGCTGGGCGATATATCATCTTATGCCGGCACAAAGGACACCGGGGATTCGCTCTTTATAATTAGCGTCCTTGTATTTGGTGCTGCGGCTTATTTTTATTTTTTCCTGTATCCATTCCAGGGGACATTGCTGAAACTTTCCCGGAGGGCAGATAACGGTTCAGCTGTAATATTATGGTTTTTATATATCCCTTCAGGCATTGTGCTCCTAATGAAGCTGGATGCTTTCTTCTCTAATTATTATGGCAGAGAAAGCATTTATGGATTCTTAGCGCTGGCTGTCCTTGCCTTTTTAAATCTTTTCGGGGCCGGACTGGGCTCTATCAGGGCGGTAAATCTAAAAAGGATACTAACCATGTTTATCATTTTCCAGCTGGGAACAATCCTGCTGGTAAGGGCGGCAGGTTTTACCGGCCGTGTTTCCGCTTATCCTTCCGGTATTTTTGATCTTTCAGAAATTATAATCACCCTTATGGTATTCTTGCCCCTGTCCGTGTATTCAGTGATCATGGATAAAAATGGAAGCGGGGGTAATATAGCTGAAGCCAGGGGACTTCTCAGGATATATCCATTTGCCGGTATTTGCTTTTTGATAATAAGCTTATGGTGGTTTGCCGCCAATATATACTTGTTCTTTTTTAAGGGGCCGCTTCCCGGGGCATTGTTATTTCAGCAGGGGATAGAAGCAGCAATACTATATATAGGCTTTACAGCGGCTCTTATCCTCATTGCAGTAAATATAGCCAGGATATCGATTATATTATTCGGTAAACCTATAGGCGGTAAACTGGTAAAGACTGCAGGGATTCCCATAGTGCTTTATATATACATCTCTATTTTTGCGCTGATAGCCGTCGCATTAACTGTGCTGACTATTATTGGGAAGACTGGTACTCATCAGGGAAGCATAGAGCTATGGGATAATACCTTTTATATTTTCGGGAATGGGAACTGATCTTGGAAGACGAGCCGAGACGATTTAATATAAAGCACCTCCTTATCATTATACTTGTCCTTGTCATAGCCCTGGCAGTTGTCATAAGTATCAGGGGCTTTTCATTCCAGAAAGAATATGAGCCGGGACCGGCGCTCTCCAATTTCCTGCCCAGGTTCAGGCTGATAGATATGAATTCCCTGGGGATCAGCACTGATGCAGATAATGACGGCATAAATGACCAGGAAGATATTGTACTGGGGGCAAAGAAGCAATTAATAGATCCGGCAGTAAATATCTTTACCCTGGAAGGTGATGAAGCCAATTATTATGCCGGCGGTGATCCTCCATCAGGCCTGGCTATAAGCACTGATATCATAGCCAGGGCATTTCTGGAAGCAGGATTTATATTAAAAGAACTTGTAGATGAGGATATAGCTAGTAATTTTGATAAGTATCCTTTAAGGCAAAACTGGGGCCAGACCACAACAGATCCCAATATAGATTACAGGAGGATACAGAACCTGGAAATATTCTTTTTACGCAATAGCCTTTCTTTGGAAACCATATTTAATAGAAGCAGCAGCTCTGGCATCAAGTCATGGTATCCGGGAGATATACTTTTCCTGGATATGGATGGAGACGGATTCACCGATTGTGCAGCAATAATATCTGATACCACCACAAGGGACGGGATCCCCAAGGTCATCTATAACTATATCGAACCAGGCTATACTGTTGAAGAAGATATGCTGGGGCAGAAGACCATAATCGGGCATTACAGATACCCCTCACCATAAATAGTTTTCAATGTACATAGTCTTTTGAATTAGAATGGTTGTTCAAATATATTTTCAAGCCCTGTATTTTCTTTATAATACTTATAAGATTGTTCCTAACTGTTGCCTCATATAAAAAAGTACTCGAAAAGCTATTCGTTATTGTAATCAACTTTGATTACAATTATTTCCTAAGATTTTTTACCAGATTATCAAAGAAAAGCCTGACCCTGGGCCAGAAGCCTTCCGAGAATTTTTTGGAAAAATCATCGGCGGCATCTGCCAGGCCGATGCTATCTCCATATTTTTCCCTGAGATAATACTTGTGGGCATTTATCCAGACATACAGGTCAGATTTTGTCCGGTTTGGAAAGTGCTCTATTATCTTATAGCTGTCAATAATATCTATAGAGGGCAGGTAGACTTTATCATACCAGTCCAGGGCAGCATCCTCGAAACTGAAGTGATGTTTCCCATTGCCTGAATGATTATTAAGATAATGCATATGATTATTTATGCGGTCCAGCAGGAAGTCATATTTGCCGGGTATGGTAAGTCTTATCTTTATATCCGGCCTTCTCTCCCTTAGCTTTGTGACTTCCATGAACTTTTCCCTCTCAGAGAGGATGAACATATCCTTGGGATCCATATCCCTGGTAACAGGGATCCTGGTCTTAAACTCTATTACCTCTGCATCTATATAGGCGACACCCATCCTTTTAGCAACGCTTACCCTGTGATTTCCATCCACCACAAAGTATATATCGCTCACCTTATATAGCTTGACTGCCGGCAGGATGACATCATTTTTATAGGCAGCATAAATATTGGACCACCTGTGTTCCAGGTGGGCCTTCTTGGGCAGGAAATACTGGTCGAAGTCCTTATACCGGTCTATACTTCCCACAATATCCTCAACCCTGACTTCCCGCATTCCCAGATAATGCTGGTTATGAAGGTCAAGCCCCTTGTTAACTTCTTCAAAGGATAGAAGCACATTGGGTCTTTCCCTGCTGAAAAACCTTAGATTATTAAGGAGAGACCTGAATCTTGCCGACTCAAACTGATCCCTTCCTTCTGTCCTGTAATCAGGCATATTCAAAGGATCCTTACTGCAAAAACCATGCTAAGGTGCTTTAAAAATATATTAAAAAAATTCATTAAAAACAATTTAAAAAATGATTAAATGCCCCTGCTGCCCTACCGTTCAGATCTCAAGTACCTGGAAGCCATAGGCATTTACCACCTTTGTACCGTTTACCTCGGTCATCCATTCATAATCACAGCCATAATAATGTATATGGCCATGCAGATGATATTTTGGATGATAACTTTTTCTGAAGCTGTTAAAACACTTAAAACCGCGGTGGCAGAGATCATCTTCATCATGGATCCCCAGGGGAGGCGCATGGGTTACCAGGATATCCACATACTTTTTCTTGAAAAGTCTATTGGCATAAAGCCTGGGCTTTAGCCGGCTTATCTTCATGCACATCTCGAAATCCGAGTACTGGTATTTTCCGGGCCTGTATCTCATAGAGCCTTCAAAGCCGGCAATAAGGACACCTTTATGCTCTACTATCCGGTTATCGATATTGATGCAGCCCTCAGGGCCTCCGGTCTTTTTGCCCTTTTCCGTATATACAGTACTCCGGTGATGATTGCCGAAGACATAATACAGGGGCTTATTCAGTATGGTTACTATAAACTCCAGGTAGCTATTGGGGAGGTCACCGCAAGATATTACAAGATCTATATCAGCCATCCGTTCCGCTATGGATGGAGTATAGATTATATCTATTATCTTATCGCTGAC
>Ga0180435_10004823_pt1 | contig 13212 bp, 8 predicted proteins | sample SS_ome_3_FD_132467 | JGI IMG/M metagenome (GOLD analysis project Ga0180435, IMG submission 132467) | Hypersaline lake sediment archaeal communities from the Salton Sea, California, USA - SS_3_S_1 metaG | ecosystem: Environmental > Aquatic > Non-marine Saline and Alkaline > Hypersaline > Sediment... | reverse complement strand
TCTCACGGCTAAGTGCTATGTGGCGGTTCGTGTTCGCAACAATGGCCCCGGCCCAGTGCCCCGCAAAGTTTGGGACGTCCACAAGCCTGAGAGCAGCAGCGTCTATTTGTACATCGACGGCCGACGCTGGGGCGGCGCCACGATCTGGAAATTCGACCCCGGTCGATCGCTGCAACGACCCGGCGGCACGACCGTGTTCGTGAGCAACTTGAAGGTTGAGAAAAAGGCGGTCATCACCGCAACCATCGACCACACCAAGCAAGTTCGCGAAGCGAACGAATTCAACAACAAGAAGCAGGAAGGCGTGCTCTGCGAGTGCGACCGCGTCCGACCTGTCCCGCCGGAGCAACCCGACCCGATTCGGATCATTCCCGGCGCCATCGGCGTGATCGATGCGGAACCGGCAGAAGAACCTGCGGCCGAACAAGCGATCGACTACCGACGCATGGCCGAGCTTGCCCGCGGCCTTCGCATTCAGCCCGACCTCGCGGTGGTCGGCATCGGGCTCGATCACGAGCAGCGAGTGATGGTCAAGGTTCGCAACAGCGGCGCGGTTCGGCTGCCGGACGCCATCTGGACTGCCCACAAGCCAGAGAGCTGTGCCCTGTACCTGTTGATCGACGGCCGACGCTGGGGTGGAGCCACGCTCTGGCGGTTCGATCCCAATCGGTCTTTGCAAACGCCCGGCGGCACCGCCGTCTACAAAAGCAACTTGCGACTGAGTGGCCGAGCCACCGTCACCGCCATCGTCGACCACACGAAGCAGGTCCGTGAATCGAACGAACTCAACAACCAGATGACACGGAAATTCGATCTCCCGTAAGAGATGAGATTTCCCAACCTTGTATCCCCCAGCGGCCTTACTTTGCGATCGAGCAAGGTGGGGCCGCTGCGGGCGTTCTTGTGGGTGGTGGCGGGCGGCGGGTGGCGCGGCCTGGAAAACGAGGGGTCACATCATTCCCGCGTGCGCGGGAATCAAGTGCTTTTTCAAACGGTATCCGTTCACTCGAAACGCACTTACGGATTCATCGCTTCGATCTTTTTTCGCATGGCGTCGGCGTTGAAGTTGCCGGGTCGGGGGACGCCGAGATCGGCTTCCAGTTCTTCGAGAGTCGGTGTTTTCGAGGGTACACCACCTTCGGGGACGTCGGCGCCGGCAATCCAGACCAACGCGTTGAGCACCGACTTGCGATAGCTGTCTTGCGCCCAAATCCAATGCGTGTGCATGCCGGTGAAGCCGAAGCCGCGGCCACCGCCGGGTCGCTCGTAAACCCAACCGACCGTCTCGGCCATGCCCTTGCGAGCGCGAACATGAGGATTGCCGCTGTGGGGGCCGTCGCGCCGTTGTCGTGTGCTCTCAGGCGGAACGGCCGCGAGGATCGGCGTGACGCCCTGCATGTCGTCGACGAACTTCATGTGGTAGTACCATTCGTCTTGGGCTTTGAACGGCTTGAGGCCGCGGGCGACCGGATGATCGGGGAACAACGTGAAATCGGCTTCCCAGTGCGGGTTCACCGACCAGTGCCGCACGTAGCTGCCGCCGATCCAAGCGATTAGGCGATCGACCGCCTTCGGGTCGGAGGGGTCGACGGTGTAATGAATGACGGCCAGGCCGACGCCCTTCTTCATCAGCGGTTCGAGCCGATCGCCGAGCGTCTTCACGAGCCGGCCGCCGTCGCTACCGAGCATAATCGCGTCGGCTGTTTCAAGGATGGAGAGATCGCCGTCGTCCTGAATCACCACGGCGTCAACGGCCGGCACATTCTTGTTGATGATCCGCGCCAACATGCGAAAGGCCGGGCCGTAGGCGTGCCCACCGTAACCGTGGCTCGCCTTGCCATGCACGAACACGAGCCGCTTGGGCTGCTCCTCGTCTGCACCGAATGAAATGGGCGATCCAATCGCAACAACGACCAATGCCAACGGCAAAACAGACAACAGTCTCATGGTTCGACTTCCTTTCGATGCTCCATCAGGCGTGGGGATGGTTGGCGGGTTTTCCAACAAACAGATTGCCACGATTATATCGCGCACGCGGCACGATTGCATGTTTCGCGCGAACGTGTTGGGCGTCACCCAGCCGAGATCGTAACCGCTGACGGGGACTGCCCCGGTTTTTCGGCGAATAAGGCATATTTGCCACCGCGGGTTGCAGCCGCCGCAAAAACCCGGGCATTCCCCACGAACGGTTACTCAGTCTTATCCGTCTTCAGCAAAAAGACGACATCGCCCCTAGCTGGCACGGTCAATTTGGTCGCCGCTTTGCCCTTGCCTTTGCCGAGGGCCTGGGTTTGGCCGGTTTTTGCGATCATGGCAGAGACGGCGAAATCGACCTCCGGCAGATCGAGTTCGGTCGAACCACCACTCTTGACGAAAACGACGACGCAACCATCGCCAGCCAGCGCCCAATCGCCCGACTTCGTCGATGTCGGTTTCATGTTCCAGAAGGGGATTTGGTTTTTGGAAAAGAAGTCGAGGGCGATTTTGCCTTGATCCCAGAACTTATCGCGGCTGCGCCAGTCCTGGCAGGTCAGATCGGAATGGGGATGCTTGTAACCAAAGTACCATTCTGTACCGCAACCGCCGGCCATGAACGTTCCCCAGAGGCCGTTGATGCGAGCGTTGTCGTGGTCGGGGTCTTCGCCGTCGGTAATCAACGCATGGGTCGCGTCCCCCGGTTCGTCGCAGGCAACCACCCAGGGTTTGCCTGTCGCTTCGGATCGCTCAACCCACTTCCTCACGTCGCCATACACCTGAACGAACGCCGGGTTGCTCGTTTGCAGCGAAAGTCCCGTCAGGTCGGACTTGTCCCCCAAGAGCGGACCGTAGATTTCGTCCTTCGCACCGGGGTAGGTATGCACCACGCGGAGGTGATTGTAGGGATCGATCCGCTTGACATAGGACATCTGCGCCCGATGCTGCTGGGGCGACTGCGTGTTCTCTTCGCCAAAGTTCCAGTTGAGCGCAAGGTGATAACCAAAGCGGGCGATCAACTCGCGGAAATAAAGCCGGCGCTCGGGTCCCAGGTCGCCGCGATCCATCAGCTTGCAGTTCTCGGCCTCGGACGTTTTGAAGTGCAGGAACACGCCCTTGCGATCGGCGTACTGCATCACGCGATCCCACTGCGCAGTCTTGGAAACGTCCATTCGCAGTCGTTCGACGCTGGTCGTCCAGGCCTTTTCGGGTTTCTTTTTGCCGTGGTTGGCTTCGTAGTCGGCGAGGTCCTTTTTCACAATGTGCATGAAAACGTTTTCATCGTCGCCCGCCACATTGAACGTCAAAAAGGAAAAGACGTTCATTCCCTTGCCCGAGAGATAGTTGATCGCCCCAAGCAGTGCCTTGCCTTTGTCCTTTTTCGGGCCCCAGAGCAGGTCATTGGCGCTTGCATCAAAATCCTTCAGATGCGGTTGCCACGACTTGCGGCGCTGCCCGACATTGGGCGTGGCGTCGAAGTCTTCGTAAGCGAAAATGTTCTCGGGAGCGTCAGCGCCTACCTTGAGGAAATACTCGCCGGTCTCGGCAAACTGCTGATAGCGCTTGCCGACGTATTTCAACCGCCCCTTGCTATAAAAACCGTTGCCGGGACCATCCGCCGGCCCAATCTTGAGCGTGCCTTTCATACCGTCCATGAATCCGCCACTTGCGGCCTGTGGCTTGTCGACCAGCGCCACGTCGCCACCCATCAGAAAACGGGCTTGGAACGACCAATCACCCGCCTCGTCGGGCGAGAAGTGAACGCGCCACTTGTTGCCGGAGTCGGCGCCGGTGATGGCCGCATTGCCATCGGCAGCGTAGAAGCCAGGCACGACGTACTTCTGACCGCTCGGCCCCGTAAAGAACACGTCGAGTCGGTAGTCGGTAAACGGATTGGGCGTGGCCCGTTCGCCGGTATCGGGCCCGTCGAAGGTGAGTGTTACCTTGTGCCATTTGGCAAGCTTGCCGCTGACGTCGACCTTTGAGTCGGCGGCGCTGATGGTTTTGGCGGTGACTGCGACCAACAGCAACGTCGACAAACAAAGGCTGGCCCCAACCGAAGTACGAGATTTCTTCAACATTTTGGCTCCCAGAGGTTGAGTCGTAGATTTCACGGAAACGGTGCAGCGTGGAGTCTATCGCCAAAAACGCGATATCGCCAGCGTTCGCAAGACGAACGAGTGCACCACCGAACACACAAACTCTAATGGTTTCAGATCGTCATTGCAACGATTTTCCGCCGCAGATCACAGCACTTCGAAGGTCGCGTTTTCGATCAAGTCCCAGTCGAGTTCGATGCCAAGACCGGGACCTTCTGGCACATGGGCGAATCCCTCGGCGTCGATATGAATGTCCTCCTTGAGGCCGAAATTGAACGTTTCTTTGGGCCACAGGATTTCGAAGAACTCGGTGTTGCGCATCGCGCAGGCGCAATGCAAATTGCCGAGTTCGAGGGGATGATAGATCGTGGTGTGCAGTTCGCACTGTACGCCAAACGACTCGCTCAGGTGAGCCGCTTTCATCACCGGCGTAATGCCGCCGCGCCAGGAAACGTCGGTTCGCACGCGATCGACCACCTTCTGCTCGATACACTGGGCGATGCTGTAATTCGTGCCCGCGATCACCTCCGTGCCGACAATCGGGATATCCAACTTGTCGGTGAGCCGCTTGAGTTGGTAAAGGTCGGTATCGTAAAGCGGTTCTTCGAGCCAATAGAAATTGAGTTTTTCCAGTTCGCGACCCATCCGCAAAGCTTCATCGAAGTTGTGCTGGGCGACCGGATCGGCCATCAGCAGGAAGTCGTCGCCGACAGCTTCCCGACACGCGCGATAGGCGGCCAAGTCCTGGTCGTAGACGCCGGGCGGATGCAACTTGTAACCCACCAGCCCCGCCGCTTTGACTTCCAGCGCCTCGACCGCGTAGTCCTCGGGCGTTTCGAGGCTCATCGAACTGGCGTAGGTGGGCACTTTGGTTCGGAACCCGCCCAGCAGGCGATAGATCGGCTGGCCTGTTTGACGGCCCGCCAGATCCCACATGGCAACGTCGAAGGGCCCATAGGTGAAGATGGGGTCGTGGTTCCACCAGCGCTGCTGCTTGCGGCTTTCCTGCCAATGTGCTTCGCGAAACCACGGGTCCTTGCCCAGCAACCAGGGTTTGACGCACGTCGCGGCGGCGTGGCCGGCCATCTTCGCGCCGCGACCGGCGAAGCCGAACGAATGCCCTGAGACACCCTCGTCAGTATGTAGCGAGATGACCAGGAACTCAAGAGCCGACGCCCCGCCGGTGCTGAGGTTCGCCTTGTCGATGGCGGGATGATCGTGCCGGCACAGCCGGATCTGAATGTCGGTGATTTTCATGGCGAAGTTAGAACTTTCCGTATTTGAGATAGGCTTCCTGGGGATCTACACCATCAAGAATCGCGGTGCGCACTTTGTTTTCGGTGTTGATGACCTCTTCAGTTTGCGTGACGACTTCTTCCACGATCTCCCGCGGGATAATCACGACACCGTCGCGATCGGCCAACAGAAAATCGCCGCCACGGATGACGACGCCACCGATCGTGATCGGTTCGTTGAAGGTCTCCGCCTGCCAGCGGCCCACCACGTCTACCGGTGTTGTGTAGCGACAGAAGACGCGAAACCCCAATTGCTCGATGAAGTCGGTATCGCGACAGCCGCCATCGACCACGTAGCCGCGGACACCGCGTAGATGTAGTGTTTCGGCCGACAACTCACCCATGTGTGCGATCGTCGAATCGTTCGGCTGACACACGACCACACGGTCGCGGGGGGCTTTTGACAACAGGGCCGTCCAGTTGAGCAGCGACTCATGCGCGTCGAGATGTGGCCGGATATGGCCGCCGACGGTGAACACCTCGCCCGCCAGTTTCCAGGATTTCGCCAGCGGCAATATTTCATGTGGCAACGCCTGATTGGCGTACCCCTTGGCCCGCAACACATCGAAGACAGCGCCGCAGTAGCACTGCTCCAATCGGTCATTCAGTTGCTGACTATCCACCTCGACTCCTTTGGCAAGTTCTGCGTGCTGACAGAGCGGCGGCATCACTCCGGCAGCGGTACGCCACCATTCGCGTCTGATTGATAACAGGCGTCGACAAGAGCCATCGTTCTGAGGGCGTCGCCGACCGGGCTTATTAGTGCGTCGTCTTCCCCTGCCGCAAACCGTTGCAGGTTGTGCATTGTGCCAATGAAACCGTCGGGAAACCAGCCGCCGACCAGCGGCACGGCCTGCCAACCGTCTGTATCCTTGCCGACTACTTCGAGCGAGTCGGGACAACCCCGGGGGTAATCGAGCATCAACCCCAACCGCACAACTGCCGCCCCATGCGTGCCTTGAAATCGAAAAATGGCGTCCTGCGTCGAACCGCCAAAGGGGAACACGTGATTGATCGAAAGGCAAACACGCAATTGCTCCCCATAGTTGAGGATGATGCTGCTCTTCGTGCTTGTCAGTTCGGCGTACCGCGGATGACGTACAGACCGTGCATATACGCCCACCGGATCGCCGACAAAAAGCCGAATTAAATCAAGATAATGCACCGTATGCAGCAGGATCTCGACTCGCGGTTCTTCGCGGAGAAATGGAAACGCATCCCACGGCGTATCGACGTTGAGGTGAACATCGATGTCAACCAACTCACCAAGCTGTCCCTGCTGAACAAAGTCTCTGACGGCCAGCATGTGTGTTGCGAACCGCAATTGAAAATTTACCGCGGCGGAGAACTGCTTTTCCCGGCACAGATCGACGATGGCCCGGCTTTCCGCAAATGTACGGCCCATCGGTTTCTGCATCACAACGACGGCGGCGCAGGGCAACTGCTGAAGAACATCGAGATGGGCCTTGGGCGGCGTGCAAACATCGAAGACGGCATTCGGCGTGTCGACCGCTTCTCGCATCGAATCGAAGACGCGGCCATGGCCCAACTCGTCGATCCGCTGTTCGGCCTGGTTGCGATCCAAGTCGTACACTCCCGCTACGGGAAGCTGAGCCTTGAGATAGGCCGGGATGTGAGCGTCGCGAACGATGTCGCCGCCGCCGAGAATGACGATCGGTCGCGGCGCGGTCGGTGCTGGCCAAGATTGCTGAAGTGAAATGGGAAATGGTGTCATCGGGCATGTTGTTTCGGCGGCTGGTGCGGTTTTCAAAAACTAACCGCAAACCGTTGGTATGTTTCTCATAGATCATTCGCTGCAAACACGAACTATCGCGATTAAAATGATGGCAAGCTGGGGAACTATCGACCGGTCACCGTCGTCATAGTCGGTGGAGCGGTGTATCTACCGTCAGCGACATACACGAGATCCGCATGGAGAATATAAGTATGCGTTCATGCAATTTCTGGTTGATTGCCCTGTTTTTGGCGATTTCGAGTCAATACGCCCTGGCCGATGTCGATCTCGTCACCATTCCGCGGCGGGAAGGCACGCAGCTCACGATCTACAACTCTGAAGACATCACGATGGTCCGCGAGCAGCGGATGTTGACCGTCAAAAAGGGTGTCAACCGCATCCAGTTCACCTGGGCCAACACGCTGATCGACCCGACGAGCATCGATTTTCGGATCCTCGATCACCAGGACCGCGTCGACTTGATCGACACCACCTTCCCTGCCGGTCGCAACGACGCCCTGCAATGGAACATCCAGAGCGAGATGGCGGGCAAGTTGCCGGTCGAGATTCGCTACTTCACCAGCGGAATCACCTGGAGGGCGGATTACGTTGGCATTGCCAATCAGGACGAAACAAATCTGCGCGTGACCGGCTACGTGCGGGTGTTCAACAACTCGGGCGAACTCTACGACAACGCCCAAACTCGTTTGGTCGTCGGCAAGATCAATCTGGTCGAAAAGATCGCCGACCTGGCCCGGCAACCAGCCCCCGAAGGCGGCGCGGTTGATACGAAACCATCCTCAGGGATATATGCAAAAGGGAAGGCGCTGCAAGACTTCTCCGACCGCTTTGACGGCGAGAAGCTTGGTGGTCGCCTGCACCGCGGCTTGGTCGCCGACAAGCAAAAGGATGTCAAAAAGCAGGGACTCTCGGAGTACTTCCTGTTCACGATCGACGGCCGCGAAGATATTGAAGACAAACAGCCGAAGCGATTGGTTTCGATGGAAGTAGCCGACGTGCCGTTGGAAGTGATCTACAAATTGTCCGATCGCGACGGCGGCACGCAGTTCACCAAGTTCTATCGTTTCAAGAACCAGAAGCTGCTCACCGACGACGGCGAGGAGAAGGCCATCCCCGACATGGAGAACCTGGGCGTCTCGCCGTTGCCCGACGGCGCCGTGCGGCTTTACTCCGAATACGACAACAAAGACCTCGCCTATGTTGGCGGCACGGCGACGAAGTACGTGCCAATCGGCGATCGCGTCGAGGTCAACGTGGGGCAGGATTCGGACATCACAATCGTACGTCGGCTCAAGGACCAACGAATCACCAACGTCGTTTCTCGCCAATACAAACGCCGCCTCGACAACCACTACGTGCTCTACTACGACCTGATCGACTATGACGAGACCTTCGTCTACGAAACCGAGATCGTCTCGGGCAAGTCGTCGCCGGTGCAACTCGATGTCGAGCGACGGTTCGACGCCAACGTAATCCTCTGGGGCAGCGACGGCAAGCCGAAAGATTGGGAGAGCAACGAACCGGGGGCCCATGTCGATCTGCACGAAATCGGCGGCAAAGTCGAGCGTGTCGACCAAAACCACATCAAGTATTTTCTCGATCTGAATCCCGGCGAGAAGCGACTCGTTCGTTATTCCGTCACCTACAAACGCCGCAAGGTCGGCCCGGAACTGAATGCCGAGAAGAAACGCGAACCGATTTAGCGGCGGGGGTGGGGTCGAACGGCGAGGAACGAGCGGTGAGCCCCCAGTGCCGCCAGTTCTGGGGGCTCGTTGCACTTCGACTCCAGCCACCCATCGCTAACCCTTGCGAATCAAACTAATCAACCGGAGAAAATGATGAAGTTATTCTCACTAACAATCGTGCTGTTGTTCGCTGCAATTTCCTTTGCCGAGCATGTTGAGGCCATCACGCCGATCAAGGGAGTCACGCCCAGTCGAGACGTTTTTCAGGTCGCGAAGCGCGGCAAGCCAATTGAACTGAAAACCGCTGAAGAAGCTGCCAAGCACTTTTCCGAAGAGGAACTGGCGAAACTCGAAAAGCAAGTCGACTTCGACAAGCAGATCGTGTTGCTGTTTGCCTGGCGGGGATCGGGGCAAGATCGTCTCGAATACGCCGCAGAAGAGTCCTATCCGGAACAGATATCCTTCACGATCAAACCCGGCCGAACTCGCGACCTGCGACCGCACATCAAGATTTTTGCTTTGCGCAGTAATGTGAGTTGGAGTGCGAAGTAGTCGCAGATTACCGCAGCGGCCAGTCGGAGAGTGGTTTGCCGTCACGTGATCGCCAGTTTCACTTGCCATGGGCGCGGGCATGCTGCTGTTTCATGAAGGCGTCCAAGGCGGCCGGTTTGTCGCGATCGCGAAACGCTTGCAGGGCGGGGTCTTTTGTGCGCTTCATCCGCTCTTCGAGCGAGGCTCGCATCTGTTGGACCTGATCTTGATAACGCGGGTCGTCGATGAGGTTGTTGAGAGCATCGGGGTCGTTTTCGAAATCGTAGAACTCTTCGAGCACGCGATGCTCGAACAGCATCACGCGAGCCGCAACCTCGGGATCGGTCTCGCCGGCCTCCTGCATGGCCCGAAAGCTCAGCCCGCTGGTCGAGTCCATCCGCATCGGAGGGGTCCTGTCGGCCCAAAAGTTGATCAGGTATCCAAGTCGTTTGCTGTGCACACAACGCATCGGAAAACACCGGCGGGCGAACGTTTTGTGAAACTCCGTGAAGGCGAACTCTCGGTCTGGTTGAGTTTCTCCACGCAGCAGGGGTAGGAAGCTCGTACCGTCCATGCCTTCGACCATCTCGATGCCCAACGCATCGAGAATGGTCGGCATGTAGTCGATGCCAGAAATCAAATGTTGCGAATCGACCGAGCCGGGTTTGACCCGACCGGGCCACTTCACAATCCAGGGAGTCTTGGTGCTGTTGAGGTAGCAATTGGCCTTGGCGAATGGAACAGCCATGCCGTTGTCGCTGAGGAACATCACCATCGTGTCTTCCTCGACACCCGCATCCTTGAGCGCCTTCATCACCGCGCCAACCGATTGATCGCAGCGATAGACCGACGTGTAATACTGCGCCACCTCTTTCCGCACGTTCGGCATGTCGGGCAGGAACTTTGGCACAGAGATTTCGTCGTCGTCGAACCGGCGAGTGAACTTTGGCAGGTCGTGGCCCCAGCTTCTTCGCTCCTGTTCACTTCCCGCGAACGGGCGATGCGGGTCGTGAATATTGGCCATCAGAAAACACGGTTTCTTTTCCTTCTTGGCCAGGTCGATGAAGGTTTTCGAGTACTCGTAGTAACGCTGCGGTGAACGTCCGATGCCGGCCCCGGAAGCCAGTTGCGATTCGGTGATGTAGTAGTCCCAGCAATACTTGTGTTTGGGTCTGAGGTGAATCTCCTTTCCCAAAATGCCGTTTACGTATCCAGCGGCGCGGAGACTCTCCTGCAAGGTCGGCACGTCCTCGTCGATTGGTTCGAATCCCTCGGCGCCGTTGCGGTGCGGGTAGCGTCCCGTCATGATCGATTGACGAGACGGCTGGCAAACGGCGATGTTCACGTGGGCGTGCTGGAACAACATGCCCGCTCGTGCCAAGCGATCGATGTGGGGAGTGATGCCCTCGATCTCGCAACCATACACGCCGACCGAATCGTAGTTCAGGTCATCGGCCGTGATCAGAACGATGTTGGGGGACTTGGTCGGAGACTCTTCGGCATACGCACAAGAAACGGCCAGGAAACACAGGGCCTGGAGCACTGTCGCGGATCTGGTGAATGTCACGAAGTTACCTCTACCGGTTTGGTTGATCTGTCGAAGACTGGCGAGCGGTGGCCGCGCGTCACTTCCAACACTGCACGGAGCCGTCTTTCAGGGCGACGTAGAGCCGTCCGTTGGCGGCGATCAAGCCGTCGAAAACTGGCGGCGAGTCGAGGTCACGGCGTTCTTTGACCGCGCCGTCCGTCTTCGACACGGCCACCAGAATCCCGCCGCGCTGGCCGTCCAATGCCGCGACCTGCTCTTGAATTGCCTCGCGAACGGCCGGCGTGTCTGCCGCGCGAATGCCGGGCGTGGTTTCGTCCAACACGTCGGGGGAGCCAGCCGCAAACAACGTGTCATCGGCGACGGTCAGCCCGCTTGCTAAGATCGGTACGTTGGTTTCCCAAAGCGGCTTGTTGGCGCCCCTGCCTTTCGGTTTCTGAGGAGCCTGTTTGGGCTCGGCGAAGATGCGATACTCCATCGGCGTGGTCCAACTAAAGTACTTCTTCAACCGGCCGAATCCGTACACGTTTTTGTCGTCGCAAACGAGCAACCGACCCGCCGGCCTGCCCCTTCCGGTGTTGGAGTAGTTGTGTCGATGCGAGCAGACGCCGCCATAAACCCAGTAAGAACGGTGGAACCACGAGTCGTCCAAAAAACCATACGACGAGAAGAGATGATCGCGGGCCTCACCTGGGATTCGATCGGCAAGCGCCGATTTTTGGCCGTATCGAATCACCTTGCTCGACGGCAGCAGTTTGCGCTCGATCGTATCTCCCGCGAGTTTGAAGACGCCGGCCCGCATGAACACACCATCTTCAGAAGCCGAGAGCACATCGGGCAGACCGACCAAGCGTTTCTCCTCGGCACCGGTCAACACACCGCCGTCGTCCGTCTTGCCATCGAACGTGGCGTGCGAGAGGACTTCGCCGGTGGCGGGATTGAGACGGTACATCTGCAAGCCGCCATCGAGAAAGGAGGATCGCCCGGCAACAAACCACGCATCGCCATCGCGAATAAGGACGTTGCCGTGAATTGGCCAAACCGATTCGATCTGACCAAAAGCTGTCAGACGGAGGTCTTCGCTAACCGCTCGGAATCGCCATACCGTGGCGCCGTCGGTCGCCCGCAGACAATAGACACATCCATCGCGGCTGCCGAAAAGGACCATGCCATTGTAGATCGTCGGCGGCGAATCGATTCGGCCCTCGGCAGTGAACGTCCACTGTTGCTGACCTGTATCTTCATCAAGGACGTAGAGCGTGTGCTGGTCGACGGCCGCGACATACAACCGTCCGCCGGCGACGACCGGAGCGGACAGCTTGCCTTCGATCTTGGTGCTCCACTGTCGTTCCAGTTGCGTGGGGGCCGGGCAAGAAGAAACGCCGCTTCGCGTGGCATCGTGGCGGAACGTCGGCCAATCGGCCAAGTCTTCGGCCGCTTGGCTCTCGGCCTTGCCGTAGGCCGGTCCCTTGGTGAGGTCGTATTTCGTGACGTCGACGGCCGACGACATCCGCGTTGTCGGCGCGGCTAGCGCATTGAGGCCGTTCAACTTCATGTCGGCCGAACAAGCGCACTCGTGCATTGGTGCGTAGAGCAGACCGTTGGCAGGCATGATCCCGTAAAGGCATTCGCCGCGGACCCAGTGGTGGATCTTCCACTGGCGAGTCTTCACGTCCACGAACTCAACCCCTTCCCTCGACATCAGTAGATAGTTCACCGTCGCCTTCGAGGGGTGGCACCGAGCGTGGATGAACCAGACCGGGTCGGCCACATCGGGGGCATCGTCGAACACGGGCTTGCCGGTCATCAGGTCGAAGCCCACGACATGGTTGTTCTTCGGGTCGTTGGGTTTCAGCCACGTGGAAAATGGCGTGATGACCGTCTTGTCGACCACGAGCAGGTCCTCGGGTGATTGATACCCCGAGGTGTAGTGCGGGGCGCTCCACAGCACTTCGCCGGTGTCGGCGCTGAGGCCGACCATCTCGAGCGTCGTGCCCTTCATGTGTTGGTCGTAGCCGTGTCCGCCGGCGAAGACGATCACGCCGCTATCGACTACCAGACTCGGCATGTATCCCGTGGGGATGCCCTTTTCGAGATCGATGGCGGCGACGGGTTTCGAGGTCCACCGCTTTTTCCCGCTGTTCTTGTCCACGGCGACGATTCCTGTGCCGTTGTGGAAGTAGAGCGTATCCGCATCGGCGGCGAGCGTGCCGGGGAGGATTTTGGATTCGATTTGCCAGCGAGTTTCGCCGCTCTCGGGGTCGATCGCCAACAGCTTCCGATCCCAATCCTTCCAGCGTATGTTGATCGGGTTGCCGGGGGCCCG
>Ga0180435_10004822_pt1 | contig 13212 bp, 10 predicted proteins | sample SS_ome_3_FD_132467 | JGI IMG/M metagenome (GOLD analysis project Ga0180435, IMG submission 132467) | Hypersaline lake sediment archaeal communities from the Salton Sea, California, USA - SS_3_S_1 metaG | ecosystem: Environmental > Aquatic > Non-marine Saline and Alkaline > Hypersaline >... | reverse complement strand
GGATCAGCAGGGTCATCACCATGGCGAAGCCCGAGAAGATGGCGCCCGCCACGAAGTAGGGCGGGAAGATGGTCGTGTGCCAGCCCGGGATCTGGGCGGTGGCGAAGTCGAAGGACACGACCGAGTGCACCGAGAGCACCAGGGGCGTGGCCAGTCCGGCCAGCAGCAGGTAGGCCTTTTCGTAGCGCTGCCAGTGCCGGTTCGATCCGCGCCAGCCCAGGGCGAAGATCCCGTAGGAGATCTTGCGCAGCTTCGTCGTGGCGCGGTCGCGCAGGGTCGCCAGGTCGGGCACCATGCCCGTGTACCAGAACAGCAGCGATACCGTGGCGTAGGTGCCCACGGCGAAGACGTCCCACAGCAGCGGGCTGCGGAACTGGGGCCACATGGCCTGGTAGTTGGGCAGCGGGAAGAGCCACCAGACCACCCATACGCGTCCCACGTGGATGGCCGGGAAGATGCCCGCGCAGATCACCGCGAAGATGGTCATGGCCTCGGCGAAGCGGTTGATGCTCGTGCGCCACTTCTGGCGCAGCAGGAACAGGATGGCCGAGATCAGGGTGCCGGCGTGGCCGATGCCCACCCAGAACACGAAGTTGACGATGGCCCAGCCCCAGCCCACGGGATTGTTCAGCCCCCAGACGCCGACGCCCGTGAAGATCAGGTAGAGCACCATCAGGCCCAGCACGCCCGTGATCGCCGACGTGATTCCGATGGCCACGTACCAGGCCTTCGGCGGCCTGGGCTTCTCCACGATGCCGCAGACCTGGTCGGTGATCGACGTGAAGGTCTGGCCGCCGGTGATCAGCTCCTGCGGCCGCGTCGGATCGTGGACGGTGTTGTCGATCGCGTCCTTAGTGAGCAGCATGCCCATCGGTGCTCTCCGCCAGTTCGGGGTTCGGATTGCGCAGGCGCGCCAGGTACGCCGTGCGCGGCTTGATGTTCAGCTCGGCCAGCATGTGGTAGGCCCGCGCGTTCGCCGTCGTCTTCGCGACCTCGCTGTCGGGATCGTTCAGATCGCCGAAGACGATGGCCTGCGTCGGGCAGGTCTGCTGGCAGGCGGTCGTGATCTCGCCGTCGCGCACCTCGCGGCCGGCGTTCTTGGCCGCGATCTTGGCCGACTCGATGCGCTGCACGCAGTAGGTGCACTTCTCCATCACGCCGCGGGCCCGCAGCGACACCTCGGGGTTGTAGGCCAGCTTCTGGACCTCGGGGATGTCCTTGTTGTTGTTGAAGAAGTTGAAGCGCCGCACCTTGTAGGGGCAGTTGTTGGCGCAGTAGCGGGTGCCCACGCAGCGGTTGTAGGCCATGACGTTCAGGCCCTCCTCGCTGTGCATGGTGGCGCCCACGGGGCAGACCTGCTCGCAGGGCGCCATCTCGCAGTGCACGCAGGCCACCGGCTGATGGGCCACTCGCGGGTCCTCGGGATCGCCCTGGAAGTAGCGGTCCAGGCGCAGCCAGTGCATCTCGCGCCCCAGGGCCACCTGGTCCTTGCCCACGACCGGGATGTTGTTCTCGGCCTGGCAGGCGGTCACGCAGGCGTTGCAGCCGATGCAGGCGTTCAGGTCCACGGCCATGCCCCAGGCGCGGCCCTCGTAGCTCCGCTCCTCCCACAGGGACTTCAGCGGTGGATGGTGCCCGCGGTGCGAGACGAAGTCCGGATGGTGCTCGTACTCGGCCAGGTCGCCCTCGATCACCAGGTTGTGGACGCGCTTCTCGCGCTCGGCCATGCCCGTGGCGTCGATGGCGTGGTGGTCCTGGGTCGTGGCCAGGGGGTGGGTGCGGCCGGTCTTGACCAGTCGCGCGCCCACGGCCGCGTCGGGCCGCCCCGCCGGACGCAGGGCGTAGGTGTGGAAGCCCGTGCCGTCGCCCACGCGGCCGGCCGCCGTGCGGCCGTGGCCCAGACTGACCGACACGGTCCAGGGCGCCTGCCCAGGCAGCACGTAGACGGCCATCTCCAGGCTGCGTCCGTCCAGATCCAGGCGCACCAGATCGCCGTGGGACACGCCCAGGGCCTCGGCCGTGGACACGCCCAGCAACGCGGCGTTGTCCCAGGTGAGCTTGGTCATGAAGTCGGGCAGCTCCTGCAGCCAGCCGTTGTTGGCGAAGCGGCCGTCGAAGAGGCTGCGGTCGGGATGGAAGTTCAGCTCCAGGTTCTCCGGTCCCAGCGGATCGCGGCGGGCCGCGGCGGCCCGGCGCACGACGCCCGCGACGGCCCCGCCCCGCGGCGCGGGAACGGGATCGGGATCGGACGTGCGGACGTGCAGGCCGCGCTGCAGGACGCGCCGCCACGCGCCGGCCGGCAGCTCGATGTCCGCCGTCTCGCGCACGAGATCGTGGGGGGACGTCCGCTCGCCCGCGACCAGGTAGGCCACCAGCTCCGCGGGCGTCCAGCCCTCGTACAGGGGCCGGATCAGGGGCTGCGCCACGCCGTAGCGGCCTTCCGGATCGCGCACGTCGGACCAGCTCTCCAACTCGTGGGCCCGCGGCACGTGCCAGGTGCAGGCACCGGAGGTCTCGTCGTCGTAGAGGGAGAGATGGAGGCTCGTGGCGGCCTTGCCGATCAGCGTCGCGAAGTCCAGGTCGCCGGGCGAGGCAAAGACCGGATTGCCGCCCAGGATCACCAGGGTGTCGATGCGGCCGCGCTGCAGCAGGTCCGCCAGGAAGGCCAGCGACCCGCCGTGGTCCGTGCGCGACGCGTCCGCGCTGGGATAGTGGGTGACGGTGCGGCCCGCGTTGCCCAGCGCGTGGTTCAGGAGATGGACCAGCCCCTGGACCCAGTCGGGCTGGCGGGGACCGGCGACGACCAGGCTCTCGCCCCGGTGGTGCATGAGGTCCCGGGCCAGGGCGGGGATCCAGTCGGGCGCCGTCGCCTCGTGGCCGGCCATGGCGTCCCGCAGGCCGCCGAGGCCGGGCAGCGCCAGCCCCTGGTGCAGGGACAGCTCGGCGGCCAGTTGCAGCACGGACAGGCCAACGTCGCCGTGGGACAGGGCGAAGCGGTGGTCCGCCATGGCGCCGGTGAGCGACGGGCTGGGTTCGACGGCGTAGAGACGGCTCATGCCGCCGTCCTCGGCGCGGCGGCCCGCCGCGAAGTCCCGCGCGTTGCGCAGGGCCGTCGGGTGGTCGGCGAGCGGGTCCGCATCGAAGCAGGCCACGACGCGGGCCGCGTCCAGGTGCAGGCGCGTCCTCAGGATGCGGCCGAAGGCGAGCTGCGAACCGGCGCGCTCGTTGTCGCGCGAGACAGGCTCCCACTCGAACCAGCCGGACTCGGGGAAGACCTCGCGGAAGCGCGCCTTCAGGCGGGCCAGCGTCGGCGAGGTGCCGTGCTCGCAGAGCACCGCCATGCGCTGGCCCCGGCCGGCGCGGAGTTCGGCGAAGTGCGCGTCGGCGAAGGCCGTGAAGTCGGTCGTCTCGCGGTCGCGGACACGGCCGTCGCGCCGCTCGCGGGGCCGGCGGCTGCGGTCGGGATCGTAGAGCCCCAGGACGGCCGCCTGGGCGAAGACGTCGGTGGCGCCGCCGCTGAGCGGGTGGTCCGGGTTCCCCTCGACCTTAAGCGGCCGGCCGTCGTGGCTGGTCACCAGGACCGGGCGCAGGTCGCCGGCCAGGTCGAAGGTCGTCGCGTAGGCCCGCGAGGCGCCGGGCTCGGTGCCCTCGGGCCGCTTGGCGAAGGGCAGGATCTTCTCCTCGGGCCAGCGGCAGCCGGCGGCGCCCGCCATGGCCACCGAGGCGCCCATGAGCTGCAGGAAGCGGCGGCGCGACACGGCGTCGGTGGGCACCTGCGCCTCCGCCGGGAACTCGGCTTCGGCGAATTTTCGGAACTCCGGCGTATCCCCCAGTTCCTCCAGGCTGCGCCAGTAACCCCGATCGGGACCCGTCTTGTCTATCTGTGACATGTCGAACAATCCGTGGAAGGGTTGATGTTCCTGGCCTCGCGCAGCTGCAAGCCCAGTTCGGTCTGGTCGATCTCCGGCACGTAGCCCATGGACGTCGCCTCGGCCACGGGCCTCAGGTGCGTCTCGGGAGCGCGGTGGCAGCCGAGGCACCAGGCCATGTTGAGGCCTTCGGACTGGTGGACGACCTCCATCTTGTCGATGCGGCCGTGGCAGCTCTCGCAGCCGACGCCGCGGGTCACGTGGGCGCTGTGGTCGAAGTAGGCGTAGTCGGGCAGATCGTGCACGCGCACCCAGGGGATGGGCGCCCCCGTCTCGAAGCTATCGCGCACCAGGGCGAGCTGTTCGCTCTCGGTCTTGACCGTCGCGTGGCAGTTCATGCAGGTCTGCGTGGACGGGATCGTCGCCCGGGCGCCCGTCTCGACGCCGGTGTGGCAGTAGCGGCAGTCGATCCCCAGCTCGCCCGCGTGCAGCTCGTGGCTGTAGGGCACCGGCTGCTCGGGCGCGTAGCCGACGCCGGTCGTGCCGGGCGCGAAGACCAGGTAGACGAGGGCCAGGATGTAGACGGGAGCCAGGACGGCGCCGATGGTCAGCGGCAATCGGATCGCGTTGGCCCACTTGGGGAAGACGAAGGGGTCACGGCCGGTCTGTTTGGAATCCAAGGGCGCTCAGCTCCCGCATTCTGCCCCGGGGTCGCGTCCGTCCGGGGGCGGTCCCTCTCGGTCTCATCAGCGCGGAACATATCAACTGGAGCCCGACTCCGGCAATCACTTACACGGAATACCGTGCGAGGCGCGGGCGTGGGCGCTCGAATGCCCGACAATGAATACGCAATTCATCCCGTATTTCAAGTTGTTTTCCTATCAACCGCGTTGCCATTCGGGACCGGGTCGTGCCAGGATCGGGCATGCGCCTGATCGACACGCACGTCCACCTGGATTTCGATCATCTGCGGCAGGATCTGACCGCGGTCCTCGACCGCGCCCGCGCGGCGGGCGTGGAGGGCTTCGTGCTGCCGGCCTACGCCCGGGAGGGCTGGGACGCGGTGGCCGGGATCGCCGCCGCCCACGCGGACGTCCATCCGGCCCTGGGGATCCACCCCTGGAAGGCCGCCGACGGTCTCGACATCGACGACCTGCGCGACCGGCTGCGGACCTGCGGGGCCGTGGCCGTGGGTGAGATCGGCCTGGACACGGTCGTCGAAACGCCGGGCCTGGACGTGCAGCTGCCGGTCTTCCGCGACCAGCTCCGCCTGGCGGTCGAACTGGATCTGCCCGTCATCCTGCACTGCCGGGGCGCCTTCGACGTGTTCTGCGAGGTCCTGGCGGCGGAACGCCCGGTGCGCGGCGTGGTCCACGCCTTCTCGCGGGGGCCCGAGCTGGCGCGGCGCTTCCTGGACCTGGGCCTGCACCTGGGCCTCGGCGGCGCCGTCACCCGGCCGCGGGCCAAACGCGTGCGCCGCAGCGCGGCGGCCGTGCCGCTGGACCGCATCGTCCTCGAGACCGACGCCCCCGGCCTGGGGATGGACGGCGTTCCCGACGGCGAGAACGAGCCGGCCAACGTGCGCACGGCGGCCGAAGCGCTGGCGACGATCCGGGGCGTCCCCGTAGAGGAGATCGCCGAGTCCACAACGAGGAACGCTCATGACCTCTTCCGACTTTCCTGAGCGCTTCACCCGCACCGTCGATCTCTACGGCGAGACCGGTTTCGCGCGCCTGCGCGCCGCGCGCGTCGCCATCTGCGGTCTGGGCGGCGTGGGCGCCCACGCGGCGCTGGCCCTGGCGCGCAGCGGCGTCGGTGCGCTCACGCTGGTGGACTTCGACCTCGTGACCGCCTCGTCGCTGAACCGCAACCCGATCGCCGCGCCCGCCGACGTGGGGCGGGCCAAGGCCGAGGTGCTGGCCGACCACCTGCGGGCCGCCTGTCCGGACACGGCGGTCGCGCCGGTGCGCGCGTTCGTGCACGAGGACACCCTCGACGACCTGCTGACGCCCGCGCCCGACCTGGTGGTCGACGCCATCGACAGCCTCAATCCCAAGCTGGCCCTGCTGGCCCGCTGTCTGGCGGAGGAACGACCGGTGGTCAGCGCCATGGGCGCCGCGGGCCGCCGGGACGTGGCCGCGCTGCAGGTGAGCGACCTGTGGGAGAGCCGGGGCTGCCCCCTGGCCTCGCGCGTGCGGAAGTTCCTGCGCCGGCGCGGCCTCGACGCGCCCCTGCCCTGCGTGTGGTCGGCGGAGCCGCCGGCGGCCGCCCTGCCGCCGGACCTGGACGATCGCACGCTGGACCGCGGCCGCGTGCGCAACCGCCTGCCCAGCGCCATCGCCGTGCCCGGCGCGGCCGGCTACGCGTTGGCCTCCCTGGCGCTGGACCGGTTGGTCGATGGCTAGCGACGTACACGTGTATTTCCCGTATTCGCTTCCCCATCAATCGGTTACGGGATCCACCCTGGCAACACGTCCACCCGTCGAATCCGCGGACCGCGCCGATTCGGCCGAAGGAAACAGCCGCGATGTGCGTTGGGCTCATCGTCACTCGATCCCACGACTCCTCAGGAGGCTTTACATGAAGACCGCATCGACGATCGGCGTCGCCCTGCTCCTCTGCCTGCTCCTGGCCCCGCTCGCCACAGCCGACGAAGAGACCAGCGGCGAGACCGAGCCCGAATACTCGGGAACCTGGATCCGCAACGACGAGCTCAGCGACGATCCCGCCAAGATCATGTCCGGCGGCGGCGCGTCGCAGAGCGGCATGGGACGCGGCGGTGGTATGGGCGGCGGCATGGGCCGAGGCGGAGGCATGGGTCGAGGCGGCGGCATGGGCCGAGGCGGCGGCACGCCCCCCGGAGGCGGCGACGCCGCGCCGGCCGGCCGGGGCCCCCAGATGATGATGAAGGGAATGAAGCGCCTGGAGATCTTCCACGAGGGCGACGAGTTCGCCGTCACCGACGCCAACGACATCCTGCAGTCCCTCAAGACCGACGGCAGCCGCAGCGAGCGCTGGACCGCCCGGGGCCAGGTCTTCGACACGGCGGCGATCACCACCGCGGGCATCGTCGTCAGCACCGAGGACGCGAATGGCAGCCGGCGTTCGGTCACCTACGGGTTCGCCGACGAGGGTCGGCGGCTGGTCGTCGTCCACCTCTTCACGCCGCCGCGATCCGAGAAGCCCGTCGAGTTGAAGATGGTCTACGACCGGGCGGAGTGATCCGCGGGGGCGGCCGGGGACGGCTCGGGCACCGTCGCGGCCAGGATCGTCTCCAGTCGCCCGGCGAAGCCCGCTTCCGCGGCTGCGGGCAACCGCCCCATGAAGGCCCGGTGGTCGCGGCCGCAGCGGTAGACGGGCTCCCGCGGCGGATGCGGCAGGTACCGCGCCACCAGCTCCAGGTCGGGCTCCGCCAGCAGCGTCGTGCTGTAATACACCAGCCCCCGCGTGCGGTAGATGCACGACCCGCCCACCTTCCGATCGTCCAGGACCAGATCGCTCACGCCGTCGCCGGTCACGCCCGGCGCGCCGGCGGACGCGAGGCCCTCCGTCAGCCACTCCGTGAAGGCGCGGAAGGCCGAGGTCACGCCGCCGACCCCCGCCATGGGCGCCGCGACCGAGACGATCAGGTTCCCCGGATCGAGCACCACCGCGCAGCCCCCGCCCCGCCGCCGGTAGACGGGCACGCCGTCGCCGCCGATGGCGTCGAGATCGAGCTCCAGCTCGGCCCGGCCGCCGCGACCGATGATCACCTCGACCGTCTCGCAGGGGGACACGCGGACGCAGGGACACGCCGCGCGGGCGGACGCCGCGATCAGGTCCTCGTCGCGGGTCCAGGGCGGGAAGTCGTCGTCCGCGGGGAAATCCGGCACGACGATGGGCACGCCGGGAGAACCTTCGGAGTCCGGGCGGGTCACTTGCGGGCGCGATGCACGTGCACCGCGGTGCCCGCCGCCACCTCCGCCGCCTCCATGAGCGCCTCGCTGAGGGTGGGATGCGGGTGGATGGTGTCGGTCATGTCCATCAGGGTCGCGCCCATCTCGATGGCCAGGGCGCCCTCGGCGATCAGTTCGCTGGCGTGGGGGCCCACGATGCCGACGCCCAGGATCAGGTCCGTACCCGGCTCGGAGATGACCTTCACGAAGCCCTCGGTGCGGCCGATGGCCCGCGCGCGGCCCAGGGCCGACAGGGGGAAGCGGCCCACCGTGATCTCCATGTCCTGCGCCTCGGCCTCCCGCTCGGTCAGGCCGCACCAGGAGATCTCGGGGTCGGTGAAGACGACGGCCGGAATGGCCCGGTTGTCGAAGGCCACCTTGTGGCCGGCGATGGCCTCGGCGGCCACCTTGCCCTCGCGGCTGGCCTTGTGGGCCAGCATGGGCCCGGCGGTCACGTCGCCGATGGCGTAGATGTGCGGCTCGGCGGTGCGGCATTCCTCGTCGGTCTCGATGACGCCGCGGTCGTCCACGACGATCCCGGTGGCCTCGAGGCCCAGGTCGTCGGTGTTGGGTCGGCGGCCGATGGCCACCAGGACCCGGTCGTAGCGCTTCTCGAGGGTCTCGCCCCCGTGCTCGATCTTCACGTCGAAGCCGCCGTCGACGGGCGTGATGGACGCGACGCGCGAATCCACCATCACGTCCTTCATGCGCTTGCCCACCTGCTTGATCATGACGTCGGCCAGGTCGTGGTCGGCGCCCGCGAGCAGGCGCGGGAAGAACTCCACCACCGACACCTCGCTGCCGAGTCCCGCGTAGACCAGCCCCATCTCGAGGCCGATGTAGCCGCCGCCGACGACGAGCAGCGTGCCGGGCACCTCGCGCAGCTCCAGGGCGTCGGCGCTGGACCACACGCTGGGGTCGATGCCCTCGGGCAGCCGGGTCAGCGACGACCCCGTGGCGACGATGCAGGTCTCGAAGCTGACGGTGCCGCCCCCCTCGATCATCAGGGTCTTGGCGTCGCGGAAGCGGGCCTTGCCGTGCACCAGGTCCACGCCGCGCTTCTTGAGCAGGCCCCGGATGCCGCCGGACAGGGTCTCCACCACGCCGTCGGTCCACTCGCGCAGCTTGCGGTGGTCCAGCTTGAGGTCGCTGAAGGTCAGGCCGAGGCGCTCGGCCTCGCGCGCCGCCTCGCCCAGTTCCACGGCGTTGATCAGGGACTTCGACGGGATGCAGCCCTCGAGCAGACAGGTGCCGCCGGGGCGTTCGCGCTCCTCGATCAGCATCACGTCCTTACCCAGGTCCGCCAGCCGCAGCGCGGCCACGTAGCCGCCGGGCCCCGAACCGATGACCACCGTCTCCACTTCCTGATTCAGGCTCCCCATGACCATGTCGGCACTCCTAGGTATCGAGCAGCAGCAGGTTCGGATCGGACAGGTTGCGCACCAGCTCGCCGACGAAGCGGGCGGCGTCGGCACCGTCGGCCACGCGGTGGTCGAAGGCCAGGGTCAGCGGCAGGATCTTGCGGATGACGATCTCGCCGTCGCGCACCACGGGCTTCTCCTGCACGCGGCCCATGCCCAGGATCGCCACCTCGGGGTAGTTGATGGTCGGGATCAGCGCCGTCCCGCCCAGGGGCCCCACGTTGGTGATGGTGAAGGTGCCGCCCTGCATGTCCTCGATGGGCAGCTTGCCCTCGCGCGCCAGGTTGGCCTTCTCGGCGATCTCGCAGGAGATCTCGTTGATGCTGCGCGTGTCGGTGCCCTTGATGACGGGCACGACCAAGCCCTTCCCGGTGTCCGCCGCGAAACCGATGTTGTAGTACTTCTTGTAGACGATCTCCTCCTTGAAGGGATCGAGGCTGGCGTTGAAGGCCGGCGCCGCCTTCAGTCCCGCGGTGATCGCGCGCACCACGAAGGACAGCAGCGTGAGCTTGCAGCCCTCCTTGCCGTCGCGCGTCTCGCGCATGCGCAGCCGGAAATCCTCAAGCTCGGTCACGTCGGCGTCGTCCATGTGGGCCACGTGGGGCACCAGGATCATCGACGTGGTCATCTTACGGGCGACCTTGCGGCGGATCGAGCGCAGGGCCTCGGTCTCCACCGGCCCCCAGACCGCGAAGTCGGGCAGGGGTTCGATGTCCAGGTAGGGAATGGCGCTGCTGGCGGCGGCCGCCATGCGGGTGACGGCTTCGATCTCGACGGCGGCGCCATCAGGAGCGGGCGCGGCGGCGGCCGGCGCGGGTTCGCCCGCGGCCGCGGCCTTCACGTCGTCGGGCATGATCCGACCGCCGGGGCCGGACCCCGCCAGCGTGTTGATGTCCACGCCGAGCTCGCGGGCCAGGCGTCGTGTCGCGGGCGCGGCCGGCACGGGCCGTCCGGGCTGACGCGCCAGCGCGGGCGCGGCAGGCTTCGCCGCGGCGGGCGCGGGCTCCTCCTCGGGCAACCCGGCGGGCGTCTCCTCGGCGGCGCGTCCGGTGGCGGCCGTCGCGGCGTCGGCCGCGGCCGCGCCGCTGCCGTCGTCGATCACGGCGATGACCTGGCCGGTCTCGACCACGTCGCCCACCTCGCCCACCACCGAGGCGACCTTGCCGCCCCGCGGGGACGGAATGGTCACGGCGGCCTTGTCGGTCTCCACGTCCACCAGGGGCGCGTCCTCGGCGACGGTGTCGCCGGGTTGGACGTACCACTTGAGCACCTCGCCCTCGTGGATGCCTTCGCCGAGATCGGGCAGCTTGAACTCGAACATTCGGTCTCTCCTTAGAAGTCGAGCGCCTGCTCGATGCCGCGGCGGGCGCGTCCCACCGTGGGCATGTAGTGTAGCTCGCGGCCGAAGTAGGGCGTGACGACGTCGTAGCCGGTGACCCGCTGGACCGACGCCTCGAGATACATCAGGGCCTTGTCGTTGACCACGGCGATGATCTCGCTGGCGGCGCCGAACGAGCGCGGCGCCTCCTGCACGATGGCCAGCCGTCCGGTCTTGCGCACCGAATCGGCGATGGCGTTCCCGTCCAGCGGCGAGATGGTGAGCAGGTCGATCAGCTCGACGCTGGCGCCGCGCGCGGATTCGACCTCGGCCACGGCCTTCTTCGTGGTATGCATCATGGCGCCCCAGGCCACGACGGTGATGTCGGTGCCCTCCTGGACGATCTCGGCCTTGCCGATCTCGACGGGCTCGTTGCTCTCCGGCACCTCCTCCTTGAAGGCCCGGTACGAGCGCTTGGGCTCCATGTAGACCACGGGGTCGGGATCGTCGATGGCCGCGCGCATCAGGGCGCGGGCGTTGCGCGGGCCCGAGGGGATCACGACCTTCACGCCCGGCGTGTGGGCGTAGTAGACCTCGCGGCTCTCGCTGTGGTGCTCCAGGGCGCGCACGCCGCCGCCGTAGGGCAGGCGCATGACCAGGGGCACGGTGAACTGGCCCTGGGTGCGCGAGCGCATGCGCGCGGCGTGCCCCTCGAGCTGGGGGATCATCAGGTAGCTGAAGCCAGAGAACTGCATCTCCCCCACCGGCCGCAGGCCCGCCATGGCCATGCCGATCGAAGTGCCGATGATGCCGCTCTCGGCCAGGGGCGTGTCGATGACGCGCGCCTCGCCGTACTTGGCGTGCAGGCCGTCGGTCACCCGGAACACGCCGCCGTCGACGCCCACGTCCTCGCCGAGTACGAGCACGTTCTCGTCGGCGGCCATGGCCTCGTCGAGGGCCAGGTTGATGGCTTGCACCATGTTCAGCTTAGGCATCGCCGGCCTCCTTCCGCAGCTCGTCCAGGAACGCGGCCTTCTGCTCCTCGATGACGTCGTGGCGCGTGCCGAAGACGTGGTCGAAGGGCGTCTCGGGCGGGAAGTCGGTCTGGGCCTCGAAGGCCGCAACCTGCTCGTCCATCCGGGCCTTGAGCTCCTCGTCCAGGGACGCCTGAGCCGCGTCGTCCCAGAATCCCTTCTCCTCCAGGTACTTGCGGAAGCGGACCAGCGGGTCGCGTTTCCACCAGACCTCCTCCTCCTCCTTGGAGCGGTACTTGTACTGGTCGTCGGCGGTGGTGTGCATCATCAGCCGGTAGGTGACGGCCTCGATGAGGGTCGGGCCGCCGCCCGACCGCCCGCGCTCCAGGGCCTCCCGCGTGGCTTCGTACATGGCCAGCACGTCGTTGCCGTCGACCTGGATGCCGGGCATCTCGTAGGCCACGGCCTTCTGGGCGAAGGTGGCGGCCTTGGTCTGCTTGGAGCGCGGCACCGAGATGGCCCACTGGTTGTTCTGCACCACGAAGACGACGGGCAGGTTCCAGACCGCGGCGAAGTTCAGGGCCTCGTGGAAGTCCCCCTCGCTGGTGGCGCCGTCGCCCATGAAGGCCAGCGCGGCCGTCTCGGGCTCGCCCTTCATGCGCATGGCGTAGGCCAGCCCCACCGCGTGCAGGGGCTGGGCGCCGACGATCACCGAGACGGGCAGGTTGCGCTGGCTGGAGTCCGGCGCGTTGACGTTGCCCTCCTCGAATCCGTTGTAGTAGACGAGGTGGCGCGTCAGGCTCTCCCCGCGCATCAGGCGGGCGCCGTGCTCGCGGAAGGCGCCGACGAACCAGTCCTTGTCGGTGGCTGCGAACATGGGCGCGATGTGGGCCGCCTCCTGGCCCGTGCTGGGCCCGAAGGTGCCGATGCGGCCCTGCCGCTGCAGCTTGAGCATGCGCTCGTCCGTGACGCGCGCCCAGACCATGTGGCGGTACAGCTCGAGCAGCTCGTCCTTGGACAGATCGGGCTCGAGATCCTTGTCCACCTGGCCCTGCTCGTCCAGGATCTCCAGCCGGGAAATCTTGAAGGAGGCGATGTCTTTCAACGGCATGAATCTTCCTTTCACGACCGTGCTTCGGATGCGGGCCGGCAGACCGTGGCGACGACCTCTCGGGACGTGTCTGCGGCCGGTTGTCGGGAAACGGCGCTTCCGCGCCGGAATGGACATGTCTTACGGGCCATCAGTATCGCCACAGACACGGCGAACCGCCACAACTCGATCATGACAACCGATATCAGCTTGCAGCGGCGATTTCAATGGCAAGATCGACCGGCAGAAACTATTGTTTCCCTGAAACCGGAAGCAATCGATTCCGCACCGTCATGTCATCATTGGAGATAAGGAGTTCCGCCGTGTTGAACGAGAAGATCCAGGCCGCGCTCAACGACCAGATCCAGGCCGAATTCTTTTCCGCCTACCTGTACCTGTCCATGGCCTCCTGGTGCGAGGACAACAATTTCGAGGGGTTCGGCAACTGGATGCGCATGCAGGCCCAGGAAGAGATGTTCCACGCCATGAAGATCTACGACTACGTCAACATGACCGGCGGCCGTGTCCGCCTGCAGGCCGTCGACAAGCCCCAGACCGACTGGGACGACGCCGTGGCGGCCTTCGAGGGCGCCCTGGCCCACGAG
>Ga0180435_10004821_pt1 | contig 13216 bp, 12 predicted proteins | sample SS_ome_3_FD_132467 | JGI IMG/M metagenome (GOLD analysis project Ga0180435, IMG submission 132467) | Hypersaline lake sediment archaeal communities from the Salton Sea, California, USA - SS_3_S_1 metaG | ecosystem: Environmental > Aquatic > Non-marine Saline and Alkaline > Hypersaline >... | reverse complement strand
TTGTATCATTTCCAAAACCATTAAAAAATTAATCTAATCTGTCAAAGGCGAGTCAGCCTCTTCTTATAACGATTCACCAATCAACTTTGATTTCAGCGGACGACATTCTCAGCTAAGCAGGATGCAATTGTAAGGCATTGAAAAAAAACACCTTACAGTATCAAACCTCTTTTTGGTCTGATAATTGCGATAATCGTCCGTCCGTAATCCTTGTGTTCAGAACACAGAACACAACTTACATTTTCTCAGGACTCTAGGTCCTCCTTTCTTTATGAAAAGGTAAGCCTATCATTAATAGTTATTTAAAAACAGAGAAACAGATGTATTTTCCTATACCTGAAATCGACTGACCGGTCAAGTAAAATTAGCAATAGCTTCTGTTAATAAATTCTTAATATACTCGTCGCGATTGAATTTTTCCGTTTTTGTATTATGTATTTATTTACCAGAAAAACAATTACATCTGGGCCTGCCCGGCCAAATGATACCCGATGGGTATAACTGTGATAGATGTTCCAATTTAGTGCAGAACGCCGCCAGCTACGGTGTTGGTATCGCGCATGAGGACAAAACGGCCCATTTCCGCGATGGATTCGAAGGGGTCTGTACAGATATAATCGCTGAGCTTGAGAGTGAGCCGAGCTACTTCGGTTTCACCAAGTTGGTCGGCGTCGCCGTCCAGAATTTCCAAAGTGGAGGAATTGAGTCGATCCGTTATTTTTTTGACTTTGCAGGAAACCTGCTGGGTGGCACATTTGAAATCAAGGGTGTCGCCTTTTTGCAAAGGTTCGCCGTTCATCCAAAAAACAGTGGCGACCACCGTGTTACCGACCTGGGGAGATGGTTCGATTTCGCAGGCGACCTGGCCTCGTCGGAGGGCCTTGAGAGCGATACCGTCCCGGATAACCAGGCCGATAGACTCACCGGCCCCGGCGGATTCCTTTTTGGTGGGGAAATCCTTGATATGATCCACGGTAGCCGATTTGCCGCAAGGATGGAACATGATGTTTTGGCCCTGTCGAACCGTGCCGGAAACAATTCGTCCGGCGAGAACTTTTTCGCCATCCACATCATAGATATCCTGAATCGGAAAGCGCAGGGGACCGTTTTCAGCGGTTACCGCGGGCTGGAGCTGGTCCAGGGCCTGCAACAGAGTCATTCCTTCATGCCAGGAAAATTTGTCGCTGGGACCAGCAACGTTATCTCCCAGCCGGGCGGAGATAGGAATGATCATTTCGGGAGCGACCTCCATGCCAAATTCCCCTAAGCGTTTGGTAATCTGTTGACTGAGTTCGGTAAAACGCTCTTGGGAAAAATCGACCAGGTCCATTTTATTGATAACGACCATTAACTGTTTTATGCCCAGCAGACTGAGCATATAGGCGTGACGATGGGTTTGTTCGCGGAGGCCCTCTTCGGCATCGATCAAAAGCAAGGCCGCTTCGGCCTGGGTCGAACCGGTAATCATGTTCTTGAGAAACTGTTTATGACCGGGCGCGTCAATAATGGTGTAGCTGCGCTGGGCGGTGTCGAAGAATATCTGAGCGGTATCGATAGTGATCCGGTTATTGCGTTCCTCTTCGAGATGGTCCATCACAAAAGCGAATTCCGGCACCCCGTCGGAAGATTCGCTCATACTGCGTACTTCTTCCATTTTATCCGGGGGCAGTGAGTTGGTGTCGTACAGTAATCTGCCAATCAGGGTGCTTTTGCCGTGATCGACATGGCCGACAGCTACGAACTTTAAATTTTCTCGCATGGTTTATTTCCTTTTTTACACAAAGCGCAGATGTATTCTGCTGTGTTATTTTAATTACATATATCCGAGGGCGCGTAGTTTTTGCATGGTATATACATTTTCCTTGTCCTGAGCTCGGCCGGCCCGTTCGGAAGTATTAGTGGTTTCCAGTTCCTGGATAATCTCATCCACATTGGCGGCGGTGGATTCGACAGGATTACAGCAGGGGGTACAGCCGATACTGCGATAGCGTTTACCCTCTTTAGAAAAATACAAATGGGTAATCGGAATCTGCTCGCGTTTGATATAATACCAGATATCCTTTTCGGTCCAGTGCAGCAGGGGATGGACGCGAATATGGGTTTTCTCCTCGGCCTGATTTTTGTATTGGTCCCAGAGTTCGGGGGGCTGATCCTGATAGTCCCACTGGAACTTTTCGTCGCGGGGGGAAAAGTAGCGTTCCTTGGCGCGGATGCCATGCTCGTCGCGACGGATTCCGAGCAGCAGGGCTTCGAAGCCGTGTTTGGCAATAGCGAGCTTGAGCCCCTGGGTTTTCAGGACGGTGCAGCATTCCAGTTTTTTTTCCGGTCCCATGCCGGCGGCTATAGCTTCTTCGTTACGAGACACGACAAGGTCCATACCCCACTTTTTGCTGTACTCGTCCCGGAATTTATACATGTCGGGAAACTTATAGCCGGTGTCGATGTGCAGGGCCCGGAAAGGGATTTTGCCGAAAAAGGCCTTGCGGCAAAGCCAAACCAATGTAGTGGAATCTTTGCCGATAGACCAAAGCACAGCCAGTTTTTTGTAATGGTAATAAGCCTCGCGAATAATATAAATACTCTGGCTTTCCAATTCGTCTAATCTGTCCATAATAAATTACTCCATATAATATTTCGACAGGAAATAAAACGGCACCCCTGTCTCATAGTTAAGTAAATTGTGGTGTTATGGCGTTGCCGGTTCCATCCATATAATCCGGCGGCGTTACGCCAAGTTTTTCCAGGATTGGCCGGGCAAGCATAGAGATTTCCAGGTTATCCGGGGGAAGGTCCACGCCCCGGGCCATGATAAAGGCGTCGTCATAGGTATGCATACCTTCCAGAGCGGTCTGCTGGAAAACGGTATCACCGGCCAGCCCCAGTTTGAGGTCGTATCCGTCGTAAGGGATCGCAATCAGGTCCGCGGCTTTGCCAAATGTTCCGCCCGCCGTGGCGACCTGCTCCGGCGTCATTTCCGTTGGGCCGGAGCAATCACGGGGCCAATAGATCTGTTCACGCCGAAGTACCTGACGAATAACAGGTTGCCCCTGGGGATCGCGGAGGCTGAGTAAATCCGCGGTCAATTGTTCCCTGGTATGCTGATATTGGTCTAAAGGGACAATACCTTGCGGTTCACGGTCTCGGAGATTGATATATATGCGCCCCGGAATCAGGCAGTAAGCGCGCGAACGGCTCGGATCGATGGACAGCGGATGCTGTATTTTTTCCGCCGGCTGGGTCCAGCCGGTTTCGATGAGATAGCGCGACAGCTGAACTTCGTATTTAATGGGGCAGAAGCCGTGATCGCTGAAAATCATCAGAGGCACTTCGTCGGGAAGTCGCTCGAGCAGTCTCCCGATCGACTCGTCGATTCGGCGGTAATAACGGAAAAAAGCCGGGGCGAATTCGGGATCGTTTTGTTCCATTTTGGCCAGGAGAAAATGATTGATCCGATCGCTGCCCATAATATGGGTATGAAAAAAGTCCCAGTCTTCCCGGTCGAGATAATGGAACATGGCTTGCATACGAATATCGAGGGTCTGGTCGAGATCATCGAGCATAGCCCGCTTGTCCTGACGGGCCAGGGCGGCGTCACTGTCGATACGATAATCGATTGATTGAAGATATTCTGATTCACAGGGGGGATAAGCAATTTTATCCAGGGTAGGAGCTAAAAAACCACCAATCAAGACTCCGTTTACACGGCGGGGCGGATAGCTGGCAGGTACGTTCATGCCGAATACACGTTTATTCGCCCGGGAAAGTATTTCCCAGATGTTTTCGGTATCCAGGGCGGCGGCATTTGGTAAGGCCAGGTCATAACTTCCGTCCTGTCGGTCGATGAAGCCGAAAATGCCGTGTTTGCCGGGATTGCAACCGGTCATATAGCTGGCCCAGGCGACACAGGAAACGGTTGGTTGTACCGAGCGCATGGCCCTTGTTTTTGTGGTCCGGGCCAGAGCAGCCAGGTTCGGCAAATTGCCCTGTTCCATCATCCTGTTGATGAGGTCATAAGGTACGCCGTCTATGCTTAATACCATAAATCGTGGTGAATGTTTTAAATTCATCATAATCCTCTACTAAGAAAATCCCCATGTTCTCACTAGTGTCCCCAATCCTAAAATGGTCACCAGGACACCCAGGGCAACCGTGATACGCTCGGTTTTGATGATACGGGTAACAAAAGCCCCAAAAGGAGCCACCAAAACCGAACCCAAAAGCAAGGCTAGTACCAGTTCCCACTGAAAAATATCTTTAGAGAACATGGCTGATATAAAAACACCCAGGTTTTCACCAAGAATGGGGGTATGAGTATCTTTAATCACCTTTCCCACCAGGTACGTCAAAAAACCTACGGTACAAATGGGGGCTTCGGCCAGAGTGGTAATGGCGATAGCTCCTTTGTGTTTCTGGCCGGAGATAATCTGGCCGGCAGTGATGACGGGTCCGAAACCACCACCGGAAAGCCCCTTATTAAAAGCGCTGAAAATCCCCAAACCCATCATTTTACGCCAGGTAAATTTAAATTGTATATTTGACAGAAGCACAATTCCCATGATCAGTACCAGAATACCAATATATGTTTTCATGATAATCCTGGGAATATTCAGAGCGAGTATCGCTGCCAGAACAGTTGCGCCTATGCCAAAAATACTAATGATGAATACCGATTTGAGATCATCACTTTCGGGGGAAAAACGGGCATTGGCAAACTGATGATGAAATACCGAAGCGGTGAATCCTCCCACCGCCTGCGAGAGCAAAATCGCTGAGACTGCTATTACGGGATCGAATCCCATGATGATGAGGATAGGAGACAGAATAGTGCCATATCCCATGCCCAGAGATGAATCGATAAATTCGCAAACAAAGGCTAAAGCGAATAACACCAGAAACAAGCCAACGGTAACCTGCATAAAAAATCTCACAATTATCACACTTAACTTCGCAGTTTTACTGTTAGAATTTTCATTTATCAGGGCCTTTCAAGCAACAGGAGAATTTAATCAACCTTCGGAAAATAACTCGAAGTTGCTAAAAAGGAGACCAATTCATTACTAAGGCCCTGTCAATACGTTGCGTTAAAATATTACACAAAAAAAGTGCGAAAACGCACTTACATATAACCGAGTTTACGCAAACGTTGTTTGATTTTGTCGGTTTCGTCCGGGGCGGTTTGATGTTCGGCGATATCGTGGCTGGTGACCAGATCCCTCAGGACATACACAACAAAATCAGTTACGGAATTGTATCCGGCCCCCTCAATGACACGGGCAATATTGTCATATAAGGGCCGAGGTATTTTGATGGTTACTTTCTCAGTTTTATTGCTGGATTTAGCACACATTCTACTGCACTCCTATAACACTCTTATTAGAGTGTACATTATTATGGAATATTGTCAAGAAAAAAAGTGTTAACTTTCGCAGCTTTTGCGGCCCAATATTTCATTCCACAGGGCCTTTTGTGTAATTAGAGTTTTTTATAAATTTTCGGAAGACCTCTCGAAAAGGCTAAAAATAGATGAAATTCATTACTAAGGCCCTGTCAATACGTTGCGTAAAAATATTACGCAGGAAAAAGTGCGAAATCGCACAAAGTGAATTTGATGACAAACACGAATATTTGGTTATAGGACTATTCTGATTAGTAACTAATGATTGGCAGAGAGGGAGATTATGGTTACTATGGGTTTATGAAAAAAACATCGGTATTGGTAGCGATGAGTGGCGGAGTGGACAGTAGTGTCGCCGCCGGTCTCCTGCAGCGGCAGGGATACGAAGTAACAGGTGTGTTTATGTGTCTGGGACAGGCTTCCCGGGAGAACAGCCACCATCCGGGTTGTTGTTCTCCACAGGATGCCCGAGACGCCAAAGAGGTAGCTGCTCGGCTGGGAATTCGGTTTCATGTACTGGATTTCCAGGATGAACTGGAAAATATTATAGAATATTTTATCGATGAGTATCGCCGGGGGCGTACCCCCAATCCGTGCATCGAGTGTAATAGCTGTCTCAAGTTCGGCAAGTTAATTGATTACGCCTCCGTGGGGGGGATTGATTATGTGGCTACCGGGCACTATGCCCGGATCCGGCCTACAGAACAGAACAATTACCTTTGCCGCGGAGTGGATACGGATAAAGATCAATCTTACGCCCTGTTTGGAATGGCACGAAACAATCTCAAGCGGGTATTTTTACCCGTGGGGGAATATAGTAAAAAACAGGTACGGGAACTGGCGGCGGAAATGGATTTACCGGTTCATGCTAAGCAGGAATCACAGGAGATTTGCTTTGTTCCCGACGATGATTATGCCCGCCTGGTTTTGCAGCGGGCCCCGGAACTTGCCCAGACCGGCCCTATTCTCGATAGTAAGGGTAAAATTCTGGGCCAACACGAAGGAGTATTTCGATACACGATCGGGCAGCGGCGGGGATTGGGGGTGGCACTGGGTGAACCGGCCTATGTGATTCATCTGGACGCGGTGAATAACACCGTCGTACTGGGCAGCAGGGAAGAATTACAGGGCCGAAAACTTATCGCTAACAAGTTAAACTGGCTGGTGGATCCGGTACCAGTTGACCCCTTTGCCGCTACGGTACAAATTCGCTACAATCACCGTGGCGCCCCCGCGGTTGTATATCCCCGGGGCAGCGAAGTGCTGGTGGAATTCGACCAGCCGGTAAGCGCGATAACCCCGGGACAGGCAGCGGTTTTTTACGACGATGATATTGTTTTAGGCGGAGGATGGATTGAATCCGGAGAATATTGAAAGAAGAGCCCTGGTGATTCAACCGGGAGCAGTGGGCGATGGTATTCTGACCATTCCTCTGATAAAGTTCATCAGGGAGCAGGCGGGGATCGACCATGTGGACATTATGGGCCATCTGGAATATCTGGAAGTCTTAGGTCCGCAAACCGCTCGGGAACAAATGATATCGCTGGAAGGAACGGAGCTGCACCCGCTTTTTAGGGACCATGATGAATTTGATCTTCCGGAAGGCCATCCGCTAATTGATTTGTTTCGTCCTTATGAATTGATAGTGTCCTTTTTGGGTGAGCCAGGAGGTCATTTTGAGAGCAATCTGATATATACGGCTTCCATGACGCACGCCGCAGATGTGGCAACCTTGCGTCTGCGTCCTCCGGATGATTACCACGATCATACCGCTTATTTTTTCATGGAACAGTTTGTATCCCAGATTCCCGGATCGCAATTAAGGTTGTCCCGCAAAATGATGAGTCTGCCCCGGATATGTCCGGATACGCAGCAGGAGCAAGAAGCAAAAGAGATTCTAGCCCGGAAGGGCATGGGCAACAATAGAGAAATTGTCGCTCTGCATCCCGGCAGCGGAGGTAAGGATAAATGCTGGCCTCTGGAAGAATTTCAACATCTGGCAGAGTTATTAAACGAGCAGAATCGTCAATCTATAATTCTTCTGGGGCCGGTCGAGCGGGAACGATGGGGAGTGGAAGTGATTGACCGGTTAAAAACACGATTGCCCGTTTTGGAAGATTTATCTTTGACTCAGGTAGCGGCGGTATTGAATCGTTGCACCGCTTATGTAGGTAACGATAGTGGGATTTCTCACCTGGCGGGAGCATTGGGTGTACCCACGGTGGCGGTTTTTGGGCCGTCAAACGCCTGCCACTGGCGACCGTTGGGTGTTAAAGTTCGGGTCTGTCGGCCGGATTCATCTGACTCTTTTTGGCCGAAAGCCCAGCCGGTCCTGAATCAATTGGCAGAGTTGATTGTTTAAACGGTTGGGTAAGGCCATCTCTTTTATATACCTTTCCCACCTGAAAATGCCATGGGGGTGATTTCAAAACTATATCTTCGTCATACGCTTATAATCGGCCCTGCCCGGTAAAAATGATGCCCCATGGGCCCATGGGTATATACTTCAGAATCAGCGACCTCTGCGCGAGGGAGAAGGACGCAGCTTTTTCTGTTTTTTGGACTTGGTGGCTGCTTTTTTCTTTTCCGTTTTTTCCAGGATTTTAATGGCTTTTTTCAAATCGGCCACCCGAAGCACGCCTGTGGTCCGACCACCGGTGGCGCCGGAAGTATAATAACAGTAGTTAATATTGATATGGGCGGCCGAGAGAAGAGAAGCTACTCCCGCCAGAGCACCCGGCTTGTTGGGAAGATTTACGCAAAGCACTTCAGCTTCACTGATCTGTAAGTTGAGATGCTTGAGGACATCCTGGGTTTTCGGGTAATTAGCCGTTACGAGCCTGAGTACGCCATGTTCAACGGAATCCATCATGGTCATGGCGACTATGTTAACTTTGGCCTTGGCCAGGGCGTCCAGAACTTGAGCCAACACGCCGGGTTTGTTAATCAGGAAAATCGAAAACTGCTTTTCAACATGCATAAATTACCTTTCTCGCTAATATTCCCCAAGGGTATGAGCCTCCTCGGCAGAAGTCTGCCCAGCTTAAGCTGCTCATTTCTAAGGACCTGTCAATACGTTGCGTTGTAATATTACACCAGAAAAAGTGCGAAAACGCACTACCCGAAAGAGCGAATTTAACCGATATATGTATAATGTTGTACCCACTGGGTGTTATTTTACCTGGTGGGATCTGATGTAAATGTCTTTTTGGTAAGTAGATACGTAGTTAACTTTCGCTGTTTTTTGCGGCCCAATATCTCATTGCTCAGGGCCTTTGTGCATTTAAGTTTTTGTCAACACGCTGCTTAAAAGTTACACCAGAAAAAGTGCGAAAACGCACCTGTCGCTATTATACGATTATTTTCAGAATTCGTCAAGGAAGGACGTATGGCGGTAAAAAAAAATGCGGCTAGTGTTCGTTTATTGGTTGACAGTCGCGTCAACAATTTTGATATGCTGCGTCTTTTTGCTGCCGTTCAGGTAGCATTATACCATGCGCTCGGAACGATGAAAGTTCCGTTGGGTGCGTCGGGAGGTTTCTGGCTGGACGTTATCGGATTTTTTTCCGGCGTCCCGATTTTTTTCGTTATCAGCGGCTTTCTGCTTACTTTATCTTACGACAGAAATTCCAATCTGAAAATCTATTCTCGGAATCGGTTTCTGAGGATTTATCCTGCTTTAATTGTCAGCTTTATTGTCTCATTGATTATTCTCGCTTCTTTCGGGCGTTTGGGGGCCGCGGAGCTGAGGGAGCCGACAGTCCAGTTGTGGATATTTGGGCAGATGTCGTTTGGGCAGTTTTATTGCCCCGAGATATTAAGAGGTTTCGGTAGTGGTGAAATAAACGGCAGTTTGTGGACCATTACGATAGAATTGCAATTTTACGTTGTTTTGCCCCTGGTTTTGTCGCTGGTAAACAAGCTCAAAAGCAAACAAGGCATGAACATTGCGTTGCTGGTTCTTTTTTTGGCCTCGGTGGCTGTGTATTACCGTGTCATTCCTTATAGTGCCTATAGACGGACATTCAATGAGAAGATCGTCTATTTGACAATCGTGCCTCATCTGCACATGTTTCTTGTGGGAGTATTTATTGCGCGCAATTTTAATCTGCTGCTGAGATTTTTTGAGAATAAGATATTGCATTGGTCCGTGATTTTTTTAGTTTTTATGTTCTCGTTTAAGGATATTCTTCTTTCTCGAACAATGGCTGGATGTGTTGTTTACTTTTTCAAGTATTCGCTGTTGGGTGGATGGGCGATAGCGTTCGCATTCAGTTATCGGTCGGCAAGCAAACGGATTTTGAAAGGCAATGACATTTCATATGGTGTTTACATATATCATATGATCATAGTCAATTCGATGATTGAACTGGGGTGTGTGGAGCGGTATTCATACTTTGCGATAGCTTGTATATTAACAGTCACGGTGGCAGTTGTTTCGTGGAAATTCATTGAGAAACCGGCATTGCGTTTAAAAAGAAGGCATTAAGGGTGCGATTTCGCGATTTTTTTTTGTGAGCCCGGCCCTGTCAGAAATTCTCATACCAGTTGGGTATAATTCAGTTTTCCAGGCTTTTTACCGCGACTTCAACTTCATCGAAAAACTCAAATAGACTATTTACATTGGTAATCTTAAAAACACGATATAACTTCGGATCAATACCACTGATTACCATTTTTCCGGCGACTTCGTCGAGTATTTTACGCATGTTTAATAATACACTTAGCGTCTGACTGCTCAACATACGAATATCCGCGAAATCAAGGACTATCTGCCGACACCCTTCCTGTTCAACCAGAGCGTACAGTTCCTTACTGACATCATTGATATGATAGGCATCCAGAATGGTGGGGTTCGTGAAGCGAACAATAGTGATATCATCCTGTTGGTGCAACGTCAGGTATTTTTTATCCGTCATAATCATACTCCCTAACCCGGCAGGGCCGGGAACCAAATAGGGTTTCAAGAAGTCTTGCCCCATTGTCGGGTTTTTAAACCATTTTGCGCAAGATTTCATTGGTAAGATACTAACCCGGCAGGGCCGGGAACCAAATAGGGTTTTATGAAGTCTTGCTCCATTATCAGGTTTTAAGTGCTATTTTCAATACTTTATCTACATTTCGTACAAATTCGAATTTCAGTCCGCGCATGACATCTTTGGGTAAATCAACCAGATCTTTACGATTTCTTTCGGGTAAAATAACGGTTTTGATACCGGCCTGTTTGGCTGCCAGGAGTTTCTCCTTGACTCCTCCGATGGGTAATACCAGACCGCGCAGGGTAATCTCGCCGGTCATGGCTACATTATTTCGTACCGGGCAATCGGCCAATAAAGAGGCCATGGACGTATAGATGGCCATCCCGGCTGAGGGGCCGTCCTTGGGAACGGCTCCGGCGGGAACATGAATATGAATATCCTGTTTGGTAAAAATATCTTCGTTATGAAGGACTTTGGTTAATTTGCTGATCACACCATTGCCTTTGGCTTTTTTCGGATCCAGGGCCAGGCTTTTCAGGACACTCAAGGCGGCCTGAGCGCTTTCTTTCATTACTTCACCCAGCTGACCGGTAAGAATCAATCGGCCCTGGCCGGGAGTGATGGTGGATTCGATAAAAAGTATTTCTCCCCCGACCGGCGTATAGGCCAACCCGGTCGCTACCCCTGGTGAACTGGTGCGCAGAGCTAATTCCGACTCATAGGGGGCCGGGCCGAGAATTTTGTTAAGTGAACGGGCCGAAACCGTGGCCGTTTTACGTTTACCAGAAGCAATCTCAGCGGCAATCGCTCGACAAACCGCGGCAACTTTCCGTTCCAGCTCCCGGACTCCTGCTTCGCGCGTATAAGACTGAATCAGTTTCTCCAGAGCGTCTTGTTTAAGAGTAAGTGTTTTTTCCGTTAAGCCGTTTTCTTTCAGTTGTCGCGGGACCAGATACCGTTGGGCGATAGAAAATTTTTCTTTGGCGGTATAGCCGGGCAACTCCAGAACTTCCAGCCGATCCCGCAGAGCCGGGGGGACATTGCCCAGGTAATTGGCCGTACCGATAAACATGACACGGGATAAGTCAAAAGGTTGTTCCAGAAAATGATCCGTAAAAGTATTATTCTGCTCCGGATCGAGCACTTCCAGCAAAGCCGAGGCCGGGTCCCCGCGGAAATCCTGCCCGATTTTATCCAACTCGTCGAGCATGAAAACAGGATTATTGCTTTCGCATTTGCGCAGTTCCTGAACAATCCGGCCCGGCAGAGCGCCTATATAGGTGCGACGGTGCCCCCGAATATCGGCTTCGTCGCGAATACCTCCCAAAGAAATTCGTGCGAATTTCCTTCCCATGCTGCGGGCGATGCTGCGCCCCAGAGATGTCTTGCCCACGCCGGGAGGCCCAACGAAGCATAATATGGGACTGCGACCTTCGGGATTCAATTTGCGCACCGCTAAAAACTCTAGAATGCGTTTTTTGATTTTGGTCAGATCGTAATGGTCAGCATTGAGGATACGCCGGGCCGAGATCAGATTCAGTTTGTCGGTAGTACTTTTCGACCAGGGTAATTCACAAAGCCATTCGATATAGCTGCGCTGTACGCTGTATTCCGGACTCATGGTGGGGATACGGGTGAGCCGATTCAAGTCGCGTATAGCCTCGGCTTGAACTTTTTCGGGCATCTGGGCTTCCAGAATCTGCTGCTTGAGCTGTTCGATTTCGATTGATTTCTGATCGTTTTGGCCCAATTCGTCCTGGATCGCTTTGAGTTGCTCCTGCAGATAATACTCACGCTGGGTTTTGTCGATGGATTGGCTGACCTGATTCTGAATTTTCGCGCTGAGTTCCAGTAATTCCAGTTGACTCGCCAATGCCACCGAGAGGTTTTCCAGCCTTTGGGTCACATCGAGAAATTCCAGTAATCCTTGTCTTTGCTCGACGGTAATATTGATATTGGCCGCCAGAAAATCCGCCAACGCGCCGGGGTCCTCGATATTGTTGAGAATAACATGCACTTCGTCCGGTATATTGGGTGAAAGAGAAATCATGTGTTCGGCCATTTGCCGCACATTGGACATCAGGGCGTCGAGTTTTTTGCTCGGTTTGATAATCGATTTGACGCTTTCGATCCGGGCTCGAAGATAGGGCTTGCGGCTCAGCCACTGCACCACGCGAAAACGCGACAAACCATGCACCACCAGGCTCGATTGACCATCGGGAAGTTTGATCAGCTTTAAAACGCTCACAAGAGTTCCAACCTGGTAAAGATTGTCGAAATTGGGGTCGTCAACGGAAGCTTCTCGCTGAGCTATGACCCCCATGATTCTTTCTGTCTCCTGGGGAACCTGCTCGGAACCGAAATCGTGTTCACTCATCGGCCCGGTAACCAAAGATTCGATAAGCCTTTTGCTGCGCGGCCTTCCTACCGCCAGCGGAATAACGGTACCGGGAAAAACAACGGCATTACGCAGGGGAAGCAAACCGATAACTTCCGGAAAAGGGGGGCGGGCATTATGGTTGTCGGACCGCTTGGCTTTGGACTCCTGCGAACCGGACGCCGACAGCGAGGACACCTGCGCAGTTTTTACGACACCTTCTACCTGAACACGATTATCCGAAACATTCACATTGTCCAGGTCTATATGACTGGTATCGATGGAATCTGTCATATCCGGAGATAGTCCAGGGGGTTTACGATTACTTTTTTTCTTTTTCTGGGGCATTGATCCTCATAATTCTTTATTTTATGGTTTATACCCATCGGGTATGAAAATTCCTGGCAGGGCCCGATGTAATTGTTTTCTGGTTAAGTATATACATAATGCGAAAACGGGAAAATT
>Ga0180435_10004818_pt1 | contig 13222 bp, 4 predicted proteins | sample SS_ome_3_FD_132467 | JGI IMG/M metagenome (GOLD analysis project Ga0180435, IMG submission 132467) | Hypersaline lake sediment archaeal communities from the Salton Sea, California, USA - SS_3_S_1 metaG | ecosystem: Environmental > Aquatic > Non-marine Saline and Alkaline > Hypersaline > Sediment... | reverse complement strand
GCGATGTGACGAATGGAAGTGTTCCGCTCATTGGTTCAATCGTATACGCACAATCAGTGGTACTCGTGTCCAGACTGAACAGATACACTGAACCATTTTGATCCACGGATGATCGCCCCTGCTCGGTGGCTCCGACGACAGCTGTTCCGCCCTCAAGAGCGACGGACATTCCAAAATAGTCTTGAGGTGACGCCCAGGCAGAGCTCATTTTTGCCTGCTGGTACCATGCTTGCCCCGTACGACGGAAAAGATATGCCGAACCGGCATAACTGTTGCCGGCCTGGCTATCCTGAACGGCGCCGACGATTGCATCATTCCCTGATATGGCGAGAGAGAATCCGAACAAATCAAGGGAATCGTAATCACTTGCCGTTAATTTGGCCGTCTGCTCCCAGTGATCGCCAGATTTCTCGAATACGTAGACGGACCCTGCATCGATTTTATCGAAGTGATTATCCACCGGTGCGCTGACGAGCAACGTGTTGCCATCCAGGCATACCCCCCTTCCGAACATATCACCAGGGGAGGCATCAGCGGCCGTCAGTTTCGCTGTCTCGACCCACACATCAGAATCACGGTTGAACACATAGACCGCTCCGGCAGAACCGATCCCATCGTGGTCCTCGAAAGGGGCACCGACCATTATCGTGTCGCCTTCCAGGTCAACCGAATAACCGAACCCGTCACCATAAGCCAAATCGGAGGCTCTCAACTTAACATGCTCAATCCACTCATCACCGTTTCTGACATACACATAAGCGGCTCCCACATCGAATTCCGTATAGTAATGATCTCCGAAAGAGCCCACGACCAACGTGTCACCCTCGAGAGAGACTGAACAACCAAAATAGTCATATTCATCGGTACTGCTCGCGAATACCCTATCTTCCTCAATCCACCCCTCTGCCGTGTTATGAAAAATATATGCTGAACCCTCACACAATAAGCCTGTGACGTCCCCGTAAGGATCTCCGATCGCCAATCGGCCACCATCAAGATCCAAACAAAAACCAAAATGTTCCCCGTTGGAAGCATCTGATGCCACTACCCTCGCCTGCTCACTCCATGTATTTCCGTCATTGTGGAAGAAATAGACAGAACCTGCCTCTACAGCACCCGGATGATCGTCATCAACCGCCCCGATCACCAGCGTATCGTTCTCGAGGTCGACGGCAGCCCCGAATCGATCGCCGATTTCCCCGTCCGATGCAAACACCCGGCGCGAAAAAGACTCACCATAATCGCAACAATCACCAAGACCATCCCCGTCCACATCCGCCTGGTCAGGATTATAAACAGATGGACAATTATCGTTTATACGACAAAGCCCATCCCCATCAATGTCATTGATCGGATCATCAGGACATGGATCACAGTCATCTCCGATACCGTCCCCATCTGAATCTTCCTGCCCGGCATTGGCCTCGGTTAAACAGTTGTCACAAGCATCACCAATTCCATCATCGTCCTGGTCAAACTGATCGGGGTTATACGTTTGTGGGCAATTATCCAGATCACCGCACAACCCGTCATTATCAGCATCGTCATTCGGATCTCCTGGACACAGATCACAGACGTCGCCGGTTTGGTCGAAGTCACTGTCCTCCTGTTCGGGGTTCGACACGGTGGGACAATTATCGCAAAGATCCCCAATGCCGTCATCGTCTCCATCCAATTGATCGGCATTTGGCAGGTAGGGGCAATTATCACTTTCGTCAAGCAGCCCGTCACCATCATCGTCGGGGTTGCAGCCAAGATCGAAAACGTAGCAGGCACCAGCCTGCCATATCTCTGCGTTTTCCTTGAACTGAGCACTTAACAGTGCAACATCACCATCCATGTCGAGTCGACGACCGAAATAATCACCGGCATTCGTATCCGAGGCCCTCAGCTTGTGATCCTGGGTCCAGTTGCTGCCTGCACCCGTGAACACATAGGCGGCACCGGAGTATATTCCACTCCCACCATCATGGTGCGAAGCCCCGATGAGAGCGGTATCACCTTCCAGGGCCAACCTCATCCCGAATCTATCGTTTTCCATTGCATCGGAAGCGGTGAGTTTGACCTGTTCCGTCCATGCACGATCACTGTTTTCGAAGATATACGCCGATCCGGCGTTCGTACCACCCGCGTGATCGTCAGACCCTGAACCAACCAACAACGTACTTCCCGATACGGCAACATCCATCCCAAAACCATCATTCTGGCCTGCGTCCGAAGCCGAGAGCATGGACTGCTCCGTCCAGCTCCCCCCTGACCTGGAGAAGATGTAAACGGCACCAGCACCAGTGCTGCCACCGATATCCTTGCCCGTTGCGCCAATGACGAGCAGATCGGAATCTATGGCAACACTTGCGCCAAATCTATCGCCGCCCAGTCCATCTGAAGCTGTCAGCTGGATCGGATCCTGCCAGAGACCAGCATCGCGAGTATAAACAAATACCGAGCCGGCATCGATCTTGTTTGGCAGGTTGTCATTGGGCGCACCAATGATCACCGTTTCGCCCTGTATGGCAACAACGCTACCAAAGTAGTCACTCACTCTCGGGGCGGGGGCAATGAGTTTCGCTTCCTGAACCCAGCCCCCCCCTGATCGAATAAAAATATAGGCAGATCCGGCATCGTCTTCGCCGGAGTGATCGTCAAAATGGGCACCGATCACGGCGATATCACCGTCAATATCGACCGAGAGACCGAAATGATCGAATGATTCCACATCGTCAGGCGTTAATTCAGCCTGCTGCACCCAGTTATCCCCGAGGCGAACAAAAACATTGACCGATCCTGCATCGTACTCGCCATTCGATCCGATGAGCACCGTATCGCCACCGACTGCCACACTACAGCCAAGCTCTTCATCCTCTGTCGGTACTGCGGCCAGCAGTTTTGTGATTTCCTCTGGATCGCACTGGGACAGGGCCGTCTGGGTGAAGACGAGTGAAAGATAGAGGATGACGAATAAAATAGAGAGACTCCGAAAGCTCGTATTGTCACCGCCAAAGGTCTTTTCCCTAAATGTCATCAATACATCTCCCCTGGGGCCGCATTGATCGAAGCCTCTCCTATCGCCAGTACTCCGATACTGATTGTCCATGAAATTTCCGTTCGGTGCCGATCCGCCGTTCAGGCTCACGATGGTCATAAGGGATTGAATATGTCTAAACCTGGAAAGCCTCGTCGGCTTTTATTAGGTGAGGACTCGCCGCAAACCTCGCGCCGATTCCAATACCCTTTAATGAATATGTCCAATTCACATTTCCGTCAATATGCTTTCATCCGGCATTCGAGCCATCTTCAAACCAGCATTGCCCAGGCTGGCCTGAATCACATTCTTCAACGAAATCGGCGACGAGCGGAAAAAAACATCCAAGTTAGCCCCGCCCCGGGCGTTGAACCAGATAACCGGCGCTCCCGGCCACGAGGGGCACCGGCCACTGCTCTGCCCGGCAACCGCCGGGAGGAAGCCGATCAAGGCACTCATCATACGGAGGACGCGTCATGAGGAAGTTGAACCCGCCACTGGTTCCGGGGCTCCTGCTGCTCCTGGTCACCATCGCCCTGCCGGCGGTAGCCGCCGACGGCTTCGTCCCCCTGCCGGCCGCCGGAAATGAAGAAATGGACACACCACCGCTCGCCGGCGGCTTTGTCCCTCTCCCGGCCGCCGAGGCGGGGGACCTGGATGTGCCCGCCGTCGCTGAAGGCTTCGTGCCTCTGCGGGCCGCGGAAGACGAAGGGATGGCCGGGCAGCCGCTCGCCGCCGCCGGCACGGACCAGATCGACATCCCGGCCGCCGGCCCGGAGGACGGCAGCGGGACCGCCGCCCCATCCCTCCCGTTCGCCGAGCTGCCGGTGCTCAGCAGCAGCCTGGCCGCCAAGACCGCACTGATGTCACCAATGGAGCTGGTCCGGGTGATCATCCTCCTCGACCACCAGCCGCAGGACGTGGTCTCCCGCGAGGTGCAGGCGAAGCACGCCGATACGATGGCCGAGATTCGCGAGCGGGTCAAGGCGATCAACCAGTCCGCCCTCGGGACGCGTGACCCGGAGGCCCCCACCGACGCAATGAACTATGCCGACCGCGGCCTCGAGCTCGACGCCGAGGCCCGCGCGGCCCTGCGCGCCGCAGGAGAAGACCACGAAGCGCTGTCCGCGGTGATCCGCAACGAGATCGCCTGGCGGCTGGCCGCCGCGGTGGACCCCTCCCAGGTCGAGGCGCAGAAAGCCGTGAACGCGCTCGGCGGCACGGTGGAGTTCGGCACGGTGAGCATCAACGCCCTGGTGGCCCGGGTGCCAGCCGGCTCGCTTGACCGCTTGGCCGAAACCGGGGGTGTGGCCCGGATCCACGCCGACCGCCGGATGACCGGCGACCTGGACAATGCCGCCGACGCCCTCCGCGTTTCCGACACGAACAGCCTCTGGGACAGTTCCTACACCGGCGGCCTCTACGACCCGGCGGTCCTCGACTCGGGCACCGACCTGGCGCACCCCGCACTCGAGGACGCCGCCGGCCGCACGAACTTCTGGTCCTGGTATCTCGTGGCCGGCCACGCCGATCCGATCTGGGACGACGACATCACCGCCGACGACCTGCACGGCCACGGCACCCACGTCATGGGTATCGTCGCCAGCTACGGCACCGGCTCCTTCCCCAACCACCTGGGCATGTCCTTCGGGGTGGAGAAGGTGGTCACGCTGAAGGCCGCCTGGCGGGGCACCGACAACCACTCGCACCTCTACCCGTCCGATGCCATGTACCTGCTCGACCGGGCACTCTACGACACGGACAACCTCAATCCCGCCGACACCTTCTCCGACGACGTGGACGGCCTCAACGTCAGCTACGGCGGTGAGATCACCACCGACGAGGACGACTTCTGCCGCTTCTTCGACTCGGTGGTCTCCTCGTACCCCGACATCCCGGTGACCGTCAGCGCCGGCAACTCGGGCCCCTCGAACACCTATTTCCGGTCGCCGGCCAGCGCCTACAACGTGATCACCGTGGCCAATGTCGACGACGCCGACACCCCCGGACGGGACGACGACGTCATCTACAGCAGCAGCACCCGCGGCCCGACCAACGGCGGGCGGAAAAAGCCCGACCTCGCCGCGCCCGGAACCTGGATCCACTCCTGCAGCTACACCTGGGAAGCCTCCGCCGACTTCGCGCCCAAGAGCGGGACGAGCATGTCCGCCCCGATGGTGCAGGGCATCGCCATGGGCCTGATGGACGCCGGCGTGCTCGACGAGCTGGCGATCAAGGCCCTGCTCATCAACACGGCGCAGAAGAACGAGGATCTGATCGACTTCGAGAGCGACGACGACGGCTGGAGCGAGGACTACGGCTGGGGCTACGTCAACGCTCTGGCGGCCACCTACCACCGGGGCGACGTCCACACCGCCAGCGTCACCGCGCGGCCCGACGCCGGGTATTTCAGGCTCTACAAGGGCCAGATGCGGGACGAGGGCGCCGCGGGCGAGGGGCGCGACCGGGCGACCCTGGTCTGGAACCGCCACGCCACCTACCTCCCCGACAACTACCCCACCAGCTACTACGGCCTGAGCGACCTCAACCTCCGCCTCTACGACGAGACGGACGGCACGGTGATCGACACCGATCTCGGCAGCCTGGACAACGTGCACCAGGTGCGCGTCGACGCCGGGGCCATGCCCACCGACGTGGTGGTCAAGGCCTACGCCTGGAGCACCAGCTTCGACCACGGCGGCAGCACCGAGACCTTCGCCCTGGCCACCGAGGAGGACTTCGTCGAGGTGCCGCTGCCCGACGAGATCATGCCCTACGGGGCCTGGCCCGAAATGGTGGAGCCGAACGAGATCTTCGACGTCTCCGTCTACGTCGTCAACCACTACGACGTGGCCGCCCACGACGTGTCCATCGAACTGACCGTCCCCAGCGGCTTCACGCGTCTCTCCGGGCCGGCGGTGGCCGACCTGGGGTCGATCCCCGGCAGCTATGGGCAATCGGCAACCATCGAATACACGGTCCAGGCGCCGCCCTATGAGACCTCAGGCAACCCGCAAATGTGTGTCGCAACGAGCCACACCTCGTATGGCGAGACCGTGGGGCCGTACAACCGCTTCATGCTCATCCACGCGGTCTACGACACGACGGCGCCCACGCCCGACCCCATGACCTGGGTCGACATGCCGGCAGCGGTGAGTGAGAGCGGGATCGCCATGAGCTGCAGCGAAGCGGTGGACGACTACCACGACCCGGTGGAGTACCTCTTCGACTTCGTGCTCAGCCCCACCGGCGGCGGCGGGGGGATGAACCGGGACTGGGCCGCGGACACCACCTACGCCAACACCGGCCTCGACACGAACCACCGCTACGGCTACCGCGCGGCGGCCCGGGACAGCGCCCAGTCGCAGAACATGACCGGGTTCACGCCCATCGTCTACACCTACACCCTCGCCGCGGTGCCCGGTGAGCCGTCGATCTCCAACCCGAGCGAGTCGACCCTCGACATCACCATCGCGGCCAGCGGCAACCCCGACTGGACCGAGTGCGCCATCTTCCTCTCGGGCAACGGCGGCGCCACCCAGTACTACCTCGATGCCTCCGGCGGCCCGGCCGGCGGCGCCATCTACCGCTCCATCGCCGATTGGGGCACGGTCACCGCCACCGGCCTCGACCCGGACACGGTCTACGCCTTCCGGGTCAGGGCCCGCAACGGCGACGGCATCACCACCGACTGGTCCCCCTGGGGCTACGGCACCACCGGCTCGGACATCGACACCGTCTCCGCCGGCCTGACCTGCCTGCCTTCGGCGGGCGTGGTCCCCTTCCAGACGGTGATGACCATCGAGCTGACCAACGAGTACACCGGCCAGATCCGGCGGGTGGCCGGGCGGATCAACGCCGAGCTGGCCAGCGGGGCCGTCTACGGCAACTGGCGGGCCGGGTTCACCAACATCGGCCCGGGCGAGACCTTCAGCACCAGCTGGGCGCAGAACATCCCGGCCCTGGGCAGCATGATCGGGGACAACGTCTTCAGCCTCTTCGCCGAGGACGTCACCCCGGCCCCGTACAACCAGCCGCCCTACCCGGCCTCGGGCGACACGGCCACCGATGTTTGCACGGTGACCGCCTCCGCCCCCTGACCGCTCTCGTCGCACGTCCCCCCCGGCGGCCGGTCATCCCCGGCCGGCCGCCGGCGTTGCGCTTCCCCTCGCGCGGGTCGACGGCCGCCGGTTATGCACCGGCCCCCATCCCGGCATCCCACCCTCTCCCCGCCATCGATAGTGGAGCGAAACGGGACCTGACCCCTTTCGTTCCATGACCCCTTTCGTTCCATTTCTCTTTTCATGGACAATGGTTTCCGATAGCATGGCGTTGACCTGGCCTTCGAACTTGACACCCTGGTGCGAACCGGGAGGTGCAACGCGGAGAGCGGTCCCGACGCACGGGTTTCGCCTGTCCTCCTTCACCTCGAGGTAGAACCGATGAGCCGGCTGACGACCATCCTCCTCGCCCTGGTCCTATTGTCCCCCTGCGCCTCGGCCACGATCATCCGCGTGCCCCAGGACCGGCCCACCATCCAGGCGGCCATCGACGTGGCCCATGACGGCGACACCGTGCTGCTGGCCGACGGTACCCACGTCGGCCACGGGAACCTGGACGTCCGTTTCCGGGGCAAGATGATCACTCTCCGTTCGGCGAACGGGCCCGAGCACTGCCGCCTGATCGGCGGGGGGTGGCTCTACGGCCTGCGGGTGGAGGAGGGCGAGGGACGCCACACCGTGATCCAGGGGTTGACGATCAGCGAGGCCGGCACCGGGATCCGCGTGCGCGACGCCTCCCCCACGATCATCGACTGCGTCTTCGACGCGACGTTCCAGGGCTTCCTGATCGAGGAGGACGAGGGCCACGCCCATCCCCACATCGACCGGTGCCGCATCATCGACAACGAGCATTGCGGGATCCGGATCAACGAGGGGCAGGTGCTGGTCACCAATACGGAAATCAGGGGCTGCGGCGAGTCCCTCAACTATGGTCATGGGGGCATCTACGCCAGGGAAGACTGCACGGTCACCATCGACAACTGCCTCCTCGTCAACAACACGTCTCTGACCAACGGCGGCGGTATCGACTGCGCCGGGTCCCTCTACATCTCGAACTGCACCATCGCCGGCAACCACGCCGAGACCGCCGGCGGGGGCATCTGCATCGGCGACTCCATGTGCTACATGCTGATGGAGAACTGTATCGTCGCCGGCAACTCGGCCGATATCGGCGATGAACTGGCCCTCTTCTCCTGGTCCTACTTTCCCAGCGAGTACTACATCAGCTACACCGACGTGGTGGGGGAGACCTGGGTCGACGCCGGCTGCATGCATCCGGGGCCGGGGGTGATCACCGACGACCCGATGTTCACCAGCGGCCCGCTGGGGAACTACTACCTCTGCCAGACCGCCGCCGGCCAGAGCGTTGACAGCCCCTGCGTCGACGCCGGCGACCCGGACAGCCCGATGATCTACGGCACCACCCGCACCGATCATGTGTACGACGGCGGCGTGATCGACATGGGCTGCCACTTCCGGGACCCGAGTGAGGACGATCTCCCCGACACCCGCATCCTCAGCGGCCCGGGGGGGGTGCGCGGCTTCACCACCAGCCCGGTGGTGGCCTTCTCCTTCACCGGGAGCGACCCTGGGTTCGCGGCGGAAGACCTCACCTACTCCTGGCGCCTCGACGACGGGCCCTGGTCGGCCTGGTCGCCGGGCACCTGGGCCACGGTGGGCGACCTGGTGTCCAACGAATACATCTACTTCGAGGTCCGGGCGCGGGACCCCCAGGGGGACGTTGACCCCAGCCCGGCCCGGCACGCCTTCTACTACCGGGAGCAGCAGCCGTACGCCCTGCTGGACCGCCTCGTGATCGGCGCGGGGCCGGGGCCGGGCAACCCGCCCGTGGTGCGGACCAGTCTCGCCCAGTGGCTGGCCTACGGCGTGGCCCGTTACGGCGTCAACGTGGCCGCCGGCGACATCGACGGCGACGGGGTGGACGAGGTGATCACCGGCCCGGGCCCGGGGGCCATGTTCGGGCCCCACGTGCGCTGCTTTCGAGGTGACGGCACGGTGGTGCCCAACGCCTGGTTCATGGCCTACGGCACGCTGAAGTACGGAGTGAACGTGGCCGCCGGCGACATCGACGGCGACGGCATCGACGAGATCATCACCGGCGCCGGGCCGGGCGCGGTGTTCGGCCCCCACGTGCGCGGCTGGAACTGGGACGGCGGGCCGCAGCCCGCGCCGATCCCCGGGGTCAGCTACTTCGCCTACGGCACGCTGCGCTGGGGCGTCAACGTGGCCTGCGGCGACATCAACGGCGACGGCATCGACGAGATCGTCACCGGCCCGGGGCCGGGCGAGATCTTCGGCGCCCACGTCAGGGGGTGGCGCTACGACGGCAGCGCCACCAGCCCGCTGCCCCACGTGAGCTGGCTCGCCTACTCTCCGCACCTCTACGGCGTTAACGTGGCCTGCGGCGACCTCGACGGCGACGGCCGCGACGAGATCATCACCGGCATCGGCCCCGGGGCCGACTACGGCCCGCGGGTCAGGGCCTGGGACGTGGGCGCCTCATCGGTGACCCAGATGCCGGGCGTCGATTTCCGCGGGTTCCCCCACAGCCGCTACGGCGTGTCGGTGGGCGCCGCGGATCTCGAGGATGACGGTATTGCCGAGCTGATGATCATGCCCGGCCCCGGCCCGTCGAACCAGCCCTGGCTGAGGGGCTGGGAGGTGCACGGCGGCGAACCGGAACTGAGCCACTTCGACTTCATCATCCTCGACCGCTGGCTGACCCACGGCGGCAACGTGGCCGGGTCGGAGAACGGGTGGGAGTGAGGGCGATAGGACCGGCACAAGACATGAAAGGAGACTGTGGGATGCGCATCCTGATAACCGCACTGCTTGTCCTGGTTCTTGCATCCCCCTGCGCCTCCGCCGCCACCATCCGCGTGCCGGCGGACCAGCCCACCATCCAGGCCGGGATCGACGGGGCGGCTGACGGTGACACTGTGCTACTTGCCGATGGCGTCTACACCGGGGAGGGCAACCGGGACATCCGGTTTTACGGCAAGGCGATCACCCTCCGCTCGGAGAACGGGCCGGAGAACTGCATCGTCGACGCGGAGAGCAGCGAGGCCGAGGAGCACACCGGTTTTACCATCCAGGATGACGAGGACTGGGCCACCATCGTCGACGGCCTGACCATCACCGGCGGCTCGGAAGGTGTATACATCTCGGGCGCGTCGCCGGTGATCAGGAACTGCACGGCCACCAGCAACGAGGTCGGGATATATGTCGACGCCTACACGTCGTACGCCCTGGTCGAATCGAGCCGCATCGTCGGCAACGCTGGCAGGGGAATCTGGTTGAGCAGTTCAATCACCGTCCTATCCTCCGAAATCCGCGGCAACACCGGTGGTGGGATCAACTGCTCAAATGGCGCCCTGATCCTCAATTGCCTCATCGCCGAAAACACCACTCCCGGGAGCGGCGGTGGCATCTTTTTCTTCTTCGGGGATCCGGTTCCGGAGATCAGGAACTGCACCATTGTCGACAACACGGCCGAAAACGGCGGGGGCGGCCTGTTTACCCAGAGGACCGAGGACGTCCTGGTGGAGAACTGTATCCTCACCGGCAACAGCGCCGCGTATGGCGACCAGTATGCGCTCTCCATCGGCTACCCCGGGTACCCCTCTCGGATGACCATCCGGTACAGCGACGTGGTGGGGGACACCTTTGTCGATCCGTGGAGTGAAGTCCTGGTCGGCCCGGGGATGCTCTACGAGGATCCGCTTTTCGCCTTCGGCCCCGGGGGCGCGTACTACCTCAGCCAGACCGCTGCCGGTCAGGATGCGGACAGCCCCTGCGTCGACGCCGGCAACCCGGCCGGCGACATGGTCTTCGGGACCACCCGCACCGACTCGGTCCAGGACGGCGGCGTGGTGGACATGGGCTACCACTCCTTCCTCCCCGGCGAAAACACCCCGCCCGACACGCTGATCCGCAGCGGACCGGAGAACGGCAGGGGCGTCCGCAGCCCGGTTGCGGTCTTCACCTTCGGTGGCACCGACGAGGACTACCAGGAGAACGTGCTGCAGTATTCCTGGCGTCACAACGCCGGGCCATGGTCCGACTGGTCGGCCGCCGACCGGGCGGCCCTCGACGACCTGGGAGAGGACGGGACAGACCACCTGTTCGAGGTCCGCTCGCGGAACCCGCGGGGCGATATCGACCCTTCGCCGGCGAGGCGTTCGTTCAGCTACCATGAGTGGATCCCGGACGACCGGATGACCCGCATCGTGGCTGGCCCCGGCCCGGGGCCGGGCAACCCGCCACTGGTGAGGACGGGCCTGGGCCAGTGGCTGGCCTATTCCGTGATGCGCTGCGGCGTCAACGTGGCCGCCGGCGACATCGACGGCGACGGCACCGACGAGGTGATCACCGGGCCGGGCCCAGGCGAGGTCTTCGGCCCCCACGTCCGCTGCTTCGAGCCCGACGGCGCCGTGGTGCACAACGCCGGGTTCCTGGCCTACGGCACGAACAAGTATGGCGTGAAGGTGGCGGCCGGCGACGTGGACGGTGACGGCATCGACGAGATCATCACCGGAGCCGGGCCCGGGGCCGTGTTCGGGCCCCACGTCAGGGGCTGGAACTGGGACGGCGGCCCGGCGTCCACGCCGATCCCCGGCATCAGTTTCTTTGCCTACGGCACCCTGCGCTGGGGTGTCAACGTGGCCTGCGGCGACCTCGACGGTGACGGCACGGACGAGATCATTACCGGCGCCGGGCCGGGAGCGGTCTTCGGTCCCCACGTCAGGGGGTGGCGTTATGACGGCAGCGAAACCTTGCCGATGAGCGGGGTGAGCTACTTCGCCTTTGCCACACCGAAATACGGTGTCAACGTCTCCGCCGGCGATCTCGACGGGGACGGCATCGACGAGATCATCACCGGGGCCGGGCCGGGGCCAACCTTCCATACCCATGTCCGCGCCTGGGATTATGACGGAGTGGAGATCAATCAGATGCCGGGGGTCAGCTTCTTCGCCTTCCCCGACCTGCGTTTCGGCGCCGTGGTGGGGGCAGCCGACGTTGACGACGACGGTCTGGACGAACTGCTCACCCTGCCCGGCCCTGGCCCGTCGAACGGTTCGTTGATCCTGCCCTGGAGCGTGGAGAACGGTGAGCCCATTTGGGACTGGTGGTGGGAGCAGTATCAGACCTTCGACCGCTGGCTGACCCACGGCGGCACCGTGGCCGGGTCGAAGAACGGGTGGGAGTAGCCTCGCTGCCCACCTACTCCACCAGCAGGATGGCGTAGCGGTTCATCTCCCGCTCGTAGGTGTCGAGCACAACGATGGGCATGCAGGCGTGGCGGGCGGTGGCGAAGACGTCCACGGCCAGGCCCTCGGGGGAGGGCCGGGCGTTCTTCGGGTGCTCGCACAGGTCTTTCGTCGGGACGCACTCGTCGCAGAAGTTGCAGGGGTCGACGAAAAGCACGAAGGCCTTGTGGTGGCCGGCGAGGAAGACCGCCCGCTCGAGGTTGAGCAGCCCGCCGTTGATCTTCCGGGTCCAGTCGTGCCGGTCCTCGGGCTTCTCCACCGTGCCGGTAAAGCGGAGCAGCAGGGCGTGCTCGTACTCGGCGAAGAAGCGCTCGCACTCGGCCAGCGAAGGGACGTTGGGCGGGCAGACCGCGCACTTGCCGTGGTGGGGGCAGCCGAACTCGCACTTCATCCGCACCCACTGCGCGGTGACGATCTCCTTCGGGTCGAGCCAGGCGTAGGTGTCCTCCTCGTGTCCCCGTTCTTTTAGAATTGTTTCCACGCTTCCCTTGACCGACATCGATTCCTCTCGCGTCAGTGACTCCAGAAAAACCTGATCAGCGCGGCGAGCAGCAGGATCAGCACGGCCCAGAAGACGATGGCCCAGCGGGTGGCCTTCTTCGCCTTGCGGCCCTCCCACCAGGTGGCCGGGCGGACCTTCTGGAAGAGGAAGGTCACCACCCCGGCGAGGTTGACGCAGGCCACGTTGGTGGTGAACAGCGCGGTGGCGCGCAGGGCCAGGTCCGGGCGGCCGGCGCCGAGCATCAGGCCGGCGGTGGCCAGCGGGGGCAGCAGGGCCACGGCCACCATCACCCCGATCAGGGCGGCGGGCAGGCCGGTGGTGAAGGCCAGGGCGCCGGCCACGCCGG
>Ga0180435_10004817_pt1 | contig 13222 bp, 10 predicted proteins | sample SS_ome_3_FD_132467 | JGI IMG/M metagenome (GOLD analysis project Ga0180435, IMG submission 132467) | Hypersaline lake sediment archaeal communities from the Salton Sea, California, USA - SS_3_S_1 metaG | ecosystem: Environmental > Aquatic > Non-marine Saline and Alkaline > Hypersaline >... | reverse complement strand
TCGCAAGCGCAAGGGGCAACATACGGGGCCAGCCGTACCCATGTCAAGCGCGGGCGGACGGGGGCCGCCAGCGCCACGAGTCGGTACACTCGGGCATGCGACGAGACGAACTGGTGCGCTGGCTCGACGACTACCTTGCGATCGGCGACTACGAAGACAAGTCGCTCAACGGCCTGCAGGTCGAGGGGCGCGACGAGGTCACCAAGGTCGCGGTGGCCGTCGATGCCACCCTGGCGACCCTCGAGCAGGCCGCCGACATGGGCGCCGACATGCTCATCACCCACCATGGCCTCTTCTGGGGCCAGGTCCTGCCGATCGTGGGGCCCCACCGCCGCCGCGTCGCATACCTCCTGCGCCACGAGATCAGCCTCTACACGTGCCACATTCCCCTCGACGCCCACCGCGAGGTCGGCAACAACTACGGCATCGCCCGGTTGCTCGGCCTCGACGAGCTCGAGGACTTCGCGTACCACGGGAGCCGGCCCATCGGCGTCAAGGGCCGCTTCCCGACGCCGATGGCGCTCCGCGACCTCGCCGACCTCATCGAGCGCGAACTCGGCGAGTCCGTCCTGGTGCATGCGGGCGGCCCGCTCGAGATCGCGACCCTCGGCATCGTCTCCGGGGGCGCCGCCGGCGACGTCATCGCGGCCGCGCGCGAGGGCCTCGATGCCTTCCTGACCGGCGAGCCCAGCCACGCCCTGTTCGCCGAGCCCTTCGAACGCGGCGTCAACGCGCTCTTCGCGGGCCACTACATGACCGAGACGGTCGGCGTGAAGCTCCTGGCCCGCGAGCTGGAGGCGCGCTTCGGCCTCGCGACCGAGTTCGTCCTCCTGCCCACCGGCCTGTGAGCGAGGGCTCGGCGGCCGGCCGCTTCATCGTCTTCGAGGGCCCCGAAGGCGCCGGCAAATCGACCCAGATCGCCCGCCTGGCCGCCCGGCTGCGGGCCGGCGGCCACGACCCGCTGGTCACCCGCGAGCCCGGCGGCACCCCCGCGGGCGACCGCATCCGCGGGGTGCTGCTCGACCCCGAGCTGCGGGTCGACGCGGCCACGGAGTTCCTCCTCTACGCCGCGGCACGAGCCCAGCACGTTTCCGAGGTCATCGGGCCAGCGCTCGCCGACGGGCGCATCGTGCTCAGCGACCGCTTCGCCGCCGCCTCGGTCGCGTACCAGGGGTACGGGCGCGGGCTCGACCTCGAGTGGATCCACGACGTCAACGCGCGCGTCACCATCGGCCTGCGCCCCGACCTCATCGTGCTGCTCGACCTCGAACCGAGCATCGGCCTGACGCGCGTCGCCGCCCGCGGCCGGCCCGACCGCCTCGAGGTCGCCGAACTGGCCTTCCACCTGCGGGTCCGCACGGGCTTCGCCGCGCTGGCGGCCGCCGATCCCGACCGCTGGCGCGTCTTCGACGCCGGCCAGCCGGCGGCCACACTGGAAGCGCAGGTGTGGCGGTCGATCGCACCCGTCCTGGGGTTGCGACCGTGACGCGCCGGGGAACGACGCGCAGGTTCCGCCCCGCGACGTGGGCCGCGCTGATCGCCCTCGCCCTCGCCGCCAGCGCGTGCTCGGCCCAGGGGATCGAGCGGCTCGTCCCCGAGGTCGGGCGCACCCTGCCGCACGACCGCGACGCGTTCACCCAGGGGCTGCTGTTCGCCGACGGGCGCTTCTTCGAGAGCAGCGGCCGTTACGGGCTCTCCGACCTGCGCGAGGTCGACGTGGACGACGGCACCGTCGTGCGCCGCCGGGCGCTGGAGGGCCGCTTCTTCGCCGAGGGCCTGGCGCTGGTCGGCGACCGGCTGATCCAGCTGACGTACCGCGAGAACACGGCGCTGGTCTACGACCGCGACACCTTCGAAGAGGTCGCCCGCTTCCGCTACGAGGGCGAGGGCTGGGGCCTGTGCTTCGACGGCCGGGGCCTGTGGATGTCGGACGGCTCGTCGACGCTGCAGCGCCGCGACGCGACCACCTTCGAGCTGACCCGTCGCCTCGAGGTTCGCCGCGACGGTCGCCCCGTAGCGCGCCTCAACGAGCTCGAGTGCGTCGGCGACCACGTCTACGCCAACGTCTGGTTGACGACCGAGATCGTGCGGATCGAGGCCGCCAGCGGCCGCGTGGACGCGGTCGTCGATGCGGCCGCGCTGGTGCCAGACGACCCCCTCGTGCGCGCGAACCGCGACGCCGTCCTCAACGGTATGGCGCACGATCCGGAGACGGGGCGCTGGTGGCTGACGGGCAAGCTGTGGCCGGTGCTCTACGAGGTCCGCTGGGTGGCGGCGGAGCGCTGACGCACGGCCACGTCAACCGCGGCTCCCCGCCCGCCGTCCGCGTATCCCGTCGGCCAAGAGGTTGATGCTGAGCACCGCCAGGACGATCGCCGCGCCCGGGAACACGGACAGCCACCACGCGCGCCGCACGAAGGCCTGGGCGTTGTTGAGCAGGTAGCCCCAGCTGACGAGGTTGGGGTCGCCGAAGCCGAGGAACGAGAGGCTCGCCTCGACCAGGATGGCGTTGCCGACCTGCAGCGCGGCGTAGGCGACCACGGGGGTCAGGACGTTGGGGAGCACGTGGCGCAGCAGGATGCGCGGGCCCGCGCCGCCGAGCGCCCGAGCCGCCAGGACGTACTCGCGCTCCTTGACCGTGAGCACGCCGGCGCGCGCGACGCGCGCGATGATCCCCCAGCTGGTGAGCGCCAGCACGGCGATCAGGTTCGCGAGGCTGGCGCCGAAGAGGGCCACGACCACCAGCGCCAGGAAGAAGCGCGGCAGCACCAGCACCAGTTCGGTGAAGCGCATGAGCAGGTCGTCGACGGCGCCCCCGCGGTAGCCCGCCACCCCGCCGATCAGCAGGCCGAGCGTGAGCGACACCACCGCCACCGTCGCCCCGACGATCAGCGACACCCGGGCGCCGTGCAGCACGGCGCGCAGCAGGTCGCGGCCGAGATCGTCGGTCCCGAACGGGTGGGCCGCCGACGGGGGCGCGAAGGGCGCGCCGGCGGCCGCGAACGGATCGCCCGGCGCCAGCGTGCCCGCGAGCAGGGCCAGCAGCACGAACGCAAGCGTCAGCGCGCCCCCCACGAGCAGCGATGGGCTGAGCGCCGGCGGCCGGCGCGGCGCCCAGCCGCGGGCCGCCAGCCACCGCTCAGCCATAGCGGATCCTCGGGTCGAGCGCGGCGTAGAGCAGGTCGACGAGCAGGGTCGAGAGCACCACGGCGACCGTCAGGAGCAGGAACATGCTGCTGACGATCGCCTGGTCCCGCGCCAGCATGGCGGAGAGCAGCAGGCGGCCCAGGCCGGGCCAGGCGAAGACGGTCTCGGTCAGGACGGCGCCCGAGAACATGAACCCGACCTGCGCCCCGATGACGGTGACGACGGGCAGCAACGCGTTGCGCAGCGCGTGCTTGCCGAGCACCACTCGCCCGTGCAGGCCCTTGGCGACCGCCGTGCGGACGTAGTCCTGGCCCAACACGTCGATGAGGCTGGCCCGGGCCACGCGGGCGATCGGCGCCAGGAACTGCACGGTGAGGGCCGTCACGGGCAGGACCATGTGCCGGGCGACGTCCAGCGCACCGGCCCACCCCTGGGCGTCGAGTCGGACGTCGCGCATCCCCTGCACTGGGAAGGCCTCCAGCCGGACCGCGAAGACCAGCAGCAGCAACTGAGCGAGCCAGAAGACCGGCACCGCGTGACCGAGCAGCGAGACGGTGCTCACGGCGGTGTCGCCCAGCGAGTGCGGTCGGCGCGCCGCCAGCACCCCGAGCGCCAGCCCGATCGCGGTGGACAGGAGCAGCGCGGGTCCGATGAGCAGGAGGGTGGCCGGCAGGCGGCCGAGCACGGCCGTCACGGCGGGCTGCTGGAGGCGGTAGGAGAATCCGAGGTCGCCACGCAGCACCCGGCCCATGTACGCCGCGAAGCGCTCGCCCAGCGGGCGATCGAGCCCGAAGCGTTCGCGCATCATCGCGTAGTAGGCGGCGTCGCCGTCCTCGCCCGCGAGGGCCACGATCGGGTCGCCGGGCGCGAGCTCGATCAGCAGGAAGGTGAGGACGGCGACCGCCAACAGCAGCGGCACGGCCTGCGCCAGGCGGCGCGCGACGAAGGCGAGCAAGGTGGGTGCGCCGACCTCCTAGCGGGCGATCCAGGCGGCCTCGGCCGGGCTGCCGCTCCAGGGGGCCAGGCCGCGCACCTCGGCACGCCCGGCCGCGCTGAACTGCGTCTCGACCAGCCACAGAACCGGCAACTCGTCGACCAGCAGGCGCTGGACCTCGGCGTAGAGGCGGCCGCGCTCCGCGACGTCGGCCTGCGACGCCGCCTCCGCGAAGAGGCGATCGACCTCGGGGTTGACGTAGGCGGCGGCGTTGGAGAAGGGGATGTTGCCGATGTTGCTCGACACGTACACGCGCGCGACGCCGATCGCCGGATCGCTGTTGTTGCAGTAGCTGATGACGTTGGTGTCGAAGTCGCGCTGCTCGAAGACGCGGGAGATGAACGCGGCGCGGTCGAGCGCGACCAGCTCGAGCTGGACGCCGACCTGCGCCAGGTTCTGGCGCAGCACCTCGCCGTACTTGGCGAAGGCCGGGAAGTGCAGGAAGGTGGCCGCGAAGCGCGTACCGTCGGCGCCGCGCGGGTGGCCGGCCTCGTCGAGCAGGGACTCGGCGAGGGCGGGGTCGAACGGGTACGCGCGGACGTCGTCGCTGTAGGCGAAGGCGAGCTGGCTGTGGATCGGCCCGCTGGCGACCCGGCCGCGGCCGAAGAGGACCTGGTCGAGCACCTGCTGCCGGTCGATCGCGTGGGCGAAGGCCTGCCGCACCCGGGGGTCGGCGAAGCGCTCGCGCTCGAGGTTGAACGACATCGTCATCACGCAGAAGCCGCCGCCCGAGCCGCTGTTCGGCGTGAAGACGGTCACCTCCGGCAGGGCGTCGACACGGTCCAGTTCGCCGGCGGGGAGGCCGCCGATGAAGTCGACCTCGCCGCGCTCGAGCGCCAGCAGTCGGGTGTTGGCGTCGGGGATGACGCGGAAGACCAAGCGGTCGAGGTACGGCAGGCCGGGCTTGAAGTAGTCGTCGTTGCGCGCCAGGACGACGCGATCGTCGACGACGTACTCGACGAAGCGGTAGGGGCCGGTCCCGACGGGCGCGAGGTTCTCGGGCGCGTTCTGCACGTCGGCGACCGACGCGTACACGTGGCGCGGCAGGATGGGCGCCTCGGTGACGTTGAGCTGCTGGAGGAACGGCGCGTACGGCTCGCGGAAGACGAAGGTGACGGTGAGGTCGTCGGGTGTCTCGATGCGCTCGAGCCGCCCCGCGAGGCCGGTCCGCGTGCGGGCGTGGTAGCGCAGCAGCACCTGCTGGAAGGTGAAGGCGACGTCGGCCGAGGTGAACGGCTCGCCGTCGTGCCAGCGGACCCCGGCGTGCAGGTGGAAGGTGTACCGGCGGGCGTCGTCGCTGACCTCCCAGGCGCGGGCGAGGTCGGGGTAGGGGTTCGCCTGGTCGTCGAGGCCCACGAGGCCGTTGAACAGCGAGTCGGCGACCGCGTGGACCTCCGAGCCGGTAGAGATGGCCGGGTTCAGGTGACCGGGGTTCTGACCGATGCCGATGACCAGGGTCCCGCCGCGCTTCGGGGCCTCGTGCCCGGGATTCTCGTTCCCGAGGGCGTCTTGGGCGAGGGCCGGGGCGCCGAGCAGCGCCAAGGCGACGAGCGGCAGCAACACCCGCTGCGGGAGGTGGGATCGGCGGGTGGCGGCGTGGTTCATCGGCGCTCCTTCGGATCGGCGGCCGCGACGCGCTTGCGGAAGTGGCCGTTCAGGGTCGTGCGGTGGCCGTCCATGGTGGTGGCGGGCACGGTGGCGGTCTCGCTCAGCGGTTCGAGGCCGTGGGCGGCGAGGTAGACCTCCAACTCGGCGCGGTGCACCAGAACGGACGGTCGGTCGTCGAAGACGCGCCGGTAGCCGTGGGGCTCGCCCGAGACCGGCTCGAGCGGCGGCGCGTCATGACCGGTCTCCGGGGTGAAGTGGGTGAGGATGAGCTCGCCGCCCGGTGCCAGGACGCGCGCGATCTCCCCGACCGCTCGCTGCCACGCGCGCCACGAGCCGGCGCCCGGCAGGACCCCGATCGCGATCACCGCGTCGAACCACCCGTCCCCGAACGCGCCGAGATCGGCCATGTCGCCGTGGCGCACGCGAGCGGCGGCCTCCTCCCAGCCCAGGTGCGCGGCGAGGCGTTCGCGGGTGTGCGCAACCATGGCGGACGAGGCGTCGAGCGCCCAGACGTCGAACCCCGCCGACGCGAGCCAGTCGGCGTTGCGGCCGGCCGCGCAGCCGAGATCGAGCACGCGGGCCACGCGGGGCCGCTGGCCGAAGCGCTCGACGACGCGGTCGTCGGGCGGCCGGGCCGCGAACCAGGCGACCGTGTCCGGGCGCTCCCAGAAGGGTGGCTCGCGCTCGGATCGGAGCACCTCACGTTCGGCCACCACCTCGCCCACGCCCACCACCTCCCAGCGCACCCTTATCGCAAGGATTCGCTATTGCGAAGAGCGTAGCAGGACGTTGGTGGTGACCGGAGGGACAATCTCCCCCGAACCGCGCGCGGCCGGTCGCTGGGACCCGCGCGACTTGCCCGGGGGCCACGTCGGTGGTACACCGGCGGCAGCGATGTCGCACCACACGTGGAACTACCAGGACGCCCTGCGCAAGGCCGGCTACCGCGTCACGCCGCAGCGCGAGCTGATCATGGACCTCATCTGCGAGAGCGACGTGCGCATGACGGCACCCCAGCTGTGCGAGGCGGCGCGCGCGCGGGTCCCGGCGATCAACCCCACCACGGTCTACCGCAACCTGCACTTCCTGCTCGAGCGGCGCCTCATCCGGGCGCACGAGCGCGACGGTCCCACGACCTACGCGTTGGCGGGCCCCCACGCCGCGCACCACCACCTGGTGTGCCGCGACTGCGGCGCCGAGCTGGAGATCCCCGAGAGCGCGACGGCGGCGTTCTACGCCCAGTTGGAGCGCGACTTCGGCTTCGCCGTCGAGAGCGACCACCTCATGCTCAAGGGGCGCTGCTCCAACTGCCGCCGGCGCGGCGCCGAAGGCTGACCCCGACTCGAGACCGCGCCGCGAGGCACGCGGCGCGGTGGATCGATCACTGTGGGTGGGGCCTCGGTCAGTCGGTGCCCGAAGCCGCCGCAGGCGCCGAAGCGGCCGCCTGCGGGGGCGGTGGCGCCTCGCCCTTGGGCGACTCGGCCTTCGGTGCGTCGCTCTTGCCGGCGGGCTTGCTCGCGCCGTTCTTGCCGCGGCTGTCGGTCACGTAGAAGCCGCTGCCCTTGAAGGCGATGCCCACGGGCTGGATGACGCGCTTGACGGGGTCACCGGTGGCCGGGTCGGCGGTGAGCGCGGCTTCGGTGATGCGCTGCTCGACCTCGAAGGTGGCCCCCGTCGTCAGGTTCTTGTAGACGTAGACCGGCATGGTCCCTCCATGGCGAACGTGGTGTGGGGTGGCGCGTCGCTACGTACCCCCGGGGGATACCGGCGCACGAGCGTGAGTCTAGCATCCCTGCGACGCTGCGCGCATGTCGGACGCGTCACCGGCACCCCCGCAGCCGCCATCCGAGGGCCTCCGGACGCTGGGTGCACCACCCGACGGCGGCGTGAGCCGGGCACGGGCCGAGGCGCCCCTCGGTGCTACCATGGCCGACGGCCGGCCCGAGGCCTCGTCGGCAGGGACGGTGGCCCGCACGATGCGTGCGGACCCGCTCGCTTCGTACGGACCCGCGCCCTCGGTGCGGCGGAGGCCTGCATGCCCGCGATCGTCGCCCGCAATCTCACCAAACGCTACGGCCGCGCCGTGGCCGTCGACGACGCCTCGTTCGAGATCGGCCGCGGCGAGCTCGTCGGTTTCCTCGGCCCCAACGGCGCCGGCAAGACGACCACCCTGCGGATGCTCGCCGGGCTGATCCGGCCGACCTCCGGCGAGGGCCGCGTCCTCGACCAGCGCGTGCCCGGGCCTGCCCTGCGCCGGGTGGGCACGATGATCGAGGAGCCGAGTTTCTACCCCTACATGACCGGACGCGACAACCTGCGGTACGGCGCCAGGCTCCACGGCGGCGTCCCCGAGCGCCGCATCGACGAGGTGCTCGACTTCGTCAAGCTCGACCGAGCCTCCGACAAGCGCGTCAAGGCCTACTCCCAGGGCATGCGCCAGCGCCTCGGCCTCGCCCGCTCGCTGCTGTGGTCGCCCGACGTGCTGCTGCTCGACGAGCCCACCAACGGCCTCGACCCGGTCGGCATCGCCGAGATCCGCGAGAACCTGCGCGCCGTGGCCGCCGAGGGGGTGACCGTGCTCGTCAGCAGCCACATCTTGGCCGAGATCGAGAAGCTGGTCGACCGCATCCTGGCGATCGACCACGGCAAGCTGGTGTACGACGGCCCGCTCGACGCCCTCGTGCACCGCCTCGACGCCGACGCCGTCACGGTCCACCTCCGCGCCGACGACGGGCCTGCCCTGCTGGCCGCGCTGCGCGACCTCGGTCTCGAGGCCGTGGCCGAGGGCGAGTTGGGGGCGCGCGTGACGCTGCCACCGGCGGAAGCCGACGCGCTCGTCGGACGCCTGGTGGGTGCGGGCGTCACCGTCCTGGAGGCCCGCCGCCAGGTCGACGACCTCGAGGGCGCCTACCTGCGCCTGGTCCGCGGCGACGGGAGGCCCTCGTGAACGCGTTCTGGAACGTCGTCTCCGCCGAGCTCTTCAAGCTCGTGCGCAAGCGCCGCACCTACGTGCTGGCGGGCCTGTGGTGGCTGCTCCTGCCGACGCTCGTGCTGATCGTCGGCCGGGTGCTGACGAGCAACCTCGCCGCGTCGTTCGCCAACGAGGCGGGCGGCGTCGACCTGATCGTGCAGACGATCGCGTCGCCGTTCGGCATCGCGCTCATCGGCGTCGTCGGCCCGGCCTACGTCTCGCCACCCTTCTACGTCATCGTCGTCGCGGCGCTGGCCGCCGTCCTCATCGGCGAGGAGCGCAGCCACAAGATGTGGAAGACGATCCTGGTGGCCCAGCCGTCGCGGCCCGCGGTGCTCGCGGGCAAGCTGGTGACCGCCATGCTCGTGGTCGGCGTCCTGCTCGGCGGCGCGCTGCTGAGCGGCGTCGCCTTCGGGGCTGCCGGCACCCTCTTCCTGCCGACGACCTTCGCCGGCGACTGGGGCGGTCTCCTGCAGACCTACCTGCTGCAGTGGGCGTTCACGGGGGCCATCGTGGCGTTCGCCTTCCTCATGGTCCACCTGGCGCGCAACGTCGCCGTCGGGCTGATCCTGGTGTTCTTCCTGCCGGGACTGCTGGAGACGCTGTACACCGTGTACGCCGCCGTCGTCGGCTTCCAACCGGTCAACCGCTTCAACGTGTTCCTCCAGGGCATCCGCTTGCGGCAGGTGCTGGAGGACCTGCCCACCTACTTCTTCACGGCCAACGTGTACGCGCCGGCCCGGGCCCCTGTCCGCGAGCTGGCCGCCACCTTCACGACCGAGGCCGCCGCGGACGGCGTCGACCTCTCCGGCCTGCTCGGCAGCAACATCACGATCGAGCGCGCGGCGGTCGTCGCGACCGTCTACGCACTGCTCTTCCTGGCACTGCTCACCTGGCGCTTCCTGCGCGCCGACGTCGATTGATCGCCGAACGCGCCGCGCCCGCGTCGCGGCACCGACGGGGCTACACTTGGACGCCATGACGCCCCCGCCCCACGCCGAGCACCCGCTGGCACGCCACCTGCGCGAGCGGGTGCTCGTCCTCGACGGCGCCATGGGCACGATGATCCAGCGGGCCGCGCTCGCCGAGGCGGACTTCCGGGGCGCGCGCTTCCGCGACCACCCACGCGACCTGCGCGGCGCCAACGACCTCCTCGCGCTGACCCGCCCCGAACTGATCCGCGGCATCCACGACGCCTACCTCGCGGCCGGCGCGGACCTCATCGAGACGAACACCTTCAACGCGACCCGCCTGGGCCTGGCCGACTACGGCCTCGAGGCACACGTGGCGGACGTCAACCGCGCCGCCGCCCGCCTCGCCCGCGCCGCCGCCGACGCCGCCTCCACGCCCGAGCGCCCACGCTGGGTGGCCGGCGCGATCGGGCCGACGAACAAGACGCTGTCGCTGTCCCCGAGGGTCGAGGACCCCGGCTTCCGCGAGGTGACGTGGGACGAGGTCGCCGACGGCTACCACGAGCAGGCCGCCGCGCTCATCGAGGGCGGCGTCGACGTGCTGCTGCTCGAGACCGTCTTCGACACGCTCATGGTCAAGGCCGCCCTGTTCGCCTGCGAGGAGGCGATGGCGGCCGCCGGCCGCCACCTGCCGCTCATCGTCTCCGGCACGATCACGGACGCCTCCGGGCGCACGCTGTCGGGCCAGACGCTCGAGGCCTTCTGGACCTCGATCGCCCACACCGACCTGCTGGCCGTCGGGCTCAACTGCGCGCTCGGCCCCAAGGAGCTGCGCCCCTACGTCGAGGAGCTGGCGCGCCTCGCGCCGGTGTTCACGGTCGTCTACCCCAACGCCGGTCTGCCGAACGCGTTCGGCGGCTACGACGAGGGCCCCTCGGAGATGACGCCCGTGCTGCGCGAGTTCGTGGCGGAGGGGTGGGTCAACGTGCTCGGCGGCTGCTGCGGCACCACCCCCGAGCACGTCCGCGCGTTCGCCGAGGCCGTCCGCGACCTGCCGCCTCGGGTCCCGCCCGCACCCGATGCCGCCCCGCGCTTCGCCGGCCTCGAGCCGCTGGTGGTTCGGCCCGAGACCAACCTCGTCAACGTCGGCGAGCGCACCAACGTCACCGGCTCGCGCAAGTTCGCCCGCCTCGTCCGCGCAGGCGACCTCGGCGCCGCGCTCGACATCGCGCGCGAGCAGGTGGCGGGCGGCGCGCAGGTGATCGACGTCAACTTCGACGAGGGCATGATCGACGGCCCCGCCACGATGGCCGCGTTCCTGCGCCTGCTGGCCACCGAGCCCGACGTGGCCAGGGTGCCGGTCATGCTCGACTCGTCGTCGTGGCCGGTGCTGGAAGAGGGCCTGCGGCACCTGCAGGGCAAGGGCATCGTCAACTCGATCTCGCTCAAGGAGGGCGAGGCGGAGTTTCTGCGCCAGGCGCGCATGGTCCGCCGCTACGGCGCCGCCGTCGTCGTCATGGCCTTCGACGAGGACGGCCAGGCCGACAGCCTCGAACGGCGGACCGCGGTCTGCGCGCGCGCCTACCGCCTGCTCGTCAGCGTGGCGGGCTTCGCCCCCCAGGACCTGATCTTCGACCCCAACGTGCTCACGGTCGGCACCGGCATCGCCGAACACGCGCGCTACGCCGTCGACTTCATCGAGGCGGTCCGCTGGATCAAGGCGAACCTCCCCGGGGCGCTCACCTCGGGCGGCATCTCGAACGTCTCCTTCGCCTTCCGCTCCAACCACGCCGTTCGCGAAGCCATGCATGCGTCCTTCCTCTATCACGCCGTTCACGCGGGCCTCGACCTGGCGATCGTCAACCCCGAGACGCTCACCGTCTACGAGACGATCCCGGACGACCTGCTCGAGCGCGTCGAGGACGTCCTGTTCGACCGGCGCCCCGACGCCACCGAGCGCCTGATCGCCTTCGCCGAGGGCATGGACCCGGCGGTCGCCACGGCCCGGGCCCGCGACCTCGCGTGGCGCGACTGGCCGGTCGAGCGACGCCTGCGCCACGCCCTGGTGCAGGGCATCGACGAGCACGTGCAGGCCGACGCACTGGACGCGCTGGCCGAGCTCGGCCGCCCCCTCCGGGTGATCGAAGGCCCGCTGATGGACGGCATGAACGAGGTCGGCGACCTCTTCGGCAGCGGCAAGATGTTCCTGCCGCAGGTCGTGAAGAGCGCACGGGTGATGAAGAAGGCCGTCGCCGTCCTCACGCCCTACCTGGAGGCGGAGGAGGCGGCCGGCACCGGCCGCGCGGCCGGCAAGGTGTTGCTCGCCACCGTCAAGGGCGACGTGCACGACATCGGCAAGAACATCGTCGGCGTGGTGTTGGGCTGCAACGGGTTCGAGGTGATCGACCTCGGGGTGATGGTGAGCGCCGAGCGCATCCTCGACACCGCAGCCGAGCGCGGCGTCGACGCGGTCGGGCTCTCGGGCCTGATCACGCCCTCGCTGGAAGAGATGGTGCACGTGGGGCGCGAGATGACCCGCCGCGGCCTCGAGCTGCCCCTACTCATCGGCGGCGCCACCACCTCGCGGGCGCACACGGCGGTGAAAATCGCCCCCGCCTACGCCGGCCTCACGGTGCACGTGCTCGACGCCTCGCGGGCCGTCGGGGTGCTGAACCGGGCGGTCTCGCCCGGCCTGCGACCCGGCCTCGCGAGCGAGGTCGCCGAGCAGTACGCCACCCTGCGCGCCCAGCACGCCGAGCGCGACGCCGGCCGGCAGTTGCTGCCGATCGCCGAGGCGCGCGCCCGCGCGCCGCGCTGGGACGCCTGGGGCCACGTGGTCCGGCCGCGGGCGCCGGGCGTCCACGTCCTGAGGGACTACCCGCTCGACGAGCTCGTCGAACGCATCGACTGGGGCCCGTTCTTCCAGACCTGGGAGATCGCCGGCCGCTACCCCGACGTGCTCGACGACCCCGTCGTCGGCGGCGCCGCGCGCGACCTGATGACCGACGCCCGGGCGATCCTGGAACGGATCACCGTGGAGGGCTGGCTCGAGGCGCGCGCGGCCTACGGCCTCTTCCCCGCCGCCGCCCGCGGCGACGACCTGCTCCTGTACACGGACGAGACCCGGACGGCGATCCGGGCCATCGTGCCCACCCTGCGTCAGCAGACGGCCAAGCGCCCCGGCCAGCCCAACCTCTCCCTCGCCGATTACGTGGCGCCGGAGGGCTCTGGGATCGCCGACTGGGCCGGCACCTTCGTCGTGTCGATCCATGGCGCGGAGGAGCGCGCCCGCGCCTTCGAGGCCGAGCACGACGACTACCACGCGATCATGGTCAAGGCGCTCGCCGACCGCCTGGCGGAGGCCTTCGCGGAGCGGCTGCACGAACGCGTGCGCACCGAGTTCTGGGGCTACGCCCCGGACGAACGCCTCGGCCACGCCGACCTGATCGCCGAGGCCTACCGCGGCATCCGCCCGGCGCCCGGCTACCCCGCCTGCCCCGACCACCGCGGTAAGTCCACGATCTTCGAGCTGCTCGACGCCGAAATGGCCCTGGGGGTGGCGCTGACCTCGTCGCTTGCGATCACACCCAC
>Ga0180435_10004816_pt1 | contig 13223 bp, 16 predicted proteins | sample SS_ome_3_FD_132467 | JGI IMG/M metagenome (GOLD analysis project Ga0180435, IMG submission 132467) | Hypersaline lake sediment archaeal communities from the Salton Sea, California, USA - SS_3_S_1 metaG | ecosystem: Environmental > Aquatic > Non-marine Saline and Alkaline > Hypersaline >... | reverse complement strand
CGCAAAAAATCGTGACAAGGAGGAATGAAACAACCGTGGCTGAAGCAGTTCGACTGGAACGTGGTGGTCGAAATCAACCGCCTGTTGTGCGAACCGAATTCTGCCTTTCACGGCCCCACCTCCGACGGGCACGAACTGGCGAAAGCCCAGTGGGAGGCTGTACTTGATAGAGACCCCTTCAACGAATCCGCCCGGAAAGAAATCGATTATCTCGACATGGTAATTCTCACTGGAAAAGCCTCTGAATTGAGAGAGAAAGCTATCCAGCTTCTCGAGACCCTGGGTCCCGAGTCGGCACGACAGACATACCGGCAGGCTCTCCAGGTGTATGAGCGTATTTTCAGCCTCGCTATGGGGACGGAGGAAGCAGGAAAGAAGGCGAAGAAGGATTTTGAGGATCTGAAACGAAGATTTCAGGAGAAGTCGGCGATTCCGGATGAGAAAAAAGGGCTTAAAATCCTGAAAGTCGCGATGGAAAACATGTTTCCTTCCCTCATCTATCAGTATCGTGATCATCCTGTCGGTACGGTCACCCTGAAAAATATCCTGGATACCGACATTCGCGGGATTACAGCGTCGGTATCGCTGCGGAAGTATGTCGATTTTCCCACCGATTCGAGGGAACTGCCCCTTCTCAAGGCAGGGCAGGAGGCGGAAATTCCCCTTTATCTTACCTTCAACGAAGAGGTTTTTTCCCTCCAGGAAGATCTGCCGGTACAGCTGCGGATAGAGGTGAAGGGGCAGGCAGGGGGAACTGAGGTTTCTGGAGGGACCACTGCAACAGCTACCCTGTACAGGCGGACCGCTCTCACGTGGGACAGTACATCCAAACTGGCTTCCTTCATCATGCCCAATGAACACATCGTCTCCGGTTTTTCCCACCGGGTTCTCAATACCGAAGTGGATTCAGGCGATTCCGGTTTTACCTCGAGAATGGAGCGGGCAGTCAGAATTTGCGATGCTCTGGGGTCCTACGGTATCAATTACGTGGAAGATCCCGATTCTCCCATTTCCAGGATACTGGGCAGAGATGCCATTGTTGATACTGTTCGATTCCCCCGGACCACCCTGTATATTAAGTCGGGAGACTGCGATGATTCCACCGCGCTTCTCACCTCTTTATTCGAATCCGCCGGCATCAGGTCCGCGATTCTTACCACCCCGGGACACGTGTTCTGCGCTTTCGATTCGGGGGAACCGGAAGAAAACAGGTGGCTGTTTACAACGGAGAAGATGGAGGCTATTCCTTATGACGGAACTCTCTGGATTCCGGTGGAAACCACGGTTTTGCAGAAAGGTTTTCCGACAGCCTGGCAGGAAGCGTCCCGGCTTGTGCGTAAACACAGCAGAGCAGGAGAACTGGAGTTTCTCCCGGTGCACGCTCTTCGAGAGACGTATCCGCCCCTTCCTGTCGGGGAAAGTTCTTTTGTTGTCGCGGAACCGCCGGAGAGTGAAGTTGACCGGCTGTACGGCGATTCGGTAAACCGAGTGAAAGGAGAGCTCCACGCAGAGGGAATAGCTGAGCTGGAACGGACCCTGACGGGGATAGATACCAGAAAACAGCTGAAACAGAAGAACAGGATGGGTATTATCCACGCCCGCTTCGGTAAACCTGAGGAGGCTGAGAATATTTTCAATGAGCTGATCCGAAAAAACCCCCGCTTTCTGTCCCCCTACATAAACCTGGCGAATCTGAAACTTCTGAGTGAGCAGTTCTATGAAGCTATAGCTGTCCTGGAAGAGGGGTTGGAAATCAAACCGGGGTCGCCGCAGGTTAACCTTCTTCTTGCCCGAAGCTACCACGCTCTGGAAGATAAAAAACAGACCAGGAGATATTTCGCCAGGGTAAAGGACGCTGCTCCGGCGATCGCGCAGCGCTACAGCTATCTTGAAACTGGTGGTGGGGCACCTGACGGAGCGGCTGCAGGCCGGGCCGCGTCCCCAGAAGGTGAGATGGACGCTTTTCTCTGGGCTGTTGAGGAATAAAAGTGAGGTATACATAAACATGGAGGAGCAGCATTCTGTCGGGAAGACGGTATTTCTTCACCTCTTTCCCGGTGCCCTTGCGGTCGGTATCTTCGCCGTCGCAAGCACCCTGCTGTCTGAGTACAATTTCCCTCCCCTCCTGATTCTCAGCTTCGCCCTCCTGCTGGGGGTTATCCCCTTTGAGCTGGGAGTGGTGATGTTTTTATCAAAAAAAACAGCCGGCCGCTTTTTTGCACCAACAGTGATCCCTTACACGGCGAGGCTTAAATGGAAGGAATACATCATTCCTGTTGCAGTATCTTTCTTCTGGCCGGTTGTTGTTTTTACTACCTTCGGTCCGTGGCTCAACGATTTTCTGAAAACCGTTACATTCCCCTGGCTTCCCAACTGGTTCGACCTGGGGGTATATATCAGGAATCCGGAACTCTATCCAAGGAACGTCAGGATACTAACCTGGCTCTTAAGCCTCGTTCTGGGTTCTCTTATCGGTCCGGCAGTGGAAGAGCTTTATTTCCATGGTTATCTCCTCCCCCGATTAAGCCGCTTCAGGCAGGTTGCTCCGGTTATTAGTACAGTTCTTTTTGTAGCCTATCACTTCTGGTCACCCCACATGGTTCTGACCAGGATAATCGCCATACTTCCCCTGACCTATTTTATTTGGAAGAAAAAGAATTTCTACATCGGCATAATTGCCCATTGTCTGCTTAACCTCATCGGAGATGTGCTGGTCTCCATACCTGCCGTTTTCGGATAGCCGGGAGGAGAGGAAGATTGGCGGGAACTCAACTGGACAAGAGGCTTTTCGGTTTTGGCGAAACCTTTTCCATGCCGGAATTGAAACAAAAATACAGAGAGCTTCTGAAGCAGTATCACCCTGACCTGCACGACGGCGATACCGAATACCATCGCAAAATACTAAGACTGAACGACGCTTATGCCCGACTGGCCGCGGATGTGTTCTGGGAAAGAGCTGAAAGGGCGGTGAAAACCGGCACACCCCAGGAGGAACCGGGACGACCGGGGGTGGTACACCACAAAAATCCGGCCTATGTTTACTATAAGGAGGGGATACGCCACTACCTGGCCATATATCCCTTTTCCAGTTTACGATTGTCACGACAGACTGTGAAGGGAGTATCTGGTATACCGATGCCAGGGAGAAGGTGACGTTCCTCATGCGGCACCGGAAAAGATACCAGGCCTGGAAAGATAATTTGTCAAAGCTACACGAGGAAAGGGGAAGGCACTATCATGATGAACAAAAATAATGTCATACAGTTTTATCCCATCGGGACAATCCATTCTCCCTTCAAAGAGCGGAAAGGGATGCCCATACAGCCGAAAGGGGCTATAGATATAAAGGGGAAGGTTTGTGTCTTTCCCGAGTACCGGGAGGGGCTTGAAGACCTGGCCGGTTTTTCCCACATCGTGCTTCTCTATTATTTTCACATGAGTTCCGGTTACTCACTGAAGGTAGTTCCATTTCTGGATAATGTGGAACGGGGCCTTTTCTCTACCCGGGCTCCCAGAAGGCCCAACGGTATCGGCCTTTCTGTCGTAGAGCTTACATCGGTGGATGGGTGCGAACTGCATATTCTGGGTGTGGATATTCTCGACGGCACACCCTTGCTGGATATCAAACCTCACGTTCCCGTTTTTGATACACCTCCCCAATTTCGTACAGGCTGGCTGGAGGGAAAGGCGGGAAAATCTGCCGGGAAGAATTCGGACAGCCGGTTTATTTGATTATGAACGTTCTCTGCTACGGGGATTCCAATACCTGGGGATACAGTCCTGCAGACGGCAGCCGTTTTCCCGAAAATATCCGGTGGCCCGGAGTTTTGCGGCGCTGTCTCGGAGAGGGATATAGAATTATCGAAGAGGGGCTGAACGGGAGAACCATAGGAAACTTTCTTCCCGGTGCCTCGCCGCTGAACGGGCTGAGATACCTTGAGCTCCAGATTAAAAGATTTCAAAAGTAGGATAATCCGGATATCGTTATTCTCTACCTGGGCATCAACGACCTTTTCCAGGGAGGAGACGTCGCGGTCGACTGGATCGCCCGGCAGCTGCGGTATGCGGTTGATCTGCTCCTGGATGACGAGTTCTTTCCGAGAACGAACTGTCCGGATGTGATTGTCTTGAGCCCTCTTCCAGTGAATGGAGATATAGAATATGCTGGGGCCTGCCAAAACGAGATAGAGAGCTCCAGGAATTTTTATAAGGCTGTCTCCGAGGCAATGAAGAAAACCCCGGCGGTGGTGATCGACGCGGGATCGATTATACAGGCAAGCAGCCTGGACGGGGTTCATATCGACGGAGAGAGTCACGTGAAGCTTGGACGGGCTCTCTGCCGCATCCTTCGTGAAAAGAGAGAATGATATTCGGATGAGCGGAAAAGAACGTCTTCAACCCATAATGTTCGTCGGTACCGGTTCGGATGTTGGAAAATCGGTAATCAACGCCGGATTCTGCCGGATTTTTCTATTAGATGGGTTCAGGCCCGCTCCTTTCAAAGCCCAGAACATGTCGCTCAACAGTTATGCTACCCCGGAGGGTCTTGAGATTGGCAGGGCTCAGGCGGTACAGGCGGAAGCCTGCGGAATTCCCTGCAGCGTTGAAATGAATCCGGTACTCCTGAAACCCACCAGTAATTTAAGCTCCCAGGTTGTACTGAACGGGAAGCCCATAGGAAATAAAACCGCTTCCGAGTATTTCCTGGATACCGACCGGAACGCCCTGTTCAATGAAGCCATGAAGTCATTTCATGTCCTCAATAAAAAATACAATCCGGTAGTTATAGAAGGGGCCGGAAGTATTTCCGAGATCAACCTGTGGGAGAAGGATATTACCAATATGAGGGTCGCGGAGGCGGTCAACGCGGCAACCTATCTCATAGCCGATATAGACCGCGGAGGAGTTTTCGGAAGCGTGTACGGAACAATGGAACTGCTCCCGGGGGAACAGAAAAAATTGATAAAAGGGATTCTTATAAATAAATTTCGGGGTGACATGTCGCTGTTCTCCCAGGGAAAGACAATGCTTGAAGAGTTGACAGGGCTTCCCGTTGTGGGAGTCATTCCCTACTTCAGGGATCTGTTTATCGAACAGGAAGATTCGGTCATAATCGATTCGAAAGCCGGCTCTTCGTCTTCCGCCGGAATTAATATCGGGATTGTGCTGCTTCCCCACATGTCCAACTTCACCGACTTCAACATGCTGGAAATGCTTCCGGATGTGCACCTTTTCTACGCCCGAAAAGCTGAAGAGCTGAATAACGCCGATATCGCGATTATTCCCGGTTCGAAAAACACTATTTCGGACCTGCTGTACCTGCGGAACACGGGGTTCGCGAAGAAGCTGAAGCAGATGCACCTGGAGGGACAGCAGGTGTATGGAATTTGCGGCGGGTATCAGATAATGGGAAAGGAGATCCGTGATCCTTACCATGTCGAAGGAGAGGTGGAGTCGGTTTCCGGACTGGGACTGCTTCCCGTATCCACAACGTTGACGCGGGAGAAAAAAACCGAGCAGTGTGAATTCATCTTTCTGGATGGAAGAGAAGAATGCAGCGGGTATGAAATTCACATGGGAGAAACTACCGCTGATTCCGAATCACCCCTCTGCAGGATCGGGAATCTGCCTGACGGCTATTTTCTGAATCCGAAAACATGGGGCACCTATATCCACGGCATTTTCGATAATCAGCAGGTAGCCGAATATATTCTGAAACAGGTGAACAGTGACAGCCGGGTGGGCATGAACTATCAGGAGCTGAAAGAATCCAACTACGACAAGCTGGCGGAGCTTCTAAGGGAACATGTGGACTTAAAATACATCTATGCTTCAATGCGGAAAAGTACATAAATTCCTGTTTTTTCTATAGACTATTTCATATCTTTGCAGTAGCATGATCCCGTATAGTTCGATGGAAGTGGAGTGAAAAGCTCCCGCGATCCCGTCACTGTAATAGGGGACGATCCTGTCGTATGCCACTGCCGGTTTTTGATCGGCGGGAAGGGACAGGGGAGGACGAACCTTAAGCCAGGAGACATCGTTGTATACGCACATTTATTCAGACTTCGTGGACTGAGTCGGAATATGCCTTGTCAATGGATTCATCGATAGGTAAAACCCCGAATCAGTTCCTCGGATGAAAATTTTTTTCATGGAGGAAATGATGGAAAAAAAGGTAAGAACCAAAATTGTAATGGCTACCGTTATCGCAGTTGCGCTTGTGGTAGCGGCAACCGGATGCTCCCTGTTAAGGCCGAGTGAGCTCCTCGTCGGTACATGGCTCGATGTGTATGACGGAAAGCGAGTCATCACCGAAACCACAGTATCTTTTTACTTCTCTTCAACGGATACGGAACCTACGGCTGAATTCGATATTGTCGATTTCGCCCGTAATTCATGGAACGGCGGTGATATCGGAGAAGGGGAGCATGGATATATGGTTCTCGAATGTACTTCTCCCCCCTCCTGGAATACCGACCAGGCTGGAACGTATACTGTCTTCAGGTGGCAAAACCTGGCAACAGTTGATGGAGAAATTACTATCGAGTTCGCGGAAGGCTCTCCCCCCACCTGGCCGACCGGGTACGGAGCAACTGCAGCCGAAGCCGCCGAGAGCGCGACCGAAGCGAATGGATGGTTTGGTTTTGGCTATACCAGCGGGACGAAGCAATAACAGAAATAGTTACAGTTAGCCGAAAACAAGCTTCCGGAATCGCTGCTACAAGTTTTCCGGAAGGAGTTGTATAGCAATGAAAATGAAGGAAATTCTCTCCGTATTTTTTATCGGAGTCTCTGCCTTGATATTCTTTTCCTGCCCTGCGGAACCGGAAACGGTTCTGCCCGGCGACCCGGATTACATTCCCCCGGACTGGTCGGATCCGATTCTCTATTATGATGAAGCGGAATATTTTCCATCGGCGGTCACCGATTTTCGTCAGGCTCCCGGACAGTATGCCAATGATGAAACATATCAAATCGAAGGCAACTCCGAACTGCTTCTGGAAAAGCCTGTCGGAGCGGGAACCGCGACGGCCGGCAACACTTCAATTGTCTCACCCGGGATGGCAGGCGGATATGTGGTGGTCAAGTTTGAACCGCCTGTCGCAGACCATCCCGACAATATCGGGGGATACGATTTTATCGTCTTTGGAAACAGTATTTGGCCGGGAGGAAGTCCTGATAGTGCCTGGCAGGAGCCGGGCACCATCTGGGTGATGAAGGATAAAAACGGAAATGACAGCCCTGATGATACATGGTACCTCATTCCGGGTTCCCACTTACCGGATACCAGCGTGCCTGAGACACTAAACTATGTCGATACTGATTATGAGACGAGCTGGTGGCCGGCAGGGGAAACATCTCCCATGAATTTTCCTGATGTATTTACACTTCCCGACACTCTTTACAATGCTGCGGGAACATCGGAGACAGTCTGGGGTTACGTGGATGTGACTCCCACAATGATTCTGGGTGATCTGTCAGGAGCCGACGGGAGTGAAGGGGAAAACTCTACGGAAGATGCGGAAGATTATCCGGGAATCAACCCGGTATTCTTCTACACTACCCCGGACACTCATGGAGACCGTACAATCGACGCCGGTTCGGGAGGGGGGGATGCAATCGATATCGCCTGGGCGGTGGATCCAGCCGATTTTTCATTAGCCGGACTGGATGAAATCTCCTGGATAAAAATTGTCAGCGGAACGGATACGACAGGAGATGTGGGAGAGTTCTCCTGTGAGCTCGACGGAGCAGCCAGGGTTCGGAGGTCGAATTGAGAAGAGGGAACCGGCACGGCCGGTTGTTTATTGGGTTGATTCTCGGTTTGTTTATTGTTCCGATGCTGTCCGGTGAAGAACCGGAGCGGATCACTATCGAAGCAGATTACGAACCGCTGGATCCGGCCTCCATCTCAGCCCAGGTTACCGTTATTACCGCGGCGGAGATAGAAGCGGCGGCACCGAGAAGTGCTGCGGAAATCGTGGCTCCTGTTCTCGGTGTTCAGCTCCAGCGGTACGGCGGTATCACCGAACCGAGCCTGGTGACAATACGGGGATCATCTCCCGAGCAGGTCCTGGTTCTGGTAAACGGGAAGAAGATGAATTCATCCCAGGGGGGGGGCGTCGATTTCTCCACCATAAATCCGGATGATATCGAACGGATCGAGATTATCCGGGGAGGCGGCAGTGCCGTGTACGGGGAGAGCGCCTTCGGCGGTGTCATTAATATTATTACAAAGAGCGGTTACGGTAAGGAATTCGGAACAATTATCGAGTACGAAGGGGGCTCCTTCGATACCCACGCGCTCTCAGCACAAATGATGGGAGGCCTGGGGAAGGAAAAGGCCTTCGATTTTTTTCTCTCCTTCCGGGGAATGTTTACCGAGGGGGGCTACACCTATCCTGATGAGCATGCCGAGGATGGAGAGGAAGTTCGGGAGAACACGGGAGGATTAATCGGAGATGCCTCTTTCAAAACGGGCTGGGATATAAACCGGGAAGCGGGGTTGAGGCTTTCTCTTTCGGGGCAGCTCCATGAGGATGAGAAAGGGGTACCCGGGCTGGCCGAGTTTCCCACCGCCTCGGCGGTCATGCGGGACCGCAGCTACCAGGGGCTCTTGAGTTTCAATTACCTGTACAATCCGATTGCTGCTGTGACCCTGGATATCAGCGGAAAATGGCAGAGCAGGAATTATACCGACCCTGAGTACTACCTGGGCGCGGTGGACGACACCCATGAAAACACCGCTTTTGGAACAGAACTGACTCTCCAGCGGGGAGATGACTTTTCCTTTCTGCTGCTCAAATCAACGGCAGGGTACAATTACGACTTTGAATATCTGGAATCCACCGGACTGCTTACCGCGGGAGGAGACGCGGGGGAAGGAACGGTAACCCGCCACAGTCACAGCGGATATGCCCGGAGCGATCTCCACTTCTTCCCTTTTCCGGAAACCAGCACCGGCAGGTTTACCATTACCCCCTCTATCCGGTATGACGGGCACCGCTTGAGCTACCCCGACGGTGGTCTCACCCGGGATGATGAAGCCCTGAGCTGGAATGTGGGATTACTGGTCCCCTTTTCCGCTTCGAAAAAAATACTCATCAAAGGAAATGCGGGAACTTCATACCGTCTTCCCACTTTCGACGACCTCTTCTGGCCGGCCACCGCCTTCGCGGTGGGCAACCCCGATCTGGAGCCGGAGGAGGCGTTCCAGGTGGACGCGGGCCTCATTGTTTCTCCCTTTCCGTTTCTTACCGTGGAAGGGGTATTTTTCAACCAGAAGGTAACCAACCTCATCCAGTGGACCCCGGGACCGAACGGCCAGTGGCGGCCGGGAAACGTGGGAGAGGCTTTAATCCGGGGGGTGGAGGCGGAAATCAAAACACTTTTCAGTTTTGTTCCGATTTCCAGCTTTCTGGAAGTGAAGGGAAATTATTCCTATCTCATTGCCCGGGACATGGTGGAAGACAGCGCGACATACGGTTTGCAGCTCCCCCGGCGCCCCTTTGAAAAAGCCAACGTCTCAGCCGCCCTGAGTCATTTGAAGGGGCACTCATTCCGGGTTGAGGGACGGTTTGTCGGGTTTCGCTATATAACCGCCCAGAATACAAAATTTCTTCCATCATATTTTATTCTCGATTCCGCTTTGAAGGTTTCGGTGACCTCTCAGTTTGCCGTTACCCTGGCGGTAAAGAACCTGCTGGATACCAGTTATGTGGATATAAGGGAATACCCTGTTCCCGGAAGAGAGATCAGTTTCAGCGGCAGGCTGAAGCTCTAGGAGATGTTGATGAAAGGGTTAGCATTGACCGCAGCCGCTGTTATTTTTCTGGCGGGATGCGTTCCTCAGCCGGAAGAGCCGCTGTCGGTCCGGACATTTACCGATCTGGCCAGGGAACTGTATGTCATCAATGAGCAGGCGGAAACTGTGAGTGTTATCGATCTGGACACCAGAGAAATGTACAGCGACGCGTTTTTATCCGGTGTATGGCCGAATCATATTGTTTTTCACAGGGATTCCATCTACATGGTCAATTCAGGTGACAATAATGTTACCGTGTACGATGAATCAACCTTCGCTACCCTGGGAGAGATCTACCTGGATACCGGTTCCAATCCCTGGATGATCATCCACAAAGAGGGAACCGACAAGGGGTATATCCCCAACTTTACGGCCGGGGACGTTGCCGTGGTGGACCTGTATACCCTGGATATCCTGGAGCGGATACCAGTGGGGAATGGTCCGGAAGGTGGCGCGTATCAGAACGGCAAGGTGTACGTGGGCAACACGGCCTGGAATTATCAGGAGTACGACTTTGATCCCGGAACCGTGAGCGTTATCGATACGGTCAGCGATGAGGTACTGACAACGATCACTGTTGAAAAAAACCCCCAATCAATAATAGCGTTTCCCGATCTGAATGAGATCCATGTCGTTTGTACCGGGAAAAACGGCGGTGACGGTTCGGATGACGGGCGGATTGTTGTTGTGGATACCAACACCGACGAAGTAACGGAAATCCTTGAAATCGGGGGTTCCCCCGTGGGCGGCTCCCAGGGGGTGGATTCGACTCATAAGATTGCCTACCTCGTCGGGATCGGCGGGCTGCAGTCCTACAACTATGAAACAAAGACGGTGCTCCACGATTCCGCCGACTACATCATCATTGGAGACGATCCGGACAACGATCTTTTTTCCGGTGTCGCGGTGGATGAAACGGAAGGGTGCCTGTATGTAAGTCACTTCACCGGGGACAGAGTCCTGGTACTGGATTGGGAAGATTATTCACTGCTGGAGGAGATAGAGGGTTCAGATGGTACAAGCTCGCTCTATATTTTCACAGAATAAACTGACCTCCTTCATCCTTCTTTCCCTGGGGGCGCATCTCCTGCTGTTTTTCTGTCTGAAAGTGGATATCGATACCACCTTTGCTTCACCGGAGAAGTCGATCGTCAGACTTAAAACAGTTAAACCGGCTGTCGTGGAAGAGGAAACCGTTCCGGCTCCTGTGCCGGCAGATGATCCTCTCCCGGCCGAACCCCTCCCGGAAAAAAAAGCCCCGGAGCCTGCTGCCGCGGCCCCTGCGGAACCCAAGCTGCTTCCCTCGCCGCCGGAATCGGTCATTCTCGCGAGAATGGAATCCTTCTCCTCCCAGCCGGTGAAAAAACTGTCTGCTTCGGCGGCAGCGCAATTCTCCCCGGGTGAACCGGCGGGACCCAGGACTGTTCAGTTCGGTACCGCCGCCGTTGGGGCCAGGGTTCCGAAACCGGCATATCCGGATATCGCGAAGCGGTGGGGTCATGAAGGGATTGTCGTAATAGAAATCTTCATCGCTGCAGACGGGACAGTAGAGAGGGTTGAACTGCTCGAATCCAGCGGCTACATGGAACTGGACGACGCGGCGATGCAGGTAATTCTGGCCAAATGGAAATTCGTTCCCGCGGGATACGAAATTAAAACGGTGAAGGAATTCGAGTTTACGTTGAGAAGATAATGTTGTCCTGAGGGCAGCGGCTATTCCTGCTGCACAACGAAAGAAATACCTTCAAATCCTGCTTTTTTTGCAGTGTCTATAACATCAATCACCCGGCCGAAGGCAATCGATTTATCCGCCTGAAGAAAAATATCTTTTACGGTGTACTGTTTCTCCATCTGAAGCAGTATTTCATATAGCTGATTTTTTTCTATTCGCCTGTCATTCACCGCAACAGTGCCGTCGGGGTAAAGGATTAACGTCAGTTCCGTTTCCTCTTTTTTTTCACCTGTTTCGGCGGAAGGCACCTCCACGTCGATTACCGGTATCAGAGCCGCGGAGGTGATGAGAAAGAACACAAGGAGAATGAAGACCATATCGATCATGGGAGTGAGGTCGGGCCCCCCTCTGCTGACTGTCAGGTCTTCATCGATATCAAACTGCACCATTTCTTAGGCCTTGAGAATGGAAATAACAGTCTCCAGGTGATCTCTCATCTCGAAGGAGATTGACTTTACCTTGTTTTCATAGAGGTGGAAAAAGATGATTGCCGGAATTGCGATGAAGAGACCGGAGACTGTAGTGATAAGAGCCTCCCAAATTCCGCTGGCCAGGACCGAAGGATCCGATATGTTTTTAATGAGGGAAACCTTCTGAAAGGTGCCTGCCAGGCCCAGTACCGTTCCCGACAGCCCTACCATGGGGGCAATCTTTCCAACGAGCTCGAGGAGATGGAGATTCCTGGTTAAGCTTTTCAGTTCCCTTGAGCCTTCGCTGGAGATTCGCTCTTCCATCTCCTTTTTCGGCAGCTCCCTTATGGAAAGGGCTCTCTTTCCCAGGGAAGCGGCCGGCCCCCCTATATCGGCGTATTCAGCCTCCGCTTTTTTGTAGTCCCCCTTTTTAACGAGTTCCGTTACGGCCGCCAGTTTTGCTTTCGGCGTCTGCGCCCGGCTGATAACCAGCCCCCGCTGAATGATTAAAGCGATAGACAGGATGGAGAAAAAAAGGAGGGGGTACATGAGAGGTCCCCCTTTGAGGAACAGCTCTATCATAGTGTTTTATACCCATTATGCGCCGCCGGGGTCAACCGCAGAATCATTCGCTAAAGAAATTTGCATTTTTTGAATTGGGGAATTACAATTAGGTAGATGAGAAAATATTCTGAGCGGGATAAAGAACTTCTTGGAGAATTTTTCCTCGACCTGGATATCCTCACCCCGGAAGAAATCGAAAAAATACTCGCGTGGCAGGAATCGCGAATTTGCTGTAATGCCGTCATAGCGGCTGAATCCGGGATGAAGCTGAGCAGCAGGGAAATCAGGATGTTTTCAAAAGAGCACAGAAACTAGTCTCCGGTCCGGCTGCCTTTCTGAAGGGAACGGACTTTCTGGCGGTCTCGCCGTTCCGATTTTTTCCTGAGGCGAATCCATCTCTTGATTCCCCGTTCGATCAGTTTGAGTGTATCATCCAGGAGTTCCTGAATATTTGGGTCGTCCATATGATAAAGAAGGGCGTTGAATTGGGCCAGGAGGAGATGTTTCGGATTGGAAAAGATGCCGGTTCGAAATATGCGCTTATCTGTTCCATTTCTGATAATATCTTCGATGATCTTTTCGATGTGCTCTCTCAAGCCTTCGTTTCCGTCTAATCCCATTTGCAGGTTTGGGATGGTATACCGCCGGTCACCCACGAGAACACCCCTCAAGATTCGGCTCTCCTTAATTCCCAGGGTTGTAAACCGGT
>Ga0180435_10004813_pt1 | contig 13227 bp, 15 predicted proteins | sample SS_ome_3_FD_132467 | JGI IMG/M metagenome (GOLD analysis project Ga0180435, IMG submission 132467) | Hypersaline lake sediment archaeal communities from the Salton Sea, California, USA - SS_3_S_1 metaG | ecosystem: Environmental > Aquatic > Non-marine Saline and Alkaline > Hypersaline >... | reverse complement strand
GGGGCCGAGGTCGCTGCCGCCGATCCCGATGTTGACCACGTCGGTGATCTCGCGTCCGGTGGCGCCGCGATGCTCGCCGTCGCGGACCCGGTCGGCGAAGGCGCGCATGCGGGCGAGCACCGCGCGGACCTCCGGTATGACGTCGCGGCCATCGACGCGCACGGGCTGGTCGCCCTGGTAGCGCAGCGCGGTGTGCAGGACGGCGCGGTCCTCGGTGCGGTTGATCTTCTCCCCGACGAACATCCGCTCGACCTGGACCGGCACCTCGGCCTGCCGCGCGAGTTCCACCAGCAGGGCGATGGTCTCGTCCGTGACGCGGTGCTTCGAGTAGTCGAAGAGGATGTCCCCGGCGAACGCGTGCAGGCGTTCGAAGCGGCCAGGGTCCGCGGCGAAGAGGTCGCGCAGGTGCAGCGGGGCGACCTCGCGATGGTGCTCACGCAAGGCGGCCCAGGCGGGCAGATCGGTGGGGTTCACGGCGCTCCCTCGGGTGCGGTCAGCGGTTGCGGGCGACGAGCCACACCAGCTCGCGGCCGCTGCGGATGAGGTAGAGGAGGGCCTGCTGCGCGCCGTCGCTGAACACGACCCGTGTGTGGCGCTCCGCGCCGACCTCGCGGGTCGTGGTCGATTCGCGGAAGAAGCCATCGACCAGCAGCCCGCGCTCGATCTCGTAGACGAAGGCGGGCTCGAGCGACGCGGCGAAGCCGGTAGCGGTGTAGACCTCCCAGCCGGTCCACACGGCCGCGTCGGGCACTCGGGCGATGACCGCCTCGGTGCCGCTGCCCAGGGCGCGCAGGGTGCTCGGCGGGAACGACATCGCGGGGAACAGCTGGGATGCGATCGCGGTGACGGTCGTCACCTCGACGAGCGTCTGGGCGGTTCCCGCGCCGCTCAGCGCGAGGATCGCGGCCAGGACGAGCGAGCGCACGGTTCTCATGCGAGCAGGCTACCAGGTGCGATCGGCGTTCGCGACCCCGTCATCACGCCCCCCGCTGGCGGCTCAGTCCGCGGCCTGCAGCCGCGCCTCGAGCTCGGCCACGCGGGCCTCGAGCGCCGCGAGGCGCACCGCGAGGTCGCCCCGGGTGGGGCCCGCGACCGCGATACTGCCCGCGGCGGCTGACGCGTCCGCGACGTCGGTCGGGCGCCCGGCCGCGGTCCCGCGGGCGACCGGGCGCACCCGCGGCTGCAGCCGCGCCTCGTCGCCCCCCAGCGTGTGTGCCCAGCGGTCCTGCGCCTGGCCCGGCGCGCGGCCGACGTTGCGCACCATCGCCGGGTCGCGCCGCGCCATCGCGGCCAGGGCCGCTTCGACGCCGGCGAGGTCGGGGATCGCGCCGTAGCGCTCGGTCCGTGCCCGCAGCTCGGCCGCCGTCTGCTCGCCCCGCAGCATGAGCACCGCCAGCAGGGCCAACTCGGTCTCGTCGAGCGTCCATGCGCGGGCCAGCAGGTGGCGGTGCTTGGGGACCCGGTCGCCGACCTCCTGGACCGTCGCAGCGAGGCCGCGGTCGCGCAGCCGCTGCACGGCGTCGCGCACGTCCAGCAGGTGGTGGTCGGTCACCGGGTCGCGGCTGGTGCGCTGGTTGCAGGCGGTGACGAGCGCCTGGGTGGAGAGCGGGTAGGCCTCGGGCGTGGTGCGTTCCTTCTCGACGAGCGCGCCCAAGGCGCGCAGCTCGACCTCCGACAGGGGCATGGCGACCTCCACCGGGGGGAGCGGGCCTCCGCCCGGGACGGCACCCACGCTACCAAGTCGCCCCGGCGTGCAAGGCTGGCGTTCGATGACCCAGGCGCGTCGCATCCTCCTGGAGCGGATCGAAGCGGCCCCCCGCCTCATCGATCCCGTGTTCCTCGCCTCGCCGCAGTTCGAGTGCGAGCCGCTCGGCGACGAGTTGGGCGTGCGGCTCTTCCTCAAGGTGGAGACGATGAACCCGATCCGCTCGTTCAAGGGCCGCGGCGCCGAGCTGTACCTCGCGCGCGACGCGGGCGACGGGCCCCTGGTGTGCGCGAGCGCCGGCAACTTCGGTCAGGCGATGGCCTACGCCTGCCGGTCGCGGGCGCTGCCGCTGACGGTATTCGCCGCCGAGTCCGCGAACCCCCTGAAGGTCGAGCGCATGCGCGCCCTCGGCGCCGACGTGCGGCTCGCCGGTGACGACTTGGACGCGGCCAAGGACGCCGCCCGTGCCTTCGCGGCCGCCCGCGGCGGGGGCTTCGTCGAGGACGGGCGCGAACCCGCCATCAGCGAGGGGGCGGGCACGATCGCGTTGGAAATGGTGGCGGCCGAGCCGCAACTCGACGCCGTGCTCGTGCCGTTGGGCAACGGCGCGCTGCTGGCGGGCGTGGCGACCGTGCTGCGCGCGCGGCTGCCGAGCGCGCGGGTCGTGGCGGTGGCGGCGCGCGGCGCGCCGGCGATGGCCCGTTCGCTCGCCGCGGGTCGCCCGGTCGCCGGCGAGTGGGCCGACACGATCGCCGACGGGATCGCGGTGCGGGTGCCGGTGCCGGAGGCGGTCGGCGACCTCGCCGACCTGGTGGACGAGACGCGGCTGGTGGGGGACGACGATATCGTGCGGGCGATGCGGCTGCTCCACCGTCACGCGGGCGCGGTGGTGGAGCCCGCCGGGGCCGTCGGGGTCGCGGCGCTGCTCTCCGACGCCGACGACTGGGTGGGCGCGCGGGTGGCGACGGTGCTGTGCGGGTCGAACGTGGCGCCCCAGCAGGCGCGGGCATGGCTGGGGGCGGGCTGAGGCGGGAGTTCAGGCTCCGTTCGCGGCTTCGGTGTCGTCGTCCCCCTCGACGATCGCGCGGACGCGCCAGCGCCGCTCGCCGCCCGCGCCCGCGATCGTCACCTCCTCGCCGACGCGCGCGCCGAGGAGCGCGCGCCCGATGGGGGAGACGAAGGCCACGCGGCCCGCCAGCGGGTCGGCCTCGTCGACGCCCACGAGGGTGAGCCGTTGCGTGGCGGGTCGGCGCTCGCCCAGCACGTCGACGTCGACGGTGGCGCCGAAGCGAACGATGCCGTCGCGGCCGTCGACCGGCGTGACGCGGGCGCTCGCGATGCGGGCCAGCAGGGCCTCGAGCCGCTCCTAGACCACGTCGACCGGCGCACCGGCGGCGTCGAGACGCTCCCGTTCTCCCTGTAGGGCGTCGCGTTCCTCGTGCAGCAACCGCCAGCCACGCTCCGTGACGAGGTTCTCGACCTCCGCGGGCAGCGGAGGCCGCGGCGGCACCAGCTCGGCGTCGCTTCGCGCGTCCTCCTTGACGAAGGCGCGGCTCACGGTGGGACTCGCCCGGCGGCGTCCGGCCGCTTCACGTCTTCACCCCGCGCCGGCGCCGCGTCCACCGCCGCGCCGCTCCGCTTCCTGCGCGTCGGCGATCCGCTCGCTCGCCCGCACCAGGCGGTGCAGCAGGACCAGGCCGACGATTGCCAGGCCGAGACCGACGATCCAAGGGGCGGTGGCGAGGAGCACGACACCGATCTCGGAACTGCCCAGGGGTCCGGTACGCATGCGGACAGCTTAGCGGTCGGGGGGTTGCACGAGAGTTGCGGCCGTGGTTGGGCGCGCCCTCGGCGTCCGAAACGGGCGGGTCCTGCGCCGCCCAGGCCGGGGGCGATTCCGGTAGGATGGTGTGATAATCTGCCTTATCAAAACCAGCGTCTGCCTTCGGCTGCGAACCATCTCGATAACCCATCGCCGCTCACCCAAACGGATGAACCCCCCCCCAAAGTCGTCGCGCCTCTGCGGCCGCCTAGCTGCGCCGCGCGAGCTCGTCGGCCCAGGCCGCGGCGCCCGCCGCGTCGAGCGCGGCGAAGTCTTCGTCGGGGAGCTCGAGGGCGGCGGCCGCGACGTTCTCCTCGAGGTGGGCCACGTTGCCCGTGCCGGGGATGGGCAGCATCACCGGGCTCCTGCGCAGCAACCAGGCGAGCGCCACCTGTGAGTGGCTGGCGCCGAGTCGGCCGGCGACGTCGTCGAGCAGTCCCCCGGGCCGCGCCAGCGCGCCGGCCGCGAGCGGGAACCAGGGGATGAAGCCGATGTCGTTCTCCTCGCAGAAGGCGAGCGCCTCCTCGCTGTCGCGGCGCGCCAGGTGGTAGAGGTTCTGCACCGTGGCGATCGGTACGACCGCCCTCGCGGCCTCGATCTCCTCCACCGTGACCTGGCTCAGGCCGACGTGGCGGATGAGCCCCTCGTCGCGCATCTCCGCGATGACCCCGAACTGCTCGTCGCGCGGCACGGTCGCATCGATCCGGTGCAGCTGCCACAGGTCGATGCGCTCGACCCCGAGGCGGCGCAGGCTCATCAGCACGCACTGCCGCAGGTACTCGGGGCGTCCGACGGGCTGCCACACGTCGGGCCCGTGGCGCGTCAGGCCCCCCTTGGTGGCGATCGCCATGCCGGCGTACGGGTGGAGTACCTCGCGCAGCAGGTCCTCGCTGACGAACGGACCGTAGCTGTCCGCCGTGTCGACGAGGTCGACGCCGAACTCGGGCAGGCGCGCGAGGACGCGGCGCGCCTCCTCGGGGTCCGCGGGATCGCCCCAGATCCCCGGGCCGGTGATGCGCATCGCGCCGAAGCCGAGGCGGTGGACGGTCAGGTCGCCGCCGATGGCGAAGGTGCCGCTGGCGTGCGCGGTGGTCTCGGTCATGGTCACGCTCCTCCACCCCATCCTCGCCCACGCGGGCGCGGCGCGTCGCCGGCCAGCGCACCGCGGGCGTGGCGACACCCCTCTCGGTGCATGGCGATCAGAAGCGCCAGCCGGCGAAGGTGGTCACGAAGCGCCCCCGCACGGGGACGAAGAGCAGCCGCACCTCGAACGGGGCGATCAACTCCAGCGGGCGCCACGCGCCGTCCAGGAGCCCGAAGCGCAGCGACCACACCGCGACGGCCGCGTCGGGATCGGGGTCGCGGAGCGTCAGGTGGGCCGTGCCGCCCTCGAGCTCGAGATCGTGGTCGTCGCACGGCAGCGCGAAGGCGTCGCCGCCCCCGCCGCCACCGCCCGCGGCCTCCGGGCGACGCAGCCCGCGGCGCTCCAACACCGTCGTCGACGTGGTGCCGTCCGCCTCGCGGCGTACGAGCGAGCGCTCGTAGGCCACCTCGCGGGCCCCCTGTTCGACGGCCACGGCGACCTCGAACTCGAGCGCCGCCGCCAGCGATGTCGGCAGCGCCGCGACCAGCGCGGCGCACGTGGGCTCGGCGGCGTACGCGGGTGCACCCAAGACCAGGGTGGCGGCGAGGAGGAGGGGGAGGCGCGTCGGCACGCCACACGCTATGCCGCCGCGCGGGCCGCCAGGTGTGAGCCTCGACCCCGACGAGGCGGGAGGCATCGGGTCGGTCCACGGGACCGAGGACTCGCCGCGACGCGCCCCTGGGCCCAGGCCGCGGGAACGGCGGGCATCGGCGAACGCGCGGCGGCCGCGGGCGCCCAGCGGCGCGTAGACTCGAGCGCATGAACCCGCAGCGGCCGCAGTCCCCCCGCCCCACGGCTTGGGCATGGGGCGTCCTGGCCTCCCGCACGGCCGCCTTCCTCGTCGCCCAGGCGGCGATCGTCGCGGCGCTCGCCGCCTCGGGGGCTTCGGAGCCGTGGTGGTCGTCGGCCGCCTGGTGGCCGGTGGCCGCCACGCTCGCCAACGTCTTCGGCCTGGCCCTGCTCGCGTGGCGCCTGCGGGTGGAGGGCGTGGGCTGGCGCGCCCTGCTGCTGCCGGCAACGAGCTCCCGGCGCCGCGACGGCCTGACGGCGCTCGCCCTGCTCCCGCTGCTGGCCGCCGCCGCCGCCCTGCCGCCCATCCTGATCGCGCAGGCCCTGTGGGGCGACCCGACGGTCGGCCAGAACCTGCTGCTGGCGCCGCTGCCTGGCTGGGCGGCCTGGACCGCGCTGCTCCTCTTCCCTGCCACGACTGCGGCCGTCGAGCTACCGACGTACGGCGGCTACGTGCTCCCGCGGCTGCGCTCGGCCGGCCTGTCCGCGATCGCCACAGTGCTCATCGTCGGGCTCGTGCTCGGCGTCCAGCACGGCGCGCTCCCCTTCGTCCCCGCCGCCCAGTTCTTCGTGTGGCGCACCACCGCGTTCGTCCCGTTGGCGTTGGTCTTCATCGGGTTGCTCGCGTGGCGGCCGCGCCTGCTGCCGTGGTTCGTGGGCGTGCACTTCCTGCTGGACGCGGCGGCCGGAGTCCAGGTGTGGCTGGCATCGAGCTGAGCCAGGAGCTCGTCGATTGGGCCGCGTCGGCCCTCGGTTGGCGGCCGACGCGGGCGCACGACACCAGCTGGGACCATGCCGCGTCCGCCGTCGCGCGGCTCGAGGCCGACGACGGGCGCCGCGCGGTCCTCAAGGTCCACCGCCAGGAGCGCAAGCATCGGCAGGAACACTTCGCCCTCGAGGATTGGGCGCCGTCGCTGCCGGGGACCCCGACGCTCCTGGCCGCCCGCGACGTCCCGCCCGCCGCGCTGCTCATGAGCGCCCGCCCCGGCGACCGGGTCGACGCCCAGGAGCGCCCGCGTGCGACGCTGCACCGGGTCCACGAGGCCGCCGGGGCCTGGCTGCGGCGGCTGCATCGGCTCCCGTTCGTCGACGAGGATCCCGTACCGCTCGCCGCGGCGCTGCAGGCCCGGCTCGACGGCTGGTCCCGCCGCACCGCGGACCGTCTGGACCCCGAGACGCTGCGCTGGGTGTCGGCGCGGGTCGCCGGGGCCGATCTCAGCGGCGTCCGGCGGGTGCCCTGCCACCGCGACTTCGGTCCGCGCAACTGGCTGTGGGACGACGTCGCCGGCCTGTCGGTGATCGACTTCGAGCACGCCCGGCCCGACGTCTGGTGGGTCGACGTCCACCGCCTCATCGACCGGGCGTGGAACGCCGAACCCGGACTGGAGGACGCCTTCTGGCTGGGCTACGGCCGCCGTCCGGACGCGGCCGAGCGCCGCCTGGGCGACGTCCTGCGCCTGCTGTACGCCGTCGGCACGGTCGCCTGGGGCGCCGAGCACGGCGACGCTCCCTTCGCGGCCCAGGGCCGGGCGGTGCTGCGCCGGCTCGGCGCCCCAGGGGTCGGCGCGTGACGCTGGAGCGCGTCGGGCTTCCGGCGCCGGGCGAGGCATACCCCTGGTCGCTGCCGCTGCTGCGCTCGGCGCGGGCCATCGACCTCGACCCGCGCATAACGCTGCTCGTCGGCGAGAACGGCAGCGGCAAGAGCACGCTGCTCGAGGCGCTCGCCATCGCCGCCGACGTGCCGACGGCGGGCGCGAACGACCTGGCGCGCGATCCCACGCTGGACGGGCTGCGCCCCTTCGCCGCGGCGTTGCGCCTGTCCTGGACGGCACGCAGCCGCCGCGGCCTGTTCCTGCGCGCCGAGGACTACTTCGGCTACGTCCAGCGGCAGCGCGCCGAGCAGGCGGCGCTCCGCGCGGAGGCCGAGCGCGTCGCGCGCGAGGCCGCGGGGACGTTCGAGCTCGAGCGTCAGCGGCGCATGGGGGTGTTCCTCGGCCCCGCCCGCGCGGCCGACGCGCGCTATGCCGGCGACCTCGACGCCCGCTCGCATGGCGAGTCGTTCCTGGCGTTCTTCAAGGCCCGCCTACGCGGGGGCGGCCTGATCCTGCTGGACGAGCCGGAGGCCGCGCTGTCGCCGCTGCGCCAGCTCGCGCTGGTCGCGCTGCTGCGCGAGGCGACGGAGCGCGGTACCCAGTTCGTCATCGCCACCCACGCGCCGATCCTGATGGCCTTCCCGGGGGCCACGATCCTGCAACTGACCGAGGACGGCCTGCGGCGCGCCCGCTTCGACGACCTGGAGGCCGTGCGCACGCTGCGCGCCTTCCTGGCCGACCCCGAAGGCTTCGTCCGACGGCTGTAGGGCCCTGGTCGCGGCCCCGACCCCACGGGCGGAACGCCCAGCCGCGACGGATGCCGATCCTGCTCAGACCCGCTTCTCCCAGCGCAGGACCCGCCCGTCTTCGTCCTCGCGCTCCTCGACCAACGCGAAGCCGAGCTTTTCGATGACGCGTACCGAGGGGGCGTTGTCCACGCGGCACTCGGCGACCACGGCCGCGATGGCGGGCTGGGCGAGGAGCCAGTCGACGAAGGCGCCGCCCGCCTCGGTGGCGATGCCGCGGTCGCGCAGGTCGGCGTGGGTCGCGTATCGGATCTCGACCACGCCGTCGTCGTCCGGCGGCGTCAGCGTGCCCACCTGGCCGATCGCCTCCAGCGCCGCGCGGTCGACGATCGTCGCCGCCCAACCCTCCGCACCGCCCGCGCGGCGCAGGGCGGCCCTCCGTTCGAGGTCGATCGTCTCGCCGGGCCACTCGGGGCCGAAGTGCACCGACGCCACCCGCTCGCTGGGATCGGCGCCCGCGGCCGGGCCGAGGTCGAGATCGGCGAAGAAGTCGTCCACCTCGAGCCGCCGGAGGATCACCGCGGTCGGGGTGGCGACGATGAAGGTTCGAGGCGTGACGAGGGTCGGCTCGGGATCGGCGGCCACGGTGGCTCCTCCTGTCGCTGCGCTGTCGGTCGAGACCAGCCTACGACGACGGTGGCCGGCCAGCCACGTACCCCGCCCACAGGCGGCCGAGGCCACGTTGCACCTGCGCGAAGCGCTCGGCGTCGTCCTCGGCGAGGGCACCCGCCCAGCCCGCCCACACGGCCTCGGCCACCCCGTCCTCGACGGCGCCGGGCACGGCGCGATCGATCGCTTCGAGGACGGTGGCCCGCAGGTGCGCGACCGCGTCGCCACCGACCTCGGGGTCGAAGAGCAGGGCGCGGTGGTGGGGGCGCGCGCCGGCGGCGGCGAGCAGCGCCGCGGCGACGGCATCGAGCCATGCGATCGGATCGGGATCGGCGAGCGTCGCCGCCGCGTCGATCCAGCGCTCCGCCTCGCGGCGGGCGAGGGCGGCGAGGAGCCCGTTCTTGGTGCCGAACGCCGAGTAGAACACCATCGTCGAGCAGCCGGCGGCGTTGGCGAGGCGGCGCATCGACAGCGCCGCCGGCCCCTCGGCCGCGAGGCGCGCGTCGGCGAGATCGAGGAGCCCGTCGCTGACGGCCGCCCGCGCCTGGGCCCGCGCGCGGCGGTAGGCGTCGCCCTGGCCCGCCGGCGTGCCGGGCGCGGCCCCCGGATCGCCGGCCGGCGTCGCGTCTCCCCCGTTCCGAAGGTCGTCGGTGTCCATGTCCGAGGTATATCACACCGTCACGGCGGGCGGACGACCTCCTGCGTCGGAGAGGGCGCCGCCGGGCGACGCCGTGGCCTCCCTCACACGCCACGCGCCGACCTTGGTGTTTGATAAGTCTCGTGACCCTGGCGACCGCCGACCACCGCGACCCCCTCGCCCGGGCCGAGCAACTGCACCTCTGGGGCGAGGCGGCCCTGCGCCGCTACGCCGTCGAGGCCGCGGGCCAGCGCGACCTGGAGCGGTTGTGGCGGCTCACCGAGGCGCACCTGACCCTGCACGGCGCCAGCGGCGTCAGCACCTCGAAGCACACGCTGCGGGCCTACAAGCGCGGTCTCGTCGAGCTGCTCACGCTGTGGTCGGGCGAATCGCTGCTCCGCCCCGCCCGCGACGCCGGCGCCCTGTACGTCCAGCGCCTGCGTGCGGGCGACCGGGAACCGGTGCTCACCGCCGACGAGGACGGCAAGCGCGGGCGCAGGCCCAAGAAGGGCCCCCTCGCCCCCGCCACCGTCGAGCTGCGCCTCGCGGCCGCCCGCGCCCTGTACGACGCGCTGCGCTGGGCGGGGGCGACCGAGGCCGACCCCTTCCGCGACGTGCGCACGGGCCGCGACACCAACCGCGAGGAGGACGTTGCGGGCCTCAAGGGGTACACCGAGTTCGAGCTGATCGAGTTGCTCGGCCGCGCCGACGAGCCGCAGGACCGGGTGCTGCTGCTGCTCGGCGCCCACGCAGGGTTGCGCGTCAGCGAGATGCTGTCCCTGCGCTGGGACGAGGTGGACACCGGCGCCCGCGAGCTGCTGGTACGCGCCGGCAAGGGCAACAAGACCGCCCTCGTGCAGTTGACGCCGCGCCTCGCGGCCGAACTCGAGCAGTGGCGCCGGCTGCGCCTGGCCGAGGCCGACGGCGACCCCCACGTGCTGCGGCTGCGTTCGCAGTACGGCGTCTACCGCCGGCTCAAGGCGCTGTGTCTGCGCGCCGACGTGCGCTTCAAGGGCGTCCACGCGCTGCGCCACGCCGCCGGCACCAAGCTCTACCGCCAGACCGGCGACCTCGGCCAGGTCCAGGACCACCTGCGCCACGCGACGCTCGACATGGCGCGGCGCTACGCGCGCTCCGACCGGCGCAAGCTGCGCGGCAGCCTCGACAGCTGGGAGTGACCGTCTGCGCGTCCGTGCACCGCCGCCGGGCGGCGCCGGTACCCGCGCGTGGCGCGCGTGCTAGACTCATCGCAACCGATTGCGAGGAGCATGCCGCCGCCCGAAGGGAGCCGTGTGCCGCAGGTCACGCTACAGGACCTGGCCGACCGACTCGGGGTCGCCCGCTCGACCGTGTCGCGCGCCCTACGTGACGACCGGCAGATCGGACCCGCGACGCGCGCCCGGGTGCAGCAGCTCGCGCACGAGGTCGGCTACCGACCCAACCTCGCCGCCCGCACCCTGATTCGCCGCCGCGCCGAGGCCGTCGGCCTCATGCTGCCGCGCACCTCGCGCTTCGTGTTCGGCAACCCCTACTTCCACGAGCTGCTCGAGGGCGTCGCCAGCGTGGCGGAGCCGCTCGCCTGGCCCCTGGTCGTGTGGACGGACATCGAGCCCGACCCCGCCGCCTGGCTGCGCGGCGCCCGCGTCGACGGCGTCATCGCACTCGGCCAGGGCCTGCGCCCGCGCGACGCCGCCGCCCTCGACGCGCTCCACCGCGAGGGGCGCGCCGTGGTGCTCGTTCACCCACCGGCGGTGCCGTGCGCGGTGCCGTACGTCGCGACCGACGAACGCCCCGGCATCGCCGCCGCCGTCGCCCGCCTGCACGACCTCGGGCACCGCCGGGCCGCGCTGCTCACCGGGCCGCAGGACTGGCGCTACGCCCGAGAACGGACCGAGCGCTGGCAGCACCTTGCCGGCGAGGCCGGCATCGCCATCGCGTGCGGCGACGTCGTCGCGGCCAACGACGGCTTCGAGGACGCCGCCCGCGCAACCCGCGCGCTGGTGTGCGGCGGGCGCCTCGGGCACGGGGCCGCCACGGTCCTGGTCGCCGGCAACGACCTCATGGCGCTGGGCGCCTGGGACGCGCTCCGCGAGCTCGGCCTCGAGGCGCCCGATGACGTCTCGCTCGTTGGCTTCGACGATGCCCCGGCCGCCCGCTGGGCCGGCCTCGCCAGCGTCCGTCAGTGCGCCCGCGAGCTGGGCGCTGCCGCCATGGCACGGCTCGCGCAGCGCCTCGGCGTCACCTGCTCCAACGTCTCCCCCACGCTGACCTCGACCTTCGTCCCGCGCCGCTCCGTCGGCCCGGCGCCCTGAGCAGGAGGTGCGACCCGCGAACGACGACCGTGTCCGTCCCACCGTCCACCCCATTCCCCAAGGAGGCCCCATGCGCCGTACCCTCGCCCTCATCGCCGCCCTCGCCCTCGTGGCAAGCGGTTTCGCCCAGACGCCCCTCAAGGTGTTCATCGGCGGCCAGCAGCGCCCGGACGTCATCGGACCGCTCCTCGACCAGTTCAACGCGGCCAACCCCGACATCGTCGCCGACTTCGAGGTCGGCGGCGCCACCAGCGACGTCCAGCAGCAGTACCTCAACACGGTCCTCACCAGCCGCAGCGGCGAGATCGACATCTTCCTCATCGACGTCGTGCGCCCCGCGCAGTACGCCGCCTCCGGCTGGGCCGAGCCACTCAACCAGTTCTTCGACTCCGAGGCCGCCATGATGGCCTACCTCGAGGACTTCCTCCCGGGCCCCATCGAGGCCAATCTCATCGACGGCACGCTCTACGCCCTGCCGGCCTTCACCGACGCTCAGTTCCTCTACTACCGCGCCGACCTGCTCGACGAGTACGACTTCGAGCCGCCGACCACCTGGGACGATCTCAAGGCGATGGCCCTGACGATCCAGCAGCAGGAGGGCGACCCCAACCTGCAGGGCTTCAACTACCAGGGCTTCGCCGGCGAGGGCACGGTCTGCACCTTCCTCGAGGCGCTGTGGACGGCCGGCGGCAACTGGGTCGGCGAGGACGGGAGCGTCACCCTGCAGACGCCCGAAGCGCGCCAGGCGATGGCCTGGTACGACGACACGCTCGCCAGCGGCATCACGGTGCCGAACATCGCCGAGATGTCGACCGACCTCTCGCGCCAGCAGTTCCAGGCCGGCAACGTCGTCTTCATGCTGAACTGGGGCTACGCCTGGGCGCACTTCCAGGGCAGCAGCCCGCAGGACACCGAGGTGGCCGGTAAGGTCGGCGTCGCACCGCTCCCCGCCTTCGAGGGGAACGACTCCGCGACCTGCATCGGCGGCTGGCAGTGGGCCATCAACCCCTACAGCGAGAGCAAGGACGCCGCCTGGCGTCTGCTCGAGTTCCTCGCCAGCCCCGAGAGCCAGCGCGTCTTGGCCGTCCAGGCCTCCAACATCCCCGCGCGCGAGTCGCTCTACGAAGACCCCGAGGTGCTGGCGGCCGCGCCCCACTTCGGTGACTTCTACGACGTCATCGTGAACGCCCGCTCGCGCCCCGTCACGCCGTTCTACAGCGACGTCTCGGAGGCCATCCGCTTCCCGATGAACGCCTTCTTCGCCCGCCAGCTGGGTGCCGACGAGGCGCTGCAAGAGATGCAGCGCGGCGTCGAGGAGGCGCTCGACTTCTGATCGTCGGCTGATGGACCCACGGCGCCGGCCGACACCGTCGGCCGGCGCACCCTATCTTCACAAGGAAGGTCTCGCCTTGGCCCTCTCCCCCGCCACCAGCGCCTACCGCAGGCCCGGCTTCTGGCGCCGGCTGCGCTCGGGCAACCCGACGGAGGCCCAGCTCGGCCTCATCCTGCTGGTCCCGGCCGCGCTGGTCCTGGCGCTGGTCATGTTCTGGCCCATCGCCCAGGTCCTGTGGCAGTCGCTGCACTTCGAGCGCCTCAACGTGCCCGCCCGCGGCCGCCCGTTCATCGGGCTCGAGCACTACCAGCGGATGCTGTGGGGCAGCGACATGGCCTGGGACGTGCGCCACCTACTCGGCTGGCGCCTGCTCGCCTTCGCCGGCGCCGCGGGGCTCTGGTGGGGCGCCGCCCGCGGCGCGCTGCGGGGCCGAACGGCCCTGATCTGGACCGTCATCGTCGTGCTCGTCGCCGGGCTG
>Ga0180435_10004812_pt1 | contig 13228 bp, 9 predicted proteins | sample SS_ome_3_FD_132467 | JGI IMG/M metagenome (GOLD analysis project Ga0180435, IMG submission 132467) | Hypersaline lake sediment archaeal communities from the Salton Sea, California, USA - SS_3_S_1 metaG | ecosystem: Environmental > Aquatic > Non-marine Saline and Alkaline > Hypersaline > Sediment... | reverse complement strand
CGTGAGCCGTGTGATCAACAAGCTATCGCGGTGGGAGGACCCCTGGCTGGAGCTCTTCGCTTCCGGTGTGGCCGAGGCGGGCTCGATCATGTGGTTGGGAATGAGCACCACGTACGAGCTGCAGCGCGTCCTGGACCAGGGGGCGCCTGTGGTGAAGATCGTGAAGCCTCTGCAGGACAACGACGCCGTGCTCCACCGGATACAGGATGCCGAGGAGCGCGGGGCTTTGGCCGTCGGCATCGATATCGATGCTATGTACCTTGAGAAAGCCTTTGATGAGAAGCCCGGTCCACCTTTCCTCGGGCCGAAGAGCCTCGATGAGATCAAGATGTTCCGTGATGCGACGAGCTTACCGTTCGTCCTGAAGGGCGTGCTCAGCGTTCAGGATGCCCAGCTTGGTCGGGATGAGGTCGGTGCGGATTGTATCGTGGTCTCAAATCACGGAGGAGAGGCGATAGATTATTCCGTGCCAATTCTGAAGGTACTGCCGGAGATCAGGGCTGCTGTGCCGGATATGACGATTCTGGTGGACAGCGGACTGAAGAGGGGAACCGATGTGCTTAAGGCCCTGGCTCTGGGTGCGGATGGGGCCTGTTTCGGCAACCTGCTGCTGTTGGCCTTCGTCGCCGACGGCGCTGAAGGCGTGGCGGCGATGCTGACGAACCTGCAGGACCAACTAAGGAGGGACATGTCGATCACGGGCTGCAAGAGCGTCGATGGCATTGATTCCGGGATCATCCGGCCGCTCTGAGCTGGCGGCTGCCTTGGTTGCGGGACCGAGAAGCGCGTGAACGCGGCAGAAACTCTCGGAATCTAGAGGAGACAGGGATGAAACACTTGGACGAGCTGAAGGCCCGCTTGCGGGAGATTCACCGTCTTCAGTCGGCAGCCCAGCTACTGGGCTGGGATCAGCGCACATACATGCCGCCCTGTGGGGCGGAGGCGCGGGCGCGCCAGATAGCCATGCTGGAGCGTCTGGCGCACGAGAAGTTCACCGACCCCGCTGTGGGGCAGTTGCTTGAGGAGTTGCAGGGGTATGAGGAGAGCCTGCCCTACGATTCAGACGAGGCCAGTCTGGTCCGTGTGACGCGACGGGACTACGAACGCGCCGCTCGGATTCCCGCGGAGTTCAAGACCGAGTATGACGAGAATGCGGCGACGACCTATCACGTGTGGACGCGGGCGCGGGCTGAGGATGATTTCGCCGCCGTGGAGCCCTATCTGGAGAGGACGCTGGATCTAAGCCGCAAGTACGCTGAGTTCTTCCCGGAAGCGGACCACGTGATCGATCCGCTGGTGGCCATGTCCGATGAGGGCATCACCGGCGCCTTCCTGCGGGATCTGTTTGGCGAGCTCAGGCGCCATCTGGAACCTCTGGTCGAGTCCATTGAGGAGCGACAACCGCCGGAGCGCAGCTTCATGGGCCAGCGGTTTCCTGCCGAAAGCCAGCTGGGTTTCGGGCTCCAGGTGGCTGAACGGCTCGGCTACGATCTGGCACGCGGTCGTCAGGATCTGAGCGATCACCCCATCACCACCATGATTGCGCTGGACGATGTGCGCATTACGACGCGCGTCAACGAAAATGATCTGACCGGCGCCCTCTTCGGTACGATCCACGAGACCGGACATGCCCTGTATACGCAGAATATCCGCAAGGAACTGGAGGGGCTGCCCATTGGACGGGGGGCTACTGCTGGCGTCCACGAGAGTCAGTCCCGACTCTGGGAGAACCTGGTCGGGCGGAGCAGACCGTTCTGGGAGTATTGGTATCCACGGCTGCAGGCTCTCTTCCCGGAGCAGTTGGGAGACGTCGCCCTGGACGCATTCTACCGTGCCCTTAACGTGGTGGAGCCGGGGCTGTACCGGGTTGGAGCTGACGAGGTGACGTACAGCCTTCACTGTGCGGTGCGCTTCGAGTTGGAGATGGACCTCCTCGAGGGGCGGGTTGCCGTCAGCGATCTGCCCCGCGTGTGGCGCGAGAGGCATGTGGAAACCTTCGGTCTTGCTCCGGCCAACGATCGCGAGGGGGTGCTGCAGGAGATGAACTGGTACTGCGGGCGCATCGGAGGCATGTACCAGCACTTCACTCTGGGAAACATTATGAGTGCCATGTGGTTCGAGAGTGCCCTTGAGGCCCATCCAGAGCTTGAGGCGGAGATGGCTGAGGGCAGATTCGAGACGCTGTTGAACTGGCTGGCGAAGAATGTGCATACACACGGGCGCAAGTTCACGATTCCGGAGCTGGTTGAGCGAGCCGTAGGGAAGGAAGTGAGTGCGGAGCCCTACATCAGCTACCTCAAGACGAAGTACAGTCAGCTTTACGGCCTGTCATCCGCTTGATACTAGAGGCAAAGAAAAGGAGAATATGATGTTGGACTTCGCCGGACGTCTGGAAACAGTGCGGTCGCGAATGGAAGAGGCGAACATCGGGCTGATGTTCCTCCGGCCTGGGGCAAACCTGTTCTATCTCACGGGCATCCCTCATCGCGATGATTATCGAACCGACCACAATGCCTATGGTGACTGGGCGGTCGGTGGCTACGTCGGCCCCGAGGACGTCATCTTGACTGCCCCGCGCATGGGCGGCCAATACTATAAGAAGAACGCGGAGGGCAAGCCGTGGTTCAAGGACGTACGCATCATAGATGAATCAGAAGACCCCCTGGACGTGATGCGCGAGGTTGTGGAAAGCTTCGCGCTGAACGGAATGAAGCTAGCTCTGGAGGATCATGCCTGGGCCGAGAGCACGCTGGCCTTCCGTGCCTTGCTGCCCGATGTTGAGTTCACCACGGCCTCCGACCTCATCGCGCCTATGCGGATGATCAAGAGCGATGTGGAGGTCGAGCTGATGCGCCAGTCCGGGCGTGTCGTTCACGGGGCTTTCGAGAAGGCCCTGGCGAAACTGAAGCTGGGGGTGACACCCTGGGATGTGGAGAATGAGATTGACTACCATCTCAGTACCATGGGGGGCAGCTTCAACTCGTTCCCCACGAATGTGATGTTCACGAACCCGAATAAGGACCCCTCCCTTTCGTTGAACAAGACCGAGAGGCGTCTGGAGCCCGGTGACGCGATCACCTTTGACTTCGGCTGCGTCTTCAAGGGATATGCATCCGATTTTGGTCGGACGGCATTTGCGGGTGAGCCGTCAGAGGAGTACCGGCGGATGCACGAATTGGTCCTCGCCGCCCAGGCCGAGGCGATGGCGGCTATGAAGGCCGGCGAGATTACGGCTGCTCAGGCTAACGCCGCTGCGCGTCAAGTGATGGAGGAAGGTGGCTACGGGCCGGAGTTCAGTCACCGGTTGGGCCACGGGATTGGCGTGACCGTGCACGAGCGGCCGTTCTTGGACGTGATGGACGATACCGTGTTGAGGGAGAACATGGCGTTCACCGTGGAGCCGAGCATTCGAATAGACGGTGGCTATCACAACCGCGTCGAGGACGTGGTCCTGGTGACCGAGACAGGTGGGGTTTCGTTGTACGAGACGGATCACCGTCTTTACATCGTCAGCTAGCCTTTGCGCTGTGACTTTGGGAGAGGCGATGGGCGAAGACGTCGAAGTCTCTGACGGGGACGGAGGATAGCGATATGGAGTCGAAGCTCAAAGAACTCAAAGCCCGTCTGCTTGAGGTGTACGATCTTGAGGCTGTCTCAAGCGTTTTGCAGTGGGATCAGGCGACGTACATGCCCGCTGGTGGCACGCGGGCGAGGGCGCAGCAGATTCGGGCAGTGCGCCAGCTGGCCCACGACAAGTTCACGGATGTTGCTGTGGGCCGGCTTCTGGATGAGCTGAGGACCCTCGAGCAGGACTTGCCTTATGATTCCGATGATGCCAGCCTGATTCGGATCACCCGTGAGGACTATGAGAGAGCCATTCGTGTTCCCACGGACTTCATGGGTGATTTCCACAGTCACGTGGCCGAGTCGTATCAGGAGTGGACCAGGGCCCGACCGGCCGATGACTTCGAAGCTATGGTTCCTTACCTGGAGAGGATGGTGGAGTTCAGCCGCGATTTCGCCGATTTCTTTCCTGGATACGAGAGCGTAGCTGATCCACTGATCGATTACTTCGCCGACGAAGGATACAAGGCGTCGGAGGTTCAGGCCATCTTCGCTGACCTGCGCGAGCAGCTTGTCCCGATGGCCGAGGCGATAGCGGATAGCGTGGAACCCGAGGACGAGTTCCTCTACCGTCACTTTCCGAAGGAGGAGCAGCTGGCCTTCGGGCTGGAGGTGGTGAAGCGATTCGGCTACGATTTGGAGCGGGGACGTCAGGATCTCACGCATCACCCGTTCACGACGACCTTTTCCACCGGTGACGTACGGATTACCACACGCGTGCACGAGAACGATCTCCGATCTGCCCTGTTCGCCACCTTGCACGAAGGCGGACACGCGCTCTACGAACAGGGGGTGCGGACGAAGCTGGAGGGGACCCCTCTGGCGCGCGGAGCCTCGGCGGGCGCGCACGAGAGTCAGTCCCGCCTATGGGAGAACCTGGTGGGACGGAGCCGGGTATTCTGGGAAGTGTTCTTCCCGGCGCTGCAAGCTCGTTTCTCTGAGCAGCTGGGCGCCGTCTCACTGGATGAGTTCTATGCTGCGATCAACAAGGTGGAGCCGTCCCTTATCCGGGTGGAAGCCGACGAAGTAACGTACAATTTGCACGTCATGCTGCGCTTCGATCTGGAGCAGGAGCTGTTAGAGGGCCGACTTGCGGCGGCCGACGTGGCCGACGCCTACAACGCGCGGTTCGAACAGGATCTGGGTATTACGCCTCCCGACAATCGGGACGGCGTCCTCCAGGACATGCACTGGTTCGGCCACTTCCTCGGAGCTGGTTACCTGGGGTACACACTGGGCAATATCATGAGCGCCCAGTTCTTTGGCACAGCCTTGCGTCAGCGCCCCCGAATCTCGGATGAGATGCGAGAAGGCGTCTTCGACGCATTGCACGGTTGGCTTCGCGAGGAGGCCTACGGCCACGGCCGCAAGTTCAAGGCGCCGGAGTTGCTTGAGCGGGCGACGGGACAACCCTTGAGCATCGAGCCGTATGTTGACTACTTGACGGAGAAATATACGGCACTGTACAATCTCTAGGCAACCCGGTATAGTAGTGACCATCACGTGGTCGCAACACGGCTTACTTCAATCTCCGTGAGGGCTTCCTGTGGGTCCTGGCGAAGGGATGGTGCAGCTGTTCTCGCGAGGTGAGGGCTGTACACTGGAAAGGAGGTGAGCTACTGGGGCGGATGGCATGAGAAGAAGTGTACTGACGGATGGCACATTCCGATGACGGCTGGTCATAGAGACGTGTGGAGGAGGAAGCAGAGATGGTAAGCAGACGCGTAACGAGTATTCTGGTGTTGGTGGTGAGTGTGAGCCTGTTGCTCTCAGCTTGCGGACCAACAGAGCCGGAGGTAATCGAGCGTGTGGTGACCGAGGAGGTAGAGAGGGTCGTCACGCAAGAGGTGGAACGCGAGGTCGAGGTCGAGGTCGAGAAGGTGGTCACTGCCACGCCCGGCGCCGACGAGCCGGAGGGCACGGTGGTGGTAGGGGTGTGGCAGGAGCCCAAGGGGCTGATCTGGAACATCTTCTATGATGCCCACGCCAACGACATCATGGAGTCCATGTACTACACCCCCGTTGGCCTGGACGAGAACGATGATATGGTTCCGGAGCTGCTGACAGAGGTTCCCAGCCTGGAGAACGGCGGCATCTCAGAGGACGGCAAGACCATCACGCTGAACTTCAAGGAGGGTGTCACCTGGCACGATGGAGAGCCGGTGACGTCCGAGGACTTCAAGTTCACGTGGCAGTTTGTGATGGATCCCGACACCAAGTCACAGGTATCGCAGGGTTGGAACAGGATCGAGTCGGTCGAGACGCCCGATCCGACCACGGCCATCGTACAGCTGGACGAAACGTATCTTCCCTTCGTCCCAGCCGTATTGGCCTTCCCCGTCCTGCCGCAGCACGCGTTGGAAGGGGTCTCCGACCCGGGCAACAGCGACTTCGCGCGGAATCCACTGGGGAACGGCTCCTTCGTGTTCCAGGAGTGGGCCTCGGGAGATCGCATCGTCGTCGAGGCGAACCCCGATGCGCTGAAGCAGCCGAAGGTAGAACGGATCATCTTCAAGTTCGTGCCGGACATGAACACACTGATCGCCCTCCTGCGCACGGGTGATGTCGACATCGCTTACGACCTGCGAGAGCTTCAGATCGCCGAGGTCGTGAAGATGGAAGGGGTGAAGCCTTTTGCCCTTCCGGGGAACGCGGTCGAGCGCTACTACTTCCAGCTTCGCAATCCGGAGAACCTGGAAGAGCCTCATCCGATCTTCGATGACATCCAGGTCCGCAAGGCCATTTCCATGGGCATGGATCGCTTCACTGCGGTCTCTGCGATCCTTCAGGGCTACGGTGAGGTTGCCGTCACTGAGATCGACAACCACCCCTGGTTCAACGAGGAGCTGGAGCCCTATCCCTACGATCCGGAGGCGGCGGCAGCGCTCCTGGATGAGGCTGGCTGGGTCGACACGGACGGGGACGGCATCCGTGAGAAAGACGGCGTTCCTTTGAGCTTCGGCCATTCGACGACGTCGGGCAATCAGGTTCGCGAGAACCTGCAGGTGTTCTTCCAGGAGAACTTGAGGGACATCGGGGTAGAGATGGAGATCGAAAACTACCCGGCTGCCACGCTGTTCGGCGGCTGCGCCCAGGAGGGTATCTTCGGAACCGGCAACTTCGACATGATGGGCTTCACCAACAAGCCGGCGAGCATTGATCTGACGCAGGAGTGGGCCGATTTCTTCCTGTGTGACACCGTTAAGAACTGCGAGACCAATCCCGCTGGCTCGAACGCCTGGGGTTACTGCAGCGAGGAGACCGACGCTGCCTTGGAGTGCGCACTCACCGAAGTGGATCCGAACGCGCGGGTCGAGTGCATCAAAGAGGCACAGAGGCTGCTCTACGAGGATTACGTTGCGCTCTACGTCTACGATCGGTTGGACGTCTATGCCGCCAGTGAGCGGATCGGCGGATTCAAGCCCACCGTTTTCGGAAGCTGGACGTGGAATCTGGAAGACTGGTACATCGCAGAGTAGTAGACGGATAGGTCGATTGAAGCTGACGGAGTGAGGTTCTGGCTCTCCTCGCACGCTGCGAGGAGAGCCGGAACCAGACGTAACACGGTAGATTTGGCGAGAGAGGAGTGCTGAGTGCGGTCATACGTTTGTAGAGGGAGGGGAAAGTGACACGGTTCATTGTGCGACGCTTGTTGATCTCCATACCGGTGTTGTTTGGGATCTCGCTGGTGGCTTTCCTGCTTGTTCAGGCATCGGGTGATCCCATGGCGGTCTATATCTCCAATCCTAACCTGTCTTCGGAGGATATCGCCAGGCTTGAGAAGGCCTATGGATTCGACCGACCGATCCACATACAGTATATCTACTGGTTGGGGAGGGCGGTTACGGGCGATTGGGGGCAGTCGTTCTTGACTCACCAGGATGTGCTGACGATGGTGCGAAGCCGTCTGGGGAACACGGCGATACTGATGGGGGCTTCCTTTGTCATCACGATGATCATTTCCTTGGTCCTGGGGGTCTATAGTGCGACGCACCAGTACTCGCTTGGGGATTACGTCGTCACCATCGGAGCGTTTTTTGGCAACTCAATGCCCAGCTTCTGGTTTGGGTTGATGTTGATCATTCTCTTTGCTGTGAAGTTTCGAGAGTGGGGACTACCGAGTCTGCCGGCAGCGGGGATGTATCCGCTTCGCGGGGAACCGTCGTTCTTCCAGATGCTGCGTCACTTGATCCTACCAGCAACTGTTCTGTCGCTGATCAGGGTGGCTAAGTACACTCGCTACCTGCGGTCAAGTATCCTGGAGGTCATCAGAGAGGACTACATCAACACGGCGCGGGCAAAGGGGTTGCCAGAACGCGTTGTCCTGTGGCGCCATGCGTTCAGGAATGCTGTCCTTCCACTGATCACCCTGGTCATGCTTGACATCCCGCATCTCTTCAGCGGTGCGCTCATCACCGAGCAGGTCTTCGCCTGGCCAGGTATGGGCCGCATGTACTGGGAACACGCAGTGTGGGTTGACTACCCTGTGTTGATGGGCATCATCTTGCTCGTATCGGCACTGGTCGTGTTCTGCAACCTTCTCGCTGACATCTTGTACGCCGTCGTCGACCCACGGATTCGGGTGGATGGGTAGAGGGGATAGAGGACATGGATAGCACACTACAAGCACCTGATGGCGGAAACCTCGACCAGAGAAGATCAGAAGGGTTGTGGGCGCTAGCCTTTCGGCGGTTCCTGCGCCACAGGCTGGGGGTCGCAGCTTCGATCGTGTTAGCGGTCGTCATCCTGATCGTTGTTCTTGGCCCCACCTTTTTTGTATCGCGAGACGCGGCGTTCCGCCCGGATGTAACTCGCATCAACTCGCCTCCAAGCAGCGAGCATCTGTTTGGCACGGATGAGTTAGGACGGGATATCCTGGCCAGGATTATCTATGGAGGGCAGATATCGCTTCTGGTGGGCTTGCTTGCCATGTTGGTGGGCATAACGGGCGGCACGCTCCTGGGGGCCTTGTCTGGCTACTTCGGCGGACACGTCGACAATGTCATCATGCGCTTCACAGATATCATGCTCAGCATTCCCGGCCTGTTCTTGATTATCGCCCTGACTGTGTTTTTGGGGTCAAACCTGAGGACCATTGTTCTCGCCATCGGGTTCTTGAACTGGATGGGTGTTGCCCGGCTGGTCCGCGGTCAGTTCTTGTCGTTGAAGGAGCAGGATTTCGTCCTGGCTGCGCGATGCGTCGGTGCTCAGGATAGTCGCATCATGTTTCGGCACATTCTGCCGAACGCGGTGCCGGTCGTCGTTGTGGCCGCCACACTCACAGTGGGGGCGGCGATCCTCACTGAGACGGCGATCAGCTATCTGGGACTGGGGATCCAACCGCCGACACCGAGCTGGGGAAACATGCTGAAGAACGCGCAATCCCTCATCTGGCAGGCTCCCTGGGCGGCCGTGTTTCCAGGCATGATGATCTTCGTGACCACGCTTTGCCTCAACTTCATGGGAGACGCGTTCCGGGACGCGCTTGATCCCAAGATGCAGCTTTAGGATGGCCTCATCAGCTCTTGGCTAGAAGAGGGGAAAATCGATGGGGTCGGTTCTGAGCCTTCGTGGAGAGACCCCGCAATCTGGTGGTGCATGACGGGAGGATAGGTATGTCTGGAGTCAGAGTGGTGAAGAACCCATTTGATCAACGCGAGAACCCCTGGCAGGACATCAGGCGAGAGCGCATCAAGGGCCTGCTGCCGGAAGCGATGAAGCTGTCGGGTGTGGATGTCTGGCTTGTTGCGTGTCGGGAGAACCACAGCGATCCGCTGGCCAGCCACATCGGTGGTGAAGGGGCTGGTGCCCCGGCTGTGTTCCTGTTCGTCTTGCGGGATGACGACGTGGAATCAGTTGCCTTCTCCCCTTGGGGGGAGTCGACGGCGCTTCGGGAGCTTGATCTTCACGACCGGGTAGTCGAGTATGAGCGGGGGGGAGACGTCTGGGGTCTGGCAGCCGAGGAGTTGAAGTCGCTCCATCCAGAGACGATCGGTGTCAACTGTTCGTCGCTGCCGATTGCAGATGGCTTGTCCTGGACGCAGCGACAGGCTTGCGAGAGGGCACTGGGTCCGGAGCTGTCTGATCGATTGATCTCTGCTGAGGGTCTGGTCGCGGAGTGGTTGTCCGTCAAGTTGGCGGCCGAGGTGGAGATCATGACAGAAGCTGGAGCACTTACCGTCCAGCTGCAGCGGGAAGCGTATCAGACTGTCATCCCAGGTGTGACGCGTGACGTCGATGTGGCAAACTACATCAAGGGCCGTATGGAGGAACTGGACCTCGACTACGGATGGTCGCCCGATCACAATCCCAGCGTCAACTCGGGTAGTCCCAGGGGGCACGCCGGACCGAGTGAGAAGGTCATCGAGCCCGGTGACTTCATCCAGACCGATTTTGGCATCAAGGCCTACGGGATATGGTGCACGGACTATCAGCGGTTTGCCTACGTGCTCAGCCCAGGCGAGACAGAGCCTCCGGAGGAGGCACTGCAGAAGTGGGAGTACGCCAGAAAAGGGCATCGGCTGGTACAGGGAGGCATGAAGCCCGGCATGCGCGGTTACGATGTGGACCACATCCAGCGCGAATGGATGGAGGAGACCGGTTCCCTGCCCGTGAAGTGGGGTACAGGCCATCCTGTGGGCTATTGGGCTCACGACATTGGGCCCTATCTCGGTGGCGGGCAGTATGAGGGACCGCCTCAGGGGGCCGCGTGCCGTCGCTTGCGCCCTGGACAGACTTTTGCATACGACGGTTTCTACGCCTGGGAGCTCGATCACGAGGGGGAGACGGAAGAGAGGATGATCTCTGTGGAGGAGATGGTTGTGGTGACGGAGGATGGGGCGGAGTACCTCATTCCTCCCCAGGAGGAGTTGATCCTAATCCCATCCCGCTAGGCGCGCGTATCGCCAACGGACTGAGGTTCAATCGGAGCCACTTCTGGCGCGTCCCAATTGGGCCTGGGAAAGAGGCAGTGTGTCTGAACCGCCGAGTGGTGGGAACTTGGCGGTTCTGTTCTGCAAGTGGGCCGCGGAGCCGGGGCGTGACCCCGCTTCCGCTCTCCGTGGACGAGGTGTTTTTCGGCGGGGGGGGAGTTCGTGCCAGGTGCTATGGGGCCGAGGGATCGTGACCCGCCTGCCTTCGCCCACGCTCGGCGGTAAAGGAGATTGTCACCCTTGATATCGGTCTTGACCAGGCTCTATCGCCTGTTGACGCGCAAGGAAGTGGTATCCGCATTCGCCATGGTCTTCCTCGCGGACGTTGTGGTCGGCATGTTCTCTCCGACGTTCTCTCTATTTGCGAAAAGCCTGGGGGCGAGTGTCACGCTTATCGGCGTTCTCAGCAGCGCCAGGGGGTTGACCCGCACTCTGGCGTCCATACCGATTGGTATGGTCTCGGACTCCAAGGGACGTCGGGTGGTGCTCTTGAGCGGGATGCTGCTCTTGTCGGCTTCGGCTTTTCTTTATTCTCTGGTTTCAACTCCCTATCTCCTGCTACCGCTGCGGATGATCACCGGTGTGGTCATTGCGGCGACTTTCTTCATTGGCATGGCGTACATGGGCGACATGGTGAAGAAGCAGGATCAAGGGCTGGCGAGCGGGGTCTATACGAGTTGCATGGGGCTGGGGTTCACCGTCGGTTCTGCGCTGGGGGGTGGGCTGGCAGCGACCTCGGGTTACTTGACCACCTTCCGCGTAGCATCCGCCATTGCGCTGGTCGGTTTTTTCATCGCCCTGTGGGGACTCGCTCGGCCAAGAGATTCTCAACCGGTGGAGAGGACAGCGGAAACACCGCTGGGACGGCTGGGGCTTCTATCGCGAGAGCCCCAGCTGCTGGCCGCCAGCCTCGGTTATCTGCTCATCATTCTGATGTTTGATGCGGCGGTGGTGAATTTCTTTCCTCTCTATGCGGCCGAGTCCTTGTCGATTGGGCAGAGCGCCATCGGCGCGATGATGGCCACTCGTGCCCTCGTATCCACCTCAGTCCGTTTGCCCACGGGCATGCTCACAACCCGGATCGCAAGCGAACGACTGATGATGATTGCCTTGATGATCGGTACGTTGATGATGTTGGCGATGTGCTGCGTGTCGGCGCCATTGCCTCTCACTCTGCTCCTGGCAGGTGAAGGGATTTGTTTTGGGATGTATCTTACAGCGGGCCAGGCGTATGTGACCGAGAGTGTTGCTCAACCGGATCGGGGAACGGCAATGGGCCTCTATTCGATGACGGGGAGCTTGGCGTCCGCAGTCGGTCCGTTTCTCATGGGTGTGGTCGGCGATTCCTTTGGTCTAAGGGCCGTGTTCCTGTTTACGGGCATTCTGGTCTTCTGTGGGCTTGTAGTGTTTGTCTACGTAAGCTCGCGGGAGAGCCCGACTGGTGGGGCTGATTTGGCCTGACCGAGTCCAGACGCTCCCCGGTGTCCGGGGCGCAGCGAGTTGGTGGACGGGCCGACCAGTGATGAACTGGCATCTGATGGTGAATGGAGAGTGTGCATGTGCGATGGAAACGCGGGGAATCCGCAGATGGCTGATGATTCATTTGATCTGTATGATCTACGTATTGAGGTTGTGGGATGCCAGCCCGGCAAGGAGATGATCTGCAATCACCCCATTGGAACCTACTTCGAGGTGAGTGGGGAGGATCTGGCACTTCCTCCCGGACAGACGTTTCCCATCTATCCACTGGCGGCGCTGTTGCCGCTGATACCGGCCAAGCAGCGGGAAACTCACAGAAACGACTGGATGTCCACTGACCAGGAGATAGCCTGCCCGGATCCCAATTGTGGTGGTCTCTTCCGGATCACCAGGATCGGGAAGCGCACCTTTCGCCACAGCGAGGTAACAGCTGGATCCTATTGTGACGAGGAGGAGGTCGAGCATGACGAGCGTTGAGCGATATGATCTGACGTCAGAGCATGACATCTCGCGGGTGATCAAGGGCGGCTGGCAGCTGGCGGGTGGACACGGAAGCATCGAACGGGAGCAGGCCCTGGGGGATATGCTGGCCTACGTGGAGGCTGGGATTACCACTGCTGACTGCGCCGACATTTACACAGGAGTCGAGGCGCTGCTCGGCGAGTTCCTGCGGCGCCATGCGGATGAGATCCGGTCGGGAGCCTTGCCGGGTGTGGAAGTGCACACCAAGTACGTACCGGACCGGGATGCTCTACCGGATCTGCGCAGAGAGGATGTCGAGGCCGCTGTCGATCGCTCGCTGCGCCGTCTCGGGCTGGATCGGGTGGATCTGGTGCAGTTCCACTGGTGGGACTACGGTGTGCCCGGGTATGTCGAGGCTGCCCATTATCTGGATCAGCAGAGAAGGGCCGGCAAGGTCAAGCACATTGGGCTCACGAACTTCGACGTGCCTCGTCTGAAGGAGATCGTTGACAGTGGCGTCCCTGTGGTTTCGAATCAGGTCCAATACTCTGTCCTGGATCAGCGGCCAGAGCGGAACATGGTGGCGTTCTGCGATCGTCACGACATCGATCTGCTGTGTTACGGGACACTGGCCGGCGGCTTTCTCACCGAGCGATACGTGGGCACCCGTGAGCCGGAGCGCCCGCTTGAGAATCGCTCATTGACCAAATACAAGTTGATCATAGATGACT
>Ga0180435_10004809_pt1 | contig 13231 bp, 12 predicted proteins | sample SS_ome_3_FD_132467 | JGI IMG/M metagenome (GOLD analysis project Ga0180435, IMG submission 132467) | Hypersaline lake sediment archaeal communities from the Salton Sea, California, USA - SS_3_S_1 metaG | ecosystem: Environmental > Aquatic > Non-marine Saline and Alkaline > Hypersaline >... | reverse complement strand
TCCCTTCTTACCACTCTTCAATTGTTAAGGTCCGTTCAGCCTTCTCTGTCTCTCGCCGAATAAAAAGCCCCGATGTCTTTTAGCCCCTTTCAGGACTTCTTCATCGGCGCTCTCTCAGCGATCTCTTCAGTGATATATTGGCTGGTGTTTCAGTGATCTTCCTGCAACGCAGGCGAAATCTTGCTCGCTTTTTTCAGGCGAGGTATTTATTTTATCTGCGTTTTATGTTTCTGTCAAGCGATTAGCCAAATCTGGTTTGAAACTCGTTGACTTTTTTGCTACATCGCTTGTCGCAGATGAAAATTTTATCGATCTGCCCTTCGGGCGAAACCGGCCATTTCTCAACGGCTTGACGATTCTACCGCAAATCAACCATATGTCAAGAGATTCCTAAAAATTGGTTAACCCAATTTTAAAGCTCATCCCTGGTCTGCTGATTCAACCTTCACCAGACGGCTGGAAGCGCGCCGCAGGCGGTCGAGGATTGCCAACCCCAGGCCCGCCACGCCAAAATCGCGCGCCAGGATAACCTGCATTCCACCCTCATCCAGCGCGCGCAAGCCCGCATACAAATTCTGTGCGATCTGGGCTGCATTCTCAGCAGAGCCAATTGTCTGAGTAGTCACATCTATCCCGGCAAAAGAGGACCGGTCTTCTTCGGCCAGCAGCACACCCACGCGCTCATCATGCGCCAGATGCAAGCTGGCTTCCTCGCGCATAGCACGCATTACAGCCCGTCTATCCTCCCCCTGAAAGAGGATCATCCGGGCACGCGGTGCATAATGACGCGACATCATCCCCGGCGAAGGCAGCGGCTTCTTCTCTGCTTCGGCAGCTGCGCCATCAAATACTTCCACTTCACCCAGCAGAGCTTCCAGATCCTCACGGGGCACACCCCCAGGACGCAGGATGCGCGCTGGCTGCACGGAAATATCCAGCACAGTCGACTCCACCCCAATTGTTGGGCTGCCGCCGTCCAGGATCAACTCAATGCGTCCTTTCAGGTCGCTGTACACATGCCGTGCAGCCGTAGGACTGGTGAAACCAAAGCGGTTGGCTGAAGGCGCTGCGATCGGCACGCCTGCCGCCCGCAGCAAAGCCCGCGCCACCGGATGGGACGGCACACGTACCGCCACCGTATCCAGCCCGGCCGAAACACCCCGCGGCAGGTCCTGGTGACGCGGCATAATGATCGTCAGCGGACCAGGCCAGAAAGCCTCTGCCAGTCGGCGCGCCGTCTCGGGGATCTCGCGCACTACGCGCGGCAGATCCTCCACCGAAGCCAGGTGCACGATCAAGGGGTCTTCGGTCGGCCGTTCTTTGGCCACAAAGATGCCTGCGATAGCATCGCCATCCAGAGCATTTGCCCCCAGGCCATACACCGTCTCGGTCGGGAAGGCCACCAACCCCCCCGCGCGGATCACTTCCGCAGCTTCAGCGATCAAAACAGGCTCAGGAGCCTGAGGATCTACAATTAATATACGTGTCATTGAACCAAACCTTCTTGTCATTCTGCTAGATCTGTGAAACACACCTAGGATACCATAATTAATGAAGCCCCCCTGCATGAAAACGCCTGATAGCGCCCAGAATGATATAATCTCAGCATGACCAACGCAACCCGCAAGATCAGAACCACTTCTTCCCAGACCATTGAGCAAGCCACACTCGCAGCTGTGTTTGGCTTGCTGATCGCCATCGTCCTCGGTGCGCTGGCCTTTTTTGGTTTCCACATCCTGTACACCAACCGCATCTACCCCGGCGTGACCGTGAACAGCATCGATCTGGGCGGCATGACGCAGAACAAAGCCGTGGAAGCCCTTTCCGTAGAAATGAACTACATCGACTCAGGCACCATCTTGCTCCGCGACCAAGACAAAACCTGGGCCGCCACACCCGGCCAGATGGGGCTCTTTCTTGACCCGCAGACCACAGCAAAACAAGCCTACGAAGTCGGCCGTACGGGCACCCTCAACCAGCGCCTCACCACGCAGCTCAGCAGCATGCGCCACGGGCGTGAGATCACCCCCTCCTACGTCTTCGACCAGCGCCTGGCCTTCCGCTACCTTTCCACCCTGGCCGCCGAATATATCGACCGCCCTGTGGTCGAGCCCCGCATGACCATCGAAGGCACCGAAGTCATCATCCATTCCGGACAATCCGGCCGTCAGTTAGATATCACCAGCGCCCTGGCCGCCATCGGCGACCTGATGGAAACCCAGGAAGACGGCATCCTGCCCCTGCCCGTTGTCGAGCCCAATCCCGTCATCCTGGACGTGGAACAGCAGGCCGAACTGGCGCGCGGCATTCTCAGCCAACCCCTCACCATCAGCATGCCACCCGGTGAGAGTGAAGAATTGGGTCCCTGGACCTTCTCACCGGAAGAACTGGCTGCCATGCTTATCTTCCAGCGCGTGGATGACCATGAAAGCTCCTACTACCAGGTCAGTCTCAACTACCGCATATTGAATGAATTCCTCATCCGCCTAGCCCCCTCACTGCAAAAAGAGGAGCAAAACACGCGCTTTATCTTTAACGATGATACCCTGCAGCTTGACATCATTGAGCCGGCTGTCATCGGGCGTACCCTCGACCTGCAGGCCAGTATCGAGGCCATCCAGCAGGGCGCGATGGCTTTGCAGCATACCGTTCCGCTGCAATTCATTTACAACCAACCCGCCGTTGACGACACAGCCACCGGTGAGAGCCTGGGCATCACCGAACTGGTGCACGCCGAGACTTCCTATTTCTACGGCTCCAGCGCAGCGCGCATCTTCAATATTTCCCTTGCCGCCAGCAAAATGCACGGCGTGCTGATCGCCCCCGGGGAGACTTTCTCCACTGGCAGCCAGCTCGGTGAGGTCAGTGAAGAGACCGGCTACCAGGAAGGCCTGATCATCTTCGGCGACTCCACTATTGAAGGCGTAGGCGGTGGCGTGTGCCAGGTGAGCACTACCCTCTTCCGCGCAGCCTTCTTCTCCGGTTTTCCCATCACCGAGCGCCACTCGCACGCCTACCGCGTTTCCTATTATGAAAAAGACGCTGGCAACAACCGCGTTGACACCCTGGCCGGCCTGGACGCCACCGTTTTCGTCCCCGTTATCGACCTCAAATTCACCAACGATACGCCCTATTGGCTGCTGATGGAAACCTACGTCAATGAAGGCGCGCGCAAACTCACCTGGAAGTTCTACTCCACAAAGGACGGACGTACGGTGGACTGGTATACCACCGGCCCGGTCAACATCGTCGAAGCCCCCAAGCCACGCTACCAGGAGAACCCCGAACTGGAGAAAGGCGAGGTCGAGCAGATCGACTGGGAAGCCGACGGTGCAGATGTCACCGTGGAGCGCACCATCTATAAGGAAGGCGAGATCCTTTTTGAGGACAACTTCTACACCCACTACGAACCCTGGCGCGCTGTCTACGAATACGGCCCCGGCACAGAGGGCATGCCCCCCGAAGACGCCGAGGACGAAGAAGAAGAGGATTGATCCTGCATGCAACCGGAGAAAGCCGCTCCTACACCCCAAGAAGATGAACTGCATCTTGACCTGACCGATGTGGCACTTTCCCTGCGTGCGGCGGACCCAGAAGCGGAACTGAAAATCCATATCGAAGTCCAGGCCGGTAAGAACATCCTCCCTGAAGAAAAAACTTACATCTTCTCCCACGGCGCCTGGCGCGAGCAGGTTCCTCTGAACGACCGCCTGGGCACAGCCTGGGGAAAATTCCAGACCTGGCTCACCTGGGATAAGGCATTCCTCGCCCTGGCCCTGCTGGTCTACATCCTCACCCGCCTGATCCGCATCATTGACTTTCCCATCTACTTCTTCAGCGATGAAGCCGTGCAAACCCTGCTGGCCAGCGACCTGGTGCGGGATGGTTTCAAGGGCTATGATGGCGTCTTCCTGCCCACCTACTTCTCCAATTATGGCAAATACAGCCTGAGCACCACCGTCTACCTCCAACTATTCCCCTATCTACTCTTTGGACGCAGTATCTGGGTCACCCGCGCCACAGCCGCCCTGGCGACCCTCCTGGCTGCCGTCAGCCTGCACCTGATTCACAAGAAGGTCTTCAACAGCAAGGCCCCCTGGCTGGCCATCCTCATCCTGGCCGCCACACCCACCTGGTTCCTGCACTCGCGCACGGCTTTCGAAGCCCCTCTTGCAGTCAGTTTCTATGCTGCCTTCCTCTACTGCTATATGCGCTATCGCGAGGACAGCCCGCGCCATCTGTACGCTGCCGTGATGATGGCCGCCCTGGCGTTCTACAGCTACAACCCCACACGCATCGTAGTCGCCGTCACCGCCATCTTCCTGCTCTTCAACGACCTGCGCTATCATTGGGAACAGCGCAAGACCGTCCTCATCGCCCTTAGCGTGACTGTGGTCTGCGCCCTGCCTTACTTACGCTTCACCCTCGCCCATGAAGGCGAAAGCCTCAAACACCTGCAAATGATCGGATCCTACTGGTTCCAGCCCATCAGCCTAGGTGAAAAGCTGGACACCTTCGCCAAGGAATACCTCCAGGGCATCAACCCCATATACTGGTACTTCCCCTCGGAGATCGACCTCAACCGCCACGTGATGAAAGGTTACGGCCACCTGCTGTGGGCCAGCCTGCCTTTCATGCTGGCGGGCGTCATCATCAGCATCAAAAACATCAAGTCCTCCCCCTACCGCGTCCTCTTCCTCGCTGTGCTGGCAGCCCCCAGCGGCGCCGCCCTGGCCGGCATGGGCATCACCCGCAGCATGACGATCGTTATCCCCCACGTCTTTTTCTGCGCCATTGGCCTTTCCGCTGCTCTCGACTGGCTGGCAAAGAAAAAATGGCCGCGCCTGACCCTGAATATTTCTATGTTTGGCATGCTCTCCATCTTTTGCTTCTGGATGCTGAATGACGCCCTGGTCAACGGGCCGTTGTGGTATGACGATTACAGCCTGACCGGCATGCAGTACGGCGCGCGCCAGCTGTTTGGCGCTGTAGAAAAAAACCTGGAAGACAATCCAAATATTGAACTTTCCGTTTCCCCCTCCTGGGGCAACGCCACCGACCTGATCGCGCGCTTTATGCTCGGTGATTCACAACCCATCATCATGGAAAGCATCTACGGCTACATCGATGAGCCCAAAGAACTTTCCCCCAACCACCTGTTCATCATGATCCCTGAAGAATACGCCACCGCGCTGGAAAGCGACAAATTCACCGATATCGAAGTCCTGCGCACCCTGCCGTACCCCAATGGCGAACCAGGCTTCTACTTCGTACGCCTGCGCTATGTGGACGACATCGAACAGGTCTTTGAAGAAGAGCAACTGGCTCTCTATGAACTGGGCACACCCCTCGAGACCACCTGGCAAGGGAATGACGTGGACGTGCAATTCCAGGCCCTCGACATGGGCGAGATTCCCCATCTGTTTGATGACGACCTCAACACCTTCATCCGCTCGGCGGCCGCCAATCCCCTCCTGCTCCAGTTCACCTTCCTCGAAGATATCACCGTCGAAAACGTACTGGTTTACATCGGCGGCGCGCCCACCAACCTCATCGTCCAGGCCTACGACGCCGACGGGAACCTGATCGAAGAGATCAGCCAGTCCTACCCCGGCGTCCCCGACCCGCGCGAGGTCAGCCTGAGCTTCAGCGCCCCCCTCCAGGCCACCGCCCTGCACTTCTCCATCGAGAACGGTGACGAAGGGCAGCCATCGCATGTCCACGTATGGGAAATTGGCCTGAGTGATTAATACCTTTGGGGGATTGGTCTGAACCAACCTTGTAGGGGCAATTGGCGAAGTCTCCAATGCATTGTTGGATGGCAAATCGCCCGCCTCCCATTTGAACCATGCAGAATAAATTGAATACACACCCTTTGACCTGAATTTTTCCAGTATAATAACTGTATATCAGACTACCTTTATCCAATTAACACCCAAAGGCCCGCCCATGAACCACATCAGCGTTGTCTTCTTCGCCAACTTCCGCCAGGTGACCGGCGTCAAACAAATTGAAATGGAAATGCCCCCCGGCGCCACCGTCGGGGACGTCAAACAGGAGTTGCTCAAGCAGTATCCGCGTCTGCGCACCCACTTTCACAACATGTCCACCGTGGTCAACAAGCACACTGTCATCCTGGACGCCGATCCCCTGCCCGAAAACGCCGAACTCCTGCTCATGCCCCCCCTCGGCGGCGGGTAGGAGGTTCTTTCGAACAGAGATTCTTTCTTTACGCCTACCTGAACTTCACAATCTTACTCGCCATAATACCATCGCCGCAAACAAATCACCAAATGCCCTCCTCATTTTGCAACCTCACCGCAAAATGGGGAGCGCTCCGCGAGGGAGGAGTTGGGGCTTTGCGTGAGATTAAAAAAGATTACAATAGAAGCATGACACCAATCAAACCCAACAAGAAACCCAAACGCACCTTCGCCCTCTATCTACTCATCCTTGCTAGTCTGATCATCGCCTGGTTTGGTGTCCTGCGTGTGCAACAGACCATCGCCAACATCGAATTGATCAATGCCCTGGATATGAATGCAAGAAATCCCTTCTGGATCGGCAGCGGCATCTTTTACGCGCTGGCCGGCATCTCCGCCGCCCTGGCCCTCTTCTTCCGCCGCTGGTGGGCACCCTGGTATGCACCCACAGCCTACTTCCTCGTCAGCCTGCTATACTGGATCGAACACCTCCTGCTTACCCAATCTCCCGCCGCCAAAAGGAACATCCCCTTTGGTATCCTGCTGAATGTCTTTCTGTTCTTCTTCGCACTGGTCACACTGGCGCAACTCAAACAGCTGCGCTTCTTCAACGTCACGCTCAACAACCCCTTCACCAAGAAAGGCTGATATGGAAAAGAACCAGGAAATTGAAGTTAAATTCTATCTGGATGACCTTGCCCGCTTTGAGAAAAATCTTTGCGGCCTGGGCGCCGAACTGATCCAGCAGCGCACGCATGAGCTCAATTTGCGCTTCGACACCCCCGACATGGCACTCACCAACAGCTTTCAGGTGCTGCGCCTGCGCCAGGACGACCACGCCCGCTTTACCTACAAACGCCGCAAAAGCGGCGGGAACGGCTCCGTCAGTGAGCGCACCGAGATCGAGTTTGAAGTCGGCGATTTCGAATCCGCGCGTCTTTTCCTGGAAGCCCTCGGCTTCCAGGTCTTCGTGACCTATGAGAAATACCGCCGCACCTACCACCTCGCCGGGCTGCACATCATGCTCGACGAAACACCCCTGGGCAACTTCGTTGAGATCGAAGGCCCCGACGCCGTCAGCATCGAGACCCTCGCCGCCGCCCTGCATCTCAATTGGAGCGCGCGCAATCTCGAAGGGTACATCATGCTCCTCGATAAGGTCAAAACCAAACACAGCCACATCCAAAACATGGCCTTCGAAGAATTCGCTGGCCTGGAGATCACCGCCGCTGACATTGGTTTAACCCCTGCGGATGTATAATTACATTTACGGTGGTTGATTCCACCACTGAAGCGTTCTTTGTTTTTTCTTTACATCTTTGCGAAATTACGTGAGTATTTTCTTTCATCCCGGAGAAACCCTATGACTATTCGTATCGTAACCGATAGCTCCTGTGACCTCCCCGCCAACATCATCACCCAATACAATATCCGCGTTGTGCCCTTATTCATCAACATTGGCAACGTCTCCTATCAGGACGGCGTAGATCTCTCGCGGGAGGAATTTTATACCAACCTGCCCAATTATGAAGAGTTCCCCAAAACTGCCGCTCCCGGTCCTGGCCAATTTCAAGCAGTCTATGATCAGTTGGCTGATGAAGGCGCCAGCGCGGTCATCTCCATCCACATCTCTGAATCATTGAGCAATACCGTGGAAGCTGCCCGCCTGGGCGCCAAAGACTACACCCGCATCCCCGTCACCGTGGTCGACTCGCAGCAGCTCAGCCTGGGTGCAGGGCTCCTTGTCGTTACGGCCGCCGAAGCCGCCGCTAACGGTCAAACGGTGGAAGAGATCGTTACCCTGCTGGAAGAGAAAACCCAGCGCACCTACACATTTGCCGCCTTGGACACGCTTGAATATCTGCGCCGCGGTGGACGCATGAGCATGGCTGTTGCCAAACTCGGCGAACTGCTGCATATCAAACCCGTGCTCAAGATGAACAAAGGCGTAGCCGCCGCCGAGCGCGTGCGCACCAAACGCCGCGCCATCGAGCGTCTCATTGAACTGATCAGCGATGTCCAGCCGCTGGAGGAGCTTTATCTCGTACACACCTTCGCACCGGACAAAATGGAAGTCCTGCGGGAAAAAGCCGCCCCGCTCTTCCACGGCGAGGGCGAACTCCTCGCCATGCCTGTCACCCCCGTACTGGGTGCCCACCTGGGGCCCGGCACCTACGGCTTCTCTTGTGTCTCCTGCGGTACTGACGTCTGCCAACCCCATTCTATGACAGAAAACCTGATCCGCTTGGCCAAGAACATCCGCGGGTGATTCGATTGCGGGGCGTAGGGACAGGTCTCCTGACCTGTCCGCCTCCCCCGTATGCCTACCTTCACGATCCAACCAGTATCATCCTTGATCACAACGCCACTAACTAGTCTTGATTCAATTTCCTGCAAAAAAGGTACGGTCAGTTTTGACCGCACCTAAGTACCATTTTTAAGAATCGTCAGACTGTAGCGGCATTCACCCCCTAATCCCGAATCCCTGATTGACTAATCCCTTTTTTCATTCTACATTGTAGTTTTCTTCCCCAAACTCGCCGCATACACGGCGAACATCTCCTTGCCGTCCAGGCCCAGGGCTCCATTCAAAAGATCATCATCAAAAGCCGCAATCCCACACGTCCCGCAGCCGATCGACTCGCCTGCTAGGTACAGGTTCTGGCATATATGCCCCGCATCCAGGTGCAGGTAACGGTAGCCGCGCTCATCATAGCGCCAAAACATGCGGTCAACGACAGCCCCCCAGAAAAAGCTCACTGCTGCCCTGCCCACCATCTTCTGCCGGTAACAGGCCGTTACGAGCACATCAGCGATCTCGGAGGCACCATTCACCAGGGTCAGCGCATGTTCGCCAGCCAGGAAGCGGTACAACCCGGGTGTCAAGGCTGCCACGCGGTTGACCAGCAAATAGGTCTCGAAAGCATGCCGCGCGCCGGCGGACGGCACCGTGCGCAGGGTCACCGGACGATTGGTGACTTCTTGCACGCCCTGTGTCATCCACAGCAAGTAGGAAAGTTCCTCCAGGCTCAACGCCTCTTCACTATATTTGCGCACCGAGCGCCTACCTTCCACAATAGCACGCAGGTCAGCCGCCGGCATCTCCAGCGACTTTGGGTCAGGCAGCGCAATCCGCTCGACACCTTCCGAGACAGCCAGCTCCAAAGGCGGCTGGGGTATGCCACGCTGCTGTGCGCTCAGGCTGGTATGATGCTTCGTTGCCTGCATAAATTCATAACCGATTTTCTTTTCCATTGATCTCTCCTGTTAATGTGTCGAACGATCCGGTAGATCAGTTTTTTCAGTAAAGCATTCAAACCTACCCTTATTGTATCCTGAAGTCACTCCTGGCACCCTTCCTGCATGGCTATGCTTAAGAGAAAATTTCGTATATACTTGAGATGTAAACGCTTTGCAACCATTGGCATCAAAAGGGAGTCCGGACCATGAAGAAGAAAATCACTGTATGGGATATTCTCACCATCCTTGTGCTTCTTGCTGCGGTTGGTCTGATCATTGTCTTTGCACAGGTCTTCATCAACCCGCAAGTCAGCTATAACCCCTTCCCGCCGCCCACCATGATCCCTACGGTGGAGATCCCCACCAGTACACCAACCCTTAAAAAACTCCCCGCCACTTGGACGGCCACGCTGGACGTGAATCTCGCTGGCACTGCCGAAGCCACCCGCGCCACCCTGCGTCCATCGCAGACCCTGCCCGCTACATCTACTGTGCTGGTACTGTCCACCTACACCAATACACCAACCAATACCAACACGCCCACCAATACGCCGACCATCACAAACACCCCCACGGCAACCAACACACCTACCATCACCCCCTTGCCGACCTACACACCATTACCGACGTACACCCCCGAACCGACTTATACGGTTTACCCGTAACCTGAATCATAACCTTAACTTTTCCCCGCCCACCGCAGCTCGCGTGGGCGGTTTTCATACCCTGATTCACTGATCGACTGATCACTGATCTCTCCGCCTCTCAATTCCTAATTACCTAATTGCCGAATCCCTAATCCCTTGACGCATTCCCTAATTCCCGAATCCCCCGCCCTATGGTATAACTAAATTCGTCTCAAGACAAAACATCCTACATATTAACGGACACTACCATGACCGAAAAAATTAATATCAAAACCTTTGAACACCTCGTTGACCTGGCTGCCCTGGCACTCAGCGGCGAAGAAGCTGTCTACCTGCGCAGCGAGTTGAACAACTTGCTGGATGCAGTCGAAGAACTGGCCGCCATCCCCCTGGACAAAGACCTGGAACTCACCGCTCGCGGCGTGCCCTATACTGAAGCAACCAGCCCTGCCTTGCGCAATGACGAATGGGCACCCAACGATCACCCCGAGAAAATCGTCGACCAGGCACCCCAGACCAATTCTGGCTTCATCGTCGTGCCCGATATTCCCCACATCAACCTGGACTAAGCCATGCAACTTTGTGACCTTTCTGCTTTTGAACTGACCAAAAAACTTCGCGTTGGCGAAGTTTCCGCTGTTGAGATCCTCGATTCCTCACTGGAACGCATCCAGGCCGTGGACGGACGTCCCGGCACCCTGGAACCCGGCGAGATCACCACCGAAGACGAGAAAACCGTCCACGCCTTCATCACCCTGACGGAAGAACGCGCCCGTCAGCAGGCCGAAGCCGTGGACCAGAAACTGGCTGCCGGCGAAGACCCCGGTCCCCTGGCCGGTGTCCCCTTCACCGTTAAAGATGTCTATTGTGTTGAGGGTACGCCCTCCACAGCCGCTTCAAAGATCCTCGCCAACTTCACCGCGCCCTACACTGCCACCCCCGTAGCGCGCATGGAAGCCGCCGGCGCCATCATGCTCGGCAAGGTTAACCTGGATGAATTTGCCTACGGCTCTTCCAACGAGTCCTCGGCATTCCAGCCTGCCACCCGCAACCCGTGGAACCTGGACCGCGTACCTGGCGGTTCCTCCGGCGGGTCCGTGGCATCCGTTGCCGCTGGTGAAGCACCCCTTTCCATCGGCACCGACACAGCAGGCTCCATCCGCCAGCCAGCCGCCTTCTGCGGCACGGTGGGCCTCAAGCCCACCTACGGGCGCGTCTCCCGCTATGGGCTGATCGCCTTCGGCTCATCGCTGGACTGCCCTGGTCCCATCGCCCGCAACGTGACCGACGCCGCCATGATGCTCAACGTCATTTCCGGTGCGGACAAACACGACAACACCGCTGCCACCTTGCCCCCCGAAGACTTCCTCGAAAAGATCGAAGCCGGCGTCAAGGGCATGCGCATCGGCCTTTCCCCCGACTATTTCCAGTTCTCAATCCCCGACCCGCAAACCGGCGAGTACCACCTGCAGCCCCTGCCCGAGGAGATCGCAGACCGCGTCCGTCAGACCGCCGAAGTACTCGCATCTCTGGGAGCTGTCATCGTCGAGGACGTGCCCATGCCCAACACACGCTACGGCATTCCCGCCTATTTCGTCATCAGCCGCGTGGAAGCCGCTTCCAACCTGCACCGCTTCGACGGTGTCAAGTACGGCTACCGCACACCCGAGAAACTGAATGACCTCAACAAGATGTACCGCGCCTCACGCGGAGAAGGCTTCGGCCCGCAGCCCAAGCTGCGCATCCTCATGGGCATGTACGTCAGCGCCGCCCAGTACAGCGAGCAGTACTACCAGCGCGCTCTAAAGGTGCGCGCCATGATCCGCCGTGACTTTGAGGCAGCCTTTGACAAGCAGGGCAAATACAAACTGGATGCCCTCCTGACCCCCACCACGCCTTCCACGGCCTTCCCCATCGGTGACGTGTACGGTGACTCGGTCCTCATGCAGTATGCCGACCAGCTGACCGTGCCCGCCAACCATGCCGGCATCCCGGGTGTCTCCATCCCCGCCGGCTTTGACGCGAACGGCCTGCCCATTGGTGTGCAGCTCCTCGGCCCGGACTACTCTGAAGCCAACCTGTTGCGCATCGGCCACGCCTACGAGACCGCCACCGCCGACGACGCCTGGCGTCAGGTCAAACCGCAGGTACTACACTAAAACTAAACATGACGCCCCCCTTTTTTCAAGGGGGGTGCCGCGAAGCGGCGGGGGGATTTTCCATGCGACACAGACTTATTGATATGACTAAGGGATAAATACCAATGCCCATCCACCGCGTCACCCAACCCTACCAATCCGCCTACCCCGACCCCATCATCCTCAAGCAGGGCGAAACCCTCACCACCAGCGACCGCCAGACCGACTGGCCCGGTTGGATCTGGTGCACCGCTGCCAGCGGGGAGTCCCGCTGGGTGCCTGATACCTTTCTAAAAATAGACATCTCTCCTGGTCAGGCCGTCATGCGCCGTGACTACAACCCCATCGAACTCAGCGTGCAGCCGGGTGAACTGCTCACCGCCATCGAGACTGTCAACGGCTGGGCATGGTGCAAAAATGCCGCCGGGCAGTCAGGCTGGGTGCCGCTGGAATGTCTCGTTAGCATCCAGGATCCGGCATGAAACTCCGCCCGCGCCTGTGCGGATACCTGTGCCTGCTCACCCTGCTGAGCGCCTGCACAACTGCGCCTGCCCACACAGCAACGCCTGTTCCCACCACGCCCTACCCCAGCCCCACCACGCATCCTACGGTTACTGCCGTCGCCACCTATACTCCCACCAAACCAGTTCCATCCCCCTCACAACCCCCTACTGTTACATCCACCCCCAAACCCGCTGCCTGGGGGCGCGCCATCGATACGGTCAACTGCCGCGTGGGGCCGTCCACAGACTTTCCCATCAGCGTCAGCCTGGACCCGGGCACCGAGACCGCCATCCTCGGCGTGAGTCCCGAGCGCACCTGGTGGCTCGTACAGCCGCCCGAAGACAGCGCGCCCTGCTGGGTGTGGGGCCCGCTGGTGGACGTCTTCCAGGGCGATCCAGCTGCCATCCCTCTGGCCAACGCGCCCGCCACACCCACCTTCATTCCGCAAAACGCCGGCGGCAGGGAGTTCTCCGTCGAGGAATATGAAAACACCCTGTTT
>Ga0180435_10004808_pt1 | contig 13235 bp, 12 predicted proteins | sample SS_ome_3_FD_132467 | JGI IMG/M metagenome (GOLD analysis project Ga0180435, IMG submission 132467) | Hypersaline lake sediment archaeal communities from the Salton Sea, California, USA - SS_3_S_1 metaG | ecosystem: Environmental > Aquatic > Non-marine Saline and Alkaline > Hypersaline >... | reverse complement strand
TTATTGCGCTGCTTTCCTGCCTGCCGTTGCACGGCGCGGCCGAAGACGATGCCGATATTCTGGTTGAAAAGGCGTTCGATTACTGGCGCGGTATCAGCTCGTATTCGGAATTTTCGATGACCATTCATCGGCCTGAGTTTGAACGCACGATGGAGATGAGGGGGTGGACGAAAGGGCGGAGCGATGCGTTGTTTTTTGTGATGAAACCGGCAAAAGATGCCGGCAACGGATCGCTGAAAAAAGGGCGGGACATGTGGAGCTACAACCCGAAGATCAATCGCGCCATCAAACTGCCGCCGTCGATGATGAGTCAATCGTGGATGGGATCTGATTTTTCCAACGACGATCTGGCCAAGTCGGACACGATCATCGAGGATTACGAGCACGCGATCATCGATACGGGCAAGGTCGGCGATCACCTTGTCTATACGATCGAATCCACCGCCAAGGAAGAGGCCCCGGTCGTGTGGGGAAAGCTGCTGCTGGTGGTCAGGGACGATTATATCCTGCTGAACGAGAAGTTTTTTGACGAAGACATGGTGCTGACCAAGGAGATGACCACCGACAAGCTGGAGGTGTTTTCGGGGCGGATTTTTCCGCAGGTCTGGACCATGAGCCGGGTGGATGAGGAAGAGCGGTTCACGCGGCTGGTGTATAAAGCGATCGAATTCGATATCGAGATCGAAGACCGGATCTTTACGCTGGCCAGCCTGAAAAGCAAGAAACGGGTACGATGAACGATCTGCTGATGGCATGGCGCAATCTCTGGCGCAATACCAGACGGTCTATCCTGACGATCTCCGCGATCGTTTTCGCGACGGCTCTGCTCGTATTCATGCTCTCGTTCCAGTTCGGTGCATACGACGACATGATCGATTCATCGGTGCGTTTGAGCACCGGACACGTGCAGGTTATCGCTCCGGGCTACCACGACAAGCCGCGCATGAGAGACGTGGTCGCGAATCCGCTCGATATCGAGGCTGCAGCCGTGCCCCTGCCCCAGGTCGATAACCTGACGATGCGGGCGGAGGCCTCGATTCTGGCCAGCGGCGAGAGCCGCAGCAAGGGGGTGCTGCTTACCGGCGTGATTCCCGATCGCGAGCGGGATTTGTCGCTGGTGCCGGGGCAGATCATCGAGGGTCGGTACCTGCAAGGCGGGGATCGAGCGGTCGGGGTGATTGGTTCACTCGCCGCCAGAAACCTGCAGGTCGGGATCGGCGACGACTGCGTCTTTTTAGGCTCCGGCAGGGACGGCTCGATTGCGGCCTCGGTCGTGCAGATCGTCGGAATATACAAGTCCGGAATCAACGAGTTTGACCTTTCGACGATGCAGATACCGCTGGCCGAGTTCGACGAGGTATTCAGCATGAACGGCGCTGTCCACCGTGTCGTGCTGACCCTGGAAAATTTGTCGGCAACCTACCAGGCGGCACCGGCGCTGCAAAACGATCCGCGCACGGAAGGCCTGCAGGTGATGACCTGGGATGAATTGACGCCCGGGTTGCGGCAGTCGATCGAGCTGGACCTGGTCGGCGGCGTCATCATGTATTTCATCCTTGTCGTGGTTGTTGCCTTTTCGATCCTCAACACCTTTTTCATGGCTATTTTCGAGCGCAAAAAGGAATTCGGGGTACTGATGTCCATCGGCATGAAACCGCGCAGGCTCGTCAAACTGATGCTGCTGGAATCAATGAGCATGACCGGGGTCGGGCTGGCGCTCGGGATCGTTGTCGGCATCGCGATAACCCTGGCCGGCTCCCACTGGGGAATCGGCATGGGCGACAGTTCGGAATTCATGGCTCAGTACGGCATGCCGGAGCGGCTGTATCCGAAACTGACCCTGCTGTCGGTTGTGCTGGGGCCGCTGCTGATCTGTGCGGTAACGTTTCTTACCGCGCTGATACCGGTATTGAAGATACCGCGTCTGCATCCGGTGGAGGCGCTGCGCTCATGATTTTCCAGATCGGCTGGCGCAATCTCTGGCGTAATACCCGCCGCACCGCGGTGATCCTCACCGCGATTATCGTCGGCATCATTTCCATGGTCGTGCTGTCCGCGTTCGGCCGCGGCGTGATGGAAGGGATGGTGAACAACGCGATCAACAACCTTGTCGGACATATCAAGATTTACGACAGCAGCTACGGAGCAGATCCCGCCATCGAAAACCGGATACGACAGACGGACACGCTGCTCGCCGATATCGTTCCCGTTCTGCCGGAACACACGACGCTGGTCAAGCGCCTGAGAATAGAGGGGCTGTTGAGCACCAGCAGAGACAATGTGGGGGTGGAGATCGTCGGCATAGAGCCTGAAAAAGAGCGGGGCATTTCATTTATCGGTCGGCAGGGGCAGGATCGAGGAATGCTGCAGGCCGATGATAAAAACGGTTTGATCATCGGGCAGGCCCTGCTGGAGCGGCTCGGACTCGCCACCGGGAAAAAGGTCGTGATCCTGTGTCAGGCAGATTCGGGTGAAACCAGTTCGAAGGCGTTTCGCATCAGGGGCACGTATAAGACCGAACTGCGGGATACCGAAAAACGGTACGTATTCGTGAACCTGGATGTTCTGCAGCGTATGAGCGGTGTCGGTTCCGATGTCACCGAATTTTCGTTGACTCTTGAGAACGGAGGGCTCTATCATGCCGGAGCGGTCAACGCGTTGGCAAATCAACTGCACAGCAGAATCGACGCATACGGCGTCGACGTATTGACCTGGAGACAGCTCCTGCCCGCGATTCGCGCCTATATCGACATGTTTGACGTATATATGCTGATCTGGTTCGTGGTCGTGTTTATCGCGATGGGGTTCGGACTTGCCAACACGGTCCTGATGGCGGTCTACGAACGCATGCGTGAATTCGGCCTGCAGCGGGCGCTGGGGATGCGCTCTTCCCGGATCATCAAGGTGGTGATGGTGGAGGTGCTGCTGCTGCTCGTCATCGGCATTCTGCTGGCCAACGGTATTTCCTTGGTACTGGTGAAACTGGTTTTCAAATCGGGGATTAATCTCGGGTTGTTCGCCGAGGGTATTGAAATGTTCGGGATTGACCGGATCATTTATCCGGTCCTGACGATGAGAGATATCGTTACCGCGAACGGGGTGGTGCTGGCGCTGGGAATGGTCGTCGGCCTCTATCCGGCCGTACATGCCGCCCGCTTTACCCCGGTCGAAACGATGCGGCACATTTGAATCACCGCCGGTTAAGAAAAAATGGAGACTCCCATGGGAATCATACGGGTTGATTCCGTATCGAAAATTTATCGGCAGGGCAGCGTGACCTTTCGTGCCCTCGACCGGGTTACGCTCGCCATAGACAAGGGTGAGTTCGTCGCCCTGGCCGGACCGTCCGGCTCCGGCAAAACGACGCTGCTCAACCTGATCGGCGGCCTCGATCTTGCCGATGAAGGATCGGTCTCGTTCAACGGCGCAGACCTGATGCAGCTTGGGGACGGACAGCGGGCGGATCTGCGGCTCCACCAGATCGGTTTCGTCTTTCAGGCGTACAACCTGATCCCGGTGCTGACCGCGGCTGAAAACGTCGACTATATCCTGATGCTGCAGAAGATAGACAAATCGATCAGGAGAGAAAAGGTCGCTGCGATTCTGGAAGAGGTCGGCCTGACTGACAAAGCCGGCAACCGGCCCGATGAACTGTCCGGCGGGCAGCAGCAGCGGGTTGCCGTGGCCCGGGCCGTGGTGACCGATCCGCAGGTTATTCTGGCCGATGAGCCGACGGCCAATCTTGATTCTAAGACCGGCAGGAAACTGCTCGAGATGATGAAGGAAATGAATCGCAGCCGGCAGGTCACGTTCGTCTTTGCGACCCACGATACGATGGTCATGGACTATGCCGACCGGATTGTCTCCCTGCAGGACGGCAAAATCGTGTCCGATGTGAGCAAATAGCGATGCTGCGTCGTGCGCACTGGGGCGGATGGGTCGCCCTGTTAATCATCCTTCAGGCCGGAGCGGCGCCCGGGAAAAGCGACTTTACGTGGTCAGGTCACCTCCGGGCCAACGCTTCCGCCGGGCACTACGATGCCGAGCAGGTGCTGGCCAGGAGCCAGGATCAAAACCTGTTCTACGACGGCGGTGCAGATTTCAGGCTTAACGCCTCGTATTACGCAAACGATCGACTGAGTTTTCACGCGGCGTATGAAGCGGTGTTTACCGGCGGGCAGACAAGAGGCGCGATCGCGGATCTTTCCGAAAACCTTCCCGCCGCTGCGCAGGACCTGGTTCTTCAGGCAGACACTCCATCTGACCAGGGGCAGTTCTTTTCCCTGAGCAAGGTCATTGCTGAAGAAGACGATTATATCCTCTACCACCGGATTGACCGGCTGTACGCTTCCTACGAGGACCATTTCGGCAGTATTGCCATTGGCCGGCAGGCGCTGACCTGGGGAAACGGACTGCTGTTCAACCCCGCAGACCTCGTAAACCCGTTTGCGCCGTCGGATATCATCAGGGATTACAAGATCGGCAGTGATATGATCCTCTATCAGCACGGCTTCGAGAAGCTCCAGGATATCCAGGCGGTGGCCGTGCTGCGCCGGGACGCGGATGACGACCCGTCGTTCGAAGAGTCGACGTTCGGGATGAAATTCAGGTTGTCAGCGGAGCAGAGGGATTTCGATCTCTACGTGATGAAGAATTATGCAGACCCGGTTATCGGCGGTGGGTTCGTATCCTATCTCGGGGACGGCGTTTTACGCTCCGATCTCACCTGGACGTATCTGGAAGATGATCCCGATCGGGAGTCATTTTTTGCAGCGGTGGTCGACTACGATTACTCGTGGTCGTGGGCGGACAAGAACTGGTACGGGTTTCTCGAGTTTTACGCAAACGGTCTCGGATCGTCCGATGTTCACGACACGCGGACCAATGAAGCTCTGGTGATCAGGCTGCAGCGTGGGGAAATCTTCGTCACCGGCCGATATTACCTGAACGGTATGCTGCAGTATGAAGCGCATCCGCTCGTGAATATCTATGCGACGCTGATCTACAACCTCGAAGACGACTCGTTTCTGCTGCAGCCGCGCGTGAGCTGGGATTTCATCGCCGACGCGCAGATCCTGGCCGGAGCGAATATCCCGGTCGGCGGGACGGATACCGAGTTCGGTACGCAGGAATATCCGGAAACCGGCGCGGTTACCGGAGCCCCGCTGCAGCTCTACGTGCTGCTCACGTACTATTTCTAGCAGCGATATTTCACCGGCGCCTCACACTGCCGGCTGCCTGCACGAGTTCGGCGAGTGTTTCGTAACGCTGGGCGCCGACCACGCGGTTGAAACCGGCCACGAAGGTCGGGATCGCCGTGATTCCAAGGGTGCGGGCCTCCTGCCAGTGGGCATCCACGCGATCCGCGTAGGAACGGGTTTCCAGTACCGCATTCGCTTCGGTACCGGAAAGCCCGGCCTGGACGGCCATTTCGATGCACACGTCATGCTTGGCCAGGTTTTTGCCGTCGACGAAATAGGCGGCAAAGGCGTTGCGGTGAAATTCGTCGCCCCGGTGCTGATCTTCAGCCCACAGGCCGAGTTCCTGGGCGAGCCGCGAGTTGAACGTGTTTGTTCTGGTGCCGAACGGCAGGCCGAGCTGGCCGGCGGTCTGTTTGAGGTTGTTCACCATTTCCACGACCTTTGCCGAGGGGAGGTTGAAGAGGTCCTCCAGCGATTGCCCCTCTTCAGGCGTGTCGGGGTGCAGCGGAAAGGTTTTCCAGGTCACGGAAATATCGAATTCACTCTTTAGTTTTTCAATACGCCCGGTAATGAAATAACACCAGGGTCAGATATAGTCGGAAAAGATGGTCAGCTGTTTTGTTTGATCCGTTGTCATAATTTTTCCTGTTATTTTCAGCGGCTCCGGCAGCAGTCTTTGCTCAACTGATCAGAGCATCGATACAGTAGCGGTAGGTGCGGGGACCGGTGTGGCCGCAGACAGAAATATGATAAGCATCCAAGCTGCGCGATGCCCGTTCGCATTCCGCCGCCAGGTTCGCCAGCGCGTGATCGATCAAATCGGGGCGGGACATGACATAGTGATGGAGACTGCCGCCCGGGCGCAGGCGGGTAAGGGCCGGACCGAGAAATCCGGCGCTCCCGGTCGGCAGCGGCATGATAATGCGATCGTACTGATCATGCAGATCGAGGACGACCTCGGCAGCGTCCCCGCAGTACAGCGAGATGCGCCTGGCTTTGTTCAGCTTCACATTGTCCCGGGCATACCGGTGCGCGACCGGGTTCAACTCGATCCCGATGATCTTCCCGGGGGTTGCGAATTTTTCAATATACAGCGGGTAGGGCGCAACGCCCGAGAACATGACGAGCACGGTTTCGTTGTCGGCTACCAGGTCGGCTATCCGCTTCCGCTCGGTAGAACTGCGTACGGAGAAGTAGACGGTTTCGAGGTTGAGCCTGAACCTGATGCCGTACTCTTTGTGCACCGTTTCCCTGCGGTTTTCACCGGCGATGATTTCCAGTTGAATCGTACGGTGGCGTCCGCCGTATTTGCCGGACCGTTTGGCAACCACGTTTATGTTCGGATGGGTGTCGAGAATCGCATTGCCGATGTCGGTTTCCCGGTGGGCGAGTTCGGGGGGGATGATGATTACGGCTATGTCGCCGACCACGTCATAGCTCTGCACGAGGCAGTCGCGTTCGTCGCCGGTAAGGATACCGCTGAGCAGAGCTTTGAGTTTCATTGATACGGAAGGAGAAATTTTCTGTACAAGGCCGCTAAATATAATTAAAAATGTGATTTGTATTGGACAATTACGGGCAATTTACAGATAATACAAGGGAATGTCCAAAATATCATCAGGCCTACGTTTAGCTGAGAGGATGCCGTGAGGATTTTAATAGCCGAAGACGAGTATACGACACAACTGATGGTTCAGGTATGCCTGGAAAATTGGGGATACACGGTGGAAAGCGTTGATGACGGGGATGCGGCATGGAAAATCATGAGCCGTAAATCGCCGCCGCAGATCGCCATTCTTGACTGGGAAATGCCCGGCATCACCGGTGATGAACTGTGCCGTAAAATTAAACAGTTGGAACGCGATTCACCGATCCATGTGATCCTGCTCACGGCCCGGGACAGCAAGCAGGATATCAGCGAAGGTTTTGAAGCCGGCGCCGACGATTATATCACCAAACCGTTCAACGACGACGAACTGCGCGCCCGCATCCGGGTGGCGGAGCGCATCGTCACGATTCAGTCATCGCTGAACAGTTCGCTGCAGGAATTGAAAACCGCGCTCGATATGGTCGATGCTTTTCAGGACCAGATTGCCGTCTGCGGTAAATGCGGAAAAATTCAAGCCCATGACGGTCACTGGAAGGAGCCCGCCGAACTGCTGTCCTATCCGGTGGATCCACGGTTCTACGACAAGGATTGTGCCGATTGTGAGAAGTAGCGCCCGTCAGTCTTGATCTTTGGGACCGATCATGTTCTCCGGAACCACCCATTTTCTGAACTGTTCCTCCGTCAGCAATTCCAGTGCGAGGGCTGCTTCCAGCAGCGTGGAACCGTCCTTGTGCGCCTTTTTGGCAATCCTGGTCGCATTGTCGTAACCGATGTGGGGGTTCAATGCGGTGACGAGCATTAACGACTCGTCGCGCAGTTTGGCGATCCGTTCTTCGTTGGCGGTAATACCGGCGACGCATTTATCGGTGAAACAGCGGCAGCCGTCGGCGAGCAGGCGGATCGACTGCAGCAGGTTGTAGATCATTACCGGTTTGAAGACATTGAGCTCGAAGTGGCCATTTGAACCCGCCACGGTAATCGTCGTATGATTGCCCATCACCTGGGCGGCAATCATCGTCAGCGCCTCGCATTGCGTCGGATTTACCTTGCCGGGCATGATGGATGAGCCGGGTTCGTTTTCCGGCAGGTTGATCTCGCCGATCCCGCACCGCGGTCCCGAGCCGAGGAACCTGATATCGTTGGCAATTTTCATGAGGCTCACCGCCAGCACGTTCAGGGCCCCGCTCGCTTCGACCACGGCGTCGTGGGCGGCGAGCGCCTCGAATTTATTCTCTGCTGATTTGAACGGAAGCCCCGTTTCCACCGCGACCCGGTCCGCGAACTTCACGTCGAATCCCTTGATCGAGTTGATGCCGGTGCCCACCGCCGTGCCGCCCTGGGCCAGCTGGAAGAGGGCGGGCAGTATCGCCTCGACCCTGCGGATACTGTTTTTTATCTGCGCCGCATACCCCGAAAATTCCTGGCCGAGCGTCAGCGGGGTAGCGTCCTGGGTGTGCGTCCTGCCGATCTTGACCAGGTGCCGGAAGCCGTCTGATTTTTGCTGCAGGGCATCATGCAGGTGTTTCAGGGCGGGCAGCAGCGTGTGGGTGATTTGTTCGGCGGCGGCGATGTGCATCGCTGTCGGAAACGTATCATTGGAAGACTGGCCCATGTTGCAATGGTCGTTGGGGTGCACCGGATCCTTGGACCCGATCGTGCCCCCCATGATTTCGATGGCCCGGTTTGAGATCACCTCGTTGGCGTTCATGTTGCTCTGCGTGCCTGAGCCGGTCTGCCATACGGAGAGCGGAAAATGGGCGTCGAGCCTGTTCTCCAGCACTTCGGCCGCCGCCTGCACGATGGCCTGGCCGATGGTCGCGTCCAGCACCCCCAGATCCATGTTGACCTTGGCGGCGCAGAGCTTGATAATCCCCAGTGCCCGGACAAGGGGTTTGGGCATCGTCTCTTCGCCGATCGGAAAATTCAGCAGGGAGCGGGCGGACTGGGCCCCGTAATATTTCTCGGCGGGTACTTTCAATTCGCCGAAGGAATCGCTTTCAAGGCGGTATGCAGACATGGGAGCCTCCTGGTGTCTAAAAAATTTCATTCGTGACGAGTTACTAATTACATATAACGTAATAGCATTTTAATGTTTTTCCGGAAAATACATTTTTCATTGACTGCGTATGCAGAAGGTGTATTTTTTAGGGTTGAATACGTATGCATGGTTGGTCTTTTTAAAGGCCTCTGAGAATAATAGCGGTACAGAGACAACAATATAAATAAAATTAACATGACGAATACGATTCTGAGGATCAGGAAATGGCAAACTACGACGCAATAATGGAAGCATTGGTGGCCTGTGACCAGGAAAAACTCACCAGTCTCGTGAACGGAGCGCTGGAAGAGGGCGCATCGGCGAACGATATCCTGAACAAAGGACTGATCGCCGGGATGGATATTGTCGGAGAGAAGATGGAGAGCGGCGAGATGTTCATTCCCGAGGTCCTGATGACAGCCCAGACGATGTCTGTCTGCCTTGAAACCCTGAAACCCCTGCTCGGCGAGGAAGGGGACACCGTTACCACAAACGTGCTCATCGGCACGGTAAAAGGAGATCTTCACGATATCGGGAAAAATCTCGTGGCGATGATGCTGGAAAGCGGCGGTATGAACGTGCACAACATCGGCGTCGATATCGATCCGCAGGAATTTGTCCGTTATATCAAGGAGACCGATGCCGATATCGTATGTCTCTCAGCACTCCTTACCACGACTATGCCGGCGATGAAGGAAACGATCGAGGCAATTTCCGAGTCCGGCCTGAGGGACCAGGTCAAGATCATGGTTGGCGGCGCCCCGGTAACCCAGGCTTTTGCCGATGAAATAAACGCGGACGGATTCGCTCCGGATGCCGGCTCTGCGGCAAAGCTGGCCAAAGCGCTGGCCGCTTGAGAGGGGGGCATATGTTCGAGGTAATTGGTGAGCGGATCAACACATCCCGCAAAAAAGTTCAGGCAGCGGTAGCGGACAGGGATGCCGATTATATCGTCGATGATGTCAAGAAGCAGCAGGAAGCGGGCGCTGCATTTATCGACGTGAATGCCGGCGCCCGAATCGGGCACGAAGACGAGGATATGAAATGGCTGCTCGATACGATTCAGCCTGTCGTCTCTCTTCCACTGGCGCTCGACTCTCCTGATCCTGCGGTATTGGAGCTCGCCTTCAACATGGTTGAGAGCGAACCGATGGTAAACTCGATCAGCCTGGAGAAGGATCGTTTCGATACGATGATGCCGTTTCTGGAAGGCAAAACCTGTAAAATTGTCGCGTTGTGCATGGATGATGCAGGCATGCCGGCATCGTCGCAGGACATCATCGACCGGGCCGATCAACTGGTTAAGGACTTGACCGGGATCGGTTTTCCGGTCAGCTCGATCTATGTTGATCCCCTGGTACAGCCGATCAGCACCGACATCACGAAGGGGGTGATGGTGCTGGATGCGGTTCGCGGAATTAAAGCACAATATCCTGAAATTCACATAACCGGCGGTTTGTCAAACATTTCATACGGCCTCCCGCAGCGAAAGATCATCAATCGCACGTTTATAACGCTGATGATGTCTGCCGGCATGGATTCCGCCATCATTGATCCCCTTGATGAGAAGATCATGGCCACCATCGTAACAGCCGATATGCTGCTGGGAAATGACAGCTTCTGTATGAATTTTCTGAAGGGTGTTCGCGCCGGTTCGATCGAAAGCTGATGGGAACGACTGCCGCAGCAGCAATCAGGGACGTATCAATGAGGAACCTTGAACAGCGTGGCATAGGTATCTCTGATCACGTCGAGCCCGCTTTCGATGTTAACCGCAATGGTTTTTTTCAATTCGTCGAGGTCCTGTAGCTTCAGGGCTTCGATAATCAGGCCGTGCTCCTTGTTGAATTTCACGCAGTGGTCCTTGTCGCGCCGGTAAATATTGAGAAAATTTTCCACTGAACCTCTCAGGATCCTGGCGATATTGCAGAGGTGGGGGAGGTTCGAAGCATCATATATCAGGAAGTGGAAATCACTGTCCAGGTGGTGATGGTTTTTAGGGCAATCCTGCATGGCTACATGCAGTTCTTCGAGTTTGAGAATATCCTGTTCCGTGATGTTTGTCATTGCCTCAACGCCGAGTTTAACCTCCAGATTTATACGTAAATCATAGATATGAAGGATTTCCTTGCTGTTTGGCGGTGTCTCGACAATAGCGCCCTTGTAAGGAATATTTTTTACCAGGCCGGTTCGATCGAGTCTCATTAACGCTTCCCTGATCGGACCGCGGCCGATGTTCAGCTCTTTTTCAAGATCAGACAAGATGAGGCGGGAGCCCGGGAGTTTTTCCCCGCTCAGGATCATGTCGCGAATGATCTCATACGCCTTTAAAGATTTCATGGAAGACTTGTCAGTTTCCACTACGACACCATTTTAAATTCTTGATCTGGTTTTCCCTGTATCAAAACAGTCTGAGCAACATCTTTTATGACGGCAATGATGGTTTCGCAGTCCTCTTCCTCGAAGGTCAGGGGTATGCGCATGTCGCACATTGAACTGAGTATCCGATCGGTGTTCGGAAGGGATGGGAGGTCGCCGAAATACTTCCAGCTTGAATAGGAGCTGGTAAATCCGACAGGCTCCCTGTCACCGAACCACTTGAGCTCAACCCCACGATCCAGGCAGCGCTGCAGAAACCTTTTTATGTTTGTTTCATCCTGATCGATCAGGGAAAACTGGATGGAACTGCCCACATAAGCTTCCCGCGGGTCTCGTTTGGGGCATGTTATACCGTCGACCCCGTTCAACCCCTTCTCGAGAATCCGGTAACGCCTGTTCCACCGTGCACACTGGTCGTCAAGCTGGCGCAATTGGGGCCTGAGCAGGGCGGCCCTGAGATTGTCCATGCGGCAGGAATAGTTGGGCACCGTGGACTTGAGGGGCTCAAACACGTGCAGGTCGGGGCGTGCGGTGTGCCGCTCATAGAGCATGTAGGAGCCGGAGTGCAGTATGGCCGTGCTGATAATTTCTGCGTCATCGGTTACGAGCAATCCGCCTTCACCGGAGTTCATGTGCTTGTAGGTCTGCGTCGAGAAGCAGCTTACCGTGCCGAAAGAACCGGATTTTCTGCCGTCCCACGACGCCCCCATAGTATGGGCGCAATCCTCGATGAGTGTCAGGTTATGGGTTCTGCAGATCTGAGCGACTCGGTCCATATCAGCGATATGTCCTCTCATGTGAGAGAGCATCAGCCATTTCGCATCCAGGGCTTTACATTCCAGATCATCAAGATCAATCGTATAGTCATCGGTAATCTCAACCAGTTTCAGCTCAGCGTCGGAATTCTCAATGGCACCGGGAACCGGTGCCAGGGTAAAAGCATTGCACAGGACGGTGTCCCCCCGGCCGACTCCGAGGGCTTTCAATGCCAGGTACATGGCACTGCCGCAGGATGCGCAGGCGAGACAATACTTTTTTCCGATATATGCCGCGAACTCTTCTTCCAGCAGCGCGGTATCGCCTTTTTCTCCAGTGGTGATATTGTAGCGGTGAAGCCTGCCGTTTTTAAGAACGGCAAGAGCGCTCTCTATCCCTTCTTCACAGATAGGTTCCTGCCTGGTGAAATCTTTTGTGAATTTTTTTTCCACCTTGTGCACGTTGCTTTGCCGCTCCGGTTAATGGGTAAACGCTCGAGAGATCAATTTTTTGAATGTTTGCGAGCGAACTGTAGCATGAAATCAGCCAGTTTGGCAGCGTCCTCCTCAGTAATGCAGTTATAGAGACTCGCTCGTAAATAATCTCCCACACCGAAGGGGGTAAGCGTACGCAGCCCTACTATTCCCGCATGCCAGCTCTGGATGAGAAATTCGTCGGTCAATGCTTCATCTCCTCCGTTGATGTCAAACGGTATATTCATCCGGCTTCTCAGCGTTTTATCCCGCACCGGAGTCCTGTAAAAACCGCCGGAATTATCAATAACATCATATAGAGCACTGCTTTTGGCGATGGAACGGCGTTCATTCCATCCTACGCCGCCTTTTTGTTCAAGCCAGTCAAAAAGAATTCCGATCACTTCGATGTTGAAGGTCGCAGGTGTATTCCAGACATTGCCCGCTTCTATATTTGTCGTGTAGTTAAAAACCCCGGGACAAAGCGGAGATGCCTTGCCTGCACCAAGCAGGTCCTTGCGGATAATGGTCACGGTAGCACCCGGGTGACCAATATTTTTTGATGCGCAGGAAAAGAGTACGCCCACACCGTCGCCATCCCAGTCGATCGGTTTGGTCGTGAAATCAGAACTTGCATCGATAACCAGGGGAATGTGCTTGCGCGATTCCGGAAGTTTCGGCAGACGGTGATTTTCGATGCCGTTAACGGTTTCATTGGAGCAGAGGTAGACATACCTGCTTTCAGGGGCGATATTATCTTCGTTCAACTCGGGGAAAGT
>Ga0180435_10004806_pt1 | contig 13240 bp, 9 predicted proteins | sample SS_ome_3_FD_132467 | JGI IMG/M metagenome (GOLD analysis project Ga0180435, IMG submission 132467) | Hypersaline lake sediment archaeal communities from the Salton Sea, California, USA - SS_3_S_1 metaG | ecosystem: Environmental > Aquatic > Non-marine Saline and Alkaline > Hypersaline > Sediment... | reverse complement strand
TAGCCTACCAGCAATCCCCATGCCAAATATTGGAAATGTCCCAAAAAACGAAAAAAAGAGATGTAACTTGCTTATTATACAGGGGATTGGATATCTTCTTTTTTGTATGCAAAAGGTTATGTATGATTGACCCATAGGAAAGATTGCTGGATTATCCATCACTGATGGATTTTCCACCAGTTTCGCCAGGGGCCTTGGCCCGGGGGGTGCATGCGTCACCAGTTGTACTGGCGCTATTCCGGTGAGTTGACAGTCAGTTTTTATTTAGGGAATGGATAGGGTTAATCCTGGCATCAAGCTTGCTATAGAACGCGGTACGAAACCGTAAGGATCATCATTATATGGTTAATCATCCTCGAACTTTAGGAGGGGCTGTGGCGAGTGCAGGCAAAACAGAAATGCCGGATATAGATACAATGCAGCATCGCTTTGACATGTATCGTGAACTCATGGGGCAGCGGATTCGTGAAATATTGCTTGTGGCCAGTGTATACGATGCCTTTGTTCTGGAAGAGGACGGTTCCCTGGAAGAGCAGATCTGGCAACAGTATGTAAACCGGGGGTTATCAACGGTACCGAAAATCCGTAAAGTTTCCACTGCGGAGCGTGCCCTGAACCTCATCCAAAATGAAGGGGTTGATCTGGTTTTGGTGGTCACCCATGGGGAAGAGGGGGATATACTTGATCTGGCCGCCCAGGTAAAAAAAATTCGTAAAGAATTACCTGTTGCCATCCTGGCCATGGACCCTTCCGCCCTGACCGAATTTTCAGCCCCAACCCGGATTGCCCACATTGATCAGGTATTTCTCTGGCAGAACGATCCTACTTTGCTGGTAGCCATTGTCAAATATTTCGAGGATAAGGCCAACGTGGAACACGACACTCAGGTGGGCGATGTGCGTGTGGTACTGCTGGTGGAAGATGACGTGGCCCACTTTTCCACGGTGCTGCCGGCCATCTACACGGCCATTATGGCCATGACGCGTCGGTTGATTGATGAGGGACTGAATCACATGCACAAACAACTGCGCATGTGCTCCCGGGCTAAAATTCTGATGGCCGATTCCTATGAAAGCGCCGTTGGTATTTATCAGGTTTACAAGCCCTATCTTTTGGGTGTGATAACCGATGTCCATTTTTTTAGAGATAATTGTCTGGACCACGATGCCGGGTTTGAGCTGGTCAGGATACTAAGGAAAAAGGACCCGGATTTGCCCATTTGTATCCAGTCCGTGGAGCCTCATAAGAATGAGGCACGGGCCAGGCAGATGGGAGCTGTTTTCCTCGACAAGAATTCGAGCCGGCTCACCGAAGACCTTAAGCGATTCCTCAGTGATTTTATGGGTTTTGGCGACTTCATTTTTAATCTGCCCGATGGACAGGAGATTGCCCGGGCCGGCAATCCCCGGGAACTGCTCGACCAACTGGCCCAAGTACCCATTGAATCGATCCTCCATCATGCGCAGCGGCACCATTTTTCTCACTGGATGATGGCGCGCAGCGAACTGAAAATCGCGGAACAGCTTTACCCCAAGAATATTGAGGATTTTGATGCCCCGGAGGCGCTCCGTGCCTATTTGATCCAGGTCATCGAAGGCGTGCTCTATGAAAAACAGAGTGACATTATTACCCACTATATTCCCAGCCGTAACCCTTACGAGGTTGAATTCATGCGGTACGGCGAGGGCATGCTGGGAGGCAAGGCCAGGGGAATCGCTTTTTTGCGCTACCTGTTGTCACGCCTGGAGATCCGCCGGCTTTTCGAAGACATCTCCATTCGCATGCCGCCTACACTGGTGATCTGTTCCAATGAATTTTCACGCTTTATGACCCGCAATGAACTTTGGGAGGTCTCTATTCAGGGTAAGACCGGATACGAGGCGCTTCAAAGTAGGTTTCTCAAGGGCCATCTCCAGGCCGATCTCGTCGATGCTTTGCGCGCTTACCTTCAATCCGTAAAACATCCCTTAGCCGTGCGCTCTTCCAGTTTGATGGAGGACTCCCACCATCTGCCTCTGGCTGGGCTTTACGATACATTTATGCTGCCTAACAATGAAGCTACGTTGGATGAACGCCTTGAATCCCTGATCGCTGCCTTGAAATTGGTTTGGGCTTCCACCTTCGGCGACGATCCCCGGGTTTTTTTCAGGCACAGCGGCCATCGCCTCAAGGAGGAACGCATGGCCGTGGTCATCCAAACTTTGGGCGGACGGCAACTCGGACAGTACTTTTATCCTGTTTTTTCCGGTGTCGCCCAATCCCACAACTACTATCCGGTTTCCTATATGAAACCTGAAGACGGTGTGGCCCAACTGGCCCTAGGACTGGGCAAAACAGTTGTGGAGGGTGGTGCCGTGGTCCGATTTTGTCCTTTATATCCCTTGCTCCTGCCCCAGTTCGCGGAAACTCGCGATTGGCTCTACTATACCCAAAAACACTTCTATGCCCTAGACATGACACCCATTGAGGGACCCCGTATTCCAGATAATATGCAACGGTTGCGAGAATTGCCTTTGATAGAAGCTGAAACCCACAGAGCTTTGCAGAAGGTCGCCTCGGTCTATCAGTCGGACAGCCGACTATTGGTAGACAGTTTTATGTATGAGGGACCGCGGATCGTTACCTTTCAAAAGGTGCTGCGTGATTCGCGGCTTAAGATGGGCGAATTAATCTCAAATCTGCTGAAGGTCTGTGAAAAGGCCATGGGCACACCTGTTGAACTGGAGTTTGCCTGTGACCTGAAAGATGATGGGGAGACAGTCTTTTATCCGCTGCAGCTCAGGCCCATGGCAGCCCAGCAGCGATGGAAAAAGATCACGATAACCGAGCACCAGAAAGCCCGGGCCTTCTGTTACTCCGAATTGGCACATGGTAACGGGCAATATCCTGATATTTGTGATCTGGTCTATGTCAAACCGGAAGCTTTCAACCGCAATAAAACACGGCAAATCGCCTCAGAGATCGGTTCCCTCAACAAACGCCTGGAGAATGAGAAAAGACCCTACCTGCTTATTGGTTTTGGCCGTTGGGGATCTTTGGATCCTGCCATGGGGATTGGGGTCAACTGGGAACAGATATCCAATGTCAGGGTATTGGTTGAATTGGGCTTGAAGGATTTTAATGTGGATCCGGCCCAGGGAACCCATTTTTTTCAGAATGTCACTTCGCTGAATGTTGGCTGCCTGGCTATTCCCCATGGCACGAGCGCATTTTTAAGATGGAAACTTCTTGGCAACGGGATGAGAGTTGTTGAAACTGACCATCTGGTTCTGATGAGATGGGCCTCTGCATTGGATATTCGAATTGACGGCTTTAATGGAGAAGGGGTGATCATTATACCGCACCAAAAATAGAACTTTCTGCACTATGATCATTGTTCATAGTCAGGTGGAAAATGTGTCGAAATTGACCGCCAGCAAAATAGCGCCGGCGGTCAGTAAAAAATAGTCCGGCAGTATTATGCGAAAATCGATTCTGATTATTGGAGAGGGTATGGTAATTAACCGAAGAGACAACGAAACTCCTGCAGCGGCATTGGACATCCTCGGTTATAATTCTCTCATTTAGTATGGGAGAGCCTGGGCTATCTGGCGCAACACTGGGAGCTTTTAATCCCTTCCGCTATGAGGGTTTTATAATCCCCCAATGCATCATGGGTCCAGCAGTCATCACCGCCGGCGGCTTCCCGCATGGTGAGCGCTAAAATATAAGATAGCTCTTTTACCGTAGCCCCGGCTTCCAGAGCACCCATAAAGTGCTTTAAAATGCACGGTTTGGAGCGGGCCTTGATTGCCAAGGCGAAACAGATGAACTGGTATGTTTTTTCATCAATGGTTCGCATCTCCCTGTATATCTCATCCAACTTGTCCAGTTGTTCCGCGAATTCCGGGAACCACTCGGCTAAAAGTCGCTGTTCGGACATAATTACGTCTCCCCTATTAACTTTCAATCCAGGATTTTACCATATCCTTTGTAGGCACCTTACCCACACTCTTCACATCTCCATCGATCACCACCGCCGGTGTACCGAAAACCCCGTAACCGGCAATCTTCATTACATCGGTGACCTTCTCAACCGTGGCAGCACTCCCTGCGTCGGCCACGGCTTCTTTCACGATTTCCTCGGTTTTCCGGCACTTGGCACATCCCGGCCCCAGAACTTTGATTTCCACGATGCCCCTCCTTTATGTGATAGTTTTGAGAACTTCTCCCCATACGGAATTTTCTATATCCAGACGATTTATCACCCCTCAACGGTTATTAATAATCAACCGAACAATGCACCATAGGTCATTCCGGCGATGGTGGACATGATCACGATAAGGCCGCAAAAGGTCGCGGTTTTCCTCACCCCCATGACGCTTCCAATCACCAGCATGTTGGGCAGGGAGAGCGCTGGGCCGGCCAACAACAGTGCCAGCGCTGGCCCCTTGCCCATACCGGCCCCTAAAAGCCCCTGAAGGATGGGCACCTCGGTCAACGTGGCGAAGTACATCAACGCACCGGCCACGGATGCCATCAGGTTGGCCCAGAGGGAATTGCCACCTAACAGGGACTGAATCCATTGCTCCGGGATCAAGGCGGGATGACCGGGACGGCCCAGCATGAAGCCGGCCACTAGAACACCGCCGGCCAGCAAGGGAAATATCTGCTTCATGAATCCCCAGCTGGATTCTACCCAGCTTTTACATTCATCCTTTGAAAACCAGGCTTTGAGCATGAATCCCAGGATGATCAACAAGGCGATGGTGATATACCATTTGGCGGCGAAAATTACCGCCCACGGTCCTGCAGAACCGGAGGCCGGTTTGGCAAAGGCCGCAAAGACCAGTATTAACACCATGGTTAATATGTATAGTGTGTCCTGAAACAAAGTGCGCTGTTTCTCATCTGTATCCGGTACATGGATCTGCCCCGTAGTACGCGCAGAGTCATCTTTCCGGAAAATTAGGGCCATCAGCAGACCGGTCACCACCGCAAAAAATACCGCGCCCACAGCCCGCGCCAATCCCAGTTGCCAGCCGAGGATCTTGGCTGTGAGGCTAATGGCCAGTACATTGATTGCGGGACCGGAGTATAGAAATGCCGTTGCCGGCCCGATGCCCGCGCCGCGGGTGTAAATACCCGCGAAGAGCGGCAGTACAGTGCAGGAACAGACCGCCAAGATGGTCCCTGAAACCGAGGCTACCGAATAGGATAGAAATTTGTGGGCCTGGGCACCAAAGTATTTCAGCACCGCGCCCTGGGATACGAATACTGAAATAGCGCCAGCAATGAAAAATGCGGGAATCAGGCAGGTGAGCACATGTTCACGGGCGTATTCCTGCAGCATGAAAAAGGCTTCCAGGCTGGACCGACGGATCACAGGATGCCCCCAGGGAACATAGTAGGCGGCAGCGAAAACGCTTAGGATGAGCAAAAATTTGGAACGCTCCTTCATGGAACATCATCTTTCATTGTTCATACATCGCTTAAATCGTCAATGTATGATATCGTCATATATAGATATTTAAATCAAAAAAAACTATCCACCGCAAATGATTTCTCGCCGAATTCCAGGTAAGGCTGCAACCAAGGCCGCAACTTCGTCATCATCCTCCAACCAGTGCCGCAAATTGCCCAGAATATTGGCTGCATAAGGACTTTGGCTGCCATCGACCAACCGGTAATTGACCCACAATCCATCTTTCGAATAAGTTATCAACTCGGCCTCTTCCAATATTTTTAGATGTTTGCTGACGGTGGACTGGGCCAAACCCAGGGCCTCCTGAATTTCACACACGCACAATACCCGGCGCTGAAGAATTTTTACAATCTTGACCCGATTCGGATCAGACAGGGCTTTCATGATCTTGATAAATTCTCTCATAGTGCCTCCATATCGTTAAATTTGAATATAACAAAATAGATAGGGCATGTCAAATAAATAGGCTCAACTCGGAACGTTATTCTGACAATTACTCTATTCAGATTCGAAACAGCTTCGCTATTACGCGCACCATCCCGTACTCCCGATATTTCTTCTCACGCCCTCCTGGAAATACCTGGCCTAATACCCAGGCACCAGTTATATGTATTGATTGAAATCTCCTATGAATCACTGGCCCTGGACCCGATCCATGTTGCCAGGCCTGATTGCCGTTTTCTGTGAAAGGGAGACGAGTTATGGATGCCAACCAACTGACCGCTCAATTCATTGCTGACACCCGCTGGGATAAGTTGCCGGCTGCGGTTCGGGAAACAGCACGCATGTGCCTCATCGACAATTTAGGGGCTACCCTGGCGGGAACCCGCACAAAGGTCAGCCGGATCTGTGCAGATTATGCTCATGTGACCTGGCCTGCGGACAAAGCGACCATCCTGCTGCACGGCAAAACAACGTCTGCAGTGGGCGCAGCCTTTGCCAACGCAGCCGCGGCCAACGCTATCGACTGTGATGACGGATTGCAATATGCATACGGTCACGGTGGAGCCCAGATTTTTCCAGCTGCGCTGGCGGTTGCCGAGTCCCGGAACTTGAATGGTGAACGCTTGCTCTCCGGCATGGTGGTGGGATACGAAGTGGCCCATCGCATGGGACGGTGCTGGCACGACCATCATGAGGTCTACCAGGCTTGTGGTTCCTGGGGTTCCGTTGCCAGTGCCGCCGCCGCAGCCAATCTGATGGATCTGACTGCCGAACAGGCCTGGCATACCCTGGGTATCTCCGATTATCAGGCGCCCAACCTGCCCATGATGCGTGATATAGACCATCCGGCCATGGTAAAACACGGGATTTACTGGGGTGCCATGACCGGTGTCATGTCTGCCGAAATGGCCGCCCGGGGTTTTACGGGTATACCGTCGCTGCTGGGTGAGGAAAAATATCGTGATTGGACCATGGATATCGGGCAGCACTTTATTATGGCGAATGGTGTACGTTGGAAAATGAAAGACTACGCCTGCTGCGGATGGGCCCATGCCGCCGTAGAAGGGGCCTACGAGTTGGTTCAGACCCATGCCATTGGACTGAACGATATCGAACTGATTGTCGTGGAAGCCTTTCATGAAGCCGTCCGTCTAGGGACAAGGCTGCCGACTACCACGGAAGAGGCCCAGTTCAATCTGGCCTGGCCGGTGGCGGCAATGCTGGTTGATGGTGAAGTCGGCCCGCGTCAAACCCTGGAACATCGCCTCAACGACCCCGGAATTCAGGATCTTGCAAAAAGAATCAGGGTTGTGGAGTCCGAAAAGCTCAACGAACTGCGCAGACTGTACGAAATAGGCGACCCGCGGGGCCGCTTTGCCAGCATCGTGACCATCAAATTAAAGGACGGAAAAGAGTATTCCTCCGGATTGAAGGATGGCGGCATGACGATGTCGGATCAAAATTGGACCCGGGAAATGATGGCTGAGAAGTTTCGCTGGTTGAGCGCGACTGTCCTGGACACTGCTACAGCTGATGAAATCATCGACATGGCCTGGCATCTGGATGAATTCGACAGCGTCAAGGAACTGACAGAAAAACTAGAATAAATTGTGCGGAGATAACAGGTGCGCCAGTACCCGGAATAAAAAATTGAAACCGATGAAAGAGGAGAAATTAACGATGATGAACACTGGTTTCAAATCACAATGCCTGCCGGCCTACCGCGTGCTGACGCAGGACCAGATTAAACGGCTCCACTATGCGACCCTTGAACTTCTCGAAACAGTGGGTGTCAAGGTGATACACGCGGAGGCCATGGAGATGATGTCGGCTGCCGGGTGCCGGGTTAAGGCGGACAACATCGTTCAGATCCCCAACTGGCTGGTTGAAGAGTGCATCCGCAGCACACCCTCCCGAATCACCATCTATAACCGGCTGGGAGATGAAGCCATGCGTTTGGAAGGCAACCAAACCTATTTCGGCATGGGGACTGACCTGATCAACACCTATGACCTGGATACCGGGGAACTGCGGAAATCAAAGCTTCAGGATGTGGCCGACGCGGCCCGGATTGCCGATGCACTGGAGGAGATCGATTTTTTAGGGTCCTATGCTTTGCCCCACGATTCACCCACCAACCTGATTTATATCGATTGTTTTAAAACAGAGCTTGAGAACTCCGTGAAGCCTATTTTTTACACCGCCGCGGGTGTGGAAGATATTGCCATCATCAACGATATGGCTGCCTCGGTCGTCGGGAACAAGGCGGCCTTGAAAGAGAAACCGATCCATATTCACTATTCCGAACCCCTAACCCCCCTGGTTCACTCCCCGGGGGCAATTGACAAGCTGTTCTACTGCGCGGACAACGGGGTGCCGGTAAACTATACGCCGGGCATGATGTCCGGTGCCAGCGCCCCGGTGACCATCGCCGGCGCTATCACTGTGGGGAATGCCGAAGCGCTGAGTGGAATCGTCCTGCACCAGTTGAGATCGAAAGGCGCACCCATCATTTCCGGTTTTGGCATGTCCACGCTGGATATGAAGACCTCTGCCTGCGTTTACGGGTGCCCGGAGTATCGGTTGGCCCTTTCGGCCTGCGCCGACCTATACCACTATTACGGGATCCCCATGTGGGGTACCGCCGGTGTCAGTGATTCCAACCAATTGGATGAACAGGCCGGCATGGAGTGGGCCATCTCATTGCTCATGGCCGGTCTGGACGGCGCCAACCTGATCCATGACATCGGGTATTTGGGGCAGGGTCTGGTGGGCTCTGCGGCCGCCCTGGTAATGAATGCGGAAATTATCAGCTATGTGAGACGTGTGATCAGAGGCTTCGCTATTGATGACGCCCATATTGGCATGGATGTCATCCGGGAGGTAGGCCCCCAGGGGGAGTTTATTTCAACTGAACAAACCATGCAGTTTTTCAAAACGGAGCATTGGCAACCCGCTTTGTGCAATCGCAAACCCCTGGAAAGCTGGATGGCCGGCGGAAAAGAGAGCTGGGGAGAGAAGTCGGTATTGAAAGCCAGGGAAATACTTGAAAAGCCTGCGCATTCGCCACTGCCGGAGGTGATTCAGGCTGAGCTGGTCAGCATGCGGGAAGCGGCGTTGAGGCGGTTGAAAGACAAACGCATCAAAGCCTAGACAAATTCCCCTGGCGGGCCTCGCCGGTGCCGGGCAGGGCGCAAAGCTCCCGGTGGGCTGAATTTGTGCTGAAACTGGACCGGCAGGAAAACCTGGCTCCCCTATTGGTCCTCACCATCAAAGCGGATAGTTAGTCCGCCAGTAAAATATCAAAGCGCTCCCGGATCATGGTGTCCAGTTCCGGGCTGATATAGGGCGCTTCAGCCCGGGCTAAAATCTCCCGGGCGATATTGCGGGCCCTGGAACGGGCATCCAGGCTGCCCGCTCTCTCCCAGTTTACGCGCAGGGCGCGGTCCGTCGATCCGTTGCCGCCAAAGAACTCGGAGCGCATGTGGCGCATGGTATGGGGTGACATCATATAGTTGCCCCCCGGCCCCACCTGGGCGATGGCGTCAAGGGCCAGGTGTTCCTCGTCCACGATTATGCCCTCCAGCACTTTGCAGGCCTGACCGATGATCTCGTCATCCATCACATACTGCTCATAGGCCAGGCAGAGCATGGATTCCAACATGCCCGCTGCATGGTGCACATAGTTGGATCCGCCCATGGCGGCCAAGAGCGTGGTGAATGCCTTCTCCCAGCCGGCCTGGGCATCCGGGATCTTGGAATCAGAAAGGCCCGAGGAGTTGTAGTTGGGCACTTTGATGTGATCCGCCATTTGATGGATGGCCGCGTTCATCATGCCGAATTCGACTGCGCCGCCGCTGTAGCCCATGGTGCGCAGGTCGGCCATGCCCGGAATGCCGCCGTACAACTGGGGCGAACCCGGATGGGTCAACTGGCCGATAACCAGTCCCGCCATTTCTTCGGCATGCAGTTGAACCAGAGTTCCGGCCATGGTCATGGGGGAAGTGGACCCGGCCATGGGTGCGGAGGAGATTGCCACCGGTATGTTCTTCCGGCAGGATTCCTGCATGTTCAATGTGGATTGGGTGCAAAGTTTCAGCGGGCTGATGGCAAAACAGGCAACGGTCGAGATGAAGGGACGCTTTTGCAGCTTTTCCAGCCCTCCGGCCAGCATGGCGGCCATTTCGATTCCATCCCGCACCCCCTGTTCATTGGTGAAACCGATCATCACATGCTTGCCGGTGGATTTCAGGCAGGCATACAGGCTGTTCACATCGTAGGCGTCTTCGGGTATGTCATGGGGAATACAGGGCCTAAGATAGAAATGGATATTGTCCAGGCTGTCCACCAGCCGTCCGATGTCATAGATATCCCGCAAAACGCTTTGCCGGGCCTGTCCACTTTCCAGGTCGAGGATATTGAGGGCGGAACCGCCGGTACCCAGATGCACCCGGTCAGCATACAGATCCAGGTCGGCACTGTCTTTGCGGCCGTGCAGAATCACCCGCGAGGGCGCATGGGACACTTGCTCCCGTACCAAGTCGCTAGGGAAATAGATGCGCTGCTGACCCCGATCCACTCTGCAACCTGCCTCCTGCAGCATGGCAAGGGTATCATCCAAACCGGCTTCAAAGGTAAAACCAACGCTTTCCAAAAGAGACAGGGAAGCACTATGAATGGTTTCCACCTGAGCCTGGCTCAAGGGCTTGTATTGTCCGCCGCTGTTCCCCGCGCTGTTCATTTATCAGCCTCCTTGAGATATGGTGTATCTTTCTTTTATTTTACTGTGCCACTGGAGAAATGCCCCCACGTTGCTGAGGGTATAGTCCGCGTGTTGGGGCCCGCCTTTTTCTGCGATTTCCCGTATTCCGGCAACCACGTTCTCATCTTCCGGGAGGTAAAGCGGGACCAGGAAGTCGTGCCTCGTTTTCAACCACTGTTGGCGGGCAGCCCGTTCGCGCTGGCAGTCCTGGATGAATTTGTCAATGCTGAAATAGTTTAAATTGCCCAGGGCCCCCATGGCGTGGCGGAGAATGTGGACACCGTAGGTTCGCAATACGTGACGGGATATCTCGGATTCCTGAACTGCGGCCGGAATATCGTGGACTATGCGGGTGCTGCCCCCCGACTGGGCAGAGGCCATGCCCGTCACCCACAGATTCAGACGCGCCATGGCTGAATTGATGAGCGGCTGGCCGGGATCGCTGTAGTCGAGATCGCCCTCCGCGCCGAGCACATCGGGGATACCGCCGTGCACACAAACAATATCCGGGTTGACGGTTTGCGCCAACGCCATCATGAAAAGTACCTGGGCGTGGATCTGGGTGAGCAGGGCCTCGGGGCTGGCCGGCCCGGTGGCGCCGGCGATGGTCAGGTCCAGAAGCAGCAGGTTGTTCCCCGACCGGGCGCTGCGTATAAACGGCTCGACCATGTTGGGCATGAAGGTCATGGATGTGATCAGGCTGGTGCCGTCCAGCCAGTCACCGCGATGGCTGAAGAAGCGGGCCTCATCAGCAGACATGTTTTTGGTTTGCGTCATTTTCAAACCCGGAAAGTGGCGGTCCATGAGCATGGCGCATTCAAAATCGGAAATGGATTTGTCCGTGGCTACGGGAACACTGAAAATCCCCAGACTGTCCGCAAACTCCCCGGCGATGGTGACTATTTCCTCAAATTCCTGACGGCTGGCGGGTTTCAGGATATCCTGCCCCGGGCGCAGCAGGAAAGGGGGCAGGGCGCCGGTGCCGAAGGCATTCTCTCCGGGGTCTTCCCGCAAATCAGTTGAAACCCAGTTCAGGCAGCGTTTAAGATAATCCTCCCGGAGCGGGATATACAGCGCCCGTTCGCAGTTTATGTCAACGGCATCGGCGTCCAACAGCAGTTCCATCAGCGCTTCACTATCCGAGATATCCATGCCGATTTCGGTCAATATGCGACAGGCATTATGATGGATACGCTGGTAGGTTTTTCTCTCCCTATCCAGCACGTCCATATCAGCGACTCTCTCCTTGGCGATTTCCGCTTCCGGACTGCCGGGGTGCAATGCTGCGATTTCTATGTAGTAGCGTTTCGCTTCCTGAAATTTGTACCGCTGTTCCGTGGCAACCGCATCGTCAAACAGCCGGATGATCTTCTTGGCACGTTTGCGCATCACCCCAAACCCTCATCGATTATCTCCACAATGTCCTTGATGTCGATGTCGGCAGCGCTGTCCATGACGCCGTCACGGAGCATGGTGGTGCAAAAAGGGCAGGCCGTGGCCACGGTTTTTACTCCTGCGGCAACGATCTCCCGGGTACGCTGGCCGTTAATGCGCGTGCCGATGGTTTCCTCCATGAACATGCGCGCGCCGCCGGCCCCGCAGCAGAACCCCCGGTCCCGGGTTTGTTTTAATTCCAGAGGGCCGGCGCCGCCGGTTGCCGCGCGCAGGAGTTCCCGCGGTGCATCGTAGATGCCGTTCCAGCGTCCTAAATAACAGGAGTCATGATAGGTCAGGGTACCGCCGGAATGCTTTCCATTGATGGGCAGTTTGCCCTGGGCCATCAGCTCGAACAGAAATTGCGTGTGATGGACCACCGGGTAGCAGGCATCGAACCGGGGGTATTCGTTCCGGATGATATTGAAGCAGTGGGGGCAACTGGCCAGTATACGTTTGGGGCGATAGCCGTTGAGGGTTTCCGCGTTCTGTTGGATCAGCATCTGGGCCAGGTATTCGTTGCCGGCCCGTCGCGCCATGTCGCCGTTGCAGGCTTCCTCGGGACCCAGAATGGCGAAATTGACACCGGCCCGCTGCAGCACCCGGGCCAGGGCCCGGGATATCTTCTTGCCCCGGTCGTCGAAAGATCCGGCGCAACCCACGAACCACAGCAGATCGGCTTCGGGGTTATCACTCATCAGAGGGACCTCCAGGTCCCGGCACCACTGGGCCCGGGTGTCGGCCCCGAATCCCCAGGGGTTGGCCTGATTTTCCAGGTTGCTGAAGGTTTCCTGGATCTCCGGAGGAAAACTGGCCTCCATGAGCACCTGGTGCTTGCGGGCCTCCACGATGAAATCGAGGTGTTCGATATTCACCGGACAAGCTTCCTCGCAGGCCCGGCAGGTGGTGCAGGACCACAGCACGTCACCGGTGATGGGCGCACCCGCGCGCACCAGGGGCCGCACGCGCTCCGGACTGCCTCCCAGGATGGCATCGGCATGGACCAGCAGGTCGCTTTTCAAATCATGGATCAACGCTTTGGGGGAGAGCGGTTTGCCCGTCTGGGAAGCCGGACACTGCTCCTCGCAGCGGCCGCACTCGGTACAGGCATACAGGTTCAGCACGTTTTTCCAGTT
>Ga0180435_10004805_pt1 | contig 13244 bp, 10 predicted proteins | sample SS_ome_3_FD_132467 | JGI IMG/M metagenome (GOLD analysis project Ga0180435, IMG submission 132467) | Hypersaline lake sediment archaeal communities from the Salton Sea, California, USA - SS_3_S_1 metaG | ecosystem: Environmental > Aquatic > Non-marine Saline and Alkaline > Hypersaline >... | reverse complement strand
TTCTGCAGGCGGTTGCGCACGGTGGCTTCCGAAACCTTCAGCTTTTTGGCGATCTCCGTATTGGGTATGCGGCCATTTTGCTGAAGCAAACGGGTTATCTCGTAATCTATGTCCCTGTTTTGATTTGCCATATTTCCCCCCACAACAGGATTTACGGAGTCCTTATCAAGATTGAAATACCATAGGCGCCCAGGGGCGTCAATTTATTATTCGTAATTTATATATTGTTATCGCAATAATTAAGCTTTTAAAATTATTAATATCGTAATATTTTATTGACATTCGTAGCACATTCCTATTAATTGTTTCTATCCAAAACAATAAATTTAAACACAATTTGAATTTCCCGAAGTTTGCTGGGAAAAAGTAGCTAAAGGATCTCGATAAGTTTAAAATTCGGCAGAACCCAATAAAGATTAATTCAAATTGAAGGAGACCGCGCAATGAATAGAGGACCCGCAGCAGGCACGGTCATGAGCACCGGTTGGGGATTGAAAACCCTTTCCCCGGACGCCCTAGAAAAAATTCATGCCGCCACCCTCGATGTTCTACAGTCAACGGGTGTGCGTGTGGACTCACAGGAAGCCCTGAAAATCCTGGCTAAGGAAGGATGCTGGGTGAACACGAAAACCAATGTGGTCCGATTCCCCGAGCACATCGTCAAACAGGCTTTGGACACCTGTCCCAGCCAGATCCTGCTCGCCGGCCGCAATGCAGACAGGGACTTCATGATGGGCGGCCGCGAAGTGGGATTCACCACCTTCGGCACCGGTGTCCAGGTAGAGGATCTGGAAACCGGGGAGATACGCGATTCCACCAAGGCTGACGTGGCCCAGATTGCCCGTCTCACCGATGCCCTGGAACACATGGATGTGCTGTCATCGCCGGTGGAGGCCCGGGACAAGCCAGGTTCCTCCCACGATCTCCACATGTTCGAAGCCGTGCTCATGAACTGCACCAAGCACTACGCCTGCGAAGCTGAAAACGGTGACCGTATGGAAACCATGATCGAAATGGCCAAAGTGGTCGCCGGCAATGCCGAAACGTTGAAAAGGAGACCCATCTTCTCCATGAGCGCCTGTCCCACCAGCCCTTTGCAGCTCATCGAAGAGGCTGCCGATGTCATTGTGGTTTCGGCCAGAAACTGGATCCCCATCAATGTACTCAGCATGGTGATGGCCGGTGCCACCAGCCCCATATCGGTTTCCGGCGCGCTGGTCACCCACAATGCCGAAGTATTGTCCGGCATTGTTCTGGCCCAGGCAACCAATCCGGGCGCACCGGTTATTTACGGCAGTTCTTCCACCACCTTTGACATGCGCTATGGCACCGCCGTCGTGGGGGTTCCTGAAATGGCTATGATGAGCGCGGCAGCCGCAGACCTGGCCAACTTTTACGGGCTGCCCAGCTATGTTGCCGGGGGGTAGGCGGATGCCAAGCTATCAGATGCCCAGGCGGGTCATGAAAAGACAATCAGCGCACTGTTACCCGCCCTGGCCGGAGCCAATCTGATTTACGGACCGGGAATGCTCGAGATGGGCATGACCTTCAGCTTCGGCCAACTGGTCATCGACGATGAAATTGCCGCCATGGTAAAACGGATTATTTGCGGTGTGGGATTTGACGACGAATTGATGGGCGTGGACCTGATCAAGGAGATCGGGATCGGCGGCCACTTCCTGGCCCAGCGCCATGTCATGGACCACCTGGCCACCGAGCAGATTCAGGCCACCGTCATTGACCGTCGGGTGCGCGAAGACTGGCTGGCAGACGGTGCCAGAAGCCTGCACCACACAGCCAGCCAAAAAGCCAGGACAATCCTGGAAACCCATAAGCCCGAACCACTGCCTGACGACACCATCGCGGAACTGAAGCGGATTATCAAAAAGGCCGAGTCTTAGTAAGTAGTAAGGGGTAGGGAGTAGTTAATTGTTATGAGAAAAGTGTTAAGAGTGGGCTCAATGCATATGGCCAAAAGGCCCACTGTTAACTGTTTTCTATTTTCTGTTAACTTGGATATCCGAAATCCGAAACCTGAATCCAGCTTATATACTTTGTGTCCTTTGTGCCTTTGTGGTCCATAAAATTTATGTAATCAACGCCGAGGAGGGCGCCTATGCCAGGTAAAATTATGTGCCGAATGGGAGACGGGGAAAGGGTTTGGCTTTCTCCGGAGAGGATCAAGGACGACATCCTCAAAGGGACCCGGGATGCAGCGGAAAGGGCCAGCATCCCCGAACTGACCCAGGAGGAGTGCGAACAGCTGTTTGACATTATCGCCGATACCTCAAAGGTGGTCAGTGTCATGCCGGGCGAAGAGGTCATTGTAACCGACGATGCCGTGAGCATGCTGTTCTACGCCGACCAGGAAAACAGCGGCCAGGGAATCCCCATGAGCCGCACCCAGTCGCTTTTGGCCTACGAACGGGCATGTGCCGCCGACACCATCTCCATGGGCCACACCGACTACAGTTTCAAACAGGTCAAACCCATCATCAATTACGAAACCCAGGAGTATTATACTGCCTCACAAATGACCACGGCCCCCTTGTTTTATGGGTCCCAGCCCAACATGGGGCTCTACTTTCAGCCCGACGGCCCCTACCCCAACCCGGCTGAACTGCTGCCCCAGGGAAAAATCCCTCAGGCCCTCGAGGCCCAGGAAAAGGCCATGGAGCACCTTTACGCAGACCTCGTAACCATCGGCAAGGATATGAATGCCGTGGGCTGCGAAGGCCTTAATTTCGATACAGCCGCTTCAGCCGGCGATGCGGATTTCAAGGCCACCCTTAAAGCGGTTGAAAAACTCAAGACCCTGGCACCGGCCATGCCCATTGAAGTGGGCATGTCTTCAGAGTTTGTGATGGGCATGCATGGCGACATCTCCTACAAAGGCAAACGTCTGGCCGGCATCTACCCGCATGAGCAGGTCAAGGTTGCTGAGGAGGCCGGGGCGGACATCTTCGGGCCGGCCATCAACGTCAACACCAGCGAATCCATTCCCTGGAACCTGGCGCGGGCTGTCACCTTTGTCAAGGAAACTGTGGCCGTGGCCGACATCCCGGTGCACCCCAACGTGGGCATGGGCGTCTGCGGGGTACCCATGTTTGAAGTGCCGCCGGTGGATGCCGTGACCAGGGCGTCCAAATCCCTGGTGCAGATCGGCAAGGCCGATGGATTGTAGGTTGGCACAGGCGATATTTTCGGAATGCCGAACGCACACGTGATGGCTTCAGCCATGGGCGGCATCCGGACTGCCGGAGATCTGGTAGCCTGGATGCAGATGGCCCGCAGGATGAAGATCAATGAAGCCAAAGCCTATGTGGCGGACAAACTGGGCGTGGATGTGATTGCTTTGACAGACGAGGAGATCATGCGCCAGGTGCGCGAAGACCTGGACATCGGCATCATCACCTCTGTTTCCGGCAGCGCCAAGGGCATCGCCGCCAAGTGGAAAATCGCCGAGCTCTTAAACATCGAGATCAACTCGGTCAATCACTTCAAAACCAAGGTCGGCCTGTAACTCAGAGCCCCAGGGGACGGAAGACAGAGAGCGAACCCGTAACCTGACACCCGAAACCATATAACCCAACACTCCATTACTCCAATTCCCCAGAATGTTGTTTCAAGGATAAACATAATGACCATGCATATCGAACCCATCCACATCCCTAATGCAATGAGGATCAAGGTGTTGTCTGATGCAGACCTGGACCAGCTGCATCAGGCAACCCTGAGCATACTCGAGGAAACCGGCGTCAGGTTTCCCTCGCAAAAGGCGCTCACAATTTTTGCCGATGCCGGAGCAAACGTGGATTTCCCTTCCCAGATCGTTAAGATCCCGCCGAAACTATTAATGGACGCCCTGTCCAAAGCACCAAGATCGATCTGCCTGGGATCCCGTGGCGATGAGTCCCTTGACCTTTTTCTGGATGGCAGCCACACTTACTGTGGAACCACCGGCACCGGCACCTTCACCATGGACCCGAACTCCGGCCAAAAAAGGCCGTCCACCAAGGAAGACACGGCCATGATGGCCAGGGTGGCGGACTACCTGCCGTCCATCGGCTTTTATTGGGCCATGGTAGCACCCCAGGACAAACATCACACGCTTTCTCCCCTGCACGAATTGGAAGCTTCCTTTCTCAATACCGAAAAGCACGTCATGACCGCCAGCTGCGTCAACCAGAAGACGGCTCGTGCGGCAGTGGAGATGGCCCGGACGGTGGCAGGCAGCACCGAACAGATGGAGGCCCGACCACCGCTTTCGCCCATCATTAGCCCAATATCACCCCTGAACAATGACGCCGAGGCCCTGGAAGCGGCCCTTATCTTTGCAGAAGCCAAACTGGCGGTATGTTTTGCAACCATGCCGGTCATGGGCTCCACCGGGCCGGCTTCCATTGCCGGCACATTGGTGTTGGCGAATTCCGAGGTCCTGAGTGCCGTATGCCTGATCCAGATCGCCTGCCCGGGAGCACCTGTCACCTATCCGCCATTTACGGGGGTAATGAACCCTTACACAGGGGACTGCGTGGTCAGCACCCGCAATCAATATCCCTTTTATGCGGCCAGCGTTCAACTCGGCCGCCATTACGGCCTGCCGGTCATGTCCACATTCGGCGGCAGTGACCTGCGCCGACCCGCACGCTGGGAAACCGCCAAAGAGGACGCCGTAGACGCTTTTTACATCTGCGCCACCGGACCGGATATGCTGCCCTGCATGGGTATGATGGAGACCTACACACTCCTGCACCCGGAAAAGTTGGTCCTGGACGACGACATCATTCAATCCGTCCGCAGCATGTCCAGGAGCATTCCCATCGACACCGGCACCCTGAATGTGGCGGAAATCCAAAGTGTTGGGCCTGGCGGTCACTTTCTGAGCACCGACTACACGCTGAAAAACATGCGGGAATTGTGGAATCCGGGCATCTGTCACCAGTGGCAGCCGGAAGCAGGTAAATTTTCAGATGCAGTGGCAGCCGCACAGCAAAAGCTTCAAAGGATATTAGAAAACCATACACCCGCACCGCTGGACATATCCAGCTGTCAGGAATTTGAACACATCATCAAAACCGCCGAAAAGGCGCTATAAGGAGGAATCATGCAAACTGGAAAAAAAACAAGGGAAATGTTTCAACGTGCCCTGGCCTGTATGCCGTCTGGGGTCACATCAAATTACCGTTACTGGGGTGATGACAAATCCCTGGTACTGAAAAAAGGTGAAGGCGCCTACATCTGGGACCAGGACGACAAGCAATACATCGACTACCGCCTGGGATTTGGTCCGGTTATATTGGGCCACGCCTATCCAACGGTGCTGGAAAAAGTGCAAGAGGCCATGTCCATCGGCAATGTATATGCCATGACCCATGAGTATGAAATCCAGGCTGCTGAAAAAATTAAAAAGCTGACCGGTGTGGACCTCGTACGCTATGCCAACTCGGGCACCGAAGCCACCATGCACGCCATCCGCATCGCCCGCGCCTATACCGGCAGGGATAAAATCATCAAATTTGAGGGACATTACCACGGCTTCCACGATGCCGTACTGTGGAGCACCTTTCCGCCGCTGGCCTCGGTGGGCTACCGCCGTTCACCGGTTAAGGTACCCCAGGGATCGGGAATGCCGCAAAGCCTCGCCAATCTTGTTCACATGGTCCCTTTCAACGATGAGGAACTTTTGGAAAACAAGGTGAAAGCCCATTGGGGGGACATCGCCTGCATCATCATGGAGCCCATCATGGGCAACTGCGCCTCGGTGATGCCCAAGAAAGGCTACCTGGAATTCGTGCGCAAGCTCTGCGACGAGTACGGCATCGTGCTCATTTTCGACGAGGTTAAAACCGGCTTCCGTGTTGCCAAAGGCGGCGCCCAGGAATATTTCGGCATACGGTCCGACCTGGCCACCTATGCCAAGGCGCTGGGCAACGGCTTTCCCATTGCCGCCATCGGCGGAACAAAAGAGGTCATGGGTGACATCGGCTTCCTAAAAATACCCCACGGCGGCACCTATGCCGGCAATGTGGTGGCCACGGCCGCTGCCTGTGCCACCATGGACGAATTGGAAGCCGGCGCCCTGGACAAGGTACATGCCCACGGAACACGGCTGATGAACGGCTTCAGTAAGGTGCTCAGCGAGCGCGGTGTCCCGGGTTTTGTGCAGGGGCCGCCGGCCATGCCCGCCATTGTATTGACCGAGGAAGCCGGCGTCTTTGACTACCGGGATGTGGCTGCCACAAGCCATGACATTTATGCCGAGGTCATCTGGAAGCTCTTTGAGAAAGGGGTTATGCCCGACTCTGGCGTACACGAGCCCTGGTTCATCTCCGCCTCGCACACGGATGAGGACGCAGACAAGGCCATCGAGGCCTTTGACGAGGCGGTCCAGGAAGTGCTCTGCTGACATCTAAACCTTGCATGAAATCTCATAAGATATCAGCAAAGTCCAAAAGGTTTAACTCCTTTTTCTTATCAAATTTCACCCATCGGGCGAGCGGAGGCTTTCATATCCTGTGTTGCCAAGGGTTCGAAGTAAAACATACTACGACTTCACCCTTGGACGCCTTGCCTATGAAAGCCTCCGGCTTGTACAAAATTCAGATGATAAAAAACTTGATTTATCAGTGAGTTCGTGAAATTTAATTGGAGAATTATTGCAAATCTCCCGCCTTTTTTTGATATGAGAAAAATGAACAAGCTGTGTGGTGGCCAAGGAGGTGATTGCAGAACCACATTGCACAATATAAACCGCTTCGCCCATTTGCTGAAAACGAATCTCAATGCACCGGTTAATCACATTCACCGCAGCCATTGCAAAACCGTAGAAAGGAGAAAAAATATGAAGAGGGAAACACTTTTTAAAGGCAGTCTGGCATTTATCATCTGCATGGTCTTCATGCTGGGTATCCTGTCCAACGCTTATGCAGCTGTCAAGTACAAGGATTACCCGGTTCCCAAATCATGTATGGACCAGGTGAGAAAGGAAGGCAGCAAGCTCTATATCTACGATTGGGCCGAGTGGTGGCCGGAAGAACTGTTTGAAAACTTTACCAAAGAGTTCGGTGTCAAGGTCATCCGGGATCACTATGCTGACACAGAGGAAATGGTCACCAAGCTCAAGCTCAACCCCAAGACACCCTATGACCTGATTCTGGGATCCGGGCCTTCGGATGCCGTACGGTTGCGAAAAATGGGCCTGCTCAAAGACCTGATCCATGCCTGGTTGCCCAATATGACGGCGTATCTGAAAGACGAATACAAGACCATGGATTTCGATCCGGGCAACAAGTTTCAATTTATTGAGTCCATTTTCTACACCACCTATACCTACAACGCCAAATATGTGGATGAAAACGATCCCTTGATGGGGTCCTGGGGGCTTCTTTTCGAGGGTGATAAGTACAAGGGCAAGATCACCATGATTGACAATCAGGTGGAAGCCTTTGGTGCCGCCTTGAAATATCTGGGTTACTCCTACACCAGCGATGACCCCAAAGAGCTCATGGAGGCCAAGGAATTGCTCTTGGCTCAAAAGCCCAAGCTGGCTGCCTATGATTCCTGGCCCAGCCGTCTGTTAAAAGACGAGGATGTGTGGATTTCCCACCTGTGGATCGGCGACAGCTGGTGGCTCTCGCGCGACAAACCTGAAATCAAGGGTGTCATGCCAAAGGAAGGCACCTACTATGCCGGAAACACCGGATTCATCCCCAAAGGCTCCAAGAACACGGCTGCGGCCCATCTGTTTATCAACTACCTGTTCCGCACCGAAGTCAACGTGTTGCTCGTGGAATGGATCGGCTACCCGCCGGTGCACAAGCACACCATGGAATTCATGAGTGACGAAATGAAAGCCTGGCCGGGCTTTATCATCGACAAGGCCTACCAGCGCAAGTGCGATAGCTTCGAAATGAGACTGATTGAAGGACCGGGCAAAGAACTGCGCGACAAACTCTGGGAAGAAATTAAAAAATAGTTTCCGCAGAGTGAACCGACGGATAATCACGAAGGCACGGATGATAGAATACAGGCCCATTGTCATCCATTCAGGATTCCGTGCCTTCGCGGTACATGTCATCTACTAGTGATCGAGCAGGGAGACAACCATGCAAACATCGGATGACATTCTGGCATCCCAAGCCCAGGCCCGGAAAAGGGAAAAACGTAGGCTGGCCCTGGATATCACAGCCTATCTAAGCCCCATCATCCTCATCGTGGTGGTTTTTGTTTTTGCACCTCTGGCCATCATCCTGTTTTTCGCCCTATTGAAATCAGGCCCCTACGGCGTGATTGTCTACGAATTAACGTTTGAAAACATCATGGCCGTTTTTGGTGGCGGGTACGGCAAGGTCTTTATGAAGTCGGTCTATCTGGCTTTTCAGACCAACTTCCTGTGTATTCTGTTCGGATACCCCATCGCCTACTATGTCGCCCGCTTCGGGGGCAGATTTAAAGTTCTGTGGATCTTTCTGATCATCGTTCCCTCGTGGTCCTCCTATCTCATCCGGCTCTACGCTCTCAAAACCCTGGTAGGGACCAAAGGAACCATTAACACGCTATTGCTGAACCTGGGGCTGATTTCCGAACCTATCCAGATCCTTTACACCAACTTTGCCGTTACCATGGCGTTGGTATTTGCCTGGCTGCCCTTCATGATCCTGCCCATCTACGCAGCCCTGGACGGGCTTGACCGCTCCGTTTTAGAAGCAGCTGCAGACCTGGGCGCCAACCCTTTTCGCCGTTTTTTTCGGGTCACCCTGCCCTTGACCCGCGGAGGTCTTTTGGCCGGGTCCATCCTGGTGTTCATCCCCACGGTGGGGGAGTGGCTGGTGCCCCATATTTTCGGCGGCTCTAAAATCATGATGGCCGGATCGCTGGTGGCCCACAAGTTCACGGCCGTGGGCAACATCCCCCAGGGATCCAGCCTGGCCATGATGCTGGCGGCCACCCTGGTTCTGATTCTCTACCTTATTATTAAATGGGGCGGCAGGGAAGCCTTGGAGAGATCCTTATGAAAAAGAAAAAGATAGCTCCAAAAATCCTGTGGGTTTTGAGTGTTCTGACCCTGATCTTCCTGTGGGCGCCGGTGGTCCTGATTATCGTCTATTCCTTTTCCAACAACAAATACGGTTCCTCTTGGGAAGGATTCACAACCAAATGGTATGTCAAGCTGTTCACCAATGACCAGGTCAGGGACGCCCTCATGCGCAGCCTGATCATCGCCGGTGTAACCGTGGTGGTTTCCACCATCATCGGTACGATAACCGCCTACGGACTTTATAAACTCAATTTCAGGGGCAAGCAGTTTCTGAGGACCTCCATTCTGTTGCCCATTGTTTTTCCATCGGTAGTCACCGGCAGCGCCCTTTTGGTCTTTTTTACACGTTTCATGCACATACCCCTGGGATATCCCAGCATCATCATTGCTCACATCGTGTTCTGTTCACCCCTGGCGGTGTTCATTATCCTGGGGCGCATGCAGCGCTTTGACTGGTCCTGGGAGGAGGCGGCCCTGGACCTGGGGGCTACACCGTTCAGAACGTTTATACGGGTCACGGGGCCGCAGCTCCTACCGGCCATCATGGCCTCGGCCATGCTGATCTTTCCCTGGTCGTTCGACGATTTTGTGATCACCTATTTTGTAGCAGGCGTGGGCAGCACCACCCTGCCCATCTATGTATTTTCACAGCTGCGGTTTGGCGCAACACCGGTGATCAACACCATCGGCACCCTGTTCGTCACGATCACCATGCTGGGACTGGTGCTTGTACACTTTATTCAAAAGAGCGGTAAAAGCGGTACCTGACAAATTTTCATATTCGATCGAGAACAGCGAAGAATGTAACATCGTTAATTATGGTAACCATGGCTATCCCATTAACCAATTGATCATGATAATTTGATAGAAAGGATATAGTTCAGCATGAATGGCTCAGATACCCGGAATACCGAAAAGCAAACAGCTGTATGCCTCGAGATAAGGGATGTGGTCAAGCAGTTCCCCGGCGTAACCGCCGTGGACCACGTCAATCTTGAAATTACGGAAGGTGAGATCTTTTCCTTCCTGGGGCCCAGCGGTTGCGGTAAATCAACACTCCTTAGAATCGTGGCCGGTCTGGAAAACCAGGACCAGGGCGATGTATTGATTGCCGCAAAAGTGGTCAACGATCTGCCGCCATACAAAAGGGACTGCAGCACGGTGTTTCAGAGCCATGCCCTTTTCCCACACATGAACGTGGCCGATAACATCGGTTTTGGGCTGGTGGAAAGAAAAGTCCCCAAGACTGAGATTAAAAAGCGCGTCCAGACCAAAGTGGATCTGGTCAACCTGGGGGGCATGGAAGACCGCTTTCCCCACCAGTTGAGCGGCGGACAGATGCAGCGTGTGGCCCTGGCACGCTCGCTGGTCTTGGAACCCACGGTACTGCTCCTGGATGAGCCTCTGGCGGCCCTGGACAGAAAACTGCGCAAGGAGATGCAGGTGGAACTCAAACGCATCCAGCGCGAGGTGGGCACCACCTTCCTGAATGTCACCCATGACCAGAAGGAGGCCTTGAGTCTCTCGGATCGTATTGCCGTCATGAAGGACGGCAAACTGCTGCAGGTGGGTACGCCGGACGAAATCTACGAAACCCCCCGCACCCAATTCGTGGCCTCGTTCATGGGTGCCACCAACATCTTCAACGGAACGGTTGTCGATTCAAAAAAGGGTCGCCATATCTTAAAATCCGATACAGGATTGCAGGTTGATATTCCTGAATCCGCAGGCATACGCGCCGACCAAATTACGGGTTTTTCCGTTCATCCAGAACTCATCGATCTCATACCGCTGGACGGCGATCCCCCGCGTTCGACTGACGCAACCGATATCATCCTCCCGGGAACCATAAAGGAAGTGCTCTATCTAGGCGACTTCAGTGAAATGTTGGTGCAAATTGACAGCACTGATGTCGAGCTGACGGTCTTCATGACCAGGGGCTGGAGCGGCCCCAAGCAGAAAATGTCCGAAGGGCAGCGGGTGGTGGCCCAGTGGGCCGGCGACAGCATGAATTTGCTTATTGGATGATTGGTTTTTGGTAATTTGGTGTTTTGTGTTTGGTATTTGGTATTTGGTATTTGACGGTTCGGGGTCAGAATTCAGGCTATTGCCGGCAACATAGACCTTGACGAATTTTCCTGCCATAAGAAAAGACCCTAAGCATCCTTCCTTGTGGCCTGGACGGGTGCATACCTCGCTTTTCAAACCCCATGCTTAGGTAAAAGCCCTCGGCATTGGGGTCTGAAATCACCATCATGGTCTCAGCTTGAGAATTTGAAAATACCCCTTTGGCATGCTGCATCATCGCCGTACCCACGCCACAGCCAATTTTTTCTGGTAAAACCCAAATATAGTCCAATTCGCACACCGCTTCTGAAAAGCCCAGGGCGTACCAACCCATCACCGCATTGGCCGCAGCTGCACAAAAAACCGAATGGGACCGTATATATTCCCTGGAAACAGTCAATTCGTCAGACCACAATTCAATCCACGCCTCTGGATACTGCCAATGACTTTTGGATGCAAAGGCGATTTCGGTAAGTTTTACAGCTTCAGTTTCTAATGCAGGGCGAATGCAGATCTTCATATTTAAACGATTATTCGGCCTTAAACCAGTTACCTGATCCGGATGGAGATTTTTTCATCACGAAATCACGAAAGAACGAAGACACGGAAATTGGCTCTATAGCAGTTGCCAAAAATATGTTCCGTTTCAACACTGGGCCGAGCGGCGGAGAATCCAATTTATCAAAGTGCCATATCATTAAGATTCTGCACAGCTAGCGGAGTGCCCCGCCGGATTGATGGTGGCTCCAATACCTTATGTTATTAAGCATCTGCATGCTTTCACCATCAATCCGGCGAGCACAAGACCTGTCTTGCAACTTGGAAATGCATCTCGCACTTCCCAACGCAATCCGTTAATACTTCGCCCCGTGCGCCTTCTTTACCGTCTGCCGGTCGATCTCGTTGTCCCCTGTCTTGGGCAGGGTCTCCACAAATACCACGTGTTTCGGCTTTTTGTAGCGGGCAATTTTAGATGCCACGTATTCCTTCAAGTCGTCCGGGTCCACGGTCTTGCCCGGCTCAAGAACACACACGGCCTTGATGGCTTCGCCCCACTGCTTGTCGGATACACCGATGACGCTCACCTCGGCCACTGCCCCGTGGGACAGGATAACCTTTTCCACTTCAGCCGGGTACACGTTTTCACCGCCCGGCTTGATGAGCTCCTTCTGGGCCTTGCGTCTGACATACCAGAGGAAACCGTCCTCATCAAACCTGCCGATGTCGCCCGTGTGGTGCCACCCATCGCGAAACGTATACGTGTTGTCCGCATCCCTGCCCCAGTACCCCAGGAAAACGGTGGGCGAGCGCACGCAGATCTCTCCGGGTTCGCCTGTGGGCACCTCCTTGTCCAGGTCATCGAACAGTGCCACCCGGCTTAACGGCGTGGCCTTGCCGGCACTCCCGGGCCTGTCTGACATACGTCCACCGGTGACCCCCATGGCCTCGGTCTGGCCGAACCCGGTTTCATATTCTACGCCGGGCACGAGCTCCAGAAAACGCATGATATTATCAGGGTGATCCATGCCGGTCACATGCCGAAGGCTGCTGATGTCACAGCCAGCTTGCGCGTTGGCCTCCATGAGCATTTTCAAAATAGGCGCAAAGTTGAAAAAGGTGGTGCTTTTTTCCTTTTCAATGGCCGCCAGGGTCTCTTCTGGCTTGAATCGTTCCATGATAACGTTTTTTCCACCACAGTGGATGGTTGCCATGGTCATGGCCAGACCGGCAATATGAAACAGCGGCAGAATACAGATGTGGCAGTCTTGTTCATTCAGATGATAACGCAGCAGCGTGACCATGCTGCCGTAGACGATATTAGCCTGGCTCAACAAAGCCCCCCTTGGTTCACCCTCCACAGCTGCGGTGTGAATAATGACAAACCCCTCATTTGCGGATATGTCAAACTCGCTGTCAGCACCCTCCCGGGTGTATAAACTGCTGAAGGGAAGAAAGCCCTCAGGCGGGTCTTCCGGGCCCATGGCAAAACACTTTTCAATGGTGTTCACCCGTTTCGCGACCCTGGCCACAACCTCGCCATATGGCTGGCCAACAAAAAGAAAACGCGGTGCGCAGTCATTGAGAACAAAATAAACCTCATCCTCCTGGAACCGCCAGTTCACCGATAGAACAATGG
>Ga0180435_10004804_pt1 | contig 13249 bp, 14 predicted proteins | sample SS_ome_3_FD_132467 | JGI IMG/M metagenome (GOLD analysis project Ga0180435, IMG submission 132467) | Hypersaline lake sediment archaeal communities from the Salton Sea, California, USA - SS_3_S_1 metaG | ecosystem: Environmental > Aquatic > Non-marine Saline and Alkaline > Hypersaline >... | reverse complement strand
CGCCAAGGAACGCGCCGTTGTCGCTCGTCCGCCGTTCGCGGCACGGTGACGTCCGCAGTCGATGGCTCGCCCCATAGACGGGCCGGATTCGGATCCCGTGCCCCGTGCCGACCATCCGGCCCGCTGAACACCCCGGCGGCTGGGCTGCGCTTGATTCGACTGCAGCCGCCCCCGAGCCACTCACTCCCGCCGAGGCAAGACGACACGTCCCAGCTCCGCGTTCATGATGAAACGAGCACGCGCGTATCCCCTGCGAGCACCGCGATCCGGGGGAGCGAGGCGGGGTGTCTCACGGCGAAATCAAGCGCAGGCCCGCACCCCATTCCCGCTAGCGGGCCGGACGGCCAGCTCGATCCACGGGACCGAAGAAGCCTCGGCTATGAAGGCCGAGCCATTCGCCGTGGGGCGCACCGCCTCGCGACTCGGCACGGCAGTCACGCCGGATGCGTGCGTCGAAGCACCTGGCGCCCCTCGCTCGAGGCGCGGATCCACCCCGCGACGCCTTCGGCGAAGCCGCGGTCGCCATTCGGGCAGGGGGAGAGCCAGAGCGCGTCCCCGCCGTCCTCGGTCCACTGCTCGCGTAGACGGATGCCGATCTCCTCGAGGGTCTCGAGGCAGTCTGCGACGAACGACGGGCAGAAGACCGCGAGCCGCTTCACGCCGCTCTCCGAGAGGGACGGCAGGACCTCGTCGGTGAAAGGGCGGATCCAGGGGCGGGGGCCGAGTCTCGACTGGAACGACACGCTGTACTGGTCCTGCCCGAGGCCGAGGGCCTCGGCGAGCGCGGCGGCGGTTCCGTAGCACTGGGCGCGATAGCAGCGACGCAGGCTGGGCCCCGGCGCGTCGCAGCATCCCTCGCTCGAGAGGCAGTGGCTCCCGGTCGGATCGCTCGCGCGGATCTGATCCTCGGGCAGCCCGTGGAAGCTGAAGAGCACGTGGTCGGCGCCGAAGGCGGCGAGGTCGGGACCGGCGAGGGTCGCCCAGGGGGCGATGAAGCCGGGGTCGTCGTGGAAGGCGCCGAGGATCTCGATGGGCGGGAAGTCGCCGTTGTGGTCGAGGACGCGCATGACCTCCGCTGAGACGGACGCGGTCACGCTCGAGGCGTACTGGGGGAACAGCGGGAGGACGACGATCCGGTCGACGCCGGCCTCTTCGAGCGCCGCGAGCCCGCGCTCGATCGAAGGCTGTCCATATCGCATCGCGAGCTCGACCCGGTAGTCCGCCCCCAACGCATCGGCGACGCCCGCGGCGAGCGCCTTCGAGTGGACGAGCAGCGGGGAGCCCTCGGGGGTCCAGACCTTCCGGTAGGCCTCGGCGGACTTCGCGGGGCGGGTCGGGAGGATGACCAGGTTGAGCAGCAGCCAGCGCAGCGGTCCGGGCAGTGTCAGGACCCGTCGGTCGCTGAGGAACTGGCGCAGATAGCGGCGGACCGGGGCCGTCTCGGGGGCGTCCGGCGTTCCGAGGTTCACGAGGAGGACGCCGGTCGGGGCGGCGGACGGCGCGGTGGAGGACATGGGCGGGGGCTCGATTCGGTTCGCGTCCCGCCCGGTCGGGGTGCGGAACGGGGAAAGGGGCTCGTTCTAGGGGGGCTCGACGGGAGGGAGGGGGAGACAAACCCGCGCAAGGGGACGTCCCTCCCCGCGGCACCCGGGAACGCACAATATAATGCTTCGATGGCGGGGTGACCGGGAGCCGGCGAACCGCCGACCGGCAGGATGGGAATCGCGCTGCGTCTCGTCTGGATTCAGCCGTTCGTCCGGTCGAAGCCGCCGCGGGTGACCGAGAGCGCCATGTACCAGGCCGGGTACAGCAGGGAGAGCTCGAGCAGGCGTACCGGCTCGGCGGCCTCCGGCGCGACGACGCACACCACCAGGGCGGCGGTCCAGACGATCGCGCCGACCCCGAGGCCGACGCGAAGTCGCATGGGCTCGACCTTGCTCGGGTAGAGATATTTCATCGGGACGAAGACGGCGACGGAGAGGGTGGCCACCCAGATCGTGCCAGCGACGGCGCCGATGCCCAGCAGCCACAGGTACATCGCCAGGATGTTCCAGTAGGAAGGGAAGCCGAGGAAGAAGTCGTCCGCGGTCTTCGCATCTTCCCGGGAGAAGCCGTAGGCGCTCGCGAGGAGCGGGGCGGCCAGCCAGGCGGGATGGGTCACGAGGTTTCCGCCCCAGAGAAAGAAGATTGGGACCACGACGAAGTTCAGGTAGTCGACGACGTCGTCGAGCCGGCGGCCGTCGATCTGGGGCGTGTGGATACGCACCTCGGCGGCGCGCGCCAGAGAACCGTCGATCCCGTCGATGAAGAGGGCCGCGAGCATCAGGAGGCACGCGACGTCGAGGCGACCGGAGGCGATGGCGAAGAGCGCGAAGGTGCCGAAGACGGCGCCGCTCGCGGTGAAGCCATGGACGAGCCAGGCGATCGCACGGTGGCGTGCCGAGCTCGGCGCAGCCGTCGTGTCGGCGGAAGGATTCGGCGGCGCGTCCGGTCCGCCGGGGCCTGCGATCTCGGGGCTGTTCGACGACGGGTTCGGGCTCACGCGACCTCGAATCATATCAGAGTGGCTATGCTCCGGGTCCGAGCCGTGATTTTCGCGGAGGAGAGCGCGTGGCGGCACGTGGACGCGGGCAGGAGACCGGGATCCGATGAGCGCAGCCGAATCGCGTGCGGATCTGCGGGTGCGGCCGACGCGTCTCGAGGCGGCCCTCGAGTGGGCGCAGGGGCTGGCGCCGGCGCCGCTCCGGATCGCGAGCTCCTGCTGCGGGATGGCGATGGTCGCGGGGGGGGATCCCTTCGAAGCGCTCGGGGCGGGGCCGCCCGCGGTCTCGGCCCGAGCGGCGGATCTCCTGATCGTGGCGGGCACGATCACCCGACGTCAGGCCCCTCTGCTCGCCTCCATCTACGAGCGGATGCTCGAGCCGAGGTGGGTGATCGCCTGGGGTGCGTGTGCGATCTCGGGGGGCGCCTATCGGAACTATGCGACGGTCCCGGGGCTCGGAGCCCTGTTGCCCGTCGATCTCGTCGTGCCGGGCTGCCCGCCCGAGGCGACGGCGATTCGTGATGCACTCGAATGGCTCAGGAAGGGCCGGGCAGGGCGCCGCGCCGAGGGGGCGCGGTCGTCAAGAGATCCGGCGGACTGGCCGATCTTGAGGGAAGATGGGCCCGTGCCGATCGGGGCCGGGGCGACCCAAGAGGGGAATGGTTGATGTCGATCGAGGTGGAGCTTCCTTCGCTCGGAGAGAGCGTCTTCGAAGGGACCGTGTCCCGCTGGCTCGTGAGTGAGGGCGAGTGGGTCGAGGTCGACCAGCCGCTCGTCGAGGTCACCACGGACAAGGTGGACGCCGAGATCCCGGCGCCCCACGCCGGGGTGGTCGAGGCGATCCTCGCCGCCGAAGGCGACGTGATCGAGGTCGGTGCCGTGCTCGCCCGCGTGGATCCCGACGGCAAGCCGACGGCGGCACCCGCCGCCGCCGAACCCGCCGCCGTTCCTCCGCCGGTCGCGCCTTCTGCTCCGCCCTCTGCCCCGCCGCCCGCGGATCCTTCGCCCGCGGCCACGCCCGTCGCCCGCCGTGTCGCCGACGAGGCGTCGATCGATCTGCGCGACGTCGAGGGAACCGGCAGCGCGGGCCGCGTCACGAAGGACGACGTGCTCCGGCACCAGTCGGCGCCCGCCGCGCCCGCTCCGCCGCAGCAGGCCGCTCCCGTGGCCCCGCCCGCTCCGACGCAGGCTGCCGCGCCGCCGCCCCAGGCCGCGCGCCGCGCGCCCGCCGCGAATGCCTTCGGCTACGAGCTGCAGGAAGGCGATCGCGTCATTCCGATGTCGCCGATGCGCAAGATCATCTCCGACCACATGGTCTACTCGAAGCGCACGAGCCCCCACGTCGGGACCGTGGCCGAGGTCGACCTGTCGGCGGTCGTGAAGCTGCGCAACCAGCACAAGCGCTCCTTCCAGGAGAGCTACGGCAAGCCGCTGACCTTCCTGCCCTTCATCGTGAACGCCACGGTCCGCGCACTGCGCGAGTTCCCCGCGCTGAACGCGTCGGTGGTCGAGGACGCGATCATCGAGAAGCAGGACATCCACGTCGGCGTCGCGACGGAGACCGAGAAGGGGCTCGTCGTGCCGGTGGTGCGTCACGCGGATCGGCTCTCGCTCGCCGGAACGGCGATGGCGATCGACGATCTCGCGACGCGCGCGCGCAACCGGAAGCTCTCTGCCGACGACCTGAAGGGCGGCACGTTCACCGTCTCGAACCCGGGTCGCCAGGGGAACCTCTACGGCTTCGCGATCATCAACCAGCCGCAGGTCGGGATCCTGCGCATGGGTGAGATCGCCAAGCGCGCGGTCGTCCGGACCCTCGACGGCGAGGACGCGATCGTGATCCGGACGATGATGTTCCTGGCGCTCTCCTACGACCATCGCGCCGTCGACGGGGCGCCCGCGAACGGCTTCCTCTACCGGATCCGAGAGCTGCTCGAGTCGGCGGACTTCGATCTCTAGCCGTCGCGCGCCGGCGCGGGAGGGCCGATGTCCTCGGACGCGATCGAGATCGAGTGGCAGGGGACGCTGCGATACGGCGAGGGCCTCGCGCTCCAGGAGCGCGCGGTGGCGGACCGGATCGCCGGGTCGACCGGCGACCGCGTGCTGCTCCTCGAGCACGCGCCCGTCGTGACGCTGGGACGGAGCACCGATCCGGGGAACCTGCGTCTCTCGGCCGACGAGATGCGCCGGAAGGGCATCGAGGTCTTCGAAGTCGGTCGCGGCGGCGACGTCACGTACCACGCTCCGGGGCAGCTCGTCGGCTATCCGATCCTCGACCTCGACGCGCAGGGCCGCCGGGACGTCCATGTGCACCTGCGTCGAATCGAATCGGCGTTGATGGATGCGGTGGAGTCGTTCGGGATTCCGTGTCGCCGCGTGGAGGGACGGACGGGGGTCTTCGTCGATCGGGCTCGAAGCGCCGTTCCTGGCGGACCGGATCGCAAGATCGCCTCGATCGGCGTCGGCGTGCGGAAGTGGGTCACGTTCCACGGGTTCGCGCTCAACGTCTCGATCGATCTCTCGGGCTTCGATGCGATCGTGCCCTGCGGCCTCCACGACGTGGAGATGACGAGCGTGTCGAGGGAGCTCGAACGCGAGGGGCGCGAGGCGGGGGCGGTGGATGCGTCGGTGCGGACCGCGGTCGGCGAGGCGCTCGTTCGCTGGCTCGGGCCGGAAGCGCCGGTCGCCGACTGACTTCGTGCGCCGGCGGGTCCTCGTGCCCATGCCTCGCTCCGACGGAACCGCTCCTCTATTCTCCGCCCGATGCCTGCCGGGGTCGTCGTCGTCAAACGCGCTCGCCGCCGTTCGTTCGCGCTGCTCTGGGCCGCGTTCGCGTGGGTGCGCTCGGTCGTCTCGGGCCTTGGGAAGCGCCCGCCCGCCGGCCCCTCGGTCGAACGGGGCGAGGGGCGCCGACTTCTGTTCCCCGCGCTCGCGCCCTTCGAGGGAGAGGGACCCGAGGTCGACCTGCTCCGGGCCTGCCTCGAAGCCTGCCCCGACGACTGTCTCTCGATGGTCACCGAGGAGGGACGCGTCGCTCGGCTGGGATTCGATCCGGGCCGTTGCACCGGATGCGGCCGGACCGTCGACCGGTGGGGGCGGGGGCTCTTCGTCGCGACCCCCGCGCCGCCCGTCTATGTCACGGTGCACGGGCGGGTCCCCGAGATCGATCTGCTCGAGGTCGTCCGATCGTGAGCCGGGTGGAACCGAACTCGATCCGCGCCCGTCACCGGGATCTCGAAGTCGAGGTGGCGGAGCCGGCCCGCCCGGACGACGAGCTTCGCATCGCGGTGCCGGGTCCTCACGCGAAGGCGCTGCTCACCCGACTCGTCTCCGAGGAGGAGACCGCCGCCCGGCGGCTCGTCGACCTGACCGTGATCGATCGAGGCCCCGGTCGGGAGGACGGCCGCTTCGAGGTGGTCTACCGGCTGCATTCTTCGACCCACCAGGCGGCCTTCCGCATCCACGCGATCCTCTCGGCCGCGGATCCCTCGATCGAATCCGCGACCGCTCTCTGGCCCGGCGCCGCCTGGCCGGAGCGGGAGGCGTTCGACCTCTTCGGGATCCACTTCAAGGGTCATCCGGACCTGCGTCGTCTGCTCCTCGAGCCCGGTTTCGACGGCGCGCCCCTGCGCCGAGACGCGGAGCGGGCGGAGGGGCGTGACGGATGAGCGTCGACCTCGAATCGAGCGATTCCCTCTCGGCGCGACTCGGTTTCCCCGAGAGCGCGGTCGAGGTCGGCTTCAGCCACCCGGGCGTGCGCCACGTGACCACCGCGGCGGGAGGCAGTGCCAGCTTCCTGGTCCACCTCGACGACGACCGCATCACCGATCTCGAGGTCGACATCGGCTTCGGACACCGCGGCTTCGAATTCACGTGCGAGCAGGGGGAATGGCTGGCTGCCTTGCCTCACGTGTCGCGCCTGGGCCTGGCGACCGGCGTGATGGCCGAGACCGCCTACTGCCTGGCCGTCGAGGCGCTCGCGGGCCTCCCGCTGCCCGATCGCGCGATCTGGGGGCGCATGCTCGTGAACGAGCTCGCGCGAATCACGGATCACGCCGCGCGCATCGGCGCCCTGCTGAACGCCATCGGTCTCGGCGATGGCGCGCTCGTCGCGCATCGGATGGAGACGCTCGGGATGCGTGCCCTCGGCGCCGCGACGGGCGGCGCGCCGCTCGACGGCTACGTGGTGCCGGGGGGCGTGCGATGCGGGCTCGAAGGGGTCCTCGTCGAGGACTGGCCGGAACGGCGCGCGGTCCTCGAGGGCGAGCTCGCGATCCTGGATCGCATCGCCGTGAAGAACCCCACCGTGGTTCGGCGCCTCCGGGACGTCGCTCCACTCTCCGCCGACGACGCGATCGGCTGGGGGGTGACCGGGCCCGCGCTCCGGGCGGCGGGAGCGCCTCTGGACCTGCGCCGTGACCGGCCCTACCTCGCCTACGGCGCACTCGATTTCGACGTGCCGGTCGGGGAGCACGGCGATGGCCTCGATCGGCTGCTCGTCGTGGTCGAGGAGATCCGGCAGAGTCTCGGCATGGTGGACCAGTGTCACAAGCTTCTGACGAGCCTCGGTCCGGGCGAGCTCCGTGCGGCGGCGAGCGAAACCCTCCACCTCGCGGTCGGCGAGGGCGTGGCGAGCGTCGAGGCCTCGACCGGCGAGCTCGGCTTCCTGCTCGCGAGCGACGGCGAAGGGCCGCCCCGGCGCGTTCGTTGCCGGGCGCCGAGCTTCTACAACGCGCAGGCGCTGCCTGCGATGCTGGTCGGAGATCGTCTCGACGATCTCCTGCCGACCGTGGCGCTGCTCCACATCGTGGGGCCGGAGTGCGATCGATGAGCGCACCGCTGCCGGGAGGCGGCCCGCCGCCGCTCGTCCCGTTCGGACTCGTTCTCCGTCACGACGGACGCTTCCTCCATGAAGGCGAACCGATCCGCAATCGGAAGCTGCGCGAGCACTTCGAGCGCAACGTCGAGTACCTCGCCGACGAGAAGAAGTTCATCGTCCGCCTCCATCACTTCCGCGGCGAGGTCGTCGTCGAGGAGGCGGGCTTCTTCGTGCGCGAGGTCGACTTCACGTCCGGCGAGGTGCTGCTCTCGGACGGAAGTCGTGAAGCGCTCGATCTCTCGACCCTCGCCGCCTCGCCGATCGACGAGGCACTCCTCTGCCGGGTGAAGCGCGATCTCGAGCCGGAGGGCCTGCTCGCTCGCTTCACGCACGCGGCGCAGGCGGAGCTCCTGGGCGCGGTCGAGAGCGAGGGGGACGCGTTCGCCGTGCAGCTCGGCGGCGAGCGTCGCGCATTCCCCGAGATCTGAGCGGAGCCGCGGGCGACACGGGCCCGGTCGTTTGACGCGGTCCGGCGGCGCTGGTACATCCTGGGGTCCTCGCGCGCCCGTTCGGGCGCGAGCGACGCGATCGCGTCCCCGAGGCGGCGTAGCCAAGTGGTAAGGCACGGGCCTGCAAAGCCCTGATCCCCGGTTCGAGTCCGGGCGCCGCCTCCATTTTTTGAGGACGGGGGAACGTCCAGGCGAATGCGTGGCGACGCGGCCGCTTGGCGACGTCGATGGGCTTCGGTCGGCGTGCCATCGCGAGCAACCGCCTGCCATCGGTCTTCCGTCGACCGGCTGGCCGCGTCTGCTCGGGGCGTGGGGATGGGCGACTGCTCGCCGCGCGATGGCGCTGGGGCCGCGGTGCCCGTCCGTCGGGGCCGGGGCGCCTCGGGTGGGGCTCGGCTCGTGCCGGTCGGGCCGCTCGAGGACTTCAGCCGCTGGAGGAGGGCGATGGCCGTTTCCCGGGCGGACTCCGAGGACTGCTGTCGCTTCGGCGTCGAGAGGGGCGACGGGATAGAATCGGCGCGGGCCCGGGTGGCGAAATGGTAAACGCGGGTGACTTAAAATCACCTGGCCTCTGGCCGTGCAGGTTCGAGTCCTGCCCCGGGCACCATCTCCCGTCTGCGCGATCAGGAAGCTTCGGACGTGCGACATCGGCCGCGTCTCGCACGTGCTTCTCCTCGCGCCGCGAGCGCGAGCCGCAGCCGCCGAAGGCTGCGACGAGAGGCGCGTAGCGCCGACTGGATTCAGTCGATGAGGTCCAGCACGCGCTCGCGGACGTCGTCGGTGGCCAGGAGGTCTTCGAGCGCATCGCGGTCGAGCAGCGTGGTCCGCTGGTAGTTCTGGTCGGGGCAGTCGATCTCGACGCGGAAAATCTCCCGGGGATCGTGGAAGATCTGCCGGATCCGAAGCGACTGGTCTTCGGCGCCCTCGAGGATCTGCACGCGAAGCGAGTCGACGATGCGATCCCCGCGGCCGGCGCAGAGGGCCATCGGGTCCATCGCGCTGGCGCCCGCGTCGCGCTGGCGACGGGCGCGACCGAGGAGCTTGAACGTGCCGGGGGGTCTCATGGGGAGACCAAGGATACCTGGAGGCCTTCCCGCGGATCAAGCATGCAGCGGGAGCCCGTGGAGACGTCGAAGGCGTTGTGCGCGCCGACGTTCGTCATCTCTCGTCGCGAAGAGTCGCGCGATCGGCAGAAGCGCTGCCTCCGAAACGGAATCGAAGGCGATTCCCAGATCGGCATCGTCGTCCCGCCCCGTGGGCGAGCCGAAGAGCGCGGGGTGGAGCGTCTGCCTGGACCAGGCGACTCGACCGTCGATCTCGAAGAGCCGACCCGTGGGCAGGCGCAGGGCGAGGTGGACCTGCTCGCCGGGACGGAGGCCGAGGGCGGCGGTGATCCGCAGGCCGCCGAGTCCGATCTCGGTGCAGCGAGACAGGGGGGCGACGGGCTTGCCGTCCGCCGCCGTCACGTGGATCGGCGCGACGATCGGCAGTCGCGCGCTGGTACGCGTGTCGGTGCGATGCCGTCGAAGCGCTCTGCCCATGCTGGACTCCCGTCTCCACTCCCTTCTGGTATCGGCGCCGGGCGTCCGGGGGCTTGAGCGCAATCCGCGTGCGGCTCCGGGCGGAGATCCCCGTCCTGCGTAGGGAATCCCTCAGTGCGTTCTCCGGGCTTCGCCTCAAGCGCGGCCCTTTCCGCGTCGAAGAGCACGTGAGCGCGTCGGTTCCCCAACGACGCGGAGGACGAGCCGTGTCCGAGCACGAAAGCGATGGCGGAATCGATCGAGGCTTCTCGACGGAGTCGAAGCAGGCCCTCGGGTTGTCGCCCGACGAGGGGCTGCGGATCCTGGCCCGCTCCGGGCGGGCGATCCTGCTCGAGGCCGGGGCCGAGGACGTCGCTGCAGGCGTGCCGCGGGATCGCGACCTCGTCCTGTCGTGCGACGTGCGCTCTTTTCCGCTGGCGGACCTGCTCTCCCTCGTGCACGACGCGGGCAAGTCGGGCTACCTGCTCTTCCAACACTAAGCGGAAGAGAAGGCGGTCTACCTGAGTCGCGGGGAGGTGGTCTTCGCCTCGTCGAACGGAGTCGCGGACCGACTCGGCGCCTGCCTGCTCCGCTCCGGCATGATCGACGAGGCGCAGCTCGATCTCGCCGAGCAGCGCTACCACCCCTCGATCCGCTTCGGCAAGGTCATCGTCGAGCTCGGGATCCTGACGCCGCGCGAGCTCTGGAGCGGTGTGAAGGCGCAGGTCGAGGAGATCGTCCGTTCGCTCTTCTCCTATACCGGCGGCTGGATCCATTTCTGGGAAGGCGAGATCGAGCCCGACAACGTCGTCCGCCTCAGCCTGCCGACACGCCGCCTGATCGGGGAGGGGCTCGCCCGGCGCGATGATCTGCTCCGCTTCCTCGCCCACCTGGAGGACTCCCGAACGGCGCTTCTCCCCGTCGAGCGAGACCGCCCGCCGGCGTCGGAGAACGAGCGGTCCGTACTCGAGGCGCTCTCGAGCGAGGATCGTTTCGCCGGGGTGTGCCACCACTCGGGACTCGACCCGCGGACGGCGGCCCGCACGATCCAGCTCCTCCAACGAACCGGCCACGTCGCGGTCGAGATCGGCTCGCCAGCGACGGAAGGGAACTGGACGAGCGCGGACGACGATGTCGTGCGCGAAGCGGTCGAGCTGCACGCGAAGCTGATCTTCGAGCTGGCTGCGCCGCTCATCGCCCTCGACGGGGCGCGTGCCGTCGCGGAGCGTCTCGACCGCATCCTCGAAGAGAGTGCCGAGCGGGGGCGCGCCCTCCTCGAGGGCATCCGCGTCGAAGCGCAGGGCACCCTCGATCCGGAAGCGCTGATCCACCGGGCGCTGCGGCTCGCCGGCGATCGCGTGCGTGAGGTCGACGAAGCGTTGGGCGAGATCGTCGCCTACCTCGAGTTCGAGCTGAAGAACCACCCGAAGATCGAGGATTGCGGTCCGTTCCTCGAAGCCGTCGATCCGCTCCGGGCTATGCTCGTCCGCTGACGCGCGAAGAGGCCTCGCGCGGCGCACCCGGGTCGATGAGGGCAGGGGGCGACGGGGCGGAGCGAAGTGGCTGAAGGACGCGGCAGGCGGCGCGGTGGGAGTCGGCGTGGGGGCGACCGCCCGAGCGAGAGCGATTGGCTCTACGGGCTGCACCCCGTGCGTGAAGCACTTCGCGCGGGACGGCGGAAGATCGCTCGCGTCTGGCTTCGGGACGGAGCGGAGCGCGCCGAGATTGCCGAGCTCGCCGAGCTGGCCCGGTCGGCCGGTGTCCTCGTCGAGCGGGTGCCCCGCCACGCGATCGACGAACGGATCGCTCCCGAGGCCCAGTCCCAGGGCGTGGCTGCCGAGGCTGGCCCGCTTCCGGAATCGAGTCTGGCGGACCTGCTCGGACGGGCGCCTTCCGGAGCGGGGGCTGCGAACCCAATCCTGTTGGCGCTCGACGGCGTCGAGGATCCCCAGAACGTGGGGGCGATCGCACGGGTGGCGGAAGCGGCGGGCGTCGCAGGGCTGATCCTGGCGGATCGGCGGGCGCCTCCGATCACGGCTGCCGTGGCGCGGGCCTCCGCGGGGGCGATCGAGTGGCTGCCCGTCGCGCGGGTCGGCAATCTGAATCGCGCCCTCGGGGAGGTTCAGGCGGCCGGCTATTGGGTGATCGCCGCGGCGCCGGAGGACGGCCAGTCGCTCTACGAGATGGAGGATCGCCTCCTGGATGCGCCGCTGGTCGTCGTGCTCGGCGCCGAGGGGCGGGGGGTTCGCCCGAGCGTGGCGGCGGCGGCCGATCACCGAGTGTGGATCCCGATGCGCGGCGAGGTGGCCTCGCTCAACGTCTCGACCGCGGGGGCGGCCATCCTCTTCGAGCTGGTCCGCCGCTGGGGGCCCTCAGGGAAATGAAGCCCCTCGGGGCGTTTCTTGGGTGGAAATCTTCCCCGGTGGGGCCTAAGGCGCGGCTCAAGGCGCTTGCCAGCGGGGACCGGGCCGGTCTATAGTCTGCCGCCTCGGGGACCCAAAGAAAAAAGATTCAATTCGCGCTCGGTCTCATCGGTTTCGTACTCGACCCGGTCGGTGGACGTCTATGCGGACGGGCAGTGGCTCGCGCATGGCTCGCAGGTCCGGCGGTTACTCGCCTTCGAAGGACGTCGGAGAGTAACCGGTGTCTTCGTACGCTTCCGGGCTGGCGTAGCTCAACTGGTAGAGCACCGGATTTGTAATCCGAAGGTTAAGGGTTCGAGTCCCCTCGCCAGCTCCATCCGATATGCATGCGCGGCACGATCGCGAGACGACGCGCGTCGCCTGCTCGAGACTCGAGAACGGGCGAGAGACGTAGACAGCGATGAACGACCCCGCCGACGCGGCGGAATCGAAATCAGGTCCGGGTTCCCACCCGCCCCGGGGCAGGGAACGACCGGCCACCAGGATCGAAAGGAAGAGAAAGAAGGGACGAAGCCACCGACCGATTGGCCGCAACGATGCTGGACGCGAGAGCGCCGCTCCATTGCCTTCGACCGGATCCGCATGCCCACCCCGAGACCGTCCGTGCGCCGTCGCACGACGAGGCATGCGTCGAACGGGTCGACCGACGAGGAAGCGAGCGCCGAAAGCGGGAAGAGCCACGTCGCGGTCCCAGCCTCGCCTGCCGGCACCACGCGGAGACGCATCTTCGCCGCTGCCGGCCAGGTGAGACGGGAGAAACACTCGAGCGGGTCGGACGGGCCAAGCCCCGGATTGAAGACAGAATGAACGGGATCCACGGAGGGATACCGAAGCGGTTAAACGGGGCAGACTGTAAATCTGCTGGCCTTTGGCCTACGGAGGTTCGAATCCTCCTCCCTCCACCATCCCGGACTTTCGAGCGGGAATAGCTCAGCTGGCTAGAGCACCAGCCTTCCAAGCTGGGGGTCGCGGGTTCGAATCCCGTTTCCCGCTCCAAGACAGATTCGGCTCACGTAGCTCAGGTGGTAGAGCACGTCCTTGGTAAGGACGAGGTCAGCGGTTCAAGCCCGCTCGTGAGCTCCAGAACGATGCGATCCGATTCCGATCGGCCGCGAGACGAGACGACGCGACGGCGTCGGGAGACTTTTCAACAACTCGACTTCGAGACTGCGGGTCCGGGGGGCGTCGCAGGGGAAGGGCCGGAGCGAAAACCGGCGCTGCCCATCGAAGGAGACTCAACACGGCGGCCGGACGAGCCGGATCGCCAGCCAGCTGAACACAGCAATCAAGCAAGAGAGTGAGCAGGCAAAGACCATGTCCAAGGAAAAGTTCGAGCGGACGAAGCCCCACGTGAACGTGGGCACGATCGGTCACGTCGACCACGGCAAGACGACGCTGACGGCTGCGATCACTTCGCGCCAGGCGCACAAGGGTCT
>Ga0180435_10004802_pt1 | contig 13250 bp, 17 predicted proteins | sample SS_ome_3_FD_132467 | JGI IMG/M metagenome (GOLD analysis project Ga0180435, IMG submission 132467) | Hypersaline lake sediment archaeal communities from the Salton Sea, California, USA - SS_3_S_1 metaG | ecosystem: Environmental > Aquatic > Non-marine Saline and Alkaline > Hypersaline >... | reverse complement strand
GGGGAGAGGATGTACGGATCCAGCGCAACCAGGAAGCCGGCAATGAACTGTCCCCACTATTTCAAAAGACCTCGCGCAAATGTCCGCCATTCTGCATCCAGCCGATGAGAATCGCCGAGGGTGTGGAAACCATTGACGAACTGCAGATGCTTGGGTACCTGAAACGACTATCGGAGGGCGACGAATCCGTTCTGGTGATTGATTCGCGCGGAGCGCAATGGGTGCGTCGCGGCACCATTCCCGGCAGCATCAACATCCACTACAAGAAACTCAGTCTGCGGGCCGCGAACGAAGGAGATATTGCGAAAATCCTGGAACAGCGGTTTGGCGCCTATCGCGGCACCGACTTGTGGAAGTTCAGTGGCGCCAAAACCCTGGTGCTGTTCTGTAACGGTATGTGGTGCGGCCAATCCCCCAGCAATATCAAATCCCTACTGCGGATTGGCTACCCACCGTCCAAGATCAAGTGGTATCGTGGTGGCATGCAGGATTGGGAAAACCTCGGACTAACCACCGTAGTGACCAAATAGCCAACAATGACACGCCGTACCCTCATCGTTGCTTTACTTGCCTTGGCCATGGGCGCCTGTAGCCAGTTGGAAGAGCCGACCGTGTCCTGGTATCTGGCTGTCGTGCGTGGCGACATCGAACAGGTGGAACGCCATGTTCACTGGGGCACCGATATCAACACCCCCTTCCCGTCAGGGAGCTACCCGATACACGAAGCGGCGGAAAAGGGCCGCGTCATCCTGCTCAAACTGCTGTTGGACAACGATGCCGAACTGGACGTCCAGAACAATGCAGGACTCACGCCGCTGGAATTGGCGGTACTGAGCGGACGGACCCAGGCTGCTACGGTGTTGCTGCGTGCGAACGCACAGCTTGACGCGTCCAGCACCCTGTTGATTGCAGCCGCACGCGATATCGAGGACCGGGATGTGGTGCGTTTCCTCAGGGCCCAGGGTGCGGATTTCGAAGCCACCGATGAACTCGGGAATACCCCGCTGATGCTCGCCGTCTCCCGGCAAAACCACCGCCTGGCACATCACCTGGTGGAACACGGTGCCAAAGTGAACACAGCCAATAAGGCAGGAAAGACACCGCTGGCACTGGCCGAGGAGGTCGGCGCTACCGAGATCATCCGTTTTCTGCAACGTAATGGCGCCGTCAAGGAACTCTCTACCGGGCAGTGACAGCAGCTCGGTTCCAGTGCTATCGTCGCGCCCCCACGACAAGCAAACAACTGACACAAAGACAGGAAAGCCCATGGCCAGCACCCCGGATGAACTCACCATCAACTACAGCGAGGGCGGCGTTGATGTCGTCAAGGAACTGGACAAGCGCGTTCTATCGAAAGGAGCCTGGACCACCATTCTCTACCGCTACCAGGACTGGGTTCCAAGCAAGGAAGAGTACAGCAAGGACAAGTACTCCATCCGTCGCTACCAGAAGCGCAACGGTGAGTATCAGCAGAAGTCCAAGTTCAACATCTCCAGCCCGGATCAGGCCAAGCAGCTGATCGCGGCATTGCAGGAATGGACCGACGAGTAACTAAAGGCCGATCCTCGACGGCCAATCAATAAGCTCATCCACCACCCGCCGGCGATCGGCGGGCAGGCTGGTATCAATCGCCAGTTTCGACAGTTCCTTGCGATACTGCGCCAGAGTGATACTGGCGCCCGCTGCCTCGTCCTGCAGACGCTCTAGTCGGAACTCGTCCCACCTACCCTGCTCCAGCTTGCTCAGGGTTTCCGGCCAATTGCGCGCCCGGTAGCGGAATAACAGCTCCTCCAGCTTGCGGGCTTCGAAATCGAGATGCAGCTCACCCAGTCTTGCCGGCTCGGTGCGACGCACCTGCTCACACAGCCGCTTGTCAGTGTCCGACAGAAAACTGCCGTACAGATCCCTGTCCGGATCGGCCTGCGGGGGAAACGGACTGTCTGAAAACACCTCGGCCAATTTCTGCTGCAGGCGGGTGCGCTCCGCCAGCAGGACCTCTAGATGGCGTTGTTCGGCAGTCTCGTCCATCTGCCACTGCTCGCGCGCCTCGTCGGTCAGGGTGTTCATCGGCACCACTACAGGTGCCTTGTTGATATGTACCTGTTTCAGCGCGATTCGTTCAACACCTTCAGGCAGGTCCTCGGTCCGAGTGTACATGCGCTCGCGAATTTGCTCGGCTTCCAGGTGCAGCAGATCGGAAGGGTCGTGCCGTAGGTCGTACACGATCACGCTGTTCCGATTGGTGGGATGCATGGCAAGCGGCAACACGGACGCAATGCAGCCCAAACGCGCTGGGTAACGTGAGGAGACATGCAACACCGGACGATCATTGCGCACGTTGAGCATCTTCGCCAAAGCCTGCTTGTTGCGGTTGGCAAATACATAGTCGAACAGCTTGGGTTGGTTTCGCTTGACCAGCTTTGCCACCGCGATGGTCGCATTTACGTCGACCAGGGCATCATGGGCGCCGGCGTGTTCAATGTCATTGGCAGCCGTTAAATCCTCCAGGCGAAAACTGGTTACGCCGTCTTCTTTCTGCGGCCAGTTGATTCCTTCTGGGCGCAGCGCCCGGGTCAGGCGTACCACATCGATCATGTCCCAACGGGAGTTGCCGTTCTTCCACTCCCGCTCGTACGGATCGTAAAAATTACGGTACAGGCCGTAGCGGGTGATCTCATCATCGAAACGGATCGTGTTGTAACCGAGCGAACAGGTTCCGGGCACACTCATCTCGTCGTGGATGAAGCGGAAGAAATCTGCCTCTGGCACGCCTTCCTCATAGGCCTTTTGTGGCGAGATACCGGTGACCATGCAGGCACCGGGCTGTGGCAGGAAGTCATCCGCCGGGCGCGCGTAAATCACCAGCGGCTTGCCGATGGGGTTGAATTCAAGATCGGTCCGCAGACCGGCAAACTGCGCGGCACGGTCACGCGCCGGTTCGGCGCCCCAGGTCTCGTAGTCGTGCCAGTAATAGCTGGTGGTCTGTCGGTTCATCGCGATCTCTGATTTTTTCTTTTCCCCTCCCTGGCCCTGCCCATGAATGGGGAGGGCACTATGTCCAGAAAAACACTGTCCCTCCCCCACCCGTGGGGGGAGGCCAGGAGGGGGAGTCCCGGGTATTACACCAAAAACAAAAAAGGCCGTCCCGTGAAAACGGGACAGCCTTCTTTGCGATCACCGGCCAGCAGACGGCCGGGAGAAATAGCGGGCAGGCAATTAAGCCTTCTTGCCAACCTTTTCCTTAATACGTGCAGCCTTGCCGGTCAGACCACGCAGGTAGTACAGCTTGGCACGGCGAACATCACCACGACGCTTCACCTCGATGGAATCAACCGCCGGGCTGTAGGTCTGGAAGACACGCTCAACGCCAACACCGTTGGAGATCTTGCGCACGGTGAAAGCAGAGTTCAGGCCACGGTTACGCTTGGCAATGCAGACGCCTTCGAAGGCCTGCAGACGCTCGCGTTCACCTTCCTTAACCTTTACCTGAACAACAACCGTATCGCCCGGGCCGAATGCCGGTACGTCTTTGCCCATCTGTTCTGCTTCGAGTTCCTGGATGATGTTGCTCATCGCCCTTGCTCCACTATGTGTTTCAACGGTGCCTCACGGCACGATCAGTAAATGTCACTTGCTCTCATGAGCCAGCTTGAATTCATCGAGCAGCTTTTGCTCTTCTTTGCTGAGTTCCCTGCCTTCGAGAAGGTCCGGGCGTCTCAGCCAGGTCCGGCCCAGTGCCTGCTTAAGGCGCCATTGCCGTATCAATTCGTGGTTACCGGATGTCAATACCTCCGGTACCGTGCGTCCGAGAATCTCTTCCGGCCGCGTGTAGTGTGGACAGTCCAGCAGGCCATCGGTAAACGAGTCCTGTTCCGCGGAATCCGCGTGCCCCAGTGCACCGGGCAACAAGCGGAGAATGCTGTCCATCATCACCATCGCCGGCAGTTCGCCGCCCGACAGTACGAAATCCCCGATCGACCACTCCTCATCGACAAACGCGTCGATCAGGCGCTCGTCGATACCCTCGTAACGCCCGGCAATCAGGATCATTCCTTCCTCGCCGGCCATCTCCTGGGCCGCAACCTGGTCGAACCGTTTGCCCTGTGGGCTGAGGTAAACGACCTTGCTCTGCGGCGAGGCTTCCTTTGCCGCTTCGATGGCCGCCTTTAAAGGCTCAACCATCATCACCATGCCAGGACCACCACCATAGGGGCGATCATCCACGGTGCGGTGCACGTCGTGCGTGTAATCACGTGGATTCCACAGCACCATGTGCGCCAGGCCCTGCTCGATGGCGCGCCCCGGAATACCCGTGCGCAGCGCGTCGAACATGTCCGGAAACAAGCTGATGACGTCGAAGCGCATCCGCCGTTCCCTAAAATTCCGGATCCCAGTCGACCACCATGCGGCGCTCGTCCAGGTCAACTTCCTGCACCACCTGTTCCCAGATAAACGGTATCAGGCGTTCCCGATCTCCCCGCACCACCAGCACATCGTTGGAGCCGGTCTCGAACAGGTGATCTATCTCACCCAGGCTTTCCCCTGCGGTGGTCTCCACGGCCAGGCCCTCAAGGTCTGCCCAGTAGAACTCGTCCGGCGCCTCCAGTTCGGGCAACTGATCACGGTAAATTGCGATCTTCGCCCCGGCCAGCGCCTCTGCCATGTTGCGGTCATTACAACCTTTCAGTTTCAGGACAACATTCTTGCCCTGGCGGCGACCGCTGCTGAGCTTCCAGCTTTGCCAACCTGCACCCTGATCCAGTAACAACCGACTGTAGGTGGCGATATTTTCCCGGGGGGAGGTATCGGAGTGGACCTTGATCCAGCCCTGCAGGCCATGCGCCCCGGTAACGTGACCGAGGGTGACGAGTTTATCCCCGTCACCCTCGGCCGCTTTTTCCGTTTTGTCCTGGCCCTGCTCACTCATATTGTTAACAAGCTGCCCGGGCCGGGCACCGTCGCAATCAAGCGGCAGCTACGTCCTTGCGATAGGACTCAACCAGCTTCTTGGCACGCTCGGACAGCTGAGCACCAACCGACACCCAGTAATCGACACGCTCCAGATCGAGACGTGCAGCTTCCTCACCTTCTTTGGCAAGCGGGTTGTAGAAGCCCAGTCGTTCGATGTAACGACCACCACGAGCGCGACGGGAGTCTGCTGCTACCAGGTGGTAAAAAGGACGCTTCTTAGCGCCGCTGCGAGCGAGTCGAATAGAAACCATAGTGTGTAACGCCTTAAATTTATTACCATTTTCTATGGAGCCACGTTAACCTGCGGGTAGCTGGAGAGTATCCAGTTAGGCGCCCGAACAGCGTGTCCCCATAAAGGAAACGGCGTATTCTACGCAATTCGCCACATTTGTGAAGTAAAAATTTAGCCCGGGCGACGCCCAAAGCGACTGAAATGTCAGACAAAACTCCACCACCACGCCCCAATCCCATCCACCAGGGAGACGACCGCAGCGCTCCCTACCCGGTGAGCCGCCTTGCGCCGTCTTTCGGCTTGGTGGAACTGGCACAGGAACTGGAGCAGGCGGACCAGATGGTCAGCGGGCGGGCGAACGCACAGTTGGCGCAAATCGCTTCACAGATCCGCGCACTCCAGACGCAGGCGCGGGAGGTCATGGAAAGTGCGCATGAGGACATGCAACTGCATCGCGCCAAGTGCAATTTCAAGAAGATTCCCGGCAAGGTCTACCACCTGTACCGACAGACTTCCGGCGAGCTGCATTTCTCAATGCTGTCACCTGATGACTGGAACGGGCGGCCGCCACAGGCGTTTGTCGGCTCCTACCGCCTCGAAAGTGATATGAGCTGGGCGCCTGCTGACCAGGCACCCAGCGCAACCGACCCGGAATTGCTGCAGTTGCTGGCACTGCAGAAAGACTGATTCAACTGGCTTTCTTCGCCGGCTCGAAATTCTCGGCACGGCGGCGGATAAGCACCGAAAGGTCACTGACCTCGTCGGCCACCGCCTCGAGTTGTTCCAGTACCGCGGTACTGATAGCCGACTCCATCAGCATCGAAAGCTCGTCCAGATGTTGCTGACTCAGTGCCGCACGAGCCTCGGGCTCAAGCATGTCGCGAAAAGCCTCCAAGACCGAGGACACATGGCGTTCATAACGTACTGACATTTGATTCTCCTTCCTTACTTCAACTGTGAAGGGCGTGACGCCATGTTGTGTTCACCTTCCTCGTAGATCTCGGAGGCATGCCCGACGATCAAAGGATCCGGTTTGCCCACCACTTCCTCGTCCTTGTTGTCATACGGAATTGACGCAAGAACGTGACGCATCGCATTCAGGCGAGCACGTTTCTTATCGTCGGACTTGATCACTGTCCACGGAGCATCGGCCGTATCGGTATGGAAGAACATTGCTTCCTTGGCCTCGGTGTAATCGTCCCACTTGTCCAGGGATGCCAAGTCGATCGGGCTAAGCTTCCACTGCTTGAGTGGGTCATGCTCGCGCGACTTGAAACGGCGAAGCTGTTCACCGCGGCTGACCGAGAACCAGAACTTGAACAGGCGGATACCGCTGCGCACCATCATGCGCTCCAAATCAGGAGTCTGGCGCAAAAATTCCAGGTACTCGTTGGCCGAACAGAAACCCATGACCCGTTCAACACCCGCGCGGTTGTACCAGGAACGGTCGAACAGCACGATTTCACCGGAGGTCGGCAGGTGCTTGATGTAACGCTGGTAATACCACTCACCCTTTTCGCGCTCATTGGGTTTTTCCAGCGCGATCACGTGGGCACCACGGGGGTTGAGGTGTTCCATCATGCGCTTGATGGTGCCCCCCTTGCCTGCCGCATCCCGCCCTTCAAACAGGATGACCAGTTTTTCACCGGATTCACGGATCCAACCCTGCATCTTCAGTAACTCGATCTGCAGCTTGAATTTTTCCGCCTCGTAGTCCTTGCGCTTCATCTTGTTCTTGTAGGGGTAGATGTTGCGCTTGAACAGATCCTTGCGCGAAGGGGTTTCTTCGACTGACCCGGAGCTCCTCTTCGATTTGTCTTTTTTGTCCGATTTGATCGGGGCAATATTGTCTGCCATGAGGCCTCCTTGATATGACTGGATAACCCGTTATATATGGCACAAAACGACAAAAAGAGGGTTGATACCCATCAAGCGAAGAACACTTTGCGAAGTTGCCGTATTCAGGGGAGCTCGTGCAGATCCAGATGCACTTCAATGCGGCGATTCTCGCGGTGATCTGCCTTGTTATCGCCCTTGGCCACCAGTCGGGTCGCAGCCAGCCCGCTGGCGTACACTTGCTGCTCGTCCAGGCCGCCGCGCAGCAGCAGGCGCAGGAAGGACACGGCGCGCGCCGAAGAAAGATCCCAGTTGTTCGAGTAAAGCGCCCCGCTGCTTGGCGCGCGGATATCTGAATGGCCCTGCACGTGGAGACGCCACTTCAGACCGGGGGGCAGGGTTTGTACAGCCTGTTCCAGCGCCACCGCGAGGTCGGCAAGCCTGGCTTCTCCCTCAGCACCAATTTCAGCGGTACGGAAGATATAAACCGGGTCCACGTAAACGACCAGCCGATCCGCATCGACGCGGTACACCGGCGACAGAGAAAGACGCTTGGCCAGCTCGCTGAAAAACGCCTCCCGCTGCTGCTGTATACGGCTGGGATCGTGTGCGCTCTGGGCACTCAGCCGGGTTTCCAGCTTTTTGATCAATTCTGATTGCAACTTGTTGCGCTGCTCGGAGACCTTCAACAGCTTTTGCAGCTGCTCCATGCGCGTACTGACCTCGCTGACGTAGCGTTGTAGCTTGGACAGTTCAGCCTGTTGCTCGCCGAACGATTCAGCGAATACCGGTAACGAAATCAGCAGGCCGGACAAACACAGTAGAAATGCTCGCTTCATACTAATTTGCCGCTTCAGAAGGGGAAACCACCCGGCGGCATCCCCCCGCCCCCGCCCGGCATACCCGGGAACTTGCCCTTCATGCCGCGCATCATCTTTTCCAGACCACCGCCTTTCATCTTTTTCATCATCTTCTGCATCTGCTGGAATTGCTTGAGCAACTTGTTGACGTCCTGCACCTGGGTACCGGAACCGGCGGCAATACGCTTCTTGCGGGAGCCCTTGATCACGCCCGGGAACTCGCGTTCCTGCTGGGTCATGGAATTCACGATGGCAATCAGCTTGGCGGTTTCCCGGTCGCCGACCTGGGCCTTCACCGCGTCGGGCACCTGCCCCATGCCCGGCAGTTTGTCCATCAGGCTGCTCATGCCACCCATATTCTGCATCTGCTCGAGCTGCTCCTTGAAGTCGGCCAGGCTGAAGCCCTTACCCTTGTGCAGCTTCTTGGCAAGTTTTTCGGCCTTGGTATGGTCGATCTTCTGGGTGACCTCCTCGACCAGCGACACCACGTCGCCCATGCCGAGGATGCGCGAGGCCACACGGTCCGGGTGAAAAGGCTCGAGCGCGGTGGTCTTCTCGCCCACACCCAGAAACTTGATCGGCTTGCCGGTGATCTGGCGGATCGACAGTGCCGCACCGCCACGCGCATCACCATCGGTCTTGGTCAGGATCACGCCCGTCAGCGGCAGCGCCTCGTCTAAATCCTTGGCGGTGTTGGCGGCGTCCTGACCGGTCATGGCGTCGACCACGAACAGGGTCTCTACCGGGTTGATAGCGGCATGTAGCTCCTTGATCTCACCCATCATCTGGTCGTCCACATGCAGACGACCGGCGGTGTCGACGATCAATACGTCGGCGAAGGCCTTCTTGGCCGCATCCAGTGCGCCATTCACGATGGCAACCGGCTTCTGCATGGCGTTGGATGGATGAAAATCGACGCCAACCTCGTTGGCCAGGGTCTGCAACTGATCGATCGCCGCTGGGCGGTAAACATCCGCACTGACCACCATGACCTTTTTCTTGTAGCGCTCTTTCAGCAGGCGCGACAGCTTGCCCACGCTGGTGGTTTTACCCGAGCCCTGCAAACCGGCCATCATCACAACCGCCGGCGGTTGTGCCGCGAGATTGAGTTCCTCATTGGCCGCGCCCATCACCTCGACCAGCTCGTCTTTGTCGATCTTGATCAGCGCCTGGGCAGGGGTCAGGCTTTTCATCACCTCTTCGCCAAGCGCCTTTTCCCGCACCTGGTCAACGAAAGTCTTGACCACTGGCAATGCGACGTCGGCTTCAAGCAGCGCCATGCGCACCTCGCGCATGGTGTCCTTGATGTTGGACTCGGAGAGGCGGCCCTGGCCGCGCACCTTTTGCAGGACGCCGCCGAGACGATCGGATAGATTCTGGAACATGCGAAATATCAACTCAAAGAAGCAGGATAGCGAGCTATTATAGCGGCGCATGCCCGCCGCGTGCGGATGTCCCACTGTTGTGCCATGATCGATTTCCCATGAATGTGAGCTATTTTGTTTTTCCTGCCGTCCTGCTCTACCTGGCTGCCGGTCTCGGCACCGGGTTGCGATTATTCAGCCATCCCGAGCCTTCTCGCATCGCGCGCCCACTCGTCCTGGTGCTGGGTTTTGCCGCAGCGACCCTGCATGCCGGCGTGCTCTATTTCGAACTGCACACCGATGCAGGGGTAAATCTGGATTTTTTCAACGCGGCCTCGCTGACCATGTGGATGGTGGCCGTGTTGCTGCTGGTCTCGGCACTCAACAAGCCCGTCGAGAACCTGGCCATCGTCGCTTTGCCATTGGCAGCGATCACCCTGTTGCTTGACCTTCGCTACCCGGGGCAACGCCTGCTCGGGGAAGATGCCAGCTGGGCACTGCGCCTGCACGTGATCACCTCGATCCTCGCGTATGCCATGCTTACCCTGGCCACCGTTCAAGCCCTGGCGCTGGCTGTACAGGACAATCATCTGCGCTCACATCACCCTGGTGGTTTCATTCGCGCCCTGCCGCCGCTGCAGACCATGGAATCACTGCTGTTCGAGCTGATCGGCGTCGGCTTCGTCCTGCTCAGCGTATCCTTACTGAGCGGCTTCATGTATCTGGACGACATGTTCGCGCAGAACGTGGCACACAAGACGATCCTGTCGATACTCGCGTGGATTGTATTCGGGGTATTGTTGTGGGGGCGTTTCCGCTTTGGCTGGCGTGGCCGTACCGCAATCCGTTGGACGCTGATCGGTTTTATCGTACTGATGGTCGCTTACTTTGGCAGCAAGGCAATTCTTGAACTGGTCCTGGAACGCTGAGAAGGAAAGCGGCTCAGCGTGCTGATGCGCGATAGGCGTTGGAGGCTTTACGGCTGCGGTTGAACTGCCCGAGTTCCACGGCCGCCTCGTCCCTCAGCCTGAGGCTCAGGTCCATCAGCCCCTTGTCGAGATCGAGAATGGCACGTACGCGCTGCGCGAGGTCTTCGGTAACCGGTTCGCGCGTGGCGAAGGCTCGCTCGAGCACCTGGCGGCGCTGTGCCTCCAATTGGATCACCTCGGACCAATCCCCCTGTTCGGCCAATTCGCACATTTGCTGGCTGAACGTCAGTGCCTGGTCAAGTAATTGTTGACGCACTTCGTGCATTACATCGCCTGCGCACTGGCCGGATTGCGGACGTCTTCCGGCATGGAATCCCAGGCCCCCTTGATCTCCAGCATCAGGCCGCTGACTTCGTCGAGTGCCTCGGTATTGTTGTCGACATTGGCGTCGATCAGGCGCCGGGTCATGTAGCTGTAAAGGTCATCCAGGTTGACCGCTATCTCGCCACCCGCCTCCATGTCGAGGCTGCTACGCAGGCCGTTGATAATGGAGATGGCCCAGGTGATGTGACGGCTCTTGCCTTCCAGGTCGCCACGTCCCACCTGCCCCTTTGCCGTTGCGATCTTGTCCAACACGCCTTCCATCAGCATCTGCACCAAACGATGTGGGCTGGCGTAAGCAACTTCTGACTCTGCGGCCACCTTGCCATATTGCGCCATAGCACTACGTTTTTTGCCATAGGTCATGTTGTGTTCTCAGCTGTGGTTGGTATTAAACGATGTATCGGGCAGATCTGGAAAAAATTAAGGGATTATCGATCCCGAGTTACGCAGGCTGCGTTATTGCGAAAGCTGTTGCAAAAGGAACGACGAGGTGTTCTGCAGGCTGCCAACCAGGGTATCAAGGGCGGCATACTGAGAGCGCAATGCCTTCTCTTTGAGTTCCAGGCGCCGCTCCCAATCGGCCTGCGCATCCTGGTAACCATCAATGCGGTTTTGCAGACCATCTTCGCGCGAATCAATAATCCCGTCGGTTTCAAGCATGCTCTCTGCCATCGCATCGAAACGGAAGGCAAAGCCCTGATCGTCGTGAGCGAACAGCTCCGCGACACTGGCAAAATCATTGTCCAGCGCCTCGCTGAAGTCGCTGCTGTTCAATTCCAGTTCGCCTGTTTTGGCGTTAGTCTTGATGCCGACCTCGGTCAGGGCACTGAAGCTGCCGCTGAGGCCAACCGGCTGGGTATTGATCACGTTGCGCATCTGGCTGGCAATGCTACGCAGGGTGGATTCACCTGACAGCGTGCCCTGCCCCAATGTGTTCAAGTTGCTCAGGACATCGTTGTAGGCATCTACAAAAGTTTTTACCGACTCCTCGATCGATTCGCTATCGCGCTCAATGTTGAGGGTAGCGCTGCCTGTCTGTTTCAGATCGAAGGTGATGCCATCCATCACGCCGCTTACGCTGTTGCTGGAAGCGGTCAGGTCGAAACCATCGATGCTGTACGACGCGTCCAGTTCGGTCAGGTCGGTCATGGCGACGCCAGCGCTCTGGTTGGTGGTAGCCAGGTTCAGTGCACTGGCGGCCGCTGACCCATAACTGACCTGTACCCGGTCCTCGTAGCCCGACTCGTCGGAAGTCAGGATGAGACGCTGGTTGCCACCACCCGTGTTCAATATAGTTGCGGTGAGTCCGGGATTATCATCTGCACTGTTGATGGCGTCGCGAATCTGGCTGAGCGTCTGTGCCGAGGACAAGTCGACGATCATCGACTCAGTGCCAACAGTCAGGGTGAATTCGTCGCCCGCGGTGCCGCCGACAGTCGCTGTGTCAGCGAATTCATCCGAGCCCATTTTGTGGTTCTGTGCCAGGCGGTTGACCGTGAGATTGTAGATTCCCGCAGCCGCGCTGGCCGTGGTCTCCGCGGTAAGGATATCCTCATCCGAAGAAGTGGAGGTGAAGATCTTGAACTTGTCTTCGGTGCTCAGCTCCTTCATCGCATCCTGGAAGGACGAGAGCGCACTCTTGACCTGGCCAAAAGCAGACAGTTGCGCATTGGTGGCGGATTCCTGTCGCTTCAGATTGACGAGCGGTTGACGTTCCAGCGTCATCAGCTGGGACACAATCGTCTCGATATCGAGGCCGGAACCTACGCCGGCGGCTGTAATGGCCATCTTGTCCTCTCCTCGTCTGAGTCACGTCTGTGGACGCAACCTCAGGCAGAGTCTTGAAAAATCACGCCTGCGGCCTCTTCCAGCCGCTTGCGAAGCGCAACCACTTCCTCGGAAGGAATCTGTCGCACCACTTCCTCGGTCTCCCGGTCGACGACCTTGATGACAGTCTCGCCACTGTCTTGATCGACCGAGAAGCGTAATTCTCTATGCAACTCGTGTACCAAGTCGTTCAGGCCTTGGGCGACTTCTTGCGCAACCTCTTCAGCGCGTGCGTTTTCCTGAGCCCTGGATACTGCTCCGGCCTCTCTGGCCTTTTGCGCCTGATCCGCAGACCCCATTTTGGCGGAGGGACTGTTCCGCCCGGTCGGGCCAGGGCCTTTAATCATCCCAATGTCATCAGTCATGCCAAACCCCAAAAACGTTTAGCCGAAACAACCCGGGCCTCCATGTTCCGTCTCGTTACGACCCGGTGTTTCGGAAGCCCCGGGGGGGGTTCTCTCCCCCCGGGGCCGAGCATTGCTGGCGGATACACGATGGATTTTCGTATCTCCCGCCTTACTTATGAGTATCGTACTGCTGATACTTTCCTCGAATCCCGAGGTTCCTCAATTAACGTGACCCTTACCGCAACAAGGAAAGGACGTTCTGCGGCATGCTGTTGGCCTGCGCCAGCATGGCGGTACCCGCCTGCTGCAGAATCTGGGTACGGGTCAGGTTTGCCGTTTCGCGGGCAAAGTCCGCATCAAGGACACGCGAACGGGCTGCGCTCTGGTTCTCGGCAACGTTTTCCATATTGCGAACTGCAGACTCCAGGCGGTTCTGGATGGCACCGAAATCAGCACGCTTGCTGGAGACATAGTCAATAGCTACGGTCAGGTTGGAGAGG
>Ga0180435_10004799_pt1 | contig 13255 bp, 11 predicted proteins | sample SS_ome_3_FD_132467 | JGI IMG/M metagenome (GOLD analysis project Ga0180435, IMG submission 132467) | Hypersaline lake sediment archaeal communities from the Salton Sea, California, USA - SS_3_S_1 metaG | ecosystem: Environmental > Aquatic > Non-marine Saline and Alkaline > Hypersaline >... | reverse complement strand
GTTGCTGAGACCACTCACATCGTGTTTGTGGAGCAGGCGGCGAATCGACAGCACCATCTCCTCCGACGTTTGTGGCTGCTGCTTTTTGAGCCAGGCGATAATCTTCTCCGGCGTGATCGTGCGGCCACGACGGTCGCGAGTTGCTCGCACGCCGTGCGACATGATGAGCAGCGTGTCACCGCGAGCGAGGAGCTGAGTTTGGCGTTGGTACTGTGCCTCGGGGTCGCGTCCAAGCGGGCCGTCGTCGCTCGATAGAGCGTCAAAACCGTATGGACGCAGAATCACGGCGTCGACTTCGCCGGCGGTCGCAAAGCTCATGCGGCCGTTGCGGGGCTCAATCGATCCGTAGAAGAGCGATGCGATCTGATCGCCGGCGCCGGCCGTCCACAGCGTGTGGTTGACTCGGGCCAACATCTCGTTGGCTTCGTGCGGATAGCGGCGATGCGACTTCACGGCGGTGGAGACCGTGTTGGCGGTCATGGCTGCGCCCATCGCTTGCAACTGTGCGTCGCCGACGGCAAGCGCCAGCTGGCCCCCATCGAGAATGAACCAATCGTGGAAGTCGCCGCCGATTCGATCGGCCTGGGCGGTCCAGCCGGCCACGTCCCAACCGTCAATCAGCGGCGCCACGTGCGGCAATTGGTTTTCGAGTTGCTGCGCAGCGGCGTCGAGTTGCATGTCCGCCTTGCGGGCGGACGTTCCCTCGGCCAAGAGAACTTCTCGCTCCAATTCCGCAGCCAAGCGTCCGGCGAGAATCTCGACGAGGTTCGTGTCGTTGTCGGTAAATTGACGCGGACGGTCGGCGAACACCCAGAGCGTGCCCAATTCGGTCGTCGGTGACGAAACCGGCACGCAGACCGCCGCGGCGCACGACTCGGGCACATTCCAGTGGCTGAACAGGTCGGCGTCTTCCAGGGCGACGGCATGTCCCGTCAGGGCTTCGAGATCGGCGATCGCGCCGCGCAAAGGCCGGGCCGACTCCATCAATCGCTCTTCCGGCAGGCCGTACTGCGAACGCAGCTTCAACTCGGTGGTTGCCTCATCCAACAGGTAGAGGCCTGCCGCCTGACACCCCAACGATTCCGCGCCCGCCTGCAACACCGCTTGCAGACGCTGGGCCAGATGCTCGGCTTCGTTGGGTCGTGCCGCGACAGGAATTCCGGTTGCCAGCTCCGCTTCGCGAGAGGCAAGCGCGATGCGCGTTCGCTGCAACTCGGTCAGCAAACCGGCGATCGAATCCGCGAGTTGTTCAACCTGCTCGAAGCTGGCCGGCTCGATGCCGCGATCTTCGACGACCCGCTCGTCAAGTACCAGTCGACCGACGGCGTCGGTATGCGCAGGGGCGATATCGAAGATCTTGCGGCCGAGGCCGGAAGGGCGACGTTGCCCGGCATCGGTAAAACGCAGCGGGTGACCGCTGACGTGGGTAAAGGACTTGCAGAGCTTGTCCATCGCGGGGAAGAGGGCGACGCCGGTCGACTCGTCGGCCGACTTCTCAACGTGCAACTTCAGTTGGCTTGTAGTGGGTTTCGTCACGGTGCAATCCGGAGTTGGGCGTACGGCAGAGTGAAAACCCGTCCTTGATCCGAACAGACGTTACCGTCGCACCAGCCTCCGTGCCTGGTATAGATTCCATCGTCCGAAAAGTCGCCCAACATTCAGTAGTACCGGCCACGGACAAGCCGGACGGAAAGCCGACAAACCGGGGGCGCGGCTTGTAGCGAATAGGCCGGGAGTCGCAAATGTAGGCGGAAAACCGGTCAAGAGGGGGCGCGGAGAGCGGACACATGACACATACCGGGAGCCGACTCGACCGACCGATACCTGATAACGATCAACACATTGTGGTCGACACAATCCCCGCAGACGGGTCCACCGCCCATTCGATCTCCATCCCCCGCGTTCCGCCTTTTTCAGAAGTTGCTGATGGTCACACCAAACGACCTGTCGTAAAATCATGGGAAAGGATCGAGGTGTTGTCCCGTTTCTGGATCTCGAACGAAAGGGGAATGCCGTGAACACGACTCGAACGGTGGCGGTGGCGTGTTGTATGATCTCGATCTTGCTAGCGTCGGCGCAGGCCGACATGGTGGCGCCCGGTTTTAAATTCGTCCGCCACGAGTTCTATTTCGAGGGCGGTGAGAGGTTTTCCGACTACGACTTCTACTTCTTTCCCACGTCGTTTTCGAGGCACGCGGAAGCGATCGAAAAGGACGAACCAATCACGTTCTACCGGCTTGCTTCGCCGCACATCTACGGCGTGCCAAAGGGGCAACTCAAAGACATCGACCTGGAAGAGATCCATCGGGACGACGGCGTTTTCGAAAAGCCGGGCATCTGCAAGTCCGCCGAAACGATTGAATCGCAAGGCTCTGTTTCGTGGGTCGACCGCACCGACAAGATCAGCACGATCTACGAAATCACCAGCGTGAAAGACGGCGTCGTTGGGCTGCAACACATTTCGACTACCCATTTCGCTGCCAGTGGTTCGAAACTCTCTTCTTCCCCTGCCCTGCGAATCAGCTACATCGTCTGCGGCATCGTGCTGAGCTTTCTTGCCGTCGTCGCGATGGTCGTTTGGCTATTACTGCGCCGCTACCGTCGCAGAACGAATGAGAGCCTGTCTTCAAATCGAAGCCGAGGCGTCTCTTGATGTACGATGAATCTCCAGATCCGTCGATTCCGCTCAAGTTTCGTTGGTCGCGACGGGCTAGAAAACCCATCGTACAGGATTTGAAGACAGGCTCTGAGATCGTCACACCGGAGGTGGTTTCGTAGTCGCGCAGCAGTGTCACGTGTTCCCCATGCCAAAGCATGGGTCTACTACTCATGACCGGCAGGTCAGGGAGCGGCAGCGGTGAGGTCGACGAAGAAGTAGCGGTGCTGCAACCACTTGGCGTCCACCGAACAGTGGATCAACACTTGCCGAGCGGGATGGAGTTTGTCGGATTCCCACGGCAGTACCGGGCCAGACACCAACAACCCGTCGCCGTCGATCACGGCATTGAGGTAGGGCTGCAACTCGAAGTAGGTGATCGTGCCGCCTATCGACTCACCGTGCCCGGGATAGGTCGACGCGGTTCGATTTGCCGGGCCGAGGGCGAACGTCGCTTCGAGCGTCAGCGGATGATGCGTGTCGTCACACAAGAGATCCGCTCGCAACGCTTGCCACTGCTTTTGCCACAGCTCGCCGATCGTCGGGGCGTCGGCGTGGGCACGGAATCGCTGATCGACTTGCGAGTAGACATCCGCAAAGTTCGTGCGAAACGGCCCGGTACGAAAACCCCTTGGCACGAACCCGTGCGGGCTCGAAGCAATCAGCGAGATCGTTTCGGGCGCCGACTCGGTCAATCGGGCTGTCTCTTGCCGAGCGACTGAACCAGGCAACAGATGACGCACCGTGGCATCCTCACCGAGTCTTTTGGGGATTGTCGAAATCTCAGGATACTCGGCGGCCCTTGCTCGCACCCGTGCTGCCGCCGCCCGCGCACGCCAGCGCAGCCGTTCGCTCGTCACCCTGCGATAGTTGGCAACCTCGGCGGCGAGTTCGGGCGACTTGGCGGCAAGCTTGGCGAGTTCTGGTTTCACGACCGCGGTGACGGCGTCTTGTGCTGAGCCGGGCGGCGTCATTGACAGCGCCCGCAGGTAATCGACGTACAGCGCCCGAGCGTCGGCCGCGCTGGCCCGCTGGGCATCGGCCTGGACCAATTGGGCGATCTTTTGGGCAAGCTGCTGATCGAGTTGTTTCGCCTGCTCGATGAGCGGCGGCAGATCGGTCGGCACGGTCAGTTTCTCATCGAGCGTTTGGCGAGCACGATCGATTGCCTGGCATTTGACGTAAGCGTCGTTGAACTTGCTCCACGCCTGACACAGAATCGCGACATCTCGCGGGCCCGTACCACCTGACGCCACCACCTGCTCGCTGCCGATTTTGTACTCGGCCAGGTTGGGGAGGTTTGCTTCGCGCATGCTTGCCAGCGCCTTTTGGGCACGGGCCAGCCGCATCGCCTTCGCATTTTGGTCGACGATCTTTTTCGCTTCGAGGAACGGTTCAAAGATATCGTCTTGCCGATCTCCCGAATACCAAACGGCCATCGGATAGAGCGTGTCGAGAATCCCATACAAGGCTTCCTCGGCGCCGGCCCAGTCATTTCGCTGCGCCATCTGGCCGATGCGAGGAAGTTGCTTTTGCAGCGTTGTGCGGCGATTGATGACCTCGGGCAGGCTGCGGCCGATCAACGCTTGCACGCCTGGGATTTTTTTGTATTGGCTGACGATCGAGTTGATCTGTTGTAGGTGCGCGGCCGCCCGCTGGCCGAAATCGAAACCGGCGGTCTCGCCGAGGTCTTCTAGCGCCTCGGCGAGCCGCTCCAACTGGATGGCGTCGGCGTAGACCGATGCAATCTGTGTATGGGTTACCATTTTGAGGGCATCGCGGTCGGCCTTTTCTTGAATGCCATCGAGGGTGGAACGGATACCGCGGTCCAGCTTTTCCGCCTCGGCCACCAGGGCGTTGCCGTCGCCGCTAGATCGAACGGCGAAGGCCAACCGGGGATCCGTCGAACTTGGCTGGGCGAAAACGTTTGATGAGAGAAGTAGAATTGCCGCAATAAGTGCACACGTCGAGCGCATCACGCTGTCATCCTCCTGCCATTCCAATGGCAAGCCCCTGTCGCCCGCGACCAGCCTTGTTGAACCGAGAAGAGTTTAGCGCAGTTCAGCGACGAGCTTGCCGGTCACTTCGACGACCTCGCCAGTGACCGAGTTTTCGAGTGTGCCGCTGACGATCCGCCCCTCGATTCGCGAACCTTCAACTTTGTCGATTGTGATTTGTATTGTGTTTCCGGCCGAAACAAACATGTTGTCTGCTTCATCCAACGTAACATACAACTGAGCAGCTACCGTCTGGTCGACGAGGTCGCTCTCGCTGGCTGCGGTCGTCGTCGCTGCCGCGAAGACAGAAGGGAATGTTTCCAGCGCCGGGTCGACGTAGCTCTTCAACTGCAAGACGGCCTCCTGGCCGTTCGTCGGAGGCGTTAGCTCCGCAAAGCACCGCTCGGTTTTGACGGGCGGATCCAGCGCCAACTCGACGAATGTCCCCGCGCCAGGTTGCTCCTTTGGCGCTTCCGTTTTCTTTTCTGTATTCTTGCTGGCTTTTTTGTCAGAGTCGGTCTTTTCCTTGTCCGCCTCCGGTAGTTTCGCAAAGTCGCATCCACCAACACCCCAAAGCATGGTAAACGCCATCAAACACGTTGCTGCTATTCGTCGCATTGCTGTTTCTCGAAAATGTGGGGAGTTGACTGGCCCATCGGTTCACAGGCCGCCCGGGTCTGGTCCATTTTTCGGCGAGTTCGTGTTGCCGTGGCCGATGGACGTTGACCGAAAACATGGACCTGACCCCCTGGCGGCCGAAGGGGACAGTCCCATTTTGTGGGGCGAATAGAGCGTATTCGCCACCGCACGTTGCAGCCGCCGCAAAAATCGGGACAGTCCCCGTGTAGGGTCAAAATCATCGTGCCAGGAATCGCAATGCTGGTCAAGCGACGGACGGCGATTTCTTGGGAGGTTTCCTGACGAAAGGCAACTCGTGAACCCTCGATGGCAACCGTTCGTCCGACTGGTGGTAGAATACGCGACGGCGCGAAGCAGGACAAACTCCACCATCCCCCGTCCACAACAGCAGGAACTGTGGCCCAGAAGGTTGGCTGGCTTCTCGTCGCGTTCCTTTTGCATCCTCGTCAGACGCGTGTAAATCCGGAATCTTCCTGGTTGTGATGGGGCGAAAGACGGCGGATGATCTCCGCTGTCAACGCTAGCAGCAATGGCGATTCTTTGGAAAACGCCATGAATATGGGGAGATCCGTATAGACACAAGTCCAGCGACGCCACTACAATCCCGCCCGATTTTTGTCGGTCATCTCCTCTATTTCCCTACGATCAGGCGACCGTGACAAGCGGGCAGATTTTCAAAAGGAGCACCTCATGTGCTTTGGAATGCGAAGCTTCGGTTGTGTTGGAGTGATGTTACTTGCGGGGGGTTTGGTGATCTCCACTGCGACGATCGGCGTATGCCAGATTCCTGCATTGCTACCGAGTGCTTCATCTGAGGGCGAACCGACATTCGCTTTGCCGCCGGATACGGCGACGATTCAGCGGGCGCCAGCCGCGCTACCCACCGCTGACGAGGCGAAACCAACACCGGCTGTCGCCGAAACTCAAACGAAGTCGGTGACAACCCCGCCGCTCTCGACCACGGAAACCGGTCCTGGAACATCCGTCAACTTCGCTGGGCCGGATGGCAAAGGCCGAAACGATGATCCAAACGGAGCCAGGAAGGATCCGTCCTCTGAGAAGATCACCGCCGCGCCCGCCGATCCCGCAGACGAGTTGGACGTGCGGGTGACGGCGTTCAAGGAAGTGGAACCCAGCACAACAACCTACAAGCAGTTGATCGAAACCTGGGGCGAGCCAAGCGGAGAAACCCGTCGCCAAAACCAAGCGGCCGTCACGTTCAAGTTCGAGCCATTCGAGCGAGTCGACGTGGCGTTGGTTGACGATGTCGTGAACACAATCGTCGTCAATCTGGTCGACCCCTTGCCGGTCAACGAAGTCGTTCCCCAGTTGCAGTTGACGGATGTTCGAGCCGTCCCGCTTCCCAACGAGGCGGGTGAACTGCTTGGTCAGGTTTATCCCGAACGTGGAGTCACGTTTGGCTTCGACCCAAACACGAAGGCGCCCGCCGTCCGTCAGATCATCGTCGATCAGATTTCTGCCGAACCGTTCGTATTGCGTGCGAAGTACGATTTTGCTCAAGCCTATAGAAAAGACCTGAAAGACCTGAATTACGCGTTGTCTTTGGATCCACAGGATGCCGAGGCGCACCACCTGAAGGCTGAAATCCTGCGCAAGAGCGGGTACAATACCGCCGCCCTGCAAAACGCATCAGCCGCGGTTGGCTTGGAACCAAAAAACGTCAAGTATCAAATCTGTGCCGCACGTATTGCTGCCGAGCTGGGACAGTTCCAATCAGCCCTGTCGAGGGTGCAGAAGCAATCGCAACGCAATGATTTGACCGATCTCCAGCGGGCTCAGGTCGAATGTCTGCTGGGTGACTTGCAGGCGCGTGGTCCGAACCGCGATTTCCAGGGTGCGTCTCAACGATTCGTCAAATCGATCGAGTTGGCGTCTCCGCTGCTCTCCGATAAGCGATTCGCGGCTCGCCGTGACGCGAAGCAAGTGATCATCGACGCACATATGGCGATGGCCATCTGCGTTGCCTCTGGCAATTGGCAACGAAAGGAAGAGGTCTCTACGAAGTGGCTCGACCGCGGCCAACAACTGATCGAGGATTTCGTCAAGTTCGATCAGGGCGATCCGGCCCTGCAACTGATCATCCACCGTCGCCGTTTGGCCGCCAATTCGGCCTTGCCGCGGCCGCTCGATCCGAATGAAGATGCGGAGGCCGCGATTCGGCAAGCTCGCGAGTTGATTGCCCGATCGACGGACGATTTGTACAAACGGCGCATCGAATGGGAACTCGGCACGGCATTGGCCGACGCCATGCAAATCGAGCACCGCCGCGGCAAACAACTCGAGGCCATCCGTTACGCCGAAACGGCCGTGGGACTGCTCGAAGGCGTTGCCAAAACGCGGCCACTCACGGCTCGCAATGAATTCCAGTTGGGAGGTTTCTACTTCCTGATCGGTTCGATCTACGCCATCCACAATCAAAACCATCAAGAGGCAATCGCCTGGTTCGAGAAGGCCAAACCGCGGCTCTCGACGGAGATCCCACCCGCGCTGAAAGCTCATCAGGGCCGATTCGGCGAGTGGTTCGTTAGCATGGGTGTGTCGCATTGGCAGATCGACTCGACCGAGAAAGCGATCGAACTGACCGAGAAAGGCGCCAACATGATGAAAGGCGCAGTCGATGCGGGACACCTCAGCGAGGCGGCGCTGACCGTGCCGTACAACAACCTCGCCGCCATGCTTGAGAAGGCGGGCGAGGCCGACAGAGCCAAGAACTACGCCACACTGGCGACCGCGATCGAAACGGAGATCGAAAAAAGGTGATTCCTCGCGCCTGAATCAACAGACGAAAAAAAGGGCCGCTGCGAATCAATTCGTAGCGGCCCTTTGCATTGGTCTTTGATCTTCTGGGGTTCTATCCCGCTTCCTTCTTGGCCTCTGGCGGGCCGATCAGTTCGCTGAGCAACTGACCAAGCTTGGGACCGCGGGCTTTCAACGAAACAACCTTGCCGTCTCGGTCAACGAGAATCACGGTGGGGATGCCTCGGATGCCATAGTATTGTGCCATGGAACCGGCCTCGCCCGGTTCGCCATCGAACAGCGTCACCCAGGGAACGTCCTTATCCTTGATGTACTTTTCGAGCGGCGCCTTGGAACGATCGAGGCTAATGCCGACGACGTCGAATCCACGGTCGTGGTACAGGTCGTAGTTCTTGCGGACGTTCGGCATTTCTGCAACGCAGGGGCCGCACCAAGTGGCCCAGAAGTCGACGAGCACAACCTTGCCGCGATACGCCTCCCAATCGAACACGCTACCGTCAAGCGGCGTGCCTTGCAGCACTTCCATCTTGTTGCCCAATAGACTGAGACGGCGACCCGGGCCGAGGAAATAGCGGGCGGCCTTTTGGACGTTCTCGTCGTCGCTGGCTTGCGCCAACTCACCAAACTCCTTGTAGGTCTTGCCAGCAAGTTCCGTGTCGCCAGATTGTTCAATAGCTTGGCACAACTCCAGTGCCGAACCGATCGATTGCTGACTCAATCCACCTTCGACCAACTCTTGCTTAAGGTCCGCGATGAGCTGCGTCTTCTCTTCATCCGGCACGACGTTGAGCAATTGCATGCGCAGAAACTGTACGGCGCCCGGCAGATCGGACTTCTGGTTCTTTTCAACGATGGCCGTGAATTCCTTGAGCGATTTGGCGGCCAGCGCCCGATTGCCGCCGCGGGCCAACGCCTGTGTCGCCTGCATAATCAGTCGGACGTCATCGCGTTCAAGCTGTTCTTTGCCGCTGAGATAGTCGCGAACCTCGCCGACAATCGCCTCTTGCTTCTGAGGCGGTGCACTCATCAGTTCCGCCATTCGGGATCCAAGCGTCACCATGGTCGCCAAGCGATAGGCATCGGAGGTCTTATCGGTTTCGACCGCGAGGATCTTCTCCGCCGCAGCCTTGATAGCTTTCGGCGCTTTGTTCCGATGTTCGAGGAACCGCGTAAAGGCGGCCCGTTCTTCGTCGGTCTGTGGTCGTCGCCGCGGAGGAGCGGGAGCGTTCTGCTGCAGCTTGTTGATAAACGCGGCCAACTCGGCGGCGTCATCCGTCTCCGGAACCGCGTACGGATCTGTGGCAACGGCCGCCGGTTCATCGGCAGAGGCGAGAGGCGTCACACCCACGGCAATGATTACCGCGAGCGCGAAACAGGTGAGTGATCCAAATAATCTCAACATTCGATTCTCCAGAAGGTGGGGAGGAAAGGTAGCGGTAGAATCCTATAGCCTATGTCGCTCGGGGCAAGCTGGCAACGTGCCGTCTTGAAAGCTATCTGCCTTCAGCCATCAGCTTTCAGGCTAAATTTTGGGGCCAACAGGCGGTTTCTCGGGCTGAGTGCTGACGGCTGAGAGCAAATCGCCCCGCTTTCACGCACATCGTCAGTCCCCTAGCCGACCGTTTCTTCTCTCGGCAACTGATCTCACGAAGCCGAGTTTTCCGGCGCGTAGATGCTCCGTCCACCATCGACGGGCAAACAGACACCTGTGATGAAGTCGTTTTCCAACAGCAGGATGACTGCGTCCGCCACGTGCTGCGGCGTACCGACGCGTTTGAGCAAAGTGCTATCGATCGCCTCGCGGCGCTTTTCGTCGGAAGCATCTGCCGCCAGCAATACGGGGCCAGGCAACACCGCATTTACACGGATGCGTCGATTCTGCGCCGCCAACTCAACAGCCAGACTGCGGGTCAGCGTCGGAATGGCGCCCTTTGAAGGGAAGTAAGCGGCATAATCAACGTAGGGTCGCACGGGCGCCCAGTCGCCAAAGTTGACGATCGCACCGCCCGTCGGTTGTTTCGCCATCAGCAATCCCACTTGCTGACAACAGACGAACGTTCCAAGGGTGTTTACCTCGAAGTTTTTGCGGACATCGGCTGCAGTGACTTCGTTGAGCGGAATCGGATTCCAGATCGCCGCCGCGTTGACCAGGGCATCGATTCGCCCGAAGTGCGAATGCACATCGGCGACCATCTTCGCAAGCGCCGCTTCGTCGGTCATCTCGGCCTGGACCGCGATCGCTTTGGAGCCTTGTTGATGAAGTTCCTCGGCGGTCGCTTGGGCGTCGTCGAGCGAGCGGTTGGCGTGCAGGGCGACCCGATAGCCACGAGATGCAAGCGCGCGAGCGACCCCATTGCCGACCCGCGGCGCTCCGGCCCCGGTGACCAACACCACTGGGTTTTTCGTGCCAAAAACTTGTTGCTGTCGACTCATGGGGCTCTAACCGGGCCGACGTCTGTGTGACAACAATCGTTTGTGCGAAGTCGCAAACGGCTCAAGTATCGAGGTCGAAAAACGCCTCGACAACTTGCCAGGCTTGCTGCGGAGTGTCGGCAAAGTCGAGCAAATCGAGGTGTGCGTCGGCGATCGCGCCCTCGTCGGCGAGGAATTGGAAGTCGACGACCTTCTCCCAATACTCCCGGCCATAGAGGATGATCGGGATCTCCTGCATGCGGCCGGTTTGCCGCAACGTCAGCGCGGTGAACAACTCGTCGAGCGTGCCAAACCCACCGGGGAAGACCACAGCCGCCTTCGCCCGCATCAAGAAGTGCATCTTCCGCAGCGCGAAGTAGTGAAACTGAAAGCACAGGTCGGGCGTGACGTAGGGATTCGGTTGCTGTTCCTCGGGCAGTGTGATGTTGAAACCCGCCGAGATGGCGCCGACTTCGAAGGCTCCGCGGTTGGCGGCCTCCATGATGCCGGGACCACCGCCCGTGACGACCACGAAATCGCAATCGCCGTTTGTTTGGTTGGCAGAGGAAACGATCTTGGCGAATTCGCGAGCCGCTTCGTAGTACTTGGCTTTGGCAACGAAGTTCTCCGCACGCACCACCACCCTTTTTGCCGTTGGCGAATCTGGGTCGGCGGTCAGCGCTTCCCGAGCATCCTTTAGTCGTCGCGCCGCTTCCTCTTCGTCGACAACCTGCGTGCCGCCATAGACGACAATCGTCGAATTGACATGTTCTTTTTGCAGGTAGAACTCGGGCTTGTACAACTCCAACTGCATGCGAACCGGTCGCATCTCGTCGAGCTGTAGCAAGTCGGTATCCAACTCGGCAAGTTCGTAGCTGGGTGACTTCATGATCGCCTGCAAGCGTTTTTCGGCGTCGGGCGCGGTCATTCTGTTCCTTTCGATTCGAAAGCTGTCAGCGATTGGATGGTTAGCGGCGACGCTCGCGTCGCGCTTATCGTCCATCAAAGCGAAACTGCCAGGGTGATTCATCGTGAACGCGGGGCAAGCCCCGCCGCGAACGATTCGATCGTGCACATGGACACCAGGCAGCTCGGTATCCGACGTCTCCAATTGACCTACATCAATACTCTCGCTTGCCAAGCAACCCGGGCATGGGGATCGGGTACATGCCGGCGTCGTTCGAGGTGAGCGGCGGTGGCGAGTCCATCGTCCACTTGTCGACGTCCGGCGCGTACTCATGGTCGGAATTGAGCATGTCGTCGTAGCTGATCTCCAAGCCGGAATGGGCGGCCATGCGTCCCATCGACGTAATCAGGCTCGCTTTCACGCCGCGCTCCGCCTCGTTGAACGGTTTGTCGTTGCGAATCGCATCGACCAGATCGTTCCATTCGTTCTGGTAGGGGCTGCGTTGACCGGTCGGCACTTCCGACTGCCAGATCTTCTTCGCGTCGTCGGGGGTTTGGCTGGAGTACGTACTCGACGGTCGGCCGCAGTCGCCATGCTTCGAAATGATGGCTGAGCCTTTGGTGCCGTGGGCGTAGCTGTGATACATCGGCTGTGCGCCGGCCACGTTGCGACCGTCGGCAAAGAACTTGGTGCCGTCGGCGAACGTGTACTCGACCGCATACGAGTCGAAGTTCTGGTCAACTGCATCTCCTCGATAGTGGCGACCACCGAGGGCGTGGGCTTTGATCGGCCAGTCGTTCTTCATCCAACAACAGTGGTCGATCACATGGATGCAGAAGTCGCTGAACGCGCCGCCGCTCGCCCAAAGGAAGCTATGGAAGCGTTGGATCTGCCACAACAGTTCGCTGCCCGTGCCGGGCCACTTGCTCGAGAAACACGACCCGATCGGCCCCGACATCCGGTAGGCTCGCATGGTGAGGATATCGCCGATCTCGCCGCCGTGAATCCGGTCGGCCAGTTCTTCCAGCGCCCTTTGATGGCGAGACATCAAACCGACGCCGACCTTGAGGTTGTTGGCTTGCGATTTTTCAGCCAATTCCAACATCTTGCGAGAACTGGGGCCATCAGCCGTGAGCGGTTTCTCCATAAAGACATGGAGCCCCTTTTCGATCGCGTAAGCAAAGTGAACCCAACGGAAAGCCAGCGGCGTGGCGAAGATGACGACGTCGCCCGGTTTCAGGCAGTCCATCGCTCGTTGATAAGCGTCGAAACCGACGAACTGCCGATCGGCGGGCACGTCGACCTTTTCCTGGTGCTTGTTCTTCAGGTTTGTCAGGCTGCGCTGCAGCCGGTCTTCGAACACGTCGGCCAGTGCGACCAGTTTCATCGGACCCTGCTTGACGGAGAGCGCGTTGTTGGCCGCCCCCGTCCCCCGGCCGCCGCAACCGATCAGCGCCACTTGCAGTGTATTGTCCTCGGCAGCAAAAACTTGCGGCGTCGCAACACCGACTAAGGCGGACGCCGCGGCGACCCGACTCGTGTTTTTCATGAATTCGCGCCGCGATGAGCCATCGTGTTGCTCTTCGTTCATCAAGATTCTCCTGTTATGTTGGGGGGTTTGCGTGTCGATTTCAGCAGCCGCCATCATAACCAAACTGTAAACCGTTTGCTGGGGGTCATACCGCTTGCGGCTTCGCCGGAGCCGGAGGGATCTGGCATGAGGGCGAGGACCTGAAGGTCAAGCGGCACTCGCGTTTTAACCCAAGTTCCCCAGTAATGGCCCCAAATAGATTTTTCAGAAATATTTTTGGCGGTGAATTGACGTAAGTTGTTTTACGTCGATGACAGGTGGATGAAGTTCTGGCC